>RCUL01000065.1_pt1 | contig 109830 bp, 78 predicted proteins | sample 2167521 | NCBI WGS metagenome assembly RCUL01 (sample SAMN09932745, study PRJNA488358) | compost metagenome | feature: garden; material: soil; isolation source: compost soil in acetic acid-enriched culture | place: Germany: Experimental Botanical Garden Goettingen | collected 2016-01-27
CAATAAATCCATGGAAATATGGAATATAAAAAAACAGAATTCCAATGAAAAAAATAACCAATAAAATCGCGATAATGATGGTGTTTGCGGGGCTGCTGTCCGGATGCACCAAGTTCTTGGATCAGACACCTAATGGCGTACTGAGCTCCGACCAGGTAAAGGAACCAGAAAGATTACTGACAGCCACTTATGCAGCTTTGGGCAATGATCATTATGATGTGCCTTTTAGCTTATGGCCTTATGGTACAGTACGATCTGATGATGCATATAAAGGTGGATCGGGACCGCAGGATATACAGACGTTCCATTTTCTTGAGGTCTCCAATAATGTCACGACCAATTTTGCTGAGGTGGATAAACTGTGGTTTCAGCTTTATGTCGCTATTTCACGGGCTAATACCACCATCAAAACGATTCAGGAAATGAACAATTTTGAGGGCAAGGAAGGGAAGTTGGCCGAAGCGAAATTTCTACGGGGGCACTTCTATTTTATGCTCAAGACGCTTTTTAAATATGTACCCTACATTGATGAAAATGTGCCGGTAGATAGCTATGAGACTGTGTCAAATAGAGCATTGAGCAATGATGCACTCTGGCAAAAGATTGTCGATGATTTTCAATATGCCGTAGATCATTTGCCAGCTGTACAGACGGAAGTCGGTCGTGCAAATGGAATTGCGGCAGCAGCTTATCTTGCTAAAACATACCTGTACAAAGCCTACCGTCAGGATAACGAGGAACGCCATGTGGTAACCGGAATCAATCCGGGAGATCTGGAAAAAGTATTGCAGAACGCAGACATCGTACTTGCATCAAACCATGCTCTTGAAACGGATTTTGCCTTCAACTTTTTGCCGGGGAAATATGAAAATGGTACAGAAGCATTGTTTTCAATCCAATTTTCAAAAGATGATGGCACGAAATTCGGCCGTGTAAATTTCTCGGATCTGCTCTCTGTTCCGATGGGTCTGGGCTGTTGTGATTTCAATAAACCTAGCCAGAATTTGGTGAACGTATTCCGTACAACGGGAAAAGGGGTACCGCTTGATAATTACAATACATTGAATAGCTTCAATGCATCGGAAAAATACGACCCAAGACTATTCCATACTGTGGCAATTCCCGGATTACCTTATAAATATAATACCAAACGCATTTACGAGGAGAGCTGGAACCGCAATCCTGCGGACTATTCGGTGTATGCATCGTTGAAGGAGAATGTCGATCCAGATTGCGATTGTTTTGTTCCAATGGCACCATTCTTTGCAAATACAAAAAACCGTATTGTACTGCGTGTTGCCGATGTCCTATTGATGCGTGCTGAGGCGCTGATTGAATTGCACCGTCCCACCGAAGCTTTACCACTGATCAACCAGTTGCGTATTCGTGCGAAAAATAGCGCCACCATGACGGGCTATGCGACGGATAAAATGTTGGTAGAAACCTATAAAAATGGAGATAACATTATATGGAATGAGGAAAATGCACGGAAGGCTTTACGTGCGGAACGTCGTCTGGAATTAGCCATGGAAAATGGACGCTTCTTCGACCTGGTACGCTGGGGAATCGCGGAGCAGACCATGAATGCTTATTATGAAACAGAGAAATCGCGTCGTTCTTATTATGCCGCAGCTCATTTTACAGCGAATAAGAGTGAATATTTGCCTATTCCGGAAGCACAAATCAGACTGAGCAAATACCTATACAAGCAGAATCCAGGATATTAACTAACATACTAACCAATTTATACCAATGAGAACATTAAAATATAACATCGGATTGGGGCTTATGCTTCTGTTTATAGGGTTGTTTTCAGCTTGTAAACAGGACGTTGAAAGCGCTCTTGATCTAAATGCTGACGTGGACATCTTGTCTTTTAAAGTTGGTACGGCCATAGGGACGATAGATCAGCAGAAAGGCAGCATCAGTGTGTTGGTACCAGCAGGAACAGATCTATCAGCGCTTGCTCCTGTAATTGAATTGTCGGGTGAAGCGAGGGTATCTCCGGCTTCGGGTCTGGTACAAAATTTTTCCTTTTCTTCCACGACACCAGTCACCTATCGTGTGTATAACGGTAATTTGTATAATACTTACCAGGTTACTGTCAAAGAAATAAAGGCGGAAATAACGGCTTTTCGTATCGGAAACCGATCAGGATTAATTGATCAGCAAAATAAGCAAATCAAAATTTATCTGCCCTTGGGAACAGACTTGAAAAGCCTCACACCATCTGTCGAGTTCACATCGGGAGCGAGCATTGCACCGGGACTGGGCGGATTTGTGAATCTGAGTTCCCCGGTAAAATATACGCTTACCTATATGGGGCAAACATTTCAATATATCGTAACGGCCATACTCGGCGAGGAACCAAAGCAGGTACTGACAATTTATAATGGTGAAACTGTTGTACCGCATTTTGATGGTTTGGGTGTAAGTGGGTTAGACTCACCTTATGCTAATCCAAAGACGAAAGGGGCCAATACCACACCTTTCTGTGCATCCTTTATCAGAGACGCTGAAACAGGTGCTGGCTGGCACGGTGGCGCATTATGGAATGCCAATAAGGTGAATATTAACCCTGCAGAGTACAACCGTTTCTCTATCATGGTATTGAAGGATGTGGAAGGAGATGTACAGCTGGAGATCCAATCGGATGGCGAACAGAATAAAGATTGGTTACGGGCAAGGTATGTGAAAGCACATGTCGGGGAATGGCAGGAATTGATCTTTGAGATTCCTGCTGGGAGAACAGCAACCATCAATAATATTCTTGTAATGCCCCATGAACATCCCAATGGACAGCCGGTGGTTTTCCCGACCCAGCGGATGTATTGGGACGAGTTGAAGGCATTGCCAAAAGAATAGCCGGAGTAAATAATTGGAATATGGTTTTATTAGGAGATTTTAAATGAAAACTAACTTGTATTTATTTCCAGCACTATGCTTTATAGCCTTGCTGACGAGCTGTAAAAGTGGGGATCAGACCCTGCCTGTCGACAAACCTGATGACCCTGCTTCAGTAGACCGATCCACCTCCTGTACTATGGTACAGGAGACAGGTCTGTTTCAGACTTTTTATAAGCCGCAGCAAGGGTTTGTCGGTGATCCAATGCCTTATTATAATGTCGATGACAAAAAGTACTATTTGTTCTATCTCTACGAAAATGCAAATCGCCACCCGATCTATGTTACCAAAACCAGCGATTATGCAACATTTGAAGGCTTTACGGAAATATTGCCCGCCGGTGCTGGCGGAAGTCAGGATGAATGGATTGGAACAGGCAGTTTTATGAAGAGAGGTCAGACCTATTACTGTTTTTATACTGGTCATAACGGTAACCTGAATCCGGCTGAAAAAGTGATGGTCGCAACATCGGCAGACTTGCTGAACTGGATGAAACAGCCTGGTGGGACAATACAGGCCAGTGTAGGCTATGATCAGAATAATTTTCGGGATCCACATGTATACTGGGACGAAAGTCGCGGTAGTTATGTGATGCTGGTCACGACCCGTAAGGATGGCAAAGGGGCGATAGCACGGTATGTATCCACAGATCTGAACAGCTGGTCTATTATAGATCCTCTGTTAGCGACTGCAGCACCCGCAGTGGGTAAACATGAGATTGAAACGGATGCTGAAATATTGGAATGTCCCGATATCTTTAAAATGGGCAGTAAATGGTATTTAACATTTTCACGAATCAATAGGGATGAGCACAGGAAGACTTTTTATCGAATTGCTGATTCGCCGGATGGTCCCTGGAGGATCTGTCGTGATGCAGATGGTCATCATGAAACTTTCGATGGTTTATTTCTGTATGCTGGAAAGACGGCTACGGATGGAACGACACGCTATCTTTCAGGTTGGTGTTCAACAGGTCAGACGGTGAACAGCAACAATGAATTACCTTGGTCAGGAAGTTTAATCTCGCATAAATTAGTTCAGGGACCGACGGGGAGATTATATCCAACCATTCCTGCTGCAATAAACAATAAGTTTAATAAAGAACTGGCTTTTGAAAAGCTGAATGCCGTTGGAAATGTTTCCGAAAATAATAAAACATATAGTATTACTGCACAGTCTGGCGCCAGAAGTTATGCAAGATTCAACCGCAATACTGCTAGCGTTAAAATGTCGCTGACCATAGATGCTTCGCAATCAGATTATTTCGGTTTCTCTTTTGGTGCCTGTGACGATCCTTCGGAGCTGTATAGTATTGCCTTTGATCTGACGTCTTCAAACCGTTGGGGTATGCCTGCATTATTTATGAATCGTGAAACGGGTCTCGGTGGAATAGCCGGTAAAACAGAACTTAATTTTACGCCGTTGATTGTCCCCGCCAATAAGGTCTTTGATGTGAAAATTGTAATCGAGAAATCGATCTGTGTGGTTTACGTAAATAATAACGTCGCTTTTACCAATCGGATCTATAAAATGGATCGGAACCCCTGGTCCATTTATGCCGATCAGGGTACGATAAAAGTCAATACAATGAAAGTCGAGAAATCATAAGAATTTTAGCTATTTTATTGGCTAAGGCACGGTGAGGATAATGTGATATAAAACTTAATAAGATATGAATAGAATAAAGAAATATGGAACCATCATGCTCTTTGCGAGTTTGTTGAGTTCGGCTTTTGCTCAAGTAGGACAGCAAGACATAAATGAGCCTGTTGAAAAATACCGGCCGATCTACCATTTTACCCCCAAGCAGGGCTGGATGAATGATCCCAATGGAATGGTGTATCTTAATGGAAATTACCATCTCTTTTTTCAGCATAACCCCGAAAAATCTGTTTGGGGTCCCATGCACTGGGGACATGCTATTAGTAGGGATCTGATTCATTGGGACGAACAAAAAATTGCTTTGTATCCCGATAGTTTGGGGACGATCTTTTCGGGAAGTGCAGTGATTGATAAGAATAATACCGCTGGGTTTGGAAAAGGGGCTATGGTCGCTATTTTTACGCATCACAACCATCAGGAGGAAGACCGAAAAACAGGTCTGCACCAAAATCAGAGTTTGGCCTATAGCCTGGATCAGGGAGCAACCTGGACCAAATATAAAGGTAACCCAGTATTGCCAAATCCAGGAATCTGGGATTTTCGGGATCCAAAGGTGATGTGGTTCGAAAAAACAAAAAGCTGGATTATGACTTTAGCGACCAAAGATTGCATCACCTTTTATTCATCCAAAGACTTAAAAGAGTGGAAAAAGGAGAGTGAATTTGGTAAGGAAGTGGGAGCACATGGTGGAGTCTGGGAATGTCCTGACCTGATTCCAATGAAATATAACGGTGAAACCAAATGGGTATTATTGGTCAGCATCAATCCGGGAGGCCCCAATGGTGGTTCGGTAACACAATATTTTGTAGGTGATTTCGATGGACATCAATTTCAGCCCGCAGATACATCAGTCAAATGGTTAGATTGGGGGCCGGATAACTACGCTGGTGTAACCTGGAGCAATTTAGGAGAACGGCGCCTGATGATCGGTTGGATGAGCAACTGGCAATATGCCAATGTGGTACCAACGACGCGCTGGCGCTCATCTTCAACAATCCCACGTGAATTAGCTTTGCAAAAAGTAGATCAAAAATATTATGTAGGCAGCACAGCAGCACCCGAGGTGGCTAAAGCATTTCAGTCTGTAAAAAAATATCAGGCAAATCAATCAAAAGAGCTAACGGTGCAAGAGCAGCTGCCACAAGCATTTCGATTGGAGATCAATAAGCTAAAAGTACAGAATTTTAAACTTATTTTGTCTAATGCTGTTGGAAATAAGTTGGTTGTTGGTTATGACAAAGATCAGGACGCCTATTATATTGATCGTTCAAAATCTGGGGAAATTGCTTTCAATGCAGATTTCCCAAAAAGAAGCATAGCGGGGCGACTATCCAATAGCGAATCATTATCATTAAGCCTATATATTGATGTCAGTTCCGTAGAGCTCTTTGCTGATAATGGATTAACCGCAATGACCAGCTTGTTTTTTCCGGAGGAACCAATGACTCGGATACGTATTGTGGGCGATAATAACTTAGTATTTCGAGATGTAAACATTGCCACATTCAGGGACAAATAAACCATTTACACATAAAACAAACGGGCCTTTTTCTTTAAAAGGCCCGTTTGTTTTATGCCCTAAGCTGATCACAATCAGGTTACTATCACATTGTAAAATAAATACCTGATTAGCTAGAATAATTTTAAAGACTAGCTTCGATTTGATATATTTAACAGTTGTTTTGCGGGATGACAATTACTAGACCTAATTTGTAACGCCAATTTACTTTTTAGCGAAGGCTCTTTTGCGATGAACTTTTATGTATAACACAATATAATAATGACACTTAATTTTTTTAAATGGAAATGCGCAGCGGCAGTGGGAATGCTTTTGTGTATGACCGAGGGATCATTTGCCCAGACAAAATCAATACCTTATGAAGGTGTGCCCGGATGGACCGAAAGCCAGAATAAACGGATGGAATGGTTTAGAGAGGCACGTTTTGGTCTTTTTATCCACTGGGGACTGTACAGTGCCGCCGGAGGTAGTTTTGAGGGAAAGCAATATCCGCAACATTACGCTGAATGGATCCAGACCTGGGGGAAAATCCCCAGCAAGCAGTACGCTGCCGTGCTGAAACCAAAGTTCACCTTACGTTCGTTTGAACCTAAAGCCTGGGCACGTCTGGCTAAAAAAGCAGGAATGAAATATATGGTATTGACTTCCAGACATCATGAAGGCTTTAGCCTATTTAATAGCCAGCAACCATACGCTGTTAAAAATGGCGTTACAGGAAGTGCAAATTTATCCCCCAAAGGCAGAGATTTATATAAAGAGATCATGACCGCATTCCATCAGGAAGGACTGAAAGTAGGTGCTTATTATTCATTGCTCGACTGGCAGCATCCAGATTCCTATGAGGCTTTTCATTTAAATCCGAATCCCGATAACCACCAGCCTGACCATAACCGCTATAAGGAATACCTCTATGGACAGGTTAAAGAACTTGCGCAGAATTACGGCCCATTGGATATGCTCTGGCCTGACTTTAGCAGCAAACAGCACCAAGGTGAGGCTTGGGGAACAAAACGCATGTTGACAGATCTGATCAAATGGCAGCCCAATATCATTATCAACAATCGGTTTTGGGATGGGTTAGAAAACAAAAATGGTGATATTGGAACCCCTGAAAAATATATTCCACCAACAGGACTTCCGGGCATGGATTGGGAAGTCAGCCATACCATGAACGAAAGTTATGGCTATAGTGCTCATGATCAAAATTGGAAGAGCTTTCCTAAAATCATGCAATTATTTGTGGAAACGGTAAGCAAAGGTGGTAATTTTCTGCTCAATGTAGGACCGGATGGGGATGGAGCGATTCCCGCACCAGCGATTAAAATTATGGAGCGTATAGGTGATTGGATGCAGGTCAATAAGGAGGCGATTTACGGTACCACAGCAAGTCCTTTTCAGGCATTGGACTGGGGCTATTGTACGCAAAAGGCAGGTATATTGTATTTACATATATTTGATCGACCTGCCAGCGGAAAAATTGATCTACCGATCAAAAACAAAGTCACTGTCGCCTATGCGATGGCAAGCCCTAAAACCAAGCTAAAGGTTGCGGTAGATAAGGGAAGACCCGTGATTCCGGTTGATGTTTTCGACATTGAAAAAGGACCGAAAGTAATTGTTGTCGAAATTCAGGGTAAACCGGATGTGGAGGAAAATCTGACGCAGACTCAGGCGGATGGACGTATTGTGATGAATGCAAATAACGCAAAATTGCTAGATGGAAAAGGACTTAAAATTATCGGTGCGTCGACCCATGATCCCAATCGTCCAAATGCCATCGGACAATGGAAAGATAGCAATGACCGGATCTATTGGGACATCAAAATCCAAAAACCAGGTAAATACCGTGTATTGATTAGTTATTTGCCAAATGCAAAACATAAAGGTAAGGTGATACTTTCGGCACTTGGACAGCAGCTTCCATTTGCTTTTGCTGCAGAAAATGGAACAAGATTTAAAGAGATGGAACTGGGTACGGTAGAAGTTTCGCAGCAGGTTATCGGCGAGCCAAGTACCAGGGTTACGTTAGAGGCAGCGGCAATTGAAGGTGATATGTTACCAGAGATTGCATCGCTTACGTTGGTGCCGGTTCAGGAATAAGTTACTTGAATAAGTACAATTGTGCCGGTTGTTTTTAACAGTTGAGCCAGAGCAACCCCGGCAAATATATCTTGTCGGGGCTGTTTTGTCTTTTCCTATCAGCTTATCTGGAAAAAATACGCCTAATATACCAGAAATGGCTGCATGGAAAAAAGATGGGGCGTATTATAATCAACAAAGTAAGGAAACTGGAAAAGAAAATTTGTTATTCTGGAAAGATAATTGCTTTATTTGCATAACGCAATTATTAAGCGCTTAACAGCAGAGGGAACTACCACTATGTCTCAATTAACAATCGTTGATCTGGCCAAAAAACTAGGTTTATCAAAATCAACCGTTTCCCGTGCATTTCGGGACAATGTGGACATCAATCCCGCAACCAAGGCCCGTATCCTGGCAATGGCTGAAGAAATCGGCTTTTCACCCAACGTATATGCCAGCAGCCTTAAAGCGAATAAAAGCCTGACAATTGCAATCATCATTCCCGAATTTGGAAATAAGTTTTTCTCCCAGGCCATTAAGGGTATCGAAGCTGTGGCGAGGTCAAAAGGGTATCATACCTTGATCTATGTGACGGATCATCAGGTACAAAATGAAGCATCGATTGTCCGTTCCTTGGTCAATGGTCGCGTGGATGGGGTTATTATCTCGGCATCAGGGGAGGGGAAAGATCATTCCCACATCCAATTGCTCGAAGAACGGGGGATTCCGGTCATGTTTTTTGATCGGACCTATGACGATTGGAAGGGGGGGTATATCACGGGAAATGACCAGGATTCGGCTTATGAGGCGACGAAACATCTGATTGAAAACGACTGCAAAAGAATAGCATACCTAGCAATAAATCCCCATATATCTATTGGTAAAGTGCGTAAGGAAGGCTACGAGAAAGCCCTAACTGAAGCTGGACTACGTATTGATCCCAAATTGATCCTCGATACCGTCAACGATGCCGAACAGAATATGAAGGATATCGCAAAGCTCATCGAAACGGAAAAACCCGATGCTATATTTGCTGCTGTCGAACGTTTGGCAATCTCGAGTATCCGGGTTGCAAAGCAATTAAATATACGGATTCCGGAACAGCTGAAAATAATCTGTTTTTCTTGTCTCGATATTGCGGACCTAATCGATCCGGCTCTCAGTGTCGTCAAACAGCCCGCGTTCGAAATGGGAGAATTAGTGACAAAACTACTGTTGGAGAAGATGGATGACCCCGATAATGAAAAGTTTGCTAATTCGGTTTATCTTGATTCCCAGCTTATTTTTCAAGAATCCAGCCAGAAATAAGTAAAAAAATATTTGTTTTTAATATACCCAATACTTAGCTTTGATTCACTCCGGGAACATTCCCGAAGAATTTAAATAATCAATTTTTGTAAAACATTGGAAGGGAACTAATAGGCAAATCGCAACTGGCGATTTCTTTTTTCCTTAGTTTCGGGAACGTTCCCAAAACAAACCAAGCAAAGCTAATTATCGATGGGCAAGCATATAATTCATTACCTCGGGTGTCTTTGGATACTCATCCTGTTGTCTTCTTGCGCCAACAAAAAGGATATCGTTGATCCAGAACAACCGCCTATCACCGAGCTGGATGCTACTGGTTTGGTATATGCTTCTTCGCCCTTTATCTTTTGGGATAAGGAAATTACACTGCAATTTGATTTTTCGAAAGGTAACGGAGCCTTAAAAGCAAGTGCTGCCGATCTTTACATGCATGCCGGATTGATTGCTACCACCGGGGGAGACTGGCAACATGTGCTGACCGATTGGAATAAGAACGATAATACCTATAAACTGCAGTTTGTTTCGGCTGGTAGATATCGATTCACATTGAATCCGGCAACATTTTTTAAGCTCAACAACGGCACTGCTTTTGGTCAGATCGCGCTCCTGGTACGTAATGCGGATGGATCGTTGGTGCAACGCAACCGCGATGGTTCGGATTTATTTCTGCCACTGGCCGGGGAGCATGGCGCTATCCGCTTTCTTTCTCCGGTGGCGCAACCCACGAGCCCATTGTTGGCAGAAGATAACTATAATGTCGGCGATCTGTTAACGCTCAAAGTGCAAGGTAGTCAGCCCGGGACAATGACCTTATGGGATAACGGCGTGCAAATTGCCCTAGAAAACAACGTGTCTTTGCTAGAGAAAAAGCTAAGCCTGCAAATCGATGGCATGCATGAAATTGAAGCCCGGCTCCAAAGTAATGGTAAGGTTGTGAGCAGTAAAATGCAATTATTGGTACAGGCCAAACCTGCAATCGCTGCATTGCCAGCCGGAATCAATCCGAATGGTATTACAATTGACCGAACAAAAAAGCAGGTGAGTTTTGCGCTTACCGCACCCTTAAAAAAGAATGTATACCTATTAGGCGATTTTAACAGCTATAAGGCAACCTCGGCATATGCGATGAGCCAGACACCGGATGGAAAAACATGGTGGATAACCCTGTCGGATCTGGACTTTACAAAACCATATACCTATCAATTTCTGATCGATGGTCAGCAATATATAGCCGATCCCTATGCCGAATTGGTTCTCGACCCGCAAAACGATCCTGCATTAGGAACTAAAATCGCCAATCTGCCCTCGTATCCACAGGGGGGACGTGGAATCGTTGCGGTACTTGACCTTACTGCGAAACCTTATCCCTGGAAGGTAAGCTCTTTTGTTAAACCTGCCGCTGGGGATCTGCTGATTTATGAACTCCTGGTACGTGATTTTGTCAAGCAACATCAGTATGCAACGCTTAAGGATTCGTTGTCCTACCTAAAACGCTTAGGGGTCAATGCAGTTGAACTGATGCCTGTTCAAGAGTCTGAGGGCAATTCGACCTGGGGCTATAACCCCTCTTTTCATCGGGCGCTGGATAAGTACTATGGATCGAAGAATGACTTTAAGGCTTATATCGATGCCTGCCACGAAAATGGCATTGCCGTTATCCTGGACGTAGTATTTAATCATGCCTTTGGTCAGTCGCCAATGGTACAGCTATATGCCGAAAATGCAAACATTTCCAGCCATAATCCCTGGTTCAATATCATTGCCAGACATCCTTTTAACGTGGGATTTGATTTTAATCATGAGAGTGCCTACACGCAGGCCTTTGTAAAAGATATGTTGACCTATTGGTTGAAAGAATATAAGATCGATGGTTTTCGTTTTGATCTCTCGAAAGGTTTTACACAGAAAAATTCGGGCACATCGGAGACTGACCTGTCGGCTTGGAATGCCTATGATGCATCGCGTGTTGCGATTTTAAAGCAGTACCAACAGCATATCCATAACCTTGATCCGACTTGTTATGTAATTTTGGAACATCTCGGTGGTGAGCAGGAGGAAATGGAATTGGCGCAGTCCGGCATACTGCTCTGGAATAATATGAATGCTGTCTTTAACGAGGCTGCGATGGGTTGGAATAGCAACAACGGATCTGACCTTGGTCGTCTCTTTGCCAGCAGTCATGGCATGTCACAACCTTCATTTGTCTCCTATATGGAAAGTCACGACGAACAACGCCTGTTGTTCAAATGCCTCAATTATGGAAATGCGTCAGGAAACTATAGCATAAAAAATTTAAATACGGCTTTAGCACGGATGGAGCAGGTGGCCCTATTCCTATTGACCGCTCCAGGTCCCAAGATGATCTGGCAGTTTGGTGAATACGGTTATGATATCTCCATCGATGAAAATGGGCGTACCGGGGAGAAACCGATCCTTTGGGATTATCTGAAACAGGACAAGCGTAAACAGCTTTTTGAGGTCTACGCAGCATTGACGCGTTTCAAAACAAAGAATAGCATTTTTCGTGATGGAATGCTCGTAGAATCGGGAACGAAAGAGGCCATGAAATATTTTCTGTTGGAGAAAGATGGGCAGCAAGTAGGGGTACTTGGCAATTTTGGCGTTACAAGCGCTGACTTTGCACTGCCAAAGTCTTTACGCTCTGTTTGGCAAAATAATTTTACAGGAAGCACCCTGGATTGGACCAATCAAACGAAAGCGAGTCTTCAGCCGGGAGAATATCTACTGGTCAGCAAAACTAAACTAAATAAATAAACAGTTATTTTATGAACAAACAGCTATTACGTCCATTTTGGGCCTTGAACATGTTACTCGGGGTGAGTGCTTCGGCATTCGCACAGCAGGCCACGCTTCAAGGGAAAGTAATGGACCAGAAAGGAACTTCCTTGAGTGGCGCAACGCTGCGCTTCGAGGATATTCAGCGATCGCTGTCTACCAATGCAAACGGGGATTTTAGCTTGGATAGATTGAAAGCGGGAAAATTGCGCCTGAAAGTCAGTATGGTAGGTTATGCTACACTCGATACCCTGATTCAGGTGCAAGAGGGCAGTAAGCCTTTAAATTTATACCTTAAATCGGATGCAAGCCAATTGGAAGAAGTGGTTGTGATCGGTTATGGTACGCAGAAAAAGAGTGAACTTACCGGTTCGATCAGCACAGTTACTTCCAAAGACTTTCAAAAAGGGCAGATTTCCTCGCCCGAACAATTGATCATGGGTAAGGTGCCGGGGGTACAGATCACCACAAGTGGTGGACAGCCGGGTGCAGGTAGTACTATCCGCATCCGTACAGGAGCCTCCCTGAATGCCAGCAATGATCCATTGATTGTGGTAGACGGTATTCCATTGGCCGGCGGATCGGTATCAGGTGTGGCCAATCCGTTAAGCTTGATCAACCCCAATGACATCGAGACATTTACCATCCTGAAAGATGCTAACGCTACAGCCATCTATGGTTCTCGTGCGTCTAATGGTGTTATCCTGATCACCACAAAAAAAGGGAGTCGATCGGGTACGCAAATCAATTTTTCTACACAAAACTCCTTGGCTACCGTGGGCAAAAAGGTAGATCTGCTGACTGCCGATCAGATTCGGGACTATGTCAATACAAATGGAACCGATGTCATGAAAAAGCTGCTGGGGACGGCCAATACCGATTGGCAGGATGTGATCTATGGCAATGCTTTTACCACGGATAACAACATCAATATCGCTTCCAAAGCAGGAAACATGCCTTACCGCATTTCGGCTGGATACATGAATCAGGACGGGGTGCTGAAAAATGATAACCTCAAACGTACAACAGCGGCGCTGGCCTTGACACCGAAATTTCTCGACAATCACCTTTCGTTGGATGTGAATGTACGCGGGACCTGGTCAAAGTCCAAATTTGCAACACAGGATGCCATCGGTTCGGCTATACAGTTCGATCCGACACAGCCCGTCTATGTGGACGATAAAAATAGCTTTGGTGGATATTATGAGTGGATACAAGGAGGAAAACCCAACCCCAATGCGCCCCGCAACCCGCTGGCCTTGCTGGAGCTTCGTAAAGATAAAGGGGATGTGTTCCGTAGTATCGGTAATGCAAAATTGGATTATAGTTTTCACTTCCTGCCGGAACTACATGCTAACTTAAATGTCGGCTACGATCTGGCCCGGTCCAAAGGGAATACATTGACACCGGCAATTGCAGCACGTAATTTTAATGAGGGCGGAGAACGCACGGAATATAAGACCGATATCAATAACAAAACCCTGGAGTTTTACCTAAAATACGATAAGGAGCTTTCTGCAATTAAAAGTAATATCGATGCAACATTGGGGTATGGCTATTATAAAAACAGCAGTAAAGTCTATAATTTCAACCGGACCAACGCTGAGGGGGATAGGATCTTAAATGAACCAACGCGGGCCTTTGACAAACCCGAAAATTTGCTGATATCCTACTATGGTCGTTTGATTTATTCATTTGACAACCGTTATATCCTTTCAGGAACCCTACGTATTGATGGCTCTTCGCGGTTTGACCAACAAAATAATAATGCTTGGGGCTATTTCCCATCTGTAGGCTTTACCTGGCGTGCCAAAAACGAAAGCTTCTTAAAACAGCTGGATGCCGTATCGGATCTGAAGGTTCGCCTGAGTTATGGACAAACCGGACAGCAAGATGGTATTGCTAATTATTCCTACATGCCTAATTATTCCATCAGTGGTAATGAATCCATGTACCGTTTCGGTGATACCTATTATTACCTGAATTCACCTTTAGTTTACGACCGCGATATTCGTTGGGAAAGTACTACAACCTATAATGCAGGTATCGACTTTGGTTTTCAGGATAACAGATTCTATGGAAGTATAGATTACTATTCGAAAAAGACTAAAGACTTATTGAGCACTATTCCAATTCCGGTGGGATCTAATTTTAGTAATTTCCTATTGACCAATATCGGTAATATGGAAAATCAGGGCTTGGAGTTTAACCTTCACTATATTCCCTTAAAAACAGAGCGTTCTTCGTTGGATCTGGGTTTCAATTTTACCTACAACAAAAGCAAGGTGACTAACCTGACGCAAAGCGATGATCCAGGTTTTATAGTGGAGACAGGTGGTATCCGCGGTGGAACAGGCGGGAATATTCAGGCACATAAGGTGGATTTTATGCCCAATAGTTTCAATGTTTTCCAGCAGGTGTATGATGAGCAGGGGCATCCGGTAGAAGGCGTTTACGTCGATCGTAATGGCGATGGTGTGATTAGTGATAATGATCGGTATTTATATAAATCTCCATTGCCTAAATATCTTTTAGGTTTTACGGCAGCCTACAGTTACAAAAAATGGTCAGCATCCACGGTGTTGCGTGCAAATCTGGATAACTATGTGTACGACAATGTTTCCTCTAATCTGGGAAGTGGTGCCAACATAAATGATCAGGCAGTTTTGGTCGTTAACAACGCACCAGTGGACTTTCTAAATACCAATTTTCTCCTCAAACAGCTACAAAGTGATTATTACATCAAGAATGCTTCTTTCTTAAAGATGGATAATATCAATTTAAGCTACAATCTAGGAAAATTTATACGGAATAGTAAGGCGTCTATGTCGATTTCAGCAACCGTACAGAATGTATTTACCATCAGCAAATATAAAGGCGTTGACCCCGAGATTTCGAATGGAATAGATGACCGTTTCTATCCTAGACCACGTACCTATGTATTAGGTGTAAATGTGAATTTTTAAATGAATAACAATGAAAAGTTTAAATAAATATATAGGCGTCTGTTTACTGACCATTGCTTTGAGCAGCTGCCATAAGGATCTGGATCTAAAACCGACCAATGATATTACAGCGGATGTTGCCTACCAGGATTTTAAGGGTTATACTTCATCCTTTGCCAGATTATATGGCTCATTGGTACTGACGAGTACCTCGGGGCCAAACAATTCGGATCTAGGTGGCCTGGATGCCGGAACCTCGGATTTTTTACGCCTTTTTTGGAACGCGCAGGAACTCACCACCGATGAGGCTGCATGTGCATGGCTTAACGACCCTGGCATCAGCGGTCTGGACTATCTCAATTTTGACGATAGCAATCCTATGCTCCGTGGACTCTACACCCGTTGCATCTATAGCGCAACCTTGGTCAATGAGTTTTTAAGAGAAAGTACCGATGCCAAATTAAGCGCGCGGGGAATTTCGGATGCTGATAAAGCTGAAATAGCTTATTATCGCGCCGAAGCAAGATTCTTACGCGCATACAACTATTGGGTATTACTTGATTTGTTCGGAAATCCACCATTTGTGACCGAAGAAACGCCTGTAGGTAAGGTGGCTCCTCCCCAGATTAAAAGACCAGCGCTTTTCGCTTATGTGGAGAAAGAACTGTTGGAAGTAGCAGGACAACTAAAGGGGCCTAAACAGAATGTATATGGTCGGGTGGATCAGGTCGCAGCATGGGGATTGCTGGCTCGTTTGTATCTCAATGCCGAAGTATACCTAGGCGCCGGGAATAAAAAATATACTGAAGCCATCACCTATTCGGAAAAAGTATTGAATTCGGCTTATCGTCTAGGGGCAAATTATCGTGAGCTTTTCTATGCTGATAATGATAAGAACAACCCTGAGTTTATTTTCTATCTACCTTATGATGGGACCAAGACTCAGAGCAAGGGTGGAACAACTTACCTGATCAATGCAGCGATTGACGCAACAATGAATCCGACATCTTTTGGTGTACCGGGCGGAGGCTGGGCCGGTAATAGAACACGTGATAATATCGCAACTATTTTTGGGGACTATTCCGGAGCAACAGATAAGCGGGCAATGTTTCACTTGAATACAAGTGTTAAAATTGAAGATATTGCCGTCTATAAACAGGGGCTGGCAGTAACCAAATTCCGCAATGTAAACAAGGATGGTAAGACTGCTCCTCCGGCTGCCGAAGGCTTCGTTGCATCCGTAGATTTCCCATTGATCCGTCTGGCAGAAATGAACTTGATCTATGCCGAAGCAACTTTACGCGGTGGTTCTGGCGGTACTTTAGTAAAGGCATTGGACTATATTAACAAATTACGTGTACGTGCCTATGGTAACAATACGGGCAACTTGACAAACCTTTCGTTGGACGATATTCTCAACGAGCGTGTGAAGGAACTCTACTGGGAAGGATTTAGACGTTCGGATCTGATCCGTTATGGCAAATTTACCGGGGATAGTTACCTCTGGCCTTTTAAAGGGGGCGTGCTTGGCGGTCAGGCAGTTGCAGGGTATAGATCGTTGTTTCCGTTGCCTGCTTCGGATATTATAGCGAATTCGAATCTAGTACAGAATCCTGGCTACAATTAACCGGATGATCAAACTTTGATCCCACAGCTTCTATCGTTGCGATAGAAGGATTAAAGTCTGGGTAGAAGGGTTTGTTTAAGTGATTAATAAATAGATGTTTAGAAATGAAAATAATACATTATATAGGATTGGTGCTACTGCTATTGGCGACTTTCCAGAGTTGTAAAAAAGACGAAACACAAGCAAGATTGGCGAGTACCGACGCTGTAAAACCGGCGACTTTAACGCTTGACAAGACGAATCTGACCTTGTCCAAAGCAAATGCGAATGATACGGTATTGCACCTTCGGATGATCCAACCTGACTTTGGTTTTCAGGCAGCGGTGACCAATGTGCTTCAATTTGGCCTTAAAGGAGACAACTTCAAAACGGTAAAGGAAGTCGTTATTCCAAATGGACGAAGCGCAATGGGATTCACAGGCTACGAATTGAATAGTTACTTGCTTTCTCTTGGCGTTCCTACAGGAACGGCTTCTGAATTTGATGTTCGGCTTAAGTCAAGTATCAATTCAAAAATTGCGGCGGTTTTTTCTGCTTTAGCTAGCCTTAAAGCTGTCCCTTATGCATCAACAAGCTATTTGTATGTGCCCGGCGCATACCAAGGCTGGGATCCGGCTACTGCTGAATCCATTGTCTCGCCGACGAGTAACGGCGTCTACACGGGCATTATTTCCTTCCCAGAGGCGAATTCGGAATTTAAGCTGACCACTGAACGTAATTGGGCAAATTCCTATGGGCAGACGGCAACGGGTAAAATTGCCTATAACAGCGGCGATAACATCAAAGCACCGCGCGCAGGCAACCTCGAAATTGAAGTCAATACAACAGCGAATACTATCATATTCAAAGACCATAGTTGGGGTGTCATCGGAAGTGCTACGCCAAAAGGATGGGATGCAGACACAGACATGAAATACGATAATGCCAACCAATTGTGGAAACTCAGGGTCAACTTAACAGCCGGCGCGATCAAGTTTCGCAAGAATCATGACTGGGGGACCAATTTTGGCGGTGCCAATGGAAATCTTGTCGCCGGTGGTGCCGATATCGCAGTAGCAAATGCGGGAACTTACGATATCGTCCTTGATCTCAATGCGAATACATACACTTTAACCAAGAAATAATGCCGACCATATTAAAAATAACGATACGACTTACCACAGGAATTGTGGCACTAACAGCGCTTGGATGGAGCCCCTTAAAGGGGCAATCCATTCAGCGGGTGGAACCCCTGAACTGGTGGGTAGGAATGGAAAACCCAACCTTGCAGCTTGTCGTCTATGGCCCTCAGATTGGGAAAAGTGAGGTACAGGTTGACAACAAAGGCATCGAACTCCTTCGGGTGAACCGGACAGAAAATCCCAATTACCTGTTTTTGGATGTGAAGATAACAGCGGCAGCTCAACCAGGCTGGTCTACCTTTACCTTTAGTCAGGGAAAGAAGAAGCTGACCTATCGCTATGAACTCAAAAAACGAGATCAACGTGTCAAAGCACAGGGAGTGACCAGCGAAGACTTGATCTACCTGATTATGCCCGACCGTTTTGCGAATGGCAATAAGGTAAATGATCAGGTAAAGGGGATGTTGGATATGAGCTTGAACCGGGATTCCATGTATTTAAGGCATGGTGGAGATCTCGAAGGCGTAATCAGTAAACTGGATTATCTTCAGGATCTGGGGGTGACCTCGGTCTGGATGACGCCCGTATTGACCAACGATATGCCCTTAGCTTCCTATCATGGTTATGCAAATACCGAGACCTATCATGTTGATCCACGTTTTGGAAGCAATGATACCTATGTCCAATTGGGCGAGCAGTTGCATAAACGCCGGATGAAACTGATTTTTGATGTCGTACCCAATCATATCGGCAGTTACCATTGGACGGTGAAAGACAAACCCATGGCGGATTGGCTTAATGAATGGCCGGAATATACCCAGACCTCTTACAAGGATCAGACTGTTTTCGATCCTTATGCCTCTGCGGCGGATAAAAAGAAAATGGTCAAAGGCTGGTTTGTACCGACGATGCCGGACATGAACCAACAGAACCCGTATGTACAGAACTATTTGACGCAAAGTCATATCTGGTGGATAGAGACAGCAGCCATCGACGGATTTCGTATTGATACCTATCCTTACAACGATCTGGATTTTATGGGAAAATGGACCGACCGCATTCAAAAGGAGTATCCAAACTTTACTTTTTTTGGTGAAACATGGGTACACGGGGTCGCAAACCAAGCTTATTTTCTAGGCGGGAAGCGTGTGGGACAGGCGGTTGATTCGAAGCTGATGGGGGTAACGGATTTTCAGCTGAATTATGCGATTGGGGATGCGCTCAATCAAAAGAGCGAATGGACAGCAGGAGCAAATAAACTTTACACCACGTTGGCCTCAGACTACCAATACCCACAACCGCAACAGAATGTTATCTTTTTGGACAATCACGATAAGGATCGCTTTTTCTCGGTCGTAGGCGAAAATGTACAAAAATATAAATCGGCTATGGCTTGGCTGCTGACGACAAGGGGGATCCCCCAATTGTATTATGGAGCAGAGATCCTAATGAAGAACTTTTCCAATCCGGATGGTCTGTTGCGCGAAGATTTTCAGGGTGGTTTTGCTGGCGACAAGAAGGATAAATTCACCGTCGCAGGCCGGACAGAAGCCGAGCAGGAGATGTGGTCTTTTGTCCGCACCCTCGCCAACTACCGCAAGCAGCATCCTGTCCTGCAATCAGGAAAAACGATGCAGTATGTGCCGGAGGATGGTGTATACGTCTATTTCCGCTATAATGATCAGCAAACTGTAATGGTTGTGATGAACTGCAACGATCAGGAAAAGGAAGTGAAGCTCGACCGCTTCGCTGAACGGAATGCAAAAGCAACAGGTTATGTGGACGTCATCAGTCAACAGGCACTGAAACCAACTGATCATAAAATCAAACTGGCGGCTTACGAGACGAAAGTACTTGACCTAAAATTTTAATACAACGCGATATTTTAAATTTCATTTTTTCAATGATTAATTATACTACTGTAAAAGCCGTAATATTTGATTTGGACGGTGTGTTGGTGGATACGGCAATCTACCACTTTCAAGCCTGGCATAGACTGGCTACGAGTCTGGGCTATTCCTTCTCTGTGGCGGATAATGAGCAACTGAAAGGTGTGAGCAGGGTGGAATCGCTGGAACTTATTTTGAAATGGGCCGGATTGGAAAAATCCGAACAGGAAAAAGAGCAGTTGCTGGTTCAGAAGAATCAGTGGTACCTGGCTCTTATCGAGCAGCTCAATCCTGAACAGCTGCTTCCCGGTAGCCTCGACCTGCTCAATAAGCTTCGCGAAAAGCATATTTTGATCGCATTGGGATCGGCCAGCAAAAATGCATTGAACATCCTTCAGAAAACTGGGATTGTGGATTATTTCGATGCATTGATTGACGGGAATGTCGTCAGCGCATCTAAGCCGGATCCGGAAGTATTTCTTAAAGGAGCAGCGGCTTTGGGGGTGGCACCTCCGTATTGTCTGGTACTTGAAGATGCCCAAGCGGGCATTGATGCCGCTAAGGCTGCCAATATGCAGGTTATTGGTGTTGGAGAGGCCGATAACCTAAAAGGAGCGGATGACATCGTGGCCAATTTAGGCGCATTAGTCGATAAATTTTAAATTATAGTAGCAATTAACGTATGAAAACATATATCAAGCATGATCCTTGGCAAATTATTGAAGATGAGTTTAGACCTGATCATAACGAATTTTCGGAAAGTATTTTTTCCATTGGTAATGGACGCATGGGACAACGGGCCAATTTTGAAGAACAGTTTAGTGGAAGAACGTTACAGGGCTCTTATCTGGCAGGCATTTACTATCCAGATAAAACCCGTGTGGGATGGTGGAAAAACGGTTACCCCGAATATTTTGCCAAGGTAATCAACTCTTTCAACTGGATCGGACTGACAATCATGATCGATGGTCAGCCACTGGATCTGGCAAAGGTTAAGGTAAAATCATTTGAACGCCGCTTGGATATGCAACGGGGTGTTTTGCAGCGTAGTTTTGTTGCGGTGATGCCCGACGGAACAGAAGTGAAGGTGGAGGCCAGTCGTATGTATCATCTTTTTGCTTCTGAAACGGCATCCTTACAATATACTATCCAAGCATTGACAGCTGATGTTGCGATCGAGCTAATTTCGTTTTTGGATGCAGAGGTCGTCAATCGGGACAGCAACTACGATGAGAAGTTTTGGGAGCCCTTGGCGCAGGGGGAACGGGGAGACAACCTGTTTGTCTGCTCACGGACAAAGAAAACGGGCTTTGAAGTCTGCGCGGAGCTCCAAACGCGGGTTACAGGAGCGGATGGCATCATTAGCGCAGGGGATAGCATTTCGGAAAATGGTTGTGTAGGACAACAGTATCGCACGACAGTAGCCAGATCGCAAACACTCTGCATTGAAAAAAGAGTAGCGATCGTAACATCGGAAAACCATGCGGCCGCAGGCTTGCAGGCAGTTGCGACAGCGCGCCTGGCGGAATTGGCCCCATTGCAGTTTGACCAATTGAAGGAAAAACAGGCCAAAGCTTGGCAGGCAATCTGGGCTGAAAGTGATATCGAGATCTTTGGTGATGTGGCTGCTCAGCAGGCCATCCGCTACAATATCTTTCAGCTTAACCAAACGTATACCGGTGAGGATGCCCGACTGAATATCGGGCCAAAAGGTTTCACGGGCGAGAAATACGGGGGGGTAACCTACTGGGATACCGAGGCGTATTGCATCCCTTTTTACCTGGCAACACAATCGCCAGAGATTGCACGAAACCTCTTGCTGTATCGCCATCAACAATTGGGCAAAGCAATTGAAAATGCAGAAAAATTGGGCTTTAGCAATGGCGCGGCCCTCTTCCCGATGGTGACCATCAATGGTGAAGAATGCCACAACGAATGGGAAATAACTTTTGAGGAAATACACCGCAATGGTGCCATTGCTTTTGCCATTTACAACTACGTCCGTTATACCGGGGACACGGGTTATATCTGGTCGCATGGATTGGATGTTTTGGTTGCCATCAGCAGGTTCTGGGCCCAACGCGTTAATTGGAGCACGGATAAACAGCAATATGTCATGTTGGGCGTAACCGGACCTAACGAATATGAGAATAACGTAAATAACAACTGGTACACCAACCGGATTGCATCCTGGTGTCTGGAATATACCCTGAACTGCTTGAGCGATGCTGAACGTGCTCATCCTGAATTCTTTAATGCGCTGTCTGACCGGCTGGGTGTAAGCGGTGAGGAACGTAATGGCTGGCAACATATCATCGATAACCTTTACTATCCCTATGATGAAAAACGGCAGATCTTTTTGCAACAGGACGGTTTCTTGGATAAAGAACTGATTGCAGTAGGGGACCTGGATCCTTCACAGCGCCCTATCAATCAGAAATGGAGCTGGGATCGCATCTTGCGGTCCTGTTATATTAAGCAGGCGGATGTGCTACAGGGCTTTTATTTTCTTGAGGAATGCTTTGATAACAATACCCTGCGGCGCCATTTCGAATTTTATGAACCGCTTACGGTACATGAAAGCTCGCTTTCTCCTTGTGTACACGCCATATTAGCGGCTAAGCTTGGTAAAACTGACAAGGCTTATGAGTTCTATTTACGGACATCGCGCCTGGATCTGGATGATTATAATAACGACACTGAAGATGGTCTGCATATCACCTCGATGGCCGGTACCTGGATGACGATTGTCGAAGGATTTGCCGGAATGCGTGTAAAAGAAGGAAAACTATATTTAAATCCTATGTTACCTACGGAATGGAAAGGGTATAAGTTCCGCGTGCTCTTTCGCGGTGCTATTCTATTGATCGAAGTACATGGCGATGGATATACAGTAGACAATATCAGCGATACAGGTGTTGATATACAGACTACGACTGACGCATTTACGTTGGCCGCGCGGAGCCGAAAAGAGGTGCCCCAGGTCGGATAGATTCGCATTTGCAAGAGTGGAAGGCTTCTGCACTTGCAAATCGCTGAAATGGTAATTAAATTGTATTTTGTCTTAAATTTTGATAGCTAATTATGGGGAATAAACCTCAATTAAGTATAAGCCAGGTCGTCAACATGAGTTTTGGATTTTTAGGAATACAAATGGGCTTTGCTTTACAGAATGGTAATGCTTCACGTATCCTTCAAACTTTTGGTGCTGATGTGGAGCATCTGTCGTTATTCTGGCTAGCGGCACCGATCACTGGCATGATCGTTCAACCCATTATTGGGCATTATAGCGATCGGACATGGACCCGTCTTGGACGTCGTCGCCCTTATATTCTGATCGGTGCACTACTGACCACATTGACCTTATTTCTCATGCCCAATGCTGCCTTGGTTGTGGCATTGCTTCCGCCTCTGTGGATAGGGGCTGGGCTATTAATGTTTATGGATGCCTCGATCAATGTAACGATGGAACCCTTTAGGGCGTTGATAGGTGATAATTTATCCAGTAGCCAACGTAGTCTCGGGTTTTCAGTACAGACCTTTCTCATTGGTATAGGGGCGGTTGTAGGATCACTATTGCCTTATATCCTGACCAATTATTTGGGGTTTGCCGGCACTGCAGAGCCAGGACATGTACCTAATAACGTGATTTATTCATTCTATATCGGTGGACTGGTTTTATTACTTTCAGTGTTATGGTCGGTGTTCAAAACGAAAGAATATAGTCCGGTGGAACTGAAATCATTTGCTAAAAATTCCATTGAGCCTGTGGAGAATGCTGCGGCTTTTGGATTAAGCACGATCATACGGGATATTAAAGTCATGCCGGCAGTGATGAGGAAATTGGGCTGGGTACAGTTTTTCTCCTGGTTTGCCTTATTCATGATGTGGGTATATACAACGCCGGCGATTGCAGAATCGGTGTTTTACTCGAAAGCTGGCAACCGTCAGGATCTCTATATGGAAGCCGCTAATTGGGTGGGGGTGCTATTTGGTATCTACAATGGTGTTTCGGCTATTTATGCGTTATTTATCCCCAGGATTGCTAAACGTTATGGCCGGAGTAAAACCCATGCTTTTGGCTTGATTGTCGGTGGGCTTTCGTTGATCTCGCTGTTCTTCATAAAAGACGCCAACATGCTTGTTTTACCCATGCTGGGGATCGGCATCGCCTGGGGCAGCATATTGGCTATGCCTTATGCCATTTTGAGCGATCATTTACCCGCCACAAAAATGGGTGTGTATATGGGGCTTTTTAACTTTTTTATCACGCTGCCGCAGATTGTCTGTGGATTTTTCGGAGGAATGATCATTAAATTTATCTTCCAGAGCCAATCCATCTATGGCTTATTGCTTGCCGGTGTATTTATGTTTTTGGCCGCATTTTTTGTTCCCAAAAGCCAGCACTAGATTTGAGGAACTGCATGTGGCCCAAAGATGGCCCATGCAGTTCTTTTTTTGACTTTCTCAGTAGTTATCCTTACCTGCGGATAACATGATCAGACTATTCTAGGATTTGATCGGCTGATTTAACCTCTTCATTCACCGGGCTCTTTGAACTGTCTCGATAACGATCACTTCTGATATTTTTCCTTAACCGTTGCTTAGCCCTGGGACAATCAGCTGTTTTCGGTCATGTAAATACTTGGCGGCATGCCATAGTGTTTATGGAAATCTCTCGAAAAATTGGATTGTACAGTATAGCCCACCATCGTGGAAATTTGGGTAATGTTATATTTTCTTTGGACTAGCAATTCGGCTGCTTTCTTTAAGCGGGAGATATTGATCAGTTCATTGGGTGTCAGGTCAGATAAGCCTTTAATTTTACGGTATAATGTTGGCCGGCTCATATTCATTAAGCGCGCCAGCTCGTCCACATTGAGGTCGATATCTGAAATATTATCATAGATCACTGTGTTGAGCTGGCTGATAAAATCCTTGTCAGGAGCCGATACATTAATATCCGTCAGATTAGAAATGGAAGAATTTGTAAAATAATTTTTGATGATCTTACGGTTATTTAGGATGTTTCTGATCTGTACGGTCAGGAATTCCAGTGAAAAGGGTTTTTCGATATACGCATCAGCACCGATTTTCAGCCCATTAATTTTAGAATCAAGTGCATTTTTGGCGGTGAGGAAGATAACCGGAATATGGCTGTACAGGATATCACTCTTGATACGTTTGCAAAGAGCGATGCCGTCCATAATAGGCATCATGATATCTGTCAAGACGAGCTGTACATTGTCCTGATCCAATATTTCAAGTGCTTCAGCTCCATTGCCAGCACGTAGGATTGTATAATCAATTTTCAGCTCCTTATTGAGGTAGGCCAAGATTTCTTTGTTGTCTTCGACAATCAGGATGACAGGTTTTTCGACGTTTTGATCTATTTTTGCTTGCCGTTTGTCTTCGTTAGGAACCACTGTCTCTTCGAGGATCGGTTTGATGTCCAAGGTCTGCTCCTGCAGGATTGGGAGCGAGAGCAGAAAGATGTTCCTATTTTCTTCCGTATAAGCCAGCGATAATGAACCCTGGTGAAGCTCGACCAGGGAGCGGGAGAGAGGAAGGCCAATACCCGTCCCGGTATCTTTGTTCGATTCGTTTAATCGGTAAAAAGGTTCAAATATTTTTTCCCTTTTTTCGAAGGGAATAATATCACCATCATTTCGAAATTCGATATTGAACATAATATCATCACTGTTGAAAGGAAGCAATTTGACATGTACCTGATGAGCAGCATATTTTATGGCATTATGAATCAAGTTGGTGAATATTTTTCGCAAAGCTTCTTCATCGACTTGGGCAGTGAGTGTAATCCGGGGCAAGGAAAGATCATATTGCAACATCTTTTCCTTTGCGAGTGTGTTCAGATCATTGAAAACGTCAAGTAACAAGTTGTTAATGTCCGTTTTTGTAAAGATAAGGCTCATATTATTTGTTTCTGCTTTTCTAAAGTCTAAAAGTTGATTAGTTAGCCTAATCAGCCTTGTAGTGTTTTTTTCGATCAAGGCAAGGTCATTTACCGTGTCATTAGCTTCAAATTGATGTGTACGGATGAGTTTCTCCAGTGGCATTTTGATTAAAGTCAGTGGTGTACGGATTTCATGGGCTAGATTGGTGAAAAACTCAAGTTTAAGATTATAGACTTCTTGTTCCTTTTTACGTTCATAGCTATCCATTTTTTGCGCGTTATTTGCTTTGATCAGCAAAAAGTAATACCTCAAGATCAATAAAATAATTGTACTAAAAGTAACGAAATAAATGGTATACGCCCAGCTGGATGACCACCAGGGGGGAGAGACGACAATACGTAGCTGTTTTTCCGCCGGGTTCCAGATTCCATTATTGTTAGCCCCTTTAAATCTAAAGGTATAGGTTCCGGGAGGAAGCTTATTATAATATATTTTTTGGTTGCCTGTAATATCCGTCCAGCCCTTATCATACCCCTCCATGATATAACGATAGGCATTGCTTTTTGGGGAAACAAAGCTCAGGGCTGCGATATTAAAACTGATATTGGAACTGTTATAGGACAGTTGAATCTCTTTTGATAGTGAGATGGATTGTTTCAGTATGCCATTTTCACGAACTGGTATGCTCTCGTTGTTGATCTGAATGTCACTAATAAATATGGGCGGGATAAAGCTATTCTTAATGGATTTTGTCGGGTTAAAGCTTACCATTCCCTTTATGGTGCCAAAATATAATGTACCGTCGTTATCTTTAAATGCTGAATTATAATTAAACTGATCCGCGGGAAGCCCGTCTCTCGATGTATAGATGACCATATGGGGGAGATTTCCGTCCAGTCTGACCAGTCCACCACCTGTTGATATCCATATGCTGTTATTATCGTCTTCCAATACTTTAAATACTTGATTGGAAGGTAAACCCGATTCGGTCAGATAGTTGGTGAAATGCCCATCACGACGGTATTTTGAAAGGCCACTTTCGGTGCAAAACCACAGATTTTTTTTGCTGTCTTCAAATAAGCCATTGACGTAATTATTGACGAGCGTATTGCATTTACCTTGTTCGGAGCTTAAATGTTGTATCTCACCAGTACCGCGATTATATTGATAGACCCCGCTGCCATAAGTGTTGACCCAAAGTATACCATATTCGTCTTCGTAAATTCCTTGTATCCAGGCTTTAATAGGAAGGAGGTCAAAATTGTCGCTGTGTTTATTGTAGCCATATAATGCACGATCCGTTCCGACAAACATGCTGTTGTCTCTGGATTTAAAGATGCAAACAGCGAAGCTACTTTGCAAGGGGCCTCTACCGATGCGGTCATAGTGCTTTTTTAATTCTCCGGTCTTTACGTCGAGTATATCCAGTCCATGTGTTGTGGAGCCTACCCAGAGCTCATCGCCGATTGTTGCGAGGCCATGGACATTGTTATGTGCAATACTTCCCTTTTTTCCATTGGCAACAAAATGCTGGATCTGTTGTGTTTGAGCATCTATTTTGTTTAGACCACCATCTTCTGTACCTATCCAGAAATTTCCATAGTTATCTTTTTTTATGTCATGTACGATATTCCCTGATAAGGCAGATTTTCCAAATCCATACAAGTACTTTTTGAAATTGTCGAATTGGTTGCTGTATTGGTTAAAACCGCCGAAAAATGTTCCAAACCAGATGTTATCTTCACGGTCCCGATAGAAATTCAAAACAGCATTGTCCGATATGGCAAATGGATTGAGCAGATCCTTTTTGATGTGTTGGCTCTGACCTGTATGGATGTCATAAGTATATATTCCAGTCTCCGTTCCGATCCAGTATACCGACTCTGTCTGTTGGATAATACAATTTGCCTGGATGACTTTTTGGGGGTAATGGTTTGCAAATAAGTTTTTTAACGTTCCGTTTTTAAAATCAAACAGGTAGGCTGAATTGATGGTGCCGACCATGAGTAAGGAGTCGTTGATGGCGTAGACGGTCTTTGTGTTAGCCAGTGCTTTCCGATCTGCTTTTTTGAGTGCAATTTGAACAAATTTGCCAGAGTTGACCTGATAGCGTTCGATTGTACTGTTAATATCTGTGGTCCACAGCCCGCCTTTTTTGCTGCTGGTAATGGCTACTAGGGTGTTTTTGTTTTGATCAAAAGGAACGATTTCCGTCGTGTAAGGATTATAACGATAGAGTTTTCCCGTGGAAAGCAGCCAGATAAAACCTGCATATTCATGTATGGCATTTACCTCTCCAATCGGTATTCTATTGAATGGTTGGAAGTTTTCTTTAACCGGATTGTAACAATAGGTCCCCCGTGTCGTTCCTACCCATAGTATACCTTTGCTATCGGTAAGGATACTTAAAATAGACGAGCTCCCGATGCTTGTGGGATCTGAAGCATTGTGCCTAAATATCTTAAATTGATTGCCATCAAAACGATTAAGACCATTCCTAGTCCCTAGCCAAAGAAAGCCCTGGGTATCTTGCGTAATACACTTAACAGAACTATTTGAGAGACCATCGTGGGGTTGATAATTTTTAAAATAGAACGATTGCGCCTGTAGGTTAGTCCATACAAGTAGGAGATAGAGGATAGGTATAAGGGTTATTACGCGCAAAATTGATAATGTATCTCTAAAAATAGTCAATAAAAAAGAAAAAAAAGAGTTTTGCTGATACACTGTGATATAAAATTGAGACGCTATGATTGGGGTTGCAGTAAAGATTTTCTCATTTTTATGGAACGATAATAACCAAATATAAACGTATGTCTTGCCCTAAAATTATGACAGTGAAAACCTGTAATCTTATTTTTCAGCGAGTTTCTTCTCAATGTTTAGCGTTGATGATGCTATATTTCAATGTCTTAAATTTTTGCACTGTTTCTAATTTGGTTTCTCTCGAAGTATGTTGTTTTAAGAAGGTCAGTTGTCGCTATTTGACGGGTGCCTAATGAAGCACGAAATTTTTGATTGCGATAGATTTTGAAATCACTTAACATTATTTGAACAGGACATAGTTCAACATAATATAATCAATTAAACCACCAATTTAGAAGCGTATGAAAAACAAACTACTTGCGCAATGTGTAATGATGCCAGCATTACTGCTTACAACCTTTTTTGCGGTAGCCCAGACCAGGGTACTGAAAGGAAAGGTTGTGGATGAGACCCAAAGTCCATTGACTGGTGCTACCATTAAAGTAAAAGGGAGTACTACAGCAACAACCACCGATGCTGACGGTGGATTTTCAATAAATATCAGTAATGATGCGAAATCACTTGAGGTATCCTATATTGGCTATGCAACCAAGGAAGTACCAATTGCAGGCAACGACATGACCATTGCACTTGAACCTGGCTCCAATCAGGGGTTGGATGAAGTGGTTGTCATTGGTTACGGTACTGCTCGTAAAAGAGACCTGACGGGATCTATGGTAACGATTGGTGCCAAGAATTTTAATAAAGGTATAATGACGAGCCCTGATCAATTGATCCAGGGAAAAACTCCTGGTGTAATGGTTATTAACAACACGGGGCAGCCAGGTGGATCAACCACAGTACGTATCCGTGGTAACTCGTCGATCCGGGCGAGCAATAATCCGCTATTTGTACTTGATGGGGTGCCAATGTCAGGTAATTCACCATTGCCGGAGGGCAGGGGCGGATTTTCCTCGGATAGAGGGAACCCATTGACTTACCTGAATCCAGGTGATATTGCAAGCATGGATATCTTGAAAGACGCTTCCGCTACAGCAATCTATGGGTCACGTGGAGCAAATGGAGTTGTTATAATCACAACGAAAAAAGGAAAAGTCGGACCACCGGAAATTTCTGTTGGTGCTTCTGCGGGGGTATCTACGATGCGTGAATATCCGGATGTGCTAAATGCGTCGCGATTTAGAGAAGCATTGAATTATTATACGCCTTCTGAAGTAGCAAATTCTGACTTTGGCGGTAACGAAGATGCTTTTAAAGCAATTACAAGAAAAGCAATAACTCAAAATTACTATGCAGATGTAGCCGGGGGTACTGAGCACGGGAAATATCGCTTATCTGGTGGATATTTAAACCAAAATGGTATTATCCGTGGATCCCAATTGAAGAAATATACTGCAAATTTTAGCGGTAACTTTCGCTTTTTGGAAAACAAAAGATTAGGACTTGATTTCGCTGTGTTCTTAACTCAAATGGATAACAAATATGCACCAATCAACGCAACCGTGGGGTCGGAAGGAAATGTAATCTCGCAGGCCCTACAATGGAATCCAACAAGACCATTGCGCGATGATAAAGGCAATTTAACATTTGTTAGTTCAACCACACGTAATCCATTGACCAGTATCGAAGCGTTCAAGGACGTTGCAACGACAAACACCATGGTGGTCAATTTGGCACCTTACTATAAAATTACGGATGATTTAGAGTACCGATTTATCTATAGTGCCATGCGACAAACTGGTAACCGTGAAGGTATGTATAGAGCTGGGCTAATTGATCCATCGGCAGTGAATAATGAGCAAGCATTTATCTCTAATAATGGCGAGACAAATTTGCAGATGACACATATGCTTTCTTACAACAAACAAATCAACGATGACTGGAGTGTAAACGCTGTTGCTGGTTATGAGTATTTGGATTATAATTACAACAACAACATCTCATTCGGTGGCGGATTTAAGTATATGGGATTAGATTACTTTGATTATTTGCAATACTCGACAGTTTCAACCCGAGAAATAGCTTCTTACAGAAGTCCGACCAATCAATTGCAGTCATTTTTCTTACGTGGTGGATTTAATTATTTGGATCGCTATTTATTTACAGCGACAGCGCGAAGAGATGGCTCAACTAAATTTGGTGCTAACAACAAATATGCAATGTTCCCATCCCTTGCGATCGCTTGGAATGTGGCGCAGGAAGAGTTTTTGAAATCCAGCGGAATTTTTGATCAGTTGAAAGTTAGAATAGGATGGGGAAAAACAGGGAATCAAGAATTTCCTTCGGGAGCCTCATTGAATAGATTTACCTTCGGCAATCAAAGTGTAGGTAGAGCCAACTTTCAAAATAGAGATCTAAAATGGGAAACCTCCACAACACTCAATGCTGGTATTGATTTCTCTGTATTAAAAGGACGTTTGTACGGTTCAATTGACTATTTCAATAAGAAAACTACGGATGCCTTATTTGAACAGACATTAGCACAGGATGGCCCTGCTGGACGTATCTGGGTAAATTTGGATGGTGAAATTGTCAATAAAGGGGTAGAGATTGCATTGACAGGTACAATCGTGAAAAATGACAACTGGACTTGGGATTTGACCGGTAATGCTACATTCCTAAAAAATAGTGTGAGCGGTTTGGTTGGTTATTATGAAACTGGTGCATTGAGAGGACAAGGTTTCTCAGGTGTATTGGGACAGCGCATGGTCAATGGTCAACCATTAAATGTATGGTATTTGGCCGATTATCAGGGTATTGATCCGCAGACAGGGACAAGTATGTATCGTAGTCACGACGGAAGCATCAATACAACGAATGATCCTGCAAGTAACAAATTCTACATGAATAGCCCTAATCCTACTACTTTGCTAGGTCTTTCGACCAATGTTAGCTATAAGCAATTTTCTTTGGCGGCCAATATGAATGGTGCACTTGGGCATTACCTATTCAATAACACTGCCGCAACAACTTTAGGCATCAGTAATTTGTCTTCCCGTAATATTGGCTCAGCTTTCTTTGATACATCTGTTAAAGAATCCACATCGAATTCAGCGTCAGCCTCGACACGTTATCTGGAAAAAGGAGATTATTTAAAAATGGCTAATTTGACATTGAGCTATAAGGTGGGCAATGTAGGGAAAACACTTAAAAATTTAAATGTTTCCCTCACCGGACAAAACCTCTTTATCATAACTAAATATACAGGCTTCGATCCGGAGGTTAACACCGATGGTTCCAGTAATGGTATCCCATCATTGGGTATTGAGTATTTGCCTTATCCTCCAGCCAGAAATATTCTATTGGGGGTGAACTTCTCACTATAAGTATATTGTTAAATGTCATTGGATAACAAAAATATAAGACAGATGAAATTAAGAACTTTATTATATATCGGAATAATCGGTTCAGTTGTGACAAGTACATTCTCTTGTACAAAACTGAAGGAAGAATTTAGGGGTGAACTAGAGGAGGGGACATCGGCTATAGATCCGGGGGCACTCTTAGTGACTGCTTATAATTCTTTAAATACTCCTTATCAACAGGAACAGCGTTGGGTAATGCAGGAAATATCAACAGATGCGGCGATGGCCCCTACGCGTGGTGGTGATTGGGATGATAACGGAATGCACCGGGCAATTCATCTTCATACCTGGAATGCAGATAATGGTTATATGAATAATACCTTTGTTAGTTTAGGTACTGCAGTTTACAACGCGGGTGTTGTCGTGCGTAGCAATCCAAATGCACAGCAGGCTGCAGAAGCAAGATTTATCCGCGCTTTGGCCATGTTTGATCTCTTGGATCTCTATGGAGTAGTGCCTTTACGACAGGGCCCCTCACTTGAAGATTTTAAAATAGCGCCAGATGTATTACAGCCGCAGGCAGCCATTGATTTTATGGTAAAAGAACTGAACGAAATCTTAAGTAGTTTACCCGCCAATGGGCCAAGAGCGGCTTATGTAGCAAATAGGAATGCCGCAAGAACATTATTGATGAAAATCTACTTAAATAAGGGCGCATTTTTAACTCGGCAAACACCAACTTTTGCGGCAGAGGACATGAATAAAGTGGTTGCTTTAGCAAAAGAAATTACCGCAAGTGGAGCATATACGGTATCTGCAAAAGGAAAGTATTTTGATAATTTTGCCCCGGATAATGATGAAAAATCAACCGAGAATATCTATACCTTATTCAATAAAAATGGAGAAAGAGGTGGTAATGTGGATCGAACCTGGAATACAGTTGCCCATTATAATCTGAATCCAGGAGGATGGAATGGCTGGTGTACACTCTCGGATTACTATGATAAATTTGCGGCGGCAGATGAGCGTAGAGGTATTTACTATGACTATCCAGCAGATACTACCTCAAATAGAACCAAGAAATTCCAACGTCAGAATGTAGGCTTTTTTGCCGGACAGCAATATAATTGGAGTACCAATAAGGCCCTAATGGCTCGAAACCCTTCAACAGCACCCCTATCATTCACACGTGAAGTAACAATCAGGACTTCGGGGACCACATTGGAAACGGCAGGTATCCGCCCAATGAAGTATGCATTTGACTATGCGGTGACTGGACAACGGAATAACGATTGGGTTGTGTTTCGTTACTCTGATGTGTTATTAATGCAAGCAGAGGCTGTATTGAGAGGTGGGACAGGTTCTGCTTCAGAAGCTCTAGATTTAGTCAATAAAATTCGTACCAATCGTGGCGTTACTAACTTCACGACCTTGACGCTCGACAATCTATTAGATGAGCGTGCACGTGAATTGTATTGGGAAGGTTGGCGGAGACAAGATCTGATCCGATTCGGCAAGTTTTTACTGGCATGGCAAGAGAAGGCAGCTGATCCAGATCCAAAAACCTTGATTTATCCAATTCCTAGCCAACAGATTGCGGTAAACCCTAACCTGAAACAAAATCCAGGTTATTAATACGCAAAAGCTACAGTTGCTCCCTAGGAGGCGGCTTGTAGATTGCTGATTTTTTATTAAAGGTATTTAGACTATCGCCATTACTGTGGTAGTTTAAATACTTTTTTTGTTTGGGCAAATTAGCGATTTTCTGAAGCTGCTAGCTGTATATCCCTCAAAATTCCCTGATGATACCTATTGAACCCGAAAATATTATCTTGTTTTTTTGATAAAAAATAGTCACTTTAGTTGTGGATAACTAGCCAAAGAGGATTGGTTATTTGACGGTTAAAACTTAGAAACTTTCAAATAGCTTATTCCATTACAAGATTTCATCGGAAAGATTGTATGGAAATACGACCATCTAAATGTAGAATATGATTAATGACATCCTACAGCGCGCACCGACTGACGAAAAAGAATTTTTTCTAGTCTATCGTTATTGGTATAGAAAATTATATTATTTTTTATATCAGAAAACGCAGTGTTCGGATCTCGCTGAAGATGTTGTCCAACAAACATTTCTGATCATTTGGGAACGTAAAAATGGGGCAGATCAGCGGGTGCTATTCAGTACACAGCTCTTTCAGATTGCGCGTACCAAATTGATTGACGAACTTCGCAGGCAGGCCTTAAACCGAAAATACGTAGATTTTGAGAAACCTTTTGTGCTGAGCCAGTATGAAGATATGGAAAGACGGATCGCCTACAAAGACGAGTTGGAATATGTCAAAGGGCTGATTGCGCAAATGCCCTTTATGAGGCAGCAGGTCTTTTATCTACATAAGTTTGAAGAGTTGAGTTACAAAGAAATTGCCGTCAAATTATCTATTTCGCCTAAGACCGTAGAGAATCACATTAGTATCGGTTTAAAATTCATTAAGAAATTTTTCAAATTGCTTTAGGGGATAAGGTAACCTTTATTCGTATAACAGTTAAATACCTGCTCGCAAATGGGCAACAACTGTTATGAATCGTAAGCAATTATTAAATAAATTCCTGGCAAACCAATGCTCAGCGGAAGAGGCTAAACTTGTCTTCTCTTGGCTTAATGAGAACCCGAAATTATTGGATGACCTGATCTCGGAGGATGATTGGACCTCTTATATTGCACAGGAGAAAAATGTTAAGCGTAGGAATGGCAATATCTCCAAGATATTTACTGTTTTTGTCGTCTTTGGCTTGCTGTTTTTTTGCTCCAATCTGTTTGAGGAACGACAAGGTCAAATTGCACAAGAGATCATTAGGAAGACCTATTATAATCCGTTATCTCGGCCCAAAGAAATCATTACGGACGATGAATCTCATCTTGTTCTTGCACCGGGAGCATTGGTGCAGGTCAGAATAAAATCAAATCTTGATTTCAGATATGTAAAGGTATTGGAGGGAAAAGTTCAATTTAAAGTAGCAAAAGATCCATCTAAGCCTTTTATTGTGGAGAGTGATCAATTGACAACAACCGCACTCGGAACACAATTTATTGTAAACTACACAAGTCGCTCTAAAGACGTCCTTGTACAGTTGCTGGAAGGGAAGGTACGTGTGGCACATGTAATGCAAAGTGCCGAGCATGTAAAAATCCTGAAACCTGGACAGCAAATTTACTTCTCAGCAGCTTCGCAAATGGTTCTTTCCGACTTCGGAAACACTAGTAAAGGAGCTGACCGTGTAGTTAATTTCTTGCCACAGCTTATAGGTACAGCGAAAGAAAAAGAATATAGTTACCCAATGACGATTCATCAATCGGCAAACTGGTTGGAAATGGAAGAAACTTCCCTGTCCGAAATTATCCAATACATCAATCATGAACTAGATATGCCTGTATCGTATGATTCGTTACTGGTCAGGAATTATCGTTTAAAAGGGCGTTTCCGGAGGAATGCGGCTATGGATTTACAGGATAAAACACAACTGGCTGAATCCATTCTACAATTGATTGTTGAAGTAAATCCATTTAAGTTGGAAAAACAACAGAACACATATATACTCAAACCTAAAAAATAGAATTATGGTAAAACTCAACTTAACCAAGAAACCATTTTTTGTTTTGCTGCTCCTGACACTGATGTCCTTTCAATGTCTGGCTGGAACGATCAATGGTATTGTCAAGAATGCTGCCGGACAGCGTCTAGCTGGGGTCAGTATCGTATTGAAAAATGCGGGAAGTAATTTTTCGACGAGCAGTTCTAGTGCATCAGACGGGAGCTTTCGTTTTGCGGAAGTCCCTAATGCCAAAGGTTATGAATTAACCTTTTCCTATGTAGGTTATCAGACTTATGTAGAAAAAGATGTACAAGTGTCAGTTTCGGGCGCGACAACCCTGTCTATTATCCTGGAGGATCAAGTCAACCAATTGGAAGATGTAGTGGTGATCGGATATGGTAAGCAGAAAAAAAGTGATCTGACGGGGGCCATTGCTTCGCTTTCGAGCAATGAGCTAACAAAAGGCGGTGCTGTGAGTAATGTCGGGCAAGCATTGCAAGGAAAAGCTTCAGGAGTAGTAGTAACACAAAATTCGAAAGCTCCGGGTGGAAGTACATCTATTCGGATTCGAGGAACAAATTCCATCAGTGGAAGTAATGATCCATTGTATGTTATTGATGGTTTCCCTACAAATAATGGGATCAATATCAACCCAGATGATATCGCCTCCATGGACATTCTCAAAGATGCATCAGCAACAGCGATCTATGGATCCAGAGGTGCAAACGGTGTCATCATCATTACGACGAAAAGAGGTAAGACAGATCAAAATAATATTACTTATAGTGGTTATGTGGGGACACAAAATCCGATTAATCCCTTCACTTTTTTGGATGGCAAGCAATATATGAATCTGGCTAATGCATTGTATAAAGAAATTAAGGGACGAGAAAATCAGGAATATGCAGTATACACAAAATCACAGCTTGAGTCGGATGTCAATACCGATTGGATAAAAGAGACGATGCGCAATAGCATTTTGCAGAATCATAACCTACAGTTTTCTGGAGGTGGTGAGAAAACAAAAGTATTGACAAGCCTAGGCTATTTTGATCAAAAAGGAGTTCTGAAGACAACGGATTTTAATCGGGTATCGGGGCGTATCAATGTGGATCAAAAAGTTAACGATTTTATTCGAGCTGGTGCAACTTTGTCTGCCCAACGAGAGAAATCCAATATGCAGGTTTATGATGGAAATATTTTGAATTCCAATGTATTGTATAGCATCCTTACTTATGATCCTACGGTTCCAGTGTATAATGCCGATGGTAGCTTTGGAAGGCCTCCGGGCGGACAGGGTGATAATCCATTGGCCAACTTAATTTCTCGAATCAACGATGTGCAACGCGACAAATTAAATGGAAATATCTTCGTCGAAGTCAATCCGATCAAAGAATTGACATTACGTATGAATGCTGGGACAGAGATTACCCATGACCAATTAGGTAGCTATCTAACCAGAGATTCTTATCAAGGGGGCATCGACGATGGGGTTGCTAGTCAGGCTGACTATAATGAAACACATAATCTTATTGACTTTTACGCGACATACGCAAAAGTATTTAACGAAAAGCATAGCTTGAATGTGATGGGCGGTTATTCGTACGAAAAATATGTGCGTAACAATAAGGGCATAAACGTTAAAGGATTTTCGACTGATTTATTAGAGTACAATAATGTAGGGATGGCTTCGAGTATTACTGGCGTGAATTCGGCAAAATCTGAGAATCTCGTGATCTCTTTCTTTGGGCGTGTAAATTATGCTTATAACGATAAATACCTGTTGACGGCGACTTTAAGAAGGGATGGCTCTTCGCGTTTCAGTCCCAATCACCGTTGGGGAACTTTTCCTTCAGCGGCCTTTGCCTGGAAAATCTATAATGAGGACTTTATGAAAGAGCAACAGTTGTTTTCAGATTTAAAGTTTAGATTGGGCTACGGTCAGACCGGAAATGACCGCGTGGCGGACTATGCTTCCTATGGCTTAATGGATAATGGACACTATACTTTTGATGGCGTCAATAACGCCGGTGGTGTAAAGCAAAATCCGAATTACCCTGAAAACGATAAACTAAAATGGGAATCCACCACGCAGTATAATGTGGGGGTTGATTTTTCATTCTTTAAAAATAGATTGGCATTTACCCTGGATGCTTATTACAAGAAGACAAACGATCTCTTGATAAGAAGTATACTGCCATACTACACTGGATATAGCTCTGGACAGCGTAATCTGGGAACGATGAATAATAAAGGATTGGAGTTCTCGGTAACAAGTAAGAACATGACGGGTGAATTTACCTGGGAAACAAAATTGAACCTTGCGATGAACCGTAATAAAGTTTCCAGTCTCGGCGGTGAACCAGATCAACTATTGACTTCTTCAAAACCAATGGGCAATGTCTCGGAAGAGGCTTATTCCGTGATTCGTGTAGGTGAATCGCTAGGATCCTTGTTTGGTTATAAATATCTTGGTGTGATCCAACAGGGGGAGAAGTATGCTCCTCAACCTAACTCAGATCCTGGTGATCCGAAATTTGCTGATGTCAATGGTGACGGCACGATCAACTCAGCTGACCGTACAATCATTGGTCGGGGATATCCGAAATTGAATTTTGGTATGACCAATACATTTACATATAAACATTTCGATCTAACTGCGTTTGTCTATGGGAATATAGGAAACGATATGCTCAATATGACACGTATGAATCTCGAATGGCAACGGAGTACAGAAGCGTTGAACCGATGGACACCGACTAATACCAACACGGATATCCCAAGAAATGGATTTTATTATATGAGTTATGGCGGGTATATCAATGATCATTTTGTTGAAAATGCATCTTTCTTACGTTTACGGAACTTGACATTGGGTTATACCGTTCCATTGAAAACGAAAGCAATTCAATCCATCCGTGTGTACGGCATGGCAGAAAACTTATTTACAATCAGTAATTACTCCGGTTGGGATCCGGAGGTGGATACTAAAGGTTATGAAAATGATGCGTTGGTAAAGAATAGATCCGGAAATAACCAGAGTGCTAATGCTGGTGTGGGATTGGACTTCAATTCCTATCCTTCAATGCGTTCATTTACTTTTGGCGTTAGTGCCACATTTTAATATGTAACACCCAAAAATTCTATACGACATGAACAAGATTAAAACGAATATAAAATATATGCTGGGGATAGCTGGACTAGCCTCTATTCTTACAGGAAGTTTGCAAAGTTGCACCAAGCTCGAACCAAAGTTATATAGCGATCTAACAACTAAAAACGCCTATTCAACAGAAAGCGATATTAATGCAGCCTTAACAGGTATATATACAAGTTTGTCACCTTATCCCGGTGATGCCTATCTATATTATGCGGGATATCTGGTGATGATTACAGATTATGCGACTGATATAGGGTTTTCTACGGCAGCTGGAGATCCTACACGGATGAGTAATTTTACATACGATGACAATAACCGGTATTTTAAGTTCAACTACCAGAATATGTACCAGGTTATCAGTAATGCGAATATGCTGATTGACCGTATTGAAAATGTAACGATCTCTGAGGGGCGTAAAAAGGAAATTATTGCACAGGCGAGATTTCTGCGCGCTTTATCCTATATGGATCTAACGGATGCTTGGGGGCCTGTGCCGCTAATTACTACGGTTAAAAATCCTACAGAAAGCTACAATGAGCCCTTGGCTCCCGTTGAAAAAATCGACGCACAGATTGCAGAAGATTGTCAATATGCAATGGATAACCTTCCGGAAAAATGGGCCGCCGAAATTGGACGTGCGACAAAAGGTGCCGCGCTTACACTGATGGGCAAGATGTATATGCGTTCACATAACTATGAAAAAGCAAAGACTTATATTGATCAAGTACTGGCGCTGCGAAACAAAGGTATATATAAATTAAACCCTGACTTTAAGAAAGAATGGTCTGATGACAATAAGGTGGATATGGGTTTGATCTTTGGTGTTCTACATGAACCTACATTAAATGGAGGCGAGATTACAAACCACTTTGGTCCAACCGATAATCCAGAAGTACCGGATAGATGGCAATATTATGGTGTATCATTGGATTTTTGGCGGAAGTATAGTGATCTCGATCCGCGGAAAAAATTCTTCTATTACAATTACGAAGGTAAAGCGGCACGTGATAAAAATACGAAACATGGATTTTTTTACATGTTACCAGCAAAAGGGCAGACAACGCCGCCTAGTGATACAGTGAAGTTTTTGCAAAATGTTGCTACAAAAAAATACTCCTACGATATGGTCAACAACTCCTATCTTGATGGACGGACCATACAAGTATTTCGTTTAGCGGATGTGATTTTGTGTAAAGCGGAAATTGAAAATGCATTGAATGGGCCCGCAGCTGCATTGCCTTACATCAATGAAGTTCGCAAACGGGCTGGTGCACCAGCTTACGGTGATCATCCAGACTTCCCAGTACCGACAAGTAAGGACCAGATGATTGATGCGTTGGTGGATGAACGTGGTTTTGAACTGGTATTCGAGTATAAAAGACGCCAAGACTTGATCCGATTGGGACGTTATGAAAAAGTGAGTAATGCCTATCTTAAAGGTCGCGGATTGAGGGAGAATGTTACTGAAGCAATGCGGTATTTTCCTTATCCATTGGAAGAGGCCCGCTTACATCAGGAAATGACTGCAGCAAATCCATCACGATTGCCTAAATAATAATAAGACGGAATAAAAAAATATGTGCAGATGAAATTCTTCAAAGCAATTATCGTATTAACGGCCATAGTGGCTGCCTCTGCCGGTTACTATTATTACAGCAATCAGGTAGAAATCGAAACGATTGAACTCACATCACCCAATAACCTGCCCCTCGATGAGGATATTCATGTACGTCTGAGCAAAGCTGCGGATGCCTATGTCGAATATTGGAAAGAGGATGGTGGGCAGGTCCATCAAACCGTTGTGTCGAAATCGTCACTGAATCATAACTTTCATCTCTTGACGCTGGAACCTAATAGCAGCTACAAATTTCGGATAGTCATCGATCAAGTCATCCCCATCAAATCCAGTGAAAGGTCTTTTAAGACAAGACCGCAATCGCCATGGATGGTGCATGATTGGATCAAAGCCGACCACCCGCATGATGAAAAAGCACTGGGGAATGGCCTGGTATTATTATGCTATCGCGGTTATCCAGGCTATATGGCTATGGTCGACGGGAAGGGAACGATCCGATGGTATTGGCAAGATGAGAAATTGGGTGTACGCCTGGCTTCATTAACACCTAGGGGAACAATTTTAGCCTTACTGGCTCCTGCAAGTAAAGATGAGTTCAATAAGCCCAACCAACCGAGTAAGAAATCAACCAATGCCAGTTATTATCTGCGCAGCGGAAGGATCGGATTTGTAGGCGGGACTGTATTGGTGGAGATTGATCTGACAGGAAAGGAAATTACCCGGATCGATCTGGATAAAAAAGGCATCGTCATGCATCACGACGTACAGATGGATAAGCAAAATAATATCGTTGGTATCGTCAGGGATTTTAGAATAGATGCTAGAGCCGGTCATCCAAAAGATACGCTTTGGGGAGACGCTATATTGACCATGGATACCAAAGGCAATGTGTTGAAAAAATGGTCCCCCTGGAAAAAATGGGATATTCAGAACGATAAAAAATTGGATAGCCTAAAACATGACCGATTCCACTTTAATACCATTTCCTTTGACAGGGACAACAATTACCTCACTTCTTCACCAATTGAAAATCAAGTTTGGAAAATTGATGCGAAAACGGGCGATATCCTCTGGAAACTAGGAAAGGACGGTGATTTTAAATTGAAGGAAAAAGACTTGTTCTATTTTCAGCATGCACCGCATATCACCAAAACTGGTGAACTACTTCTTTTTGACAATGGCGATTTCTCCCCTCGTGATAGTACAACGGCCAATAAACAGTCCCGTGCCATCGCCTTCAACCTTGACCAAAAGAACAAAACGGCAACATTAGCTTATGCAGCCCCTATTCCTAAAAAACAATTTACTGCAAGAATGGGAAGTGCTTATGAATTGGAGAATGGCAATCTGCTGCAAACAAGCTCAAAGACCGGATCGGTGCTCATAACAGATAAAAAAGGTAAAGTACTCTGGGAGTTAAATGCCTATTTTATACCTTATCGTGCCCTGTATGTCCCCGAAGAAATTTGGAATAAATATCGAAAAAACTAATGCATAAAAAAGCATAAGATCACCTTGAGCTGAGTGTGGTATATATCCGGTATAATCACTTTCGCTCAAGGTGACTTTAATGGCAATTAATAACTATTTACGTGTACTGGCTTTTGTGTACACCTAACACCTTGTATGATGAAGAAAAGAACAGCCTATAGTAAGCTGGCAACAATCCTTGCCGTATCATTATTCGTAAACGCTGTCCATGGACAGCTGGCTTATCCGCCTGAAAAGCAAAAATGGGATGCGGATCAACTTGGTAATCACCGTGCGGTTCTCAAGATAAATACAGATCAAAAAGAGGTTCAAGCTGTTATTCCTTGGCGTAACCGATGGGTTGAGGATAATCAAGAGGTCATAATTGTTGATAGTGCGAGTAATAAACAGGTAACGTCGATTAATTATCTCTGGATGAATGCAGAATCGGGTGGCTTAGGTTTTCGTCCGACTTCAGGCAAGGGAATATATTATGTTTATTATTTACCTTATAAAATGGGTGGACGTAGCCGAAATTATCCGGATGCGATCTACTTGAAAAATTCAACGCCAGCACCCGTTCAAGCGGCAAAAAATGGCGCTATTAGTTCCAAAGGTATCACTGTTGAACGGTTTGAAGCGGTGGATCAGTATAATAGCAATGATCCCATGGAAGTGCTGGCTACTAAAGCGGAGATCAAAAGCTTCTTGAACAGCAACGCAAAAGAAGATTATTTTGTTTTTCCTGAAAGACGGGAGTCTCCCATAAAAATGGAAAATAACCTCCCACAACTGTGGATGACGAAAACTAAGGTTCCGAATCAACTGGAGGGAAATGCACAAAAAGGCGAATACTATGCTTTTCAATTGGGATTGTGGTCGCCGAAGCGAGACCTTCAAACAGTTCAGGTATCATTTTCGGATTTTAAGTCTAGCGATGGGGTAATTATTGCTGCCAATAGCTTGAACTGTTTAAATACGCAAGGCACGGCTTATACAGGAGAGGCGATGCATTTGACTGTGAATGTACCTGCTAACAAGATACAAGCCCTTTGGTGTGGCATGCAAGTGCCGGAAAATATTCCGGTGGGGACTTATGTCGGCACAGCCACGGTAAAAGCGAATAATGCTACAGCCAAGAAGGTCAAGCTTGTATTTCATGTGTCGGACAACGCCAGTGGACTGGCAAGTGTTGACCAACCCTGGAAAATGACTCGATTGCCCTGGCTGAATTCAACGCTGGCGCAAAAGAATACTGTCATTGCACCCTATACGCCAATTGCTTTGACAGCTGATTCAACCTTACAGCTCTTGGGACGTGAAGTTAAGTTGAGCGCAAGTGGTCTGCCCAAACAGATCAGTACATTTTTTACGCCCGAAATGACATCGATCTCAAAAAAGCCAAATACATTGTTGTATGAACCTGTACATTTTCATTTCTATCGTGCCTCAGACGGAAAGGAAATACAGCTACAAGCTTCGGGCGTTCAATTTAAAGAGAAAAATGAAGGTGAGTATCGTTGGATAGCCAAAAATGAATCTGCCGACCTGACGATGGAAGTGGAGGGGAAACTGGAATTTGATGGTTATCTACATTATGTGGTTAAACTAACAGCATTAAATGATATCACTTTAAAAGATATCAATATGCATATTCCAGTCATGCCTGACAAAGCAAACTATTTTATGGGGCTAGGACAGAAGGGAGGAAAGCGACCGGAACAGCTTTCGTGGAAATGGGATGTCGCAAATAAGAATCAAGATGGCGGCTGGATTGGTTCTGTAAATGCAGGACTTCAGTTTTCACTGCGCGATGAACATTATTCACGGCCACTTAACACAAACTTCTATCTTCAAAAACCATTGGTGCTGCCAACCTCCTGGGGTAATGAGAATAAAGGTGGAATAGATATCGGTCTCAAGGGCAAATCGGTTTTGGTCAATAGCTATAGTGGTGAACGTCAGCTTAAAAAAGGAGCAGTACTTTATTATAATTTTACTCTATTAATTACACCATTCCATCCGATAAATACTGAAACACAATGGAATGAACGCTATTATCACGCTTATAAACCGGTAGATTCGGTCGTGGCAAGTGGATCCAATGTCATTAATATCCACCATGCTAACGTGATCAATCCCTATATCAATTATCCATTTATCGCGACCAAAGAGATGAAGCAATATATTGATCAGGCACATCATGCAGGATTGAAAGTGAAGATTTACAATACGGTACGCGAGGTTTCCAACAGAGTGTACGAGCTCTATCCTTTGCGGAGCCTAGGCACGGAGGTGTTTTCACCCGGAAAGGGTGGCGGCTATTCTTGGTTGCAGGAACATGTGGGAAACAATTACCTTGCCGCTTGGTATGTACCCGAATTTAAAGATGCTGCCGTTATCAACAGTGGTATGAATAGATGGCACAACTATTATGTAGAAGGCATGAACTGGCTGGTAGATAATATTGGTATTGATGGAATTTATCTTGATGATGTTGCTTTTGACCGGGTAACAATGAAGCGTATCAAGCGAGTGTTGACCAAAAATGGGAAATCGGGCCTAATTGATTTACACTCTGCGAATCAATATAACAAAAGCGATGGCTTTAACAACAGTGCAAATCTCTATCTCGAGCATTTTCCTTATATCAATAGATTATGGTTTGGCGAATATTTTGATTACGAAAATAACCAACCTGATTTCTTCTTAACAGAAGTAAGTGGGATCCCTTTTGGATTGATGGGCGAAATGCTTCAGGATGGCGGTAATCCTTGGCGCGGAATGATCTATGGGATGACTAATCGGATGCCTTACCAAAAGCTGACACCGAAAGATTTATGGAAGACCTGGGATAACTTTGGTATCAAAGGGAGCAATATGATTGGCTACTGGTCACCAAACATCCCGGTAAAGACAGATAACGAGAAGGTATTGACAACAGTTTATAGCAGACCTGGAAAAGCGATGGTCGCTATAGCTAGCTGGGCCGATACGGACGTTGATGTGGTACTAGCTATTGATTGGGATAAATTAGGTATTGATCCGAAAAAGGCGAAACTATCGATTCCAACAATAGCCGATTTTCAATCGGGTAAACCATATAAATTTGGAGATAAGATTTCTATTGCTAAGAATAAAGGAATCATTCTTTTAATAGAATAATAGCCGTAGTCTGTATATAGCGTGGAGTTATTTTAGGTTCCATGGGGAGTAAGGGCTGGGGGAATGTTGTTGTCGAAATTGCCGGGAGTTATAGGAAAACTTTTGGTGGCTAGTGAATTAATGAATAAATACATATTTCAATGAAAAAATGGATAGTGATATTATTGCTGGGGAATTGTACGCTCACGGTATTGGCACAGCAGCCGGCAAGGATTTCTGAAATAAAAAAACGCTATACGACTTATCCGTTTTCGGATCCAGACCCGATCGCTTCAGCACAGAAACTTTATCCTTATTTTCGATTTGACGGTTTTACAAATACTTCCATTGAAAAAGAATGGAAGACCGTGATCTTGGAAAATGATTATATCCGTGTTCAGGTTATGCCCGAAATAGGGGGCAAGATCTGGTCTGCCTATGATAAAGTAGGAAAGCGGGATTATATCTATAACAATGGGGTCGTGAAATTCAGAGATATTGCAATGCGGGGACCATGGACAAGCGGAGGTATTGAAGCGAACTATGGAATTATTGGCCATACCCCCAATACGTCTACTCCCGTGGATTATCTGTTACAGGAGCATACCGATGGCAGTGTTAGTTGCTTTATTCATGCTTTTGATCTTTTGAGCCGTAGCAACTGGACTATGGAAATTCGTTTAGAAAAAGACAAAGGCTATTTCTCCACGCGTTCTTTCTGGTCCAATAGCAATGCCGTTGAACAACCTTATTATACCTGGATGAATTTAGGAGTGGAGGCTGGCGAGGGTTTGAAGTTTTTGTATCCAGGGAATAAGTACATCGGTCATGATGGAGATGCACATCCATGGCCCATTGACGATAAAGGACGTGACCTATCCAATTATCGTGAAAATGCATTCGGCAGTTCGAAATCTTACCACGTCCTTGGGGCACATAGTAAGGCCTTTGGAGTATATTATAAAGATCGTGATAATGGCATGGCCCGATATGCCCTGCGTGAAGATAAATTGGGCAAGAAAATATTTCTGTGGTCACAAGCGGGCGATGGACAGATCTGGGAGAAGCTGCTGACAGATCAGAGCGGTCAATATGTGGAGATCCAAAGTGGTCGATTATTCAATCAAAATGTGCCGTCAAGTAGTTTAACCCCATTCAAACAAATTGGATTTGCCCCCTATCAGAGTGATGCATGGACGGAGTATTGGATGCCTTTTGCTGGCATAGGCGAACCTAAAGGTTTTCAATTATCCGCGGCACTACAGGTGAAGCAAGAAGCGAAAAAGCTACTGTTGACCGTCGATCCCAAACGACCGCTACAGGACAGCATCTTTGCACTCGACAGTAATGGTATGAGGCTGGGGGGGAGCTATCTGTCCGCTCAAGTGGGGGAAGTAAAACACATTGCTTTGAAACTAAAAAGTGAAGATGTTCCCTCTTATCTCAAAATAGGGAAAGATTATTTTGATTTAAGGCAGAATGAGCTTGCTGCTGCATTGAATCGACCTACTGGATCAAATAGTGGAGTAGCGATAGATAGCAATCAAACCAAACTATTTGAAGTACGGGACTTACTCCGGTTTAGGCAATATGGTGTAGCGGAAAACATGTTAAATGGGGTGACGGAAAAGCAAGTTCCCAAATTGGATTTCTTGTTGGAAAAGGCCAAACTTGCTTGGTTCAAAATGAATTATAAGCAATGCTATGACTATGCACGTCAGGCGTTAGCGATTGATACATACCATGCTCCCGCTAATTATTATTATGGTCTGGCTGCGATTAAGTTGGGAAAGACACATGATGCTTTGGACGGATTTGAAGTTGCATCCTTAGATCCTACATGGCGCAGTGCTGCTTATCTACAGCTTGCCAAGTACCACTACCGGATTAAGCAGGATGAGCCTGCGCTTGCCTATACTGAAAAAGCGATACTAGCGAATCCGTTAAATATAGATGCCCTGCAATTACAGCTACTTATTCAGAAACGAAAAGGGATAACGCTGGATACGGCTTTGTGTCAACGTATTGCCCAATACGATCCTTTCAATGCCTTTATTCAATTTGAAGAGAAAAATGAAGTGTTATCAAAGCAGGAATTCGCTTCGGAAAAATGCTTTGAACTGGCTATTTGGTATGCCGATCTACACGAATATAAACGTGCTATTACCCTACTCAGTAAGAATAAGCCGCATACGGAGATGCTATTGTGGCTGGCTTGGCTGACTAGAGATGAACCTATAGTGAGCCGGGGCTACCTGACACGTGCTACAGCAAGCAGCCCTGCCTTTGTGTTTCCTTTTCGTGAAGAAAGTGAGCCGGTGTTTGAATGGGCCGGAGAACAGCTCAAAAACTGGAAAGTAGCTTATTTGAAAGCCTTACTTTATCGTTTCCGAAATCAAGGCGAAAAAGCGAAGCAACTATTAGCTGCCGTGACTACTGAACCGTCGGATTTTGGTGCTTACTTTGCCCTGAAATCCAGTCTTGAGGAAGATAAAAAGATCGATATGTCTATTACAGCTATGCGACTAGCAGTAACCGCCGAACCGAATGAATGGCGATATGGTCTTCGTTTAGTTGAATTATTAAATAAAGGAAAACAGTATGATCAGGCACTCCAGGTCAGTACAAAGTATCGCCGCGCGTTTCCAAAGAACTACATCCTGACCTTGGCACATGTACGGACTTTGTTGTTGAATAAAGAATATCAGCGCGCTGAAGCTGAATTGCAAAAGATCGAAATCCTTCCTTTTGAAGGGGCAACCGAAGGACATAACTACTATGTACAGACCAAATTAATGCTGGCCTATCAATACCTGCAGCAAAGAAAGTATAAGGAAGCAAACCTGAAGGTAGAAGAGTCAAGACTTTGGCCATCTCAACTCGGTGTAGGGGAGCCTTATCCTGATGAAAAAAATGAAATTCTTGCAGATTGGCTAGCAGCATATCTACAAAAGAAAATGGGGAATAGTACCGGTGAAACAAATCTTCTACAGCAGATAAACCAACGCAAGCAGTCCAAAAATAAGTACGAATCTCTACTTCAACAAGCAGCTATACAGCAATTAGCAAATAGGGGAATTACCGTCAGTAGCGGGAAAGTTGTTCCTTTAATTGACCAGTCAAATGCAAGCTTTTTTGATCAGATACAAAAAGATAATTTAACAACGTATTGGCCGGAGTTGATCCGACGAATTTATTTTGAGCAAGATCAGCGCATGTTTTAATTTCCTTCGCTGTTGATAGCTGTAAAAAGTGGAAGCTTTTAATGTTTTTTTGTAATCGATAAAAAAGATGTAGATTTAATTAAGCAAAAGATTAAATAAACAGTGAGAATGATCCTTAGGCAACTTTACTTGATCGTATTGGTCATCGCGTTTTGCCAATGTCATGGTAATAGCAATGCTATAGCAAATAACGGAAAATTTCAGCCAGGAGTGGATACGATGGAAAAAGTGCAATCTGTTACTGGGCAATTCAAGTCAAACTATCGGGTTGTCCAGTTAAGCTCTGCAATGGAAAAGTTGCTTTTTGTGCTCAATAAAGGGGATATTTATCTTCCCGAAAATGGTTTTTTTCTGCAATTGAGTCCAAAGGATGCCAAGCGTCTTGGCAAAGATTATATTTTATTGATCCCCCTTTTTCCCGATAGAGGAAGTTTATTGTATAATTATGATCAGGACTTTACGTTTGAAATAATTGCTGTGCCAGGGGTAGAAAACTGCTATTATACCAAGAATGTCTCATTTTTCAATACACATAATAAGGATAAAATCGCGTCTGAAAATGATCGTTATCCAGCATCTATTTTTAATAAGCCTACGTTGAACGATACAATAGAGTGGGCAATTTTTACGGATTATCGCGACCTACGAGACCTGCCGCAATGGATAGATCACTTAGATAACAAGCAACAGGTTATCGTTCACTATGTGGGTTGCGCGGAAACACCTGATGGAGGGCTGGCAATACATGATTACAAGCCTACTGCGGTAGCTGATCTTGCGAAAAAAAAGTTGAATGATGTCAGTAATCAGATGGAATCTTTGGGAGTACCGAGGGAGGAGGCTTCAAAATATGAATGGAAAACTTGGTTAGATAATTTGAGCCGCCTTTATCCAAAAGATCGATTCTTAAAAGAAGGGACAAAGGTATGGACGAAGACATTTAAGGAAAATACGAATGGGCTATTTGCCCTAGATGAAACAAACGGCAAAATCATTAGGTTACACCCTCAACCGGATTATCTTAATTTTAAGGATCAGCAACTGTTGTTAATCAATCCTTCTGACAGTAGTATTCAAGTCAGTACAATTGCTTCTCCACAACAACCAAATGCCCAGGAATTCTTCGATTTTAGAGTTGAAAATGGAGCTCTATTTACCATTAATAAACTATTCCAATGGGGACATTACATTGCGGAACGAGCCAATGTAAAAAACATATTCTATAAGGAAAGGGCTTCCAGAAAATTACTGTCCGAGGTACGGGATATGATTATCGATCGCTGTTATATGACACAGGAGTATAGTTATATCCTCTATCATAAGGACCGGACAGTGAATTATGAAATGTTATGTATTAACAGTAGGACAGGCGCAATAATTGCACAAAAATCATTAGATAGATTTTTGACAGAAGCACATATTACCAAAGGAAAAATCGAGTATTTGCCCTTTGCGACAATGAACCGAACTACCGAAAACTTTCCCCTGCTGTTTAAATTAAATGGGGTCGTATACCACATCTCACTCAATAACAAATTAATGCCCGTTGAAACAGCAAAGTTGCCAACGAATTTACCGTGGCATCCAAGCTTTTTGTCCGTTGATAAGCATGCCTTTTATTTTGATAAAGTCGATAATGAGCTGCAGTTCTATCCGGTCGATCACAGAGAGCCTATGCCATCAGTCAAACTAGCGGATCAGGTTTTTGATCGTTTTATACTGGTTCCAGATGGGGATAATTTTCGTTTTTTCTATGAATATGGGGATGCGTTTACACACGGAATAAAGACTATTTTAATTAATGGGGCTACATTTAAACAAGAGGGAGAAGCCGAGCTTGTTTATTCTTATGTTCCCTTGGAAACAGAATCCAGTGACAATACACCCAATAATTTAAAAGCTTTTAAAATTGGAAAGAAATGGATTGTTACTTTTATGCTGGAACAGGAGCTGATCGTGACGGAAATTTAATTTATCAGTGGATCTTCCATTGTTTTAACGGACAATGGAACTATGTGTTATAAAAATAAAGCCCGCTTAATTACTAAAATAGAGTGGGCTTTATTTTTTTGTCGGGATGGCCGGATTTGAACCGACGACCTCCAGCACCCCATGCTGGCGCGATACCGGGCTACGCTACATCCCGAATTATTCCGATATATAGATCTGATGATCCTAAACTTGTTTTTTCAGTAATAATTTTTGGTGGTGCTAAAATAATAATTATTGGCAAAAAATAAAATCTAAATAAAAAAAAGGATGTCCAAACAAATGGTCGGACATCCTTTTTTTTTGATTTTATGCGTATCCTCCAGTGCGCTCTTTTCGAAAATTCCATTCTTGGAGACACTTTTGTGATGGTAACAACTTCTTTTGAAGCTGTTTTTTGAAAAATTGCTGTTAGAATTTATATCCAACCATAATGCCTACTGTTTTATTCTTGGCATCCAAAGTTTTGTCTACGCTTGTGAATCCATGGCTGTAGTAAGCGTCTACTGTAAAGCAACTGACGTCAATGCCGATTCCCGCTCTGCCATCAAGAGAAAATTTCTTATAATCTGTAGCTGCACTGGATTTGACAGTCTTAAGGTCGTAATTTAATTGTGGGCCCAGTAGACCACGAAAACTGAAATCACCATTCTGCAAAAATGTATAACCGACTTGGAGGGGAAGATTGATCTGATAGAATTTAGGCGTCTTTTGTGTGTTTTCAAAAGTATATTCTTTTCGCAATAGACTAGCTCCAATGCCTGGTTGGAAGAAGATACGATCTCCAATCCGTGCAAAAGCAGCGACAGAAACCCCTACTTTGCCGTTATTGTCTTTAACGGATTTGTTGCCAAATGATGTCATGTGATAGTTGCTTCCTATATGTATACCATAGGTAACCTCCTGTGCTTGTACTGTACCTGTTATTCCGAATAATGTCAATGCCGCTAGGGCTGCTTTGATTGTTGTTTTCATCTGTGATACTATTTTTTTGTTATCTAGTTTTTCGTGTTCTTTTATTCTATGACAACGGAAAATCAGTATACCCTTAGAAAAAAAACATTTTTCTATTTTTAGATAATTAACTTTAGTTCCAATCTTACATAGCTGATAGCACATTGTCATAATTTAATTCGACTGGCTGTACATATTGAAGGATCAACTCCTGTATACAGAGAGGATAATGGCAGTTTATACTGAAGAATTATGTTTTCGGGTATATATGGAGGATAGGGGTATGATGGTACATATTGATAGATGACCTCAGGTATAGAGATAGCGTGTAATGGCTGGTTATTAGTAAGTTGATGGAGGGCTATTATCAGTGAGAAAAAAAAGTAAAAAATAAATAAGGGTAATAACTACTTGTGTTGTCTTAGTATAAAGTAGATTGTTTAATCAAATGGTAGATTTGGCCAATGTCGGAAAATAAAGAAAAGAATTTCGAGCAGCTTTTTCGAGCGCATTACAAGGAATTACATCGTTATGCTTTTAGATACTTGGGGGATAGTGATGGTGCTGAGGAAGTCGTACAGCAAGTATTTCTGAGGTTATGGGAGAAAGATTGGGAAGCGCAGATTCATACTTCGCTGAAAGCTTACCTCTATCGTGCTATCTATAATGAGAGTATGAATGTCCTCAAAAGGGAACAGCGTAAGCTTAAATATCAGTCATATGAACAGCATCGACAGGAATGGGAGCCTGCAGTGGATGAAAGCAGTAAGGACCTCGATAAAAAACTAAGGGTGGCCTTGGCTGAACTGCCCGAAAAAAGCAGGACGGTGTTTGAGCTGAGCCGCTTTCAGGAGATGAAATACAAGGATATTGCAACAACATTGGATCTTTCGATAAAAACAGTCGAAGGGCATATGAGCAAGGCCTTGCGTCATCTGCGGGTTGAGCTTATGGATTATTTAACATTGATTATTTTCTATCTTATCTATATGCTATGAATAAGGAACTACTTGAAAGATATATCGTTGGGGAAACTAACGAAGCAGAGAATAATTTGGTACAGCGCTGGTTGGAGGAAGACCCTGACAATAAAGCGGAATACCTAAAAGTGAAAAATGTATTTCTATCTTATCTATATGCTATGAATAAGGAATTGCTAGAAAGACATATGGTCGGGGAAACGAATGAAGCTGAGCGTATGATCGTAGAGGAATGGTTAGAAAAAGACGCTAATAATAGGGAGGCATATTTGCAAATGAAAAAGTTATGGGATAGCTTGCCTAAACCCCTGGAGGTTCCAGAAGTGGATGTAGATAAGGCTTGGATGGATTTTAAAGTTGTTAGGGACAGGAGAGCATCTGAACTTGATGAAATCCCCAAAAGGAAAACAAACCTGATCCAATGGAATTGGTGGGCTGCGGCGAGCATCTTGTTGGTCTGCATGGTGGGATTCTATGTATTTGACCGTTCACAGCGAAAAGAAATGCATCTTGCTAGCCAGGAGGCAGTACTTCAAAATTCATTACCCGACGGGTCTATGGTGACACTCAACAAAAATACGGAGTTAGCTTACTCAAGCACCTGGAGCAATAAAAACAGAAATGTGGAATTGAAAAAAGGAGAGGTGTTTTTTCAGGTACAAAAAGATAAAAAGCATCCTTTTGTGATCACGACAGGTAATACGAATATAACAGTACTAGGGACAAGTTTTAATGTGCGTCGCATTTCCAATGCAACGGAGGTCATCGTTGCCACGGGGTTGGTTAAAGTGGCCTATGCAGATAAAGAGATTTTCCTGCGACCAGATCAGATGCTGACGATCAGAGATGCAGATACTGCAACAGTGCAAAAAAAGCCTGTCCAGGATAAATTCTATAAATACTATGTAGACAGTAAGTTTAATTTTGTGAATACACCCTTGAAGGATGTCGCTGAGCTGCTTACCCGTGCGTATGACTATAAAGTTATTATAGATGATCCCAGCCTTCAACAAATACCGTATACAGCCGAATTTGAAAGAAATAGCCTGACCGAAATACTCAAGGTGATGGCAAAGAGCCTGGACTTAAAGGTCGAGGTTCAGGGCAAAGAAATTCACTTAACAAATAATCAAAAGCGATAACATGTTTTCGAAGCAAAATTGTACAGATAGCATCATGATACTATTTTTTATAAAGCGAATCAGATTTTATATCCTATTCTCTCTGCTATGCTCCTTTCATTGGGGGCTAGCGCAGCAAAAGCTCGCTACTGAAATTCAAATGCCTGCTTTCTCTAAAGCAACGGTTGGCGAAGTCTTTCAGCTACTAAAGGAACGGCAAGATGTATTGTTTTCCTTCAATGGAAATATCTTGCAGATGGATAGTGTCATTTACCCCAGGGCTTATAAGGGAAATTTATATGATTATCTCGATGGGATTTTGGGTAAGGAGTATAGCTTTAAAGAATTAGGAAAACATATCATTGTTCAATATACGCCGCAACGGATGTCGGTTGATTTTGAGGTACAGACGCCAAGGAAAGACAAGGTTGTGATCACAGGGTATATCAAAAATATCCGAACCAATAATCCGATATCCAATGCCAGTATTTTTGACCGAAGTGCTTTATTATCTACATTAACAGACAAAAATGGTTATTTTGAATTGGATGTCAAGAAAAAAAGTAATCTGATCGCAGTGAATGTGAGTAAAGAGATGTTTCGGGATACCAGTGTAATGGTTATTTTTCCTATTGAAGCAAAAATAGGAGATAAAAAGAAACGGCAATACGGTTATTTCGAAGGCTATGAAGAAGATCATGGCCTTTATAAGTCTTTTTTTGGCCGGATATTCCTGTCTCCTGCCCAACAGATACAGAGCATGAATCTGGGTGGTATGTTTCTGTACAGTCCCTATCAAATATCTATGACACCGGGACTAAGTTCACACGGCTTTATTCGGTCACAGATTGTCAATAAGTTTTCATTAAATATTATCGGCGGTGCAACCGCTGGAGTGAAGGGCGTTGAGCTCGGGGGGGTATTCAATATCAACCAATATAATATGCAGGGATTTCAGGTGGCAGGGGTATTTAATACTGTCGGCGGTAATGTAGGTGGAGTACAGTTAGCGGGGGTAGGCAATCGGGTTTTTGGAACCGTTAAGGGTGTTCAGATTGGCGGGGTATTGAATAAGGCTGATACGGTACGGGGTGTACAGATCGCTGGTGTTGCTAATACCGCAAAGGAAGCTGCCGGAACAACCCAATTAGCTGGTGTATTAAACAACAGCAGTGGAGATGTGGGCGTCCAAATAGCAGGTATTGCCAATAAAGCAAAAAAAGTAAAGGGATTTCAGCTCGCAGGAATAGTTAATATTGCTGATAGTAGTGATTACCCGATCGGTCTGTTAAATCTAATCAAAAACGGAGAAAAAAATCTGTCGTTGGCCATAGACGAGGATAGCTATCTTTTGTTGCAGTTTCGTTCCGGAGGCCGGGTACTCTATAGTGTCTTATCTATAGGTGCGGCTCTTGGTAACGATAGTCCTGCGAAATATGCCTTTGAAGCGGGATTGGGTGCTGTACTGTTGAATAAGTCCAAGTTTGCACTCCGTACGGAAATTACCACACGTAATCATTTAACGGACAATTTTAAATTGCTGGACAATCACCAATCTTCTTTTCGTGTGATTCCTTCGTATAAGTTGACTGATGCCTTGTCTATATTTGTAGCTCCCAGTTTCAATTATGCTGAGCGGGATGAAGATGCTGTATCAGGCGGTGGTACTCAATGGAAAGCTTGGGGAAGAGACCGTACGAGAAACACATTCTATGGTGGTGGAACAGCGGGGTTAATGTTAAAATTATAAAACTAAAACTATTTGGGTTGTACAGCTGTTATATAAGTAGCTTTTAAACATTTAACATTTTAAATAAACGCCCTTTGTTATTTCGACAAAGGGCGTTTATGTTTTAATTGGTCTATAGACCAATTTATTTAGTAAGGTTCGAAATATAGGGTTTAATTATGCAACAACTGTAGCAGTCTTCAACACATTCCGATAAGGATAGGAATGGAAAACATGTCTACGTGCAAATCGTCCCAAAGAATCGGCATTGACAAATTTTACATAGTCATTTCGTTGGACGCCAAAGTATTCATATTGACTGCCATCGTGAAAGGTGATCGTCAATATCTGGGCTTTCCAATCAATATCTTGAATACCTGAATTCGTGATTGTCTCTGTATAGATCGGTAATTGTTGTTCAATTGTCTCGGGGCAGATGCTTACCAAAAAATGATAAGCTTCAATCATTTCTACACTCTTTTGTTCAGCAGCCAAACGACCTTCTTCGTCATTGACAAATTTATCCGGATGACATTCTTTCATGATCGTCCGGTAAGTGGATTTTAGGGTTTTGAGATCCACTGATTTATCCACATTTAACAACTTACGGTAGTCGGCAATTTTTTTCATGGCGGCAAAGATATGCTTAATAATCAGATTATTTGCATTATCCTAGAAATAAGATTATTTTTTACCTAAGGTTTTTACATAGAGCTGTTCAACCTTCTCACGGGCCCAGGGTGTTTTTCGCAGAAAAGTTAGCGAGGATTTAACACTCGGATTTTCATTGAAACACCGGATGGATATCCTTTGTCCCAGTTCTTCCCATCCGTAATATTCCACTAAATACTCGATGATTGTATCCAACCGTTTTCCGTGTAATGGATTATTGACTTGTTCTTGCATGTTGTTAAGTTAGAAATCTTTATATACTTTATAATAACTTTTTATTGTGTTGTTATACCATTAAGCTTAATCCAATGGTATTTTAACTAAGAGTTCTTGAGCTGTTCTGCAAGCAAATCAAGCTGTTGATCGAGCTTTTCATCCCAGATATTTCCTACTGCGTCAAGTTTTCCTTTCACGCCCTGAATAAGAAGATTCCTTTCGGGATCAAGTTGAGCACCAAGTCCCTGCATAATACGTTGTAGCTCGGCATGGCCCGTTTCGCCCTGTGCTGATGCGGTAATAATACTGACGGGTTTTTCTGTAAAAATGGTCGTTGCTGCACACCATTCGAGTAGATTTTTCAATCCGCTTGGGACACTAAAAATGTACTCTGGACTGCTGATCAATACCAGATCTGCATCCTGAATGACCTGACGCAAAGCGATGATTTCGATTGGCGGACGGGATGTACTTTCCTCAGGGTCGAAATGTGGCAGCTCCTTCAGACGGTCAAAGAGAATAAGATTGACCTCGGGGTTTACCTTATGTTGGAGATGACGTACGAGCTGATGATTGGATGAATGTTCGCTTGCACTGCCTATTATCGCGAAAATGGTTTTCATTGAATATATTTACTTGCTGGGACTAAAGACCCTGATTTTTTAATCTATTAATTTGCCGACACTTCCATGTCAATTTTACGATGTAAGATTTTGAAGCGACTAATTTACGATTATAGATCCATACGGTTGACATAGTTTTTTGCCTGAAGGTAATTTTTCCGCTCCAGAAAAAATAACAGTACAGTGGGGTACAGCGTGAAAATATGGCTACTATCGAACCTGTTTTTATGTCCCGACAATAGGACCTCACAGATAATCATGACCAAAACAAATAGAAATAGATTGAGTATAATAATTGCTTTTAAATCTCTTTTTCGCGCAAATTGATACCGAATGAAACTGGGATAATCGATCGTCATAAAGGCAAGTTGCGCGAGTAGGAAGGTAATTATTCCGACAAGAAAAAAGACACCCTGGTTAGTATAGGATTGAGTGATTAGCGATTCTAAAGTGATGAAATCTGCGCGGAAATAGAAAAAACAGACGATACCAAGCAAGATAAAAAGTGAAAACTTATAACCTCTTTTTTCCATTTGGATCAGATTGGTTAATCTATTCAGCGTATCAAACAATTTGCAGATGATGGCAGTGATGACCAAACATACAATACTGTTAATCTGAAAAGTGCCAAAAAGGCCAATGATATCATCCTTTGCGTCTGTCTGTAAATAAGCTCTTCTAATAATAAGAAAGAGACAAAAAATAAGGTTATAAATAGTCGCGTAAAAAGAGACACGTTGTAACATTAGAAATTTTCGATCTTTCTTGTGTTGCTCAGCCTGTATTTCTGCTGCTTCGTCAATAGAAATAGCCTTGTGTTGTAAATTGAGTTGCTGCTGTGGGCTATCAGGTCCTACACTGGGAGGATTTGAATGAACGATCTGGATTTCAGCTATACCTGATACCCGCTCAGAATTGGTTGGTTTCTCAGGATAGGCAATAGGTTCATCAATTTTGCTGTCAACGATTTCGGGCTCTAATACTTCTTCATTTTCTGGGTGAAATTTTTGTGGTGTCAAATAGTGAATAGACTTTCGGAGCAAAAAGATAATAATCGCGATCCAGGCCAATGCAAAGACAGTAATAAATACCCATTTCATCATCAATAAGCGGATACATAGGTAAAGTATTGGCGTGATTAAGTAGGCCAAAATTCCTTTTGGACGCATTTTTCGATTATCTTTAATCCACCGCAATACATAGTAGTTCAGTACAATACAGATAAATAGGACAATAATAATTTCAGACCACATACAAATAACTATACCTAAAGATAAAAACTTTTTCCTTTTACGGATTAAGTTTATACTTTTGGAAACAGGGACGTAAAATAGCTTGAATACAGATTATATGCTTTGTTATGAGAAATAAAATGGGGTACCGCCTGTTGTGGGAGCGTATTCGTACGGGGGACGAGGCGGCATTTTTTGATCTGTATGGGGCGCTTTATCAAGAACTTGTTAATTTTGGAATTCGTACCTGTGGGGATACGGACTTAGCAAGTGAAGCGACGGATCAGGTTTTTGTCAAGATCTGGGAAAAAAGAACGCAGCTTGAACGTGTTGAAAATGTACAGTCCTACCTTATTACCTTTCTAAAAAGACGTATTCTACGCCTGATCGAAAAGCAACATAAAATTAATACTGCACTTCAGAATGTAAAAGCGGAAGATGAATGGATTGAGATGCCTTATGAAGAGTTTGTGATCAAAGTGCAAACCAATGAGATTATTCAGATCCGGTTGAAGGCAGCACTGGAGAAGTTGTCTTTTCGTCAAAAACAATTGGTCAATCTAAAATTTTTTGAAGGTTATTCGTACGAAAAGATCTCTGAAATCACGCAGATGTCGGTAAAAACAGCGTATAATACACTCTACGATGCACTAAAAATATTGCGGGAGGAGCTGAAGGACATTTAATGATAATACCGACAACCGGTGTTGTAAGCGAATGATAGCGTATCGTTGCGCATTATACCTCATTTTTCGTGTTGTTTTTTAAAATAAAAACCCTGAATATCAATATTTTATAAAATAGTTTGTTTTTTTCTTAGGAAAAAGATCTCTTCTTGGGCACTATAGGGTAAATACCCATTAGAATGAGCCAAAAAGATTATAAACAGTTAGAAGATTTTTTGATTGACGATACTTTTCAAAAGTACTGTTCTGGAGAAGATAAAAACTGTGTCCTTTACTGGCAACAATACTGCTTAAATCATCCAGAGCAGGCCGAAATGATCCTAAAAGCAAAACGTCTTTACCAAATTTTGGTCGGAAACCGAAAATCTATCCATGAACAGATGGAGAGATTGAAGACTGATCTCCAAAATACACCAATTGAATCTGCACCTATCCGCCAGATTACCTGGCAAAAGTGGGGTGCTATTGCTGCAGTATTTGTTGCTTTGGTTGCAGGTGGATTATGGTACTATTCACGTCCGACGAAGGATATTGATCCACAGACGATAACAAACGTTGGTCAGGTGTATCAGACAAAGAAAGGTGAAAAAAAGACCTTTGAGTTAATTGATGGCAGTACTGTTACCCTCAACTCAGCGAGTAAATTGGAGCTGTCTTCGGATTTTAATGGTGAATTGCGCTTGGTACGGTTGGTCGGTGAAGGTTATTTTCAGGTGGTAAAGAATAAAGAAAAGCCATTTATGGTGCAGGCTTCTGATTTTGATATCAAAGTTTTAGGAACGACCTTCAATGTGAAAAGTTATCCCGACGAGCCAACGGCCGAAGCTGTATTGGTGGAGGGGTCTATTGAGATGAAAAGCAAAGGACAGCGCGAGAATTCCGTTGTCATTAAGCCAAATCAAAAAATTACGATATTTAAAAACCAAGCTGAGCTTACGGTAAGTGCAAGTAAAGGAAATAAACCAAGCCTAAGTAAGTTGCCTATTAAGGAAATTGCAATCGAAAATATCCCTGTAGTGGAGTCAAATACGACCGAAATACCAGATATCGCATGGAAAGAAAATAGATTGGAAATCGTGGACCAAGATTTCGAGTCTTTACGAAGAACCCTGGAACGCTGGTATGATGTGGATATTCAGCTTCAAAGTGAAGAATTGAAAAGTTATCGCTTCACGGCAACCTTTAGCAAAGAAAACATTACTCAGGTACTGAGTGCTTTACAAAAAGTCGAACCATTTAAATTTGAACTATATGGGAAAAAAATAACTATCTCAGAAAAATAAAAAGGATGGTGGACCAACACCATCCTTCATTGAAAAAATGATTAACCAAAAGCAGCAACATTGGGGCGTGCTGCTTAATATTAATTTTAACCAACACTAAAATATGATTAAAAATTGCTTATTGCAAATGCGCAATGGATATATTGTGCATTTTAGATTCATTATCCGGATGAAACTAGCCTTAATTATGACTACGTGTGCTGTAATCAATGTTTCAGCATCTGTATTTTCCCAACAAAAAGTGTCCTTGGATGTTCAAAAAACAAAACTGAGCAAGGTACTTAAACTGATCGAAGAGCAAAGTGATTATTATTTTGTCTATAATTCGACAAACGAGAATTTAAATAAAGAAGTGTCTGTCAATGTCAATAATACGAAGGTATTGGACGTGTTGGCGAAGCTTTTCAATAAAAGTGGACTGGCTTATTCAGTATCCAAAGAAGGACTTGTTGTGGTCAGTCAACAACAACAAGTTGTCGTTTCGGGTACGGTAACAGACGATAAAGGGAATCCGTTAGCGGGAGCCAGTGTACGTGTTAAAGGTACTGCTGTAGGGCGGGCGACCGATATTAATGGACGGTTTTCCATCGACGCCGCTACCGGCAATACGTTGATCGTTTCTTTCGCGGGCTATGCATCGCAGGAAGCGGCTGTAACTAAAGATGGCGATATGAAAATCATCTTAATCGAAGACAACCGCATGTTAAACGAGGTGGTGGTGACAGCATTGGGTATGAAAAAAGAAAAACGCTCTTTGGGGTATTCGGTGACACAGGTCGCAGGAGAATCTTTGACTACAGCACGTGAAAATAACGTCATGAATTCACTTGTCGGAAAAGTAGCAGGTTTGGATATTAGTTCAACTTCTGGTGGTGCGGGAGCAGCTTCGAATGTAACTATACGCGGTGTTTCCAGTCTGAATCAAACAAATCAACCCTTATATGTGATTAATGGAATACCTATGGAGAGTAAGCCGGTAGGTATAGGTAATGCGAATACTAAAGGAAACGCTGGCAGTCAGTGGGACAATGCCCCAGATTTAGGTGATGCAATCAGCAATATCAATCCTGACGACATCGAAAGTATTTCGGTATTAAAAGGAGCTGCGGCTTCAGCATTATATGGTTCGCGGGCAAAAGCAGGTGTTATTTTGATTACAACAAAATCTGGGAAGGGGAATTCGATAGATTTTAATAGCAATTTCGTAGGGGAACAAATTATAGATAATACCAACTGGCAAACTGTATATGGCCAGGGTGCTAATGGCGAGAAGCCAAATACTCAAGCGGGTGCCGCTCAGGTTGGTGGTTCCAGTTGGGGTGCGAAGTTGGATGGTACACCAGTTGTGCAATTTGATGGAAAGGAAAGACCATATTCGTTACAGGAGGGAAATCTTAAGAGGTTTTATAGAACAGGTTCTACATGGACAAATACTTTGGCATTGAACAAATCTTTTGAGGGTGGTTCAATCCGTCTATCAGGAACAGACGTAAATAATAGATCTGTTGTACCTAATTCGGGTCTTAAGAGGCAGTCTTTCAATTTGGTCGGATTGTTTGAGCCACTTAAAGGTTTGACTGTTGACGCACGTTATAATATGATTTTAGAACAGGTGAAAAACCGTCCGATGGTATCTGATGGTGCTGGAAATGCCAATTATAACGCGATGTTTTTACCGACAAGTATTAATATCAACGATTTAAAGCCATGGAAAGGTGCTGATGGCAATGAGATTCTTTATAACGCAGGTAATGTTTATGCAACTAACCCTTGGTTTGCTGCAAATGAATTTGTCAACAATACCAATAGGGATCGCTCTATCGCTTCCGTAACTGCAAAATACACAATGAATAATGGCCTGTTTTTTCAGGGACGCGTGGGACGGGACGGATATTCCGATCACTATAAGAATGTAGTTCCCTCAGGTGCGGGATATTACCCAAGTGGAAAGATTGCGGAGCAAGAAACAAAATTTGCGGATGTCAATACAGATATATTGATTGGTAAGTCTTTTGTACTAGGAGATTATACATTGACCCCCAATATTGGAGCGAGTTACAGAAATACGAAAATCAAACAGACCACGAATTTAGGTACGGATTTCGCCATATTTGGTGTGTATAATATATTAAATGCAAAGAATAAGTCTGTTGGTTATCTTGAAAGTGAATCGGAAACACAATCCACTTATGGTACATTGGAATTTGCCTATAAAGATGTCGCTTATTTGACCGGAAGTTTACGATCAGATTGGTTTTCTACTTTAGCAACACCCGGATTTGACAATAAATTGAATTCTGTGTATCCGGCTGTTTCGGGTTCATTTATCTTTTCAGAATATTTAAAACCATCCTGGTTGAGTTATGGAAAGTTGAGGGCCGGTTTTGCGCAAGTGGGACAAGCCACAGATCCATATCAAACCTTGTTAACTTATAATTTTAGGAGCGAAACGCTGAACGGACAACCATTGGGAACAATTTCAAATGCAAACATTCCCAATTCTTCCTTAAAAGCTTCAACAGCAACAGAGTTGGAAATTGGAACTGAATTACGCCTCTTCAATGACCGCGTGAATTTAGATCTTACCTGGTATAACAAAAAGTCGAAAAATGAAATTTCGTTTATAACGACACCATCTTCAAGTGGTTACACCGGTGCTGTGTTAAATGCAGGTGAAATGCAAAATAAGGGGTTTGAGGCATTAATTTCAGCAACAATTCTCAAATCAGAAAACTTTAAATGGATTTCTTCATTGAACGGTTCATATAATGATAATAAAGTATTGTCTTTGGCCGAGGGAATGGATGAGCAATCTGTTGCAACTTCACGCTCAGGAGTAGGCTATTTAATGAATCGGGTTGGGATGCCTGCTTTCCAAATTATGGCATTTGACTATAAATACGACGATAATGGCAATATTGTTAAGGCGGATGATGGCTCTCCTGTACGTGGTGATTTAAAACCTTATGGTTCCGCAATGAACAAATGGTTTGCGGGCTGGAACAATGAATTCAATTATAAACGCTTCAATTTTTCTTTTTTGATTGATGGAAAATGGGGTGGAAAGCTGTTTTCAGGAACGGATTATTACGGATATATTGCTGGATTACATCAAGAAACAGTAGCAGATCGCGAAAGTTTGGGCCGTACAGCAGCAACCCACTATACCAATACTGCAAACAATGTATCGAAGATATTTGTCAACAATGCTGATTTTGTTAAGCTACGTCAAATTGTTGTGGGATATACTTTCCCATCCAATTTATTTAATAACAAGATTAAGGCGATAACAGTTAGTGCTGTAGCACGAAATCTTTGGATAATTATGAAAAAGACAAACAATATTGACCCTGAATCAAGTTACAATGCTACTTTTCCAGGTTTGGAACTCGGTGGTGTTCCTGCTGTACGTACGTATGGTGTTAATTTAAGTATTAAATTTTAATTGCAAATAATCATGAAAAGATATATAAAACCAGCATTTGTTAGCTTGGTTACAGTGGCTTCACTAATTGTAAGTAGCTGTACAAAAGATTTTGAAAAAATAAATACAGACCCAATTTCTTATAGCAAGGATAATTGGGATCCTAATTATACATTTAGTTCTGCTCAATTGTTTTATACAGGAAGTTTTGATTTTGCCTATGATACTTGGCGTGGAAATTTAATCTATTCGGCTACAATGATGCAGGGTTTGTCTACTGTAGTAAGTTATTGGGCAGGAGATAAATATATGTTAAACGAAAGTTATACGGCAGCTTATTGGGGCAATGGAACTGTCGGCGCCTATATTGAGCAGGTTAGAAATATCGTTGACGTTGTAGAGTTTACAAAAGATAAACCAAAATATGCAAATCTTCATCATGTCGCAAGAATTTGGAAGGCGTTGATATTTGCCCGTTTAACAGATCTATATGGTGATGTTCCTTATTCTGAGGCAGGTGTGGGATTTTACAATAAAATCTATAAACCAAAATACGATAAACAACAAGACATCTACAACGATCTATTGAAGGAAATTGAAACGGCTACTGCAGCCTTAAAAGATGATGGTGATAAAATAACCGGAGATGTTATCTACAAGGGCGATATTGCGAAATGGCGGAAATTTGGGAATTCACTTTTGCTCCGGACAGCAATGCGCTTAGTGAAAATAGATGAAGCCAAAGCCAAAGAATATGCCCAAAAGGCAATTGGGAAGACGATGACCAACAATGCGGATAATGCCTTTATCTTGCATGATGTGTCTGGTTCCCGTGTTACCCAGAACCGAAATAGCCAAGTACTCCTCGGCGATGGTGGACAGGAAAACTATTATGTAAAATGGTCCAAGACTTTTATTGATTATTTAAAATCAAATAATGATCCACGATTGAGAAAGGTTGCGGTGACTCAACTATACTTGTCTGAGAAAAGCAAAGATCAAAATGCTGGGTTTATAACTGATCCAGCAAAACAAAAAGGTATGCCTAATGGTAAGGATCTTGGATCCAATCCATTGTATAATATCAACGGAGATCCGAGCTATACTACTTTTCCAGATTATTCATCTCCTAATCCCAATATGGTTAAACGAACAGGTGCTACATTTATTTTAACCTACGGTGAGTCCGAGTTACTTCTGGCTGAGGCTGCACAAAGATGGGGAATAGGGGGGAGTGCTAGTGATCATTACAACAAAGGGGTTAAAGGTAGTATAACTTTCCTCGATCAATATGATAGTTCAATGGCAATCAGTGAAGCGGATGCAGACGCTTATTTGAAGGCACATCCATTTAATGTTGCGGAGGGGTTGAAGCAAATAAACACACAGTATTGGGCACATACGATTACCATGCTTGATTTTTATGAAACTTGGAGTAACTGGCGTAGAACAGGCTTCCCAGTGCTAATTCCTGTAAATTATCCAGGGAATGCAACTTCTGCCACTATTCCACGTCGCTTTCCTTATCCTGCAAATGAAGCGGCTATCAATGGAGAAAACTATAAGGCAGCCTCTTCAGCAGTACCTGGAGGCGATAATCTCGCTGGTCGCGTTTGGTGGGACAAATAATCACAATGGTTTGTTTTTTATGAGGCTGAACTTTCGTAGTTTGGCCTCTTTAAACCCTTTATAAAATACTATGAACCTAAAAAATCAAATTTTACTAATCGTGGCCTTGCCATGTATTGCTCTTTCCTGTAATAACGCAGTTGATAAAACGAAGGAAAATGAGACCTCAAAAAACAAAACATTGACCGGAACGTACAGACTCTTAGAGGCTAAAACTATCAAAGGGAAAGATACGGTGACTGCATTTACTGATACAAGTAAAACCGAAATGTTTAAAATGTTTAATGAAGATCATTTTTCATTTTTCAATCATGATAAGGAAAAGGGGAAAGGAAAGGAACCTCATTTTATTGCGGGAGGCGGAACTTATTCTTTTGATGGTAAAAAATATCAGGAGCGATTGCAATACTGTAGCCTACGTGATTGGGAAAGTAAGAAGTTTGATTTTGAATTGGAATTTAAAGGGGATACGCTTATCCAACACGGGGAAGAGAATTTGCCTGAACTGGGGGTAAAACATACGATTATTGAAACTTATCTGAAAGTGAAATAAAAGCGCTCTTATTGAAGAGTACAAAACTTCATTAAGTATATTTTGTTAATGCAAGCACCCACGGTATTTTCCATGGGTGTTTTTTTGTGGATTTAAAACCTAAAAAAGCATATTTATTACTGCTCACAAATAGCATGTTATTTATTTTAGAAAAAAATAAAATTAAATTGCAACATTTTCCAAAACGATCCGACTATACAATAGAAACATAGGAATTAAGTGTATTAAATAGTAAACGTGCAAAACCAACTTAGCGATAAAGATTTATTAGCGATGTGCCAATCCGGTAACGAGTCGGGCTTTGCACAACTCTATCATCGCTATGCGAAGAAGATTTTTAACTCGATCTATCGGATTTTGTCAAATCAGGAGGAAAGTGAGGATATTTTGCAGGAGACTTTTGTAGAGTTTTTCTCAAAATCAGATAAATGGCAGGCGGTACTTAGTGTTGAAGCTTGGTTGAGAAGAATGGGAGTGAATAAGGCTATTTCTCTTTTACGAAAAAATAAGCAGTATTATACACCTATTGATGATCTGGAAATCCAGGATGAAGGCGAAGATGAACTGTTGGAAAAGGAGTGGCGAGAATGTCGGCTTACTGATTTGGAATCAGTCATTGATCAGCTGACCGGGATACCCAAGATGGTGATCAATCTGTATCTTTTTGAAGATATGAGCCACGATGAAGTCGCGGATTCTTTAGGAATGACAGCGGTAGCGGTGCGGAGTCAATACCATCGCGCCAAAAAGAAAATTTACGAACAATTGAAGGAGAGGTATAATTATGCGGGATAATTTGAAGGATTTTGTGAACGCCAATCGGGATGCATTTGACCGTAAAGAACCGTCAGTGGATTTATGGAATAAAATCAGACCACAGGTTGTTCCTCCGGTACAGGAAAAGAAGATTAAACCTTTGTGGCGATGGGCAAGTATTGCGGCAGCTATATTATTGGTCGGATCTGCGGCTTTTGTCATCTTCAATCAGGAGAAAAAGGATGATCATATGGGCAGAGTAGCAGATTTGAAATCTGTCCCTGTTCAAAAAGAGCCAGTGGACATCCTGCGCCCATCTCAACAAGAGGTAGCAGTAGAAGCTGGTCAGAAGGAACCGATACGGTCAATACAGACGATGACAAGTACGCAAAAAATGCATCGTGCAGTTAACAGGATGGCACAAAAGGTTACTGTAGATAAGAAAGAAGGGCTTGAAAAAGATTATATGCAAATGCTTCAGGACTCTGTTTGGGCAAGTACACGATTAGCAGCAGTACTCGCACTCCAAAAACAAGGAAATCTGAAAGAGGATGCAACACAAGCATTAGAGAAAATAGCCGTTTCGGATGAGAGCAGTAATGTACGTATGGCAGCGATTGAGACCCTACTGGACGGAATGACACCAGAAGTTAGGCAACAAAAGGTTCAGGACTTTTTTGTCGCACAGAATGATCCTACATTACAGGTTGAGCTGATGCAGATGATTGCACAAAGAGATGAACCGGAAATAAAAAATAGTACAAAGGATAAGCTGAACGCGATTGTAGAGGATCCCTTTACATTGAAATTTGTGAAAGAACAAGCTTATGCGGTACTGTTGCACCAATAGAACAAATAATATATACGATGAAGCTGTAGAGACGTGCTAAGCTAATGGAATAAACCTCCAGGCTTCATCACCTTAATAAAAACAAATGGAGCTTGTGAGCTCATGAATACCATTGAAAAAATGGACTAGACAGTAATAATTATGAAGATGAAACCATTATGATTTATTCAATCACACAAGGGAGAATAAATCTGATAGCCTCATTACAATTGAAAAAAAAATTATACAGATGAAAAAGATAAGAATAATGATTATGGGAATGGTACTGCTCTTTGCTAATGCATTGCAGGCCCAAATAAAGGAGAATGCAGAACGCGCCGTTCCGCCAAAGGCACCTAAACCTCCTAAGACAATGAGAATGCCTTATGGTGACAGTGAGAAGAGGCTCTGGAAAGAAATTAAAGTCCCCAACGTAGGTGAGAAGCTATTGCTGAAATTTGACAATGTCTCTATCGAGGGCTATAATGGAAAAGATGTTGTGATTACAGCGAAGGTGGAGGAGCAGGAAGAGAATGACCGGACTAAAGGATTGCGCGTTGTCAATGGTTCTGGCCTTTCCGATAATTCGGGAATGGGAATGAATATTCAAAATATTGCTGGTGTTACGGAAATAAGTATGGTTGGTATGCCGCTGGAGGATTCTGTGCATGTTCGGGTTCCTTTTGATCTATCGATTAGTGTAAAAGGTGGTCGTGGAGGATTCTTTAATGGCGGTGGTATTGAAATAAAAGATATTAAAGCTGAGGTCGAGATCTCTAGTACAATGGGGGATGTTAAAGTGATCAATGTCACTGGACCACTCAATGTGAAAGTCGCCCAAGGAGATGTTGTTGCCAAGTTTGTACAGCCAGTCAGAGGACCTATTTCACTTATCGCGGCAATGGGGGCAGTGGATGTAGCTTTCCCGGTAAAATTCGGCGCTAATGTAGATATGAAGACCTCAATGGGTAATATTTACGCTGCAGATGAATTTCAATTTGAAAAGCCTGTTGAGGAACCTAAAAATTCTTACATTATGTCGAATACTGTGAAAGGGAAAATGAATGGTGGCGGACAGGATGTGATCTTGAAAACTTCTATGGGGGATATCTATATCAGAACCCAAAAGTAATATGTGAAGTCATGGAATAGGTGGACTATTTTCTGATTCACAAAAAAACCTTAAATACCGACTAAGTATTTAAGGTTTTTTTGTGCGTTTTCTGTTCTATGTGAAGCCTTGAGATAGTTAGACTATTTTTTTGGTTCCATACGAACTAAATATTGATCATGTTCATCTTCATATAGAATCTGAACAACCCAGCCTAGTTCATGGGCTATTTGGATCAGTTTATCCTGATCTAGATAAAGCCATTTGAAGGGATTTCCCTTTTGTCCTTTATATTCGTATTGATATTGGATCTCCCCAAAATAATGGCTTGGTTTTTTGATGTTGTAATCTTCGTAGAGATAACCGATATCGGATGAATCGAAAATAAGCTGTCCTCGATCGGTCAGGAGCTCTTTACTATGCTGCAACAGCTTTTTAAAACCGTCAATATCGCCAGCGATACCAACACCATTCATCAGAAACAGAAGTGTATCGTACTTTTGTCCACTGAATTTATAGAAATCTTGGCATATGATATGTTGTACACCACGTTGTTGCATGATATGACAAGCTGTTTGCGATATTTCTAGGGCATCGACCTCAAATCCCTTTTCTTGTAAATATAAACTGTGGCTACCTACCCCAGCACCCACATCCAATACCTGGCCATCACAGAGCGATAATCCGATGAACTCCAGTTCTGGAAAATCTTCGGAATCCCTAAAGAAAACTTCTACAGGCATTTCGTCTTGGTCGCCATAGCTTGTATGGAGGACTAATGGAAATTTTTCTTCTTGATGAATAAAGTAATCATCCAGGGCCTCACCATATACGTCTCTATACATTGTCATTATCAATCATTAATACTTTTTTTGCGATGTAGATTGACTCTTCGTCGCCAGTGTGTTTCATTGGTTCATCCGATAGTTTGATGACTGGGGTCCATTGATCATCTTCTGGAAGGGCATCAGTCATTTTGATGACAATGTTCATCGGCTTAAGTCCTACATCATTGGTGAAATTGGTCCCGACACCAAAGGAGTGCAATATTTTACCTTCGCAGTAACTTGCAATTCTTTCCACCTTCTCATAATCAAGGCCATCGGAAAATATAATTGTCTTTGACAATGGATCAATACCATTTTTCTTGTAGTGCGCAATAACCTTGTCTGTAAACTCTAGTGGGTCACCACTGTCGTGACGTACTCCGTCAAATAATTTGGTAAGCTTTTTATCGAATTGCTGAAAGAAAACTTCCGTTGTATAGGTGTCAGAAAGCGCAATTCCAAGATCACCGCGATAAACATCCGACCAGTGTTCCAATCCTAATAGGTTTGCCATTTTGTATCCATATTTTGCCGCATGAAACATAAACCATTCGTGCGCATGGGTACCAATTGGTTTGGTTTCATATTTCATTGCCAGGTGAACATTACTGGTTCCGATAAAGGTTTTTTCGCCATATTGTTTTAATGTACGGACAACCAAGTCGTGGACTTCATAGGAATGTCTTCTACGGGTGCCAAAATCGGCAATCGTGATATGTAGTTTTTTATATTTTTCGATTTTATCTTTGGCCGTTGCAATAACCTCTTCATCTGATGCGCGAACCAAATCCTGAGATTCATAGAAAAGCTCACAGATCAGTGACATGAGCGGTACCTCCCAAAGAATCGTTCGATACCAATATCCTTCGATAACAACTTCGAGATCGGGACCATCCTGCGTGATTTTTATTTCATCGGGATCGTAACGATAACCTTGTAGAAAATCAAAATAGGTCGGATCAATGTAGGGGCAAGTCCGCGCAAAAAAGGTTTTCTCGGCCTTGGTAAGCCGTAGGTCTGCCATTTCATTTACAGCTTCCTTTAAAAGAATGTCAAATCCTTCCGGAAACTTATGATGTCCCCGATTGATAAAGTGGTAGCGTGCTTTTGCCTTTGGAAATAGCTTGACTACCGCATTCTGCATCGTGAATTTGTAAAAGTCGTTATCTAATATAGAGGTGAATGAAGCCATCTTTATTAATCTGATTTTTGTTTGAAGCCGTAAATTTACTAATTAACATGAAAATGTGCGGATTGTTCATCATAAATAAAACTTTCATGATGACGAAAAATGGAATAGTTTTTTTGAATCACTAAAGAGGGAAAGAAACTCACTAATGGGCAAAGGAGGAAAATACAAATCAATTATTGGGCGGGATGAACCAGAAGTTTCTAATAAGATAAACAGGAATAATAGTAGTTGGGCGAAAAAAACGGGTTCAGTGATGTGCTGACCCGTTTTTTTACTTTATTAATTTGATCTGTTATCGTGTTCTTGAGTTACCTCCTGAACGAGTCGATCCTTCAGATGACCTGGTTCTTGGAGCCGAAGAACTTCCTGTATTCGAGGAACTCGATCTTTCAACTGCGGGAGCTGAGGACCGTGTTCGGGTATTTTCATAGCTTCTATTTTGCACCGGTTGGCTAGGTTGTGCTGTAGGTTGACTAGAGCGCGATCTGCTGTTGCCAGTGTCATAGCTTCTATTTTGCACCGGTTGACTAGGTTGTGATACAGGTTGACTAGCGCGTGTTCTAGTATTGCCAGCATCATAATTTCCATTTCGTTGCGGCATTGTTGTTGGCTGCCCACTACGGGATGAACCCGCGTCACCTGTAGTGCTCGTGCCTGTTCTTACTCGTGTATTATAGTCCGAATTTCGGCTGTTGACAACACCGCTGTTGTCAACAGCATTTCCTTGTCTGGTTCTACTGGTAGAAGTAGGGTTGTTTGTATTTGATGGATTCGACTCTCTGCCGGATCGGGTTCTAAAATCGTAATTGTCTGAAGTAGGTGTTGTACCTACATTATTTCTGTTGTTCGAGCTATTGTCTCTTGTGCGTCCATTAGTATTACTAGAGCTACGTGTAGATCCGCTATTATTATTCGCATCATTGCGTGATCTTACCGAAGCATTACCGCTATTGTCAATATATAACTCACGATTCCCAGATCTGGTATTGATGTTATCCCGGTTGGAAATGACACGATTGTTGCGGTCCGAAATTTCACTATTATTACTACGTGTTCGAGTTGAAGCGTCAACAACATTGGTCGGACGTGCAGATGAACGAGTGTTGCGGTCTACACTTGGACGATACATATTGATTTCGTTTGACCTTGTACGGCTATTACTACTGCGCACCGATCCTGGTCTATCTACATTGTTAATACGGTTTACATTGACAGTTCTACCTGTATAACGCTCGATGTCAGATCTACGCGGGCCGCCCACATAATAGTTATTATTGATGATCGTTGTATTGTTGATCACTGTGGTTCTATTATAGATATTGTTATAATTTCGACGGTTGACATAATATCTATCCATGTTTCGGTTCATAAAATGATTGACCGAAACGAAGGTCCAAAAGTTCATTGGTATATTAACCGACACATTGATACTCATGCCAGGGCCTAGTGGAGCCCAACCATAGTAGTCATTGCTCTGGCGCCAGTTTACCCATGCTGGTCCCCATTCGTAATCTGGAACCCATCCCCAACCATAACGATCATTGTAGTTCCACCGGCCATAGTGAAAAGGAGCCCACCCCCAATCGTAATTGGAGACCCATGTGTTACCATAATCTGTCATGGACCAATAACCATTGGTTGCATAAGGCTGGAAGTCTGGTCCGGCATCAGGAATCCAAACATATCCATAGTTTGGATCATTCACCCATTGTCCGTATGGTGAAAGTTCATCATAGAAGGTCTGAAATGAAACACCAGAATTGTTATAGTTATTATAACCTGTATATCCTCCTCTTTGAGCCATCGTAGTTGTGCAACTTGTAAAGGAAGCAACACCGATTAACCCCAGTACCCAATATTTTATGTTTCCTAAATTTTTCATCTTCGTAATATTTTAAGTAAGACAAAACTCTATGCTATTGTCTTTGTTATTATGACAGCATAACGTATTAAATGGTTTAATCAGTACACTATAAATCTGATTTTTTTTATATAAAAGTCAAATTGATGATCTTTTTACATAAACGACAATTTTAGATACATATTTTTTATTTACCTTTACCGCTCGAATTGTTACGTGTTTGTTGAGCATATGAGGTGTTTTATGACACATTAATTTGACATAGACATATTTTTAAATGGCTAAAAAACTTCAGACTTTTTTTCTAGAATTCGCAAACATTCATCGTTTCTTATTACGGTTTTGGCGCGAATTAGTAACTCCACCATATGAATTCAAAGAAATTATACGCCAATGCTATGAAATAGGCTATAAATCTTTGCCTTTGATTAGCTTAACCGGATTTATCGTTGGTTTTGTTTTTACGAAACAATCTCGTCCTTCCTTGGAAGAATTTGGTGCAACCTCCATGTTGCCATCGTTAATTTCAATTGCGATTGTTCGTGCCTTAGCCCCCTTGGTAACTGCTTTGATTGCATCGGGTAAAGTGGGGTCGCAGATAGGGGCTGAATTAAGTTCCATGAATGTGACAGAACAGATTGATGCAATGGAGGTGTCGGGTACTAATCCGTATAAATATTTGATTGTAAGTAGAATTTTAGCTACAACTATTGGTATTCCTGTACTATGTTTTTATGTGGCAGGTATAGGCCTTTTAGGTGGTTACCTGAGTATGATGAGTAAAGATGACTTGAGTTTTTTGAGCTTTTTTACACAGGTATTCGAAACAATTGCCTTCAAGGATTTAGGCGCTATGGTATTACGTGCCGTAATATTTGGCTTTACTATTGGAGCTGTAAGTTGCTATTGTGGTTATTTTTCCTCGAAAGGTACAGAAGGAGTAGGTAAGGCCGCCAATGCGGCCGTGGTTGCTTCGATGTTTCTTGTCTTTATTGAGGAGATAATTATTGTTCAGATTTTGTCGTTCTTTGGATAGCGGTATATGGAAAAGACTAAAGTAAATATAGATCATTCTCAATCAGTCATTGAAATCAGAAATGTAAGTAAATCTTTTGGGGATAACCATGTACTCAAGGAGGTTAACCTAGATTTATTTAAAGAGGAAAATCTTGTTGTATTAGGACGTTCGGGTACGGGCAAATCAGTTTTGATTAAGTTGATATCGGGATTATTAAAGCCTGATGAAGGAATAATTGATGTATTGGGTGAATCTGTCACGTCATTAAATGATCGTGAGTTGCGTGAATTACGATTAAAAATTGGTTTTTCTTTCCAGAATAGTGCACTCTATGATAGTATGACGGTTCGTGAGAATTTGGAGTTTCCATTGGTGAGAAATAAACGAAATCTCACACGATCTGAGATTAATCATGCAGTGGAGGAGGTGTTGGATGGTGTAGGTTTATCTCAGGCCATCAACCAAATGCCATCCGAACTGTCGGGGGGGCAACGTAAGCGGATTGGTATCGCACGTACCTTGATACTTAGGCCGGAGATCATGATGTATGATGAACCTACGGCGGGTCTCGATCCGATCACTTGTTTGGATATCAATGGATTGATCAATGAGGTTCAGGAGCGGTATAAGACATCGTCAATTATTATTACACATGATTTGGCCTGTGCGAAGGAAGTCGGTGATCGTATTGTAATGCTATTGGATGGCAAGTTTGAAAGGCAGGGGTCTTTTGAGGAAATTTTTGATACAGATGACGCACGTGTTAAAGCGTTTTATAATTATAATTTTATTCTATAATATACATGAGTAAGGCAGAAAATAAAAGAGCAATCATTGTTGGTATTTTTGTTTTTTTAGGCGTATTGATTCTTTTGGCCGGGATTTTTATTTTAGGCAGTCAACAAAAGAAATTTACAAGAAACATCGAGATAGCAACTTCATTTCCTGATGTTGCAGGATTGAAAGTAGGAAGTAATGTTTGGTTTTCTGGGGTTAAGGTGGGGATCATTAAAAATATCCACTTTAAAAGTGTACAGGATGTCGAAGTTGTTTTAACTATTGAAGAAAAATCTGCGGAATATATTCGCAAAGATGCTGTCACAAAATTGGGCTCTGATGGATTAATTGGTAATAAAATTGTTGTTATTACTGGGGGGTCTCAAAATGCACCTACTGTGGAAACTGGTGATTTTTTAAGATCAGCGAAAACTGCAGACATGGAGGCCATGATGGAAACATTGCAAGTAAATAACGAAAACTTGGCTAAGATTACGACTGACTTTGTCGAGATATCACGTGGTTTGGCTGATGGTAAAGGTATGGTTGGTGCAATGTTGACCGATACTGCGATGGTGAATACGTTACGTGCGAGTTTACTGTCCATCAGTGCTGCAATGAATAATGCCAATAAAGCTTCTGCAAATTTGGTTACATTAACAAATTCGTTGAACAGCAATAAAGGGTTGATCCACGATCTGACTACCGATACCGCTATTTTTTCAAATTTACGTCAGTCTGCAGCGCAGTTGCAGGGGGTATCGCAGACTGCAAATGCATTGATCAATAACTTGAATAATGCCTCTAGTCGATTGAACGATAAAGACAATGCGGTCGGTGTCTTATTGAATGACCCTGCTTCAGCAAATCAAATTAAGTCAGCCATTAATAATCTGAATTCTAGTACTGAAAAGTTGGATGAAAATATGGAAGCTTTACAACATAATTTCTTGTTACGAGGCTTCTTTAAGAAAAAAATGAAAGAGAATGCTAAAAAAACAGAAACACTAAAGGCCGATAGTGTACAATAAGTTTTAGTAAGAAGATATGAAAAGGCTTTACGCTTGCGTAGGGCCTTTTTTTCGGTATTTCAATCCGATTTTTTAGATAATAACAGAGGTTTGCGTAACCTTTTAGTATAGAAGAAATGAATAAATCTGAAATTACAGATAAAGAGGTGATCTTTGAAGATAATCATCTGATAGCGATTAATAAAAAATCAGGCGATATTGTGCAGGTCGACGAAACTAGGGATCTTTCATTGGAGGATATGGTGAAGATCTATCTGAAAAAGAAATATGATAAGCCCAATGATGCTTATGTTGGTGTCATTCACCGTTTGGATAGGCCTGTCAGTGGCATGATTCTTTTCGCGAAGACAAGTAAAGCCCTCGAACGTATGAATAAGTTCTTTCAAGACCGGATGGTGAAAAAAACTTATTTTGCAATCGTACGGCAACGTCCACGTAATGCTGAAGGTAAATTGATCAACTGGTTAATTCGAAATAGACAGACAAGAGTAACGAAAGCATTTCCGCGTGAAGTGAAAGGCGGTACCTACGCTGAATTGGACTATGCAATAGTGGGTGAATTAAATGGATTCTACCTCTTGCGGGTCGAACCCCTAACAGGTCGTACACATCAGATACGAGCACAGTTGGCAGCAATGGGTTGTCCTATTGTTGGCGATAACAAATATGGGTATCCAAGAGGAAGTTCAATGGGAAGTATCTGTTTGCACTCACGGTCGTTAGTGTTTACACATCCCATTAAAAAAGAAAAGATGGAATTGGTGGCCTCATTGCCGCAAGATGGTTTTTGGGACAAATTTGAAGTATTGGTGGGCTAATCGCTAAATTTTCAGTAACTTTGGACTATGAAATGGTTTAAATATATACTCGTAATATTTACCCTAAGCTGCTCGACAGTATCTATTTCTCAAGCACAGTGTGCGATGTGTACATTGACAGCTGAGAATTCTACCAAAGACGGTAATATGCAAGGACGAGGATTGAATGATGGAATCTTATTTTTATTGGTGATTCCCTATTTGGCAGCAGCGGGACTGGGCTATCTATGGTATAAGAAATACCGTAAAAAGAATCCTCCAACCAAAAAATTTATTAACGAGATAAAGTAGAATCTGATGCCGACTTCTAAATTTCACGCAATGATACATTCCAAATGTCCTAGATGTCATGTTGGAAAAGTATTTGAAGGAAAGGTCTATAGCCTGCGGAAGCAACAGATGAATGACGTTTGCCCACACTGCGGTGTTAAATATGAAGTTGAGCCGGGCTATTTTTATGCGGCGATGTATGTCAGTTATGCTCTTTCTGTTGCTGAGATTGTATCCGTATCTGTTGCTATTGCAATTTTGACCGGAAGTGAATCTCCTTGGTTCTATTTGGCTGGTTTAGCTGTGACCATCTTAATTTTTGCTCCCTTTAATTTTAGGTATGCGAGGTTGATCCTATTACATTTCTTAACACCTAAAATAAGTTATGATCCACGTTACGAACTAGCTTTGGAAATTGGTGAAAAGGATCAGGAATCCAAGGGAAATAAGATGAATTAAGAACTGTAGTTTGTATAAATACTTAAAAAAATAAAGAGCTCTAGAGCTCTTTATTTTTTTAAGTATTTCATTGTACTGTCGAAAAGGAAAACTTTGTCCTTATACAGCTCTGAAATAAATTGTTGTAATGGTATCAAATGTACCTGTTGGAAGTCCGCAATATGTTCTTCAGTAGGTAAAACTACTTGGATGCAATAAGTCATTCCTTCATGGGGTGACTGGAGCATTTCGAGGAAATGCACTTGGAATTTTTGGGATTGCACGATATTATCCTGAATCCAAGAAACGATATCATTGTGGATCGTTTCTTCTGCTATAACAGAGACATTATATAAAAACATAAACAAAAATACGGTTTTATACGCTATTTTTGAATATTACGTTTAATTACTATATCTTGTAAAAATAAGGTTGCATTGACTGCAATTTGGTATTTAATTACAATATTTGAGTTAATTGATAAGGACGCATTTGGGATTATGAGGTTGCAATTTTGGACTGTTTTATTTTTTTGTGCATTGACTATGTTGGGATGCCAACAACATAAGGTTGATCCTATACCCATCAATCAATTCTTTTCCACACCTGAAAAATCAAATTTTAAAATTTCCCCTAATGGTCGGTTTATTGCCTATATCGGCATGGATAATCATTGCAAAAATATCTATTTGATTGATTTGAAGCATCAGGATAGCTCCAAGCAATTAACCTATCAGAATGATATCAATGTAAAATCTTTTGCCTGGAATAACGATTCCAAGATTTCTTTTTTGACAGAACAATCTTCTCAAGACAGTTTGCGTTTGTATGCTGTGGATATTAATACTGAGAAAATCTGGGCATTAATTAAGCCAGTTCGTGCGCGGTTTAGATGGATTCATTCGACGGTGTCCGGTGGAGAGGGCTTTGTTGCGGGGATTAATGATCGTGATTCCTCTTTTTTTGATCTATATCGTATTTATTTGGATGGTCGACCACGCGAATTGATCTTACAAAATCCAGGCAATATGAGCTCTTGGATTGCTTCCAATGATGGACAGATACGTTTGGCTATTGCAAATGATTCCGTACAACAATCTGTTCTTTTCCGTCCTTCTGAGAAAGAACCTTTCAAGGAGGTCATACGTTGTGATGTAGAAAGTAGTTTCACTCCGCTGGGATATAGAGACAGTTCAAATAGTATTATCTATGCACTATCGAATATAAACCGTGATAAATTGGCCTTGGTAAGCTATGATCTGGTCAATGAAAGGGAACTGGGCGAGCTTTTTAGCCATAAAGAGGTTGATATGAGTCCAGGAGGTTATTTTCCGGAGCTAAATCGCTTGTTGTTTGTGAATTATACAACCTCAAGGCAAAGCAGGCATTTCTTCGATGAGGAAACAAAGCGGAAATATGATGAATTGTCTAAACAGATTGATGGTTTTGAATTCCAAGTTCTTAATACCGATGCTTCAGGCGAAAAAGTGATTATTAAAACCTATACAGATGTTAATCCTGGTGGAATTTATTTTTATGATTTTACCACAAAAAAACTGACCAAATTAACCGATAATAATTCTGATCTTAAAGACAAGGAGTTGTCTCCAAATGAGTTTATTACTTATAAAGCGAGAGATGGAGTTGAGATATCTGGATACTTGACCTATCCGGTTCATTCCAATCGAAAAGATCTTCCAATGGTGGTATTGCCACATGATGGGCCAAATGGGCGTGAGGTGTGGGGCTTTGATAATGAGGCGCAGTTTTTGGCAAATAGAGGGTATTTGGTTTTTCAGATGAACTATAGAGGCTCAACAGGATTCGGGAAAAAGTTTTGGACAGCGGGTTTTAAAGAATGGGGTGGAAAAATTCAAGATGACATTACTGATGGAGTGAAGTGGCTGATTAAAGAGGGGATAGCGGATAGGAATCGCGTCGCTATTGTCGGAAAGGGATTTGGTGGTTACTCTGCACTTCATGCTGCTTGTTTCAACTCGGATCTTTATAAATGTGCAGTTTCTTATTCAGGGTATACCAACCTATTCACCTATTTTAGGGACATTCCACCTTATTTTAAATCTTATGTACAGAAGATGTATCAGATCGTTGGTAATCCTATCAGGGAGGCGGAGCTCTTTAAAAATATATCTCCTGTGTTCCATTCTGATAAAGTAAGGATCCCTGTGTTATTGGTTCAGGGCGGAAAAGATCGCTTTAGTTCTGTGACTGATGCGAACCAATTTGTTCAAAAGCTAAAGAACAACAATGTTCCTGTACAGTATGTTCTAAAAGAAGACGAAGATAGAACCTTCAAAAAAGATGAGAATGTATTTGGCTATTACAATGAGCTGGAGCGGTTTTTGGCGAAATATTTAGCAGATTAGAGCGGTATATGAAAGCAGAAAAATACAGCTATCGAAAGAATTACGGATTACTGTTGGTGTTTTTTATCGTCATCAGTGGTCTTTATATTTTTGCGCTTTTTCTATCTCGAAATTATACTGAATCTCATATAAAAAATGAATTTACAAATAGAAAATCTGAAATTTTTGATCAGACTCTGATTCCCTTTAATGACTTTTTTCAAAATAGAATCCCCGAGGTGTCTTTTTACCAAGGTTTCCTGGATTCTGTACAAGCAGGGAAATACGCATATAGTATTTTAAGTTCTTATCCTTTTGTACGGGAAATAGGTTTTTTTGATCTGCAATTCAATAATGATCATAATCTGAACTATGGTTTTATCGTTAATAACCTGCGGATTCAACCCAAAACAATTACCTTTTTTACGGTGTCCCGATCGGGATTGAATAAAAATACAATTCTAGACCGTGCTCAAATGGGATTGCATTCTGAGGAAATTAATAATATAGGGGTTAAACTTGCCACTTATATTGATAAGCTTCAGGCAAATGCGAAGCTTTCTGATAAGGATATTTTAAAGGTATTTTATACGATCAGGCCGGGCCAGATTACGTATTTAAATATACCCAGGGTTAATGATCTGATTGTTTATAAATCCATTATGGAAGGAAATCTCGACCATACTGTCGGCTATGAACAGGATATGTTCAACTTTCAGATTGACCCAATGTATTTGGAGGTGAAAAATAGTTATACAAATCTTTACGAAAAGGTAGCGATTGTGCCATTGGTGGGCGCGCCAATTACACCTGAGGATGATGAAATTTCAACAGAAATGCCATTGCCAGGAGCTTTGGCTGATTATAAATTGCTTTTCAGATCGAGTAAAAGTTTTCTTTCGGCGGAAATAAATCGTAGTTTTTGGCCTGTATTAGGTGGTATTTCATTGATTTACATTATTTTAATAGCGATTCTATATTTAATTTATAGAAATTTAGAAATTAACGGGAGACTTTTTAAATTGCAATATGATTTTATCAACAATTTGACTCACGAGTTTAAAACACCTGTTAGCGTAATAAAAATTGCGGGAAATAATATTAAGAGTGCACAAATACTTTCCGACGAGGAAAGAAAAATGTATGGTAATATATTGGATCAGGAGGCTGATCGGCTCAATAATCTAATGAATAAATTATTATCTTTTAGCCAGATTGAAAATAAAACTATTAAATTAAACAAAGAAGAGGTGGATCTGGAGGAATTTACCGAAAACCTGGTTGCTTCTTCAAGAATAAAATATGCTGACTTTAAAATTAGCACAAAAATTGATGTAAGAACATCGATGCTGGCAGATCCAGTGTTATTAAGTAGTGTGTTTCAAAACATGATAGACAATGCCTATAAGTATTCGAAAGCGGGGCATAAAATCTTGGATATTACGATACAACAAAATAAGAAGAATTTTGTTATCACTTTTAAGGACGAAGGGATTGGGATAGAGAAGGCGGAGTTTAACAATATCTTCAAAAAGTTTTATAGAATAAAAAGTCAATATAATCAGCAAGGAAGTATTGGTTTAGGTTTGGCTTTCTGTAAGGAAATCACTGAGTTTATAGGTGGGGACATTACAGTCAAAAGTCAATTGGGGCAAGGCACTACCTTTACGTTGGTATTTCCGGTTTAAAAAATAAATTTAAATATGAAATATCCTTGTTTAGAAAGCATGAAGACTTGTGATAATAAACTGGATATTCCATAAGACATTTAAAAGACAAATTATTTACTTATGAATAAAGACATCACTGTTGCTGTTATTGAAGATGATGAGAACTTACGTTTCTTGGTAAAACATCGATTAGAATCTGAAGGCTATCAAGTCATCCAAAGCGGAAATGGGAATGAAGCAGAAAGTTTAATCTTGGAAAAGAGACCCGATGTGGTCCTGTTAGATTGGATGCTCCCTGGAAAAGAAGGTAACGAGATCTGCGAAGATGTCCGTAAAGCAGGATTTGAGAATATCATTATTATGATGACTGCTAAATCCCAGGATGTGGACAAGATTGAGGCTTATAGCTTTGGTGTGACGGACTATATTAGTAAGCCATTCAATATGGATGTGTTGATTGCTATGATAGATAATAAGGTGAAGTTTTTTCTACCTAAAAATAGTCCGGAGATCTACAAGTTTGGGCAGACAGAGCACCATCCAAATATCCATTCATTAATACGTGATGGTAAAAAGGTTGAACTAACTATTCTTGAAAACAGGATTTTATTACATTTTCTTCAAAATTTGGGACGGGAGATTACACGTGAGGAGTTGATGGAAGTGGTATGGGGCTATAGTTCAAATGTAAATACACGCACATTGGATATGCATGTTGTGCGTCTGCGGAAAAAGATCGAAACAAACCCTGATAAACCACATTATCTGCAAACGGTGAGAGGGTTGGGGTATAAATTTGTTGACGAAGAGGAGATTTGATTATATTTGATGGATAAGAATTTGTTTTGTTGAAAACAATTATTATCTTCGTATAGATTGAAAGCGAGACCATGTTTCCCGACGAGGGTAATATGGTCTTGTTTCTTTTTTAAAATGTAGAAAATAAGAAAAAGATAAAATTATGGCAGAAGTAACTTATTTTACGGAAGAAGGATTGCGTAAGCTGAAAGAGGAACTAGCTTATCTGAAGACGGAAGGAAGATCTAAAATTGCCAATGCAATTGCAGAGGCTAGGGACAAAGGTGATTTGTCTGAAAATGCGGAGTATGATGCTGCTAAAGAAGCTCAGGGGCTTCATGAAGCTAAAATTGCCAATTTGGAAAACACGTTGGCTACAGCTCGCTTGATTGATGAATCCAAGTTGGATACATCGAAAGTATTGGCTTTGTCAATTGTTAAGATCAAAAATAAAAAAAATGGAGCTGTGATGACTTATCAATTGGTTGCTGAGTCTGAAGCAGATCTTAAATTAGGTAAGATCTCTGTTAAATCACCAATTGCTCAAGGGTTATTGGGTAAATCGAAAGGGGATACTGCAGAGATTGAAGTGCCTGCAGGTAAGATCGAATTTGAAATTGTAGAAATTTCGAGATAATATATGTCGGTTATGTGCGGTACGCCATAACCGCACATCCACAAATTAACTTTATATTAAGAAGGTCGGGTTCTAGCAATCGCGACCTTTTTTGTTTATATTTGTTGTGAACGTCATATTTATGTTGTTTATGGTCGTTTTTATCAAATGTGTTTAGATAGGAAATATTAGACATTAGACTTTCCTTATGCAAGCCGATGGCTGGTACAACCGAAGTCTCAATACTTAATACTAATATCTCAATACGTTAATACAAAAAGAATTTATTCCAATATAGAATAATATGTCAACAATTTTTTCAAAAATCGTTGCTGGAGAGATTCCAGCTTACAAAGTTGCAGAAAGTAATGATTTTCTAGCCTTCTTGGATATCAGTCCTTTGGCAAAAGGTCATGTACTGGTCATCCCTAAGAAAGAGACAGATTACATTTTTGATATCGAAGATGATGAATACATGGCGCTTTGGGTATTTGCGAAAATTGTTGCACAAGGGATAAAAAAGGTAATTCCATGTGTTAAGGTTGGTGTGGCTGTCGTAGGATTGGAGGTTGCGCATGCACATATCCATCTTGTTCCGATCAATAAAATAAGTGACTTAAATTTTGCTGGGCCTAAGTTAAGTCTAGGTGAAGATGAGCTTCATCAGATTGCTGAGACTATTCGTGAGTCCATTATCAGCATAACTGCACAAAATCAATAACAAGATTATATTACACTTGATTTACTTTCGTTTTTTAGAAGAATACTATATTTGTACTTTGTTGTTTTAAAATTATAAAGGGATAAAAGTAGTTTAGGATTCTAAAATGAAGAAAACAACATTGATTTTTACTGAAAGTTATGCATGAACTTTTGTTGTCATTTCAACAACTAATGAATCCCGAAGAACTCTTGAGTTCGGGAGGGTTTTATTTAGTTATTTTAATCGTATTTGCCGAAACAGGTCTGTTTTTTGGGTTTTTTCTACCCGGCGATTATTTATTATTTTTAGCGGGATTGTTTTGTGCTCTCAATAAGATCGACGTGAGTATTTACACGCTTTGTTTGGGTTTGTTGGGGGCAGGAATATTGGGCAATTTTACAGGTTATTGGTTCGGCTATCGAGCCGGTCCCATGTTATTTAAGCGAAAGGATAGCATCATCTTTAAGCGGAAATATGTGGTGATGGCGGAAGAATTTTACCATAAATATGGAGGAACAGCATTAATTATAGGTAGATTTGTCCCAATAGTTCGTACTTTTGCTCCTATCTTTGCGGGTGTTGTAAAATTAGATTTTAAAAAATTCGTTTTATATAACATCAGTGGAGCTTTAATATGGGTCATGGTATTGACCCTTTCTGGTTATTTCTTGGGGATGGAGTTTCCATGGATTATCCATTATGTTGAATATGTTGTCGTTGGGATGATCGTGGTCGCATTTTTACCTATTGCAATTACTTTGCTTAAAAAGCGAATAAAAGATAAAAGAAACAAACAAAATATACAGTAAAATAAAAAATGAGTAAACAAAACCCTTGGCACATGGTTTCTCCAGGTGAGAATGTGCCAAATGCCGTAAACGCTATCATTGAGATTACAAACGGATCCAAAGGAAAGTACGAATTAGACAAAGAAACAGGTTTGTTGCTTTTGGACAGAGTATTGAGTTCATCTGTCGTGTATCCTGCCAATTATGGTTTTATTCCACAAACTTATTGCGACGACAAAGATCCTTTGGATATTTTGGTGATTTGCTCGGTTGATATCTTACCTTTAACATTGGTGGAAGCGCAAGTTATTGGTGTAATGAATATGGTTGATGGTGGTGAGCAAGATGATAAAATCATTGCTGTTGCTAAAAATGATCCTGTATTCAATTACATTAAGGACATTGAACAATTGCCGCCACACACAATGAAAGAAATTGTACAATTCTTTGAAAGTTATAAAGCTTTAGAAAAGAAACATGTTATCGTAGAAGGGGTGAAAGGACGTGAGGAAGCACAAAGAATCTTGATTGAGGCTATTGAATTGTACAAAACAGAATTTGTTAACAAATAACCCCAAGCATGGCGCTCGATATTTTTGTGACATTGTTTTTAGTATTAGCCAACGGTTTTTTCGTTGCCGCTGAGTTTGCTATTGTCAAAGTCCGAATCTCCCAAATTGAAGTTCAGGCGAAAACAGGTAGCAAAGTTGCCACAATTGCCAAAAGTATAACGGAGCATTTGGATGGTTATTTGGCCGCTACACAATTGGGTATTACACTTTCTTCTCTAGCTTTAGGTTGGGTAGGAGAAGCTGTAATGACCCAAATTGTGCAGGGGGCATTAGGGTTCTTTGGTGTTGAATTGACTGGTACAATAGCGACCAACGCGGGTCACGTGTTGGCATTTACGATTATTACCGTACTACATATTGTCTTTGGTGAGCTAGCTCCCAAGTCAATTGCGATTCAAAAACCTGTTGCAACGACAATGAAAATTGCAGTTCCTCTGCAATTCTTCTATTTTATTTTCAGACCTTTTATTTGGATCCTAAACGGTTTTGCAAATTTTCTGCTTAAAATTTTAGGATTTGAAGTAACAAAAGGTGAATCTGCCCACTCTTCTGAGGAATTACAATACCTTTTGGATAAAGGAAAAGAATCCGGAGCATTGGATATTTCTGAACATGAGTTGATCAAAAACGTCTTCGATTTTAATGAGCGTATCGTAAAGAATATTATGGTACCTCGGACCAAGATCGTCGCTGTTGAAGTAACAGCAGACGCGTCGGAATTGATTGAAACCATGACCGAGGAGGGCTATTCGCGTCTTCCGATCTACGAGGATAATATTGATCAGATTGTGGGTATTGTGCATACGAAGGATATTCTTCCGCTTTTGGCGAAAGGCAAAGAGGTGGTGATGAAGAATATTATGCGTAAGCCCTATTTCATACCTGAGACCAAAAAAATCAATGATCTGATGGCCGAGTTTCAGCAAAGACGCATTCAACTCGCTATTGTACTGGATGAATTTGGAGGTACTGCGGGGATGGCTACCTTGGAAGATATTGTGGAGGAGTTGGTAGGTGAGATCCAAGATGAGTATGATGAAGAAACACCAGTTGTCGAACGCATCTCTGAAACAGAGTATATGGTGGATGCGGGAGCTAGCATTCATGATGTGAATGAGTTTCTTCCCATCGAATTACCCGCAAGCCAGGATTACGATACCATGGCTGGATTGGTCAGTGAAATCTTTGATAAAATTCCTGAGGTAGGTGAGCGGAAACAAGAATATGGTTATGTATTTACAATTATCCGCAAAGCCCAACAGAATATTGAATTTGTCAAACTGGAATTGGTTGAGTCAGCTGATGACGATGTAGCGGAATAAGACCATAACGAACAGTACATGCAGTTATTTTTTACACCGGAATTAAATCCTTCTTTAGAAAATTTTATCCTCTCTGAGGAAGAAAGCAAGCATGCAGTTCGTGTGCTTCGTATGAATACGGGTGATCGCTTATATTTAATAGACGGTCGGGGGGGGCTGTACGAAGCGGAAATTATAGATCCGCATCCGAAACGTACTGTACTTCGCATTTTAAGTATCAAGGAGAACTACCAACAGCCAAACTATCATTTACATATTGCTGTGGGGCCGACCAAGAATATAGATCGTATTGAGTGGTTTTTGGAGAAAGCTACCGAGGTCGGGATTCAAGAGATTACACCTATTATCTGTGAACATTCAGAGCGCAAAGAGGTGAAGTTAGACCGCCTGAATAAAGTTATTGTTTCAGCCATGAAACAGTCTTTGAAAGCGTATTTACCTCAATTGAATCCCGCAGTATCCTTTAAACAGTTTATAAAGGATCTGCCAAAAGATGGCGTTCAAAAAGCAATTGCGCATTGTGTTGATTCGGATAAGAAATATTTGAATGAAGTATTTGAAGGTGGACAACATTATATCATTTTGATAGGCCCAGAGGGAGATTTTTCAACAGAGGAAATTGATTTGGCCTTAGCTGCCGGCTTTCAGCCAGTATCGCTTGGGGAAGCCCGTTTACGGACGGAGACAGCGGCTTTGGCAGCTTGTCTTGAGACCTCACTACTCAATAGATAATTCTCATTCTATTTTCTTAGTGATTCAATGTGAATCTAATCTGGAGTAGATCAGATTCAGCATTGAAGATACTTTTTCTATTACTTTATCAGTTCAGCATCGACGATCTGAATTTCAGAATTTCCTTTAAGTGGATCCTTTGTAAAAATCATCTTTCCTTTGAGCTTAATCGGGTCTTCGGAAAATTTAATTGCCCCACCTTTTAAGGTTACTTCTACCATAGGTGGTATTCCATTCGAACCACAAAACTGACATTGCATGACAGGTAAGACAGACATCATAAAATTTTTATGATTGCGTCCACTATGCAGCGGAACCATATAACCTGGGAGTTCAACCACTTTGTTTTCCAGTGCTTTGAGTTCTTTGGGATAAAATGGGGTGTATACCTTTTTTGCGCCATTATAGGTCACTTTATAAGCCATCTTATCAATGGCGTCCCATGTTTTGTTCATCATGGGTGTATGATCAGGCACATCGGGATTGCTACCGATCTGTGCATGTACTTGTATAATGCTGAAGAATATGAAGGCAAATGCCGTGATAATTTTTTTCATCTATTATTTTAGTATTGAGTATTAAGATTTTGCTGATGCAAATCCAGGATTTATCCGGTATATGCCATAATTGCATTTTTTTAGCTCAATTGCTATTTGTTTGCTAAAGTACCAGCGATACTTGTCCTGTACGCTTTTACAGCCGGAATCAGAGCTGCAAGCACCCCGATAAGACAAGCGACAAGCAAAAATACCAATTCTTTTGGATGTAACCTAAAAGCTTCGATAAAGTCTCCGCTCTGGCTCGTCTGGTTACTGATATAGTATAACGCTAAATGTGCCAACAATAGACCTATTAGTCCGCCGACGATTGTTATGGTAAGACCTTCCAATAGGACAATGTTGAATAATTTCCCTCTGGAAGCGCCAAGTGTACGCATGATGGCAAGATCATATTTGCGCTGTTTCAAAGCATTGTAGAGGTTTATAAACACACTCAGACCAGCTATTAACATAATGACATAGGCAAGTATAGCTAATGAATCTATTCCTACACCCAGGAGCGAGAACAGACGTGTACTTTCCATTGCTGGAGAAGCCGCTTGCATATCAGTTTTTTGGTCGATCATTTTGGGCAATATACCGATGGCTGCCGGTGTCTGGTATTTTATCAAAACAGCTGTTATTTCAAGACCATTCTGTTTAACCATATCCGCGCCGATGGATTTAACAAATACACCTTCCTCTTCGTGTTCATGATCAGCATGTCCTTCATGGTCGTGGTCATGATGCTCCTTTTCATTGGTTGCTGCCTGAGCTGCAGAATTTTCCGGCAAGTCTTCTCCATGGTGGTGTAGGTGAGCTTTAACCGTTTCTTCGCGGTCTTCTTCCCGTTCACGTTTTTCTTTTTGAGCTGCTGTTTCGTGATCGGTATGATCATGGGAAATACCATGAACATCCCAGACGCTTTCGAGGTTGGTCAATATAAGGTTGTCAGTTACGTTGTTGTTTTGCTTTAGAATACCCACAATAGTAAAAGGATGTTCGTCATGGCTATGGCCATCCTTGCTCAGTCCATGTGAGCTGTTGATCTGGTCACCTATTTTCAAGTTATTTTTTTTAGCGACCTGTTCACCGATAACGACCTCAAAGTTTTTTTTCCAGATGCGGCCATCATTTATTTTCGTATCATAGATGGCCAAAAAAGAAGAGTCGGTACCGACAATACGATGCCCCTTAAAATTATCACCCAGGGACAAGGGAACCGCTAGTTGGACAAGCGGATTCTGACGCAGTGGTTCTAGTTCAGCTAAAGGGATGTTTCCCGTCGGATTGTCGATGTGGTATACGCTTGATAAGATCAATTGGAGCGGGCTTCCCTTGGCTCCGACGACGAGGTCAATATTTTTACTGTTATTGTCAAGCTGTTTTTCAAACGTTTCACCTGTAATAGAAAGTACAGCCAGGATGGAAATTCCAAAAGCTGTCAGTAAGATACTTAGAAAGACAGAACCAAATTGTCTACTTAAATTTTTCCAAACCAACTGTATCGTGTTCATAACTATTTCTAAATCTAAAAGGGTGATAAATATATGACGTGAGCAATTACTTTAAGATATACATTTTTGAGAACTGATCTTTAATCCGTTTATCGTGGGTGGTGATCAGCAGAGTCGAGCCAGCGGTATCGGCAATATCCAAAAGTAGTTGCAGCACACGATTAGTGTTGGTGTCATCCAAAGCAGCTGTAGGTTCATCCGCAATGAGCAGCGCAGGCTTATTGATCACACTACGCGCAATCGCAGCGCGTTGTAGTTGACCACGACTCAATTCATTTGGATACGCTGCAGTTTTGTGATCCAGCTGCAATTGTTTCAAAACCTGATGAATATGATTGATATCGATCTTTTTCCCAGCAAGGGACTGAGCCAATTTGATATTTTCGAGCAAGGTTAAATTTTTGAGAAGGTGAGCTTCCTGGAAGATAAATCCAATATATTGCGATCTGAACTTATCTAGTTTGCTATTTGATAATAGCGAAAGATCCTGATTATAAATTTTAACGTGCCCGGTTTCTGGTCTAGATAATCCCCCTAGCATGTTTAGCAAGGTCGTTTTTCCTGTACCTGAATCACCTAATAGGAGCGTATGCTGCCCCTTTTCGATATGGATATCAGGAAATGTTATGGCTTTTGCATTCGGATATTGGAATGTTAGCTGCTCAGTAGATACGATCGGGTTGCTCATACGCTCAAAAATTGAAAATATATTCAAACTTAGAGAAATTGCTTTGCATATGCAATATTATTGCAATAATAAGATCATTCTTGCTTCTAAACAATAGTATGAACAAATATCTATTCTTATCGAATTACAATGATATACATAAGTAAATGTACTAAAACCTAAAACTGACCTTTATATGTTAATAACTTTTCGACTTAATAATTTTATTACACTTCATTAATATCATCTCATCGAAATAATGGAATAATTGCTCAAATGCTTCTTCAGACCGGATTTTATCTAAAATTTTAAGCTAGAATTTTCAAGGTAACATTAAATTAACAAGTGGTTTACGTAATGGTAATTCGTTGTTAATGTTAATATAATATTCTGCCAATAGCTTTGCAGAAACAAAAAACAAAATAAATTGGAACCACAATTACAACTTAAAAGAATCGCTGCTGCCATTACGTTCGTCGTAGCTGCGTCAACAACAGTTTATGCACAAGGGAGTGGGAAGGTTGCAGGTAAAGTTACAAATGTCAAAACAGGAGAGACCATCGCGGGGGTGACGGTAAAGGTTCTTGGCACAGCACGTGTAGGAAGTTCGGATGTAACAGGTAATTATAATATTCCTGCAGTACCAGCAGGAAAGTACACATTGGAATTTAGCTATTTGGGTTTTGCGACAAAGCAAATCACTGATGTAGAGATTAAAGATAAGGATGTTACGAATTTAGATGTGGTTCTTGACAACTCCGAGGGTAAAGTACTCGATCAAGTTGTTGTTACTGGATCTTTTAAGAAAGAATCCATCAGTGCATTGTATGCACAACAGAAGAATAGTATTTCAATTTCAGATGGTATTTCAGCTGAAGTAATCAAGAAAACACCAGATAAAAATACGGGTGAAGTATTAAAACGCGTTAGTGGGGCTAGTGTTCAGGATAATAAATTCATTATTATTCGTGGTCTAAGTGATCGTTATAATTCGGCATTATTAAATAGTAGTCCACTGCCTAGTACAGAGCCTGATCGCAAAGCATTTTCATTTGATATTATTCCTTCATCTTTGATAGACAACATCGTTATTAGTAAGACTGCTACACCAGATTTGCCAGGTGATCTTACAGGAGGCGCTGCTAATATAAAAACCAAAGATTTTCCAGATAAAAAGACAATTGAAATCAGTGTTGGTTTAGGAGGAAATACACAAACTACCTTTAAAGACTTTTATGGTAGTAAACGGACAGTAGGTAATTATTTTGGTTTTAAAAACCCAGATAATAATTTACCTTCAAGCTTTCCGAAAAGTAGAGACCTATATACAAACTTACCCGCGAGCGAGAAAGCTGATTACACCAGAGAGTTTAAAAATACTTGGGGATACAAGAATCTAGGTAAATCTTTACCCTATCAAAATCTTCAATTTATTTATGGAAATTCATTCTTGTTGAGAAATGATGGTAAATTGGGGTTGATCACATCATTAACTTATAGAAATTCAGAAAGTATTTCTGATGAGATCCGGAATGATTTTAACGGTACCGATCTAGGACACAACAATTATTATTTCAAATACAAAGATAAATATTATCGATTTAATTCTTCAGTAGGTGCTTTGGCTAACCTATCATATGTAAAGGAGAATTTTAAGATATCGTTAAAGAATATTTTCAATCAAAGCTTAGAACAAAATTTTATTAGTCGAGAGGGGGAGTTAGTTAATGAAAGTTTGCGCAGAACGACTTTGTTGGAAGTTTTTGAAAAGAGAATGCTTAATTCTGTTATAGATGGGGAATACTTGTTAGATGGCAATAAACAATCTAAATTAACTTGGAACTTATCTTATAGTGGGATTTGGGATAATGAGCCTGATTTAAGACGTTTAAGTTATAATAAATCTGTAGACGAGACAGATCCTAATGTTCCATATCAAGCGGCTATTCCTAATGGCTCAGCATCATCAGAACAAGCTGGTAAATTTTATAGTAATCTGAAGGAAAATATTTACAGTGCAGGCTTGAATTGGTCATATGGCTTGAAATTATTCAATTTGGAGCAATCACTAAAAGTTGGAGCTCTAAAGCAGTATAAAAAGCGTAATGTAGATGCAAGAGTATTAGGTTATGTGAATCGTACATCAGATTTTAATGAGAATAAGGCTCTACTCGAGCTACCTCAGGGACAGCTTTTTGACTATAATAATATTGCTGCCAATAAATTATATTTAGATGATATTACTAATCCAACAAATAGTTATGAGGGTACAGGAGATTTGAATGCTGGATATATTATGATATCTGGAAATGTTGCAGAGAAATTAAAGGCCACTGTTGGTGTGCGGGTTGAGAACTATATTGAAAAATTAAGTACAGGGTCAACTTCTTCCAACGTAGACAACAATGTCGATAATAATTACACTGATTTCCTACCATCTTTAAATTTGACATATGAATTGACTCCGAAAACTAACTTGAGATTGAGCTATTCTAACACAGTAGCTAGAGCTCAATTTAGAGAATTAGCTGCTTTTAGTTTTTATGATTTCATTACCAATAATATGAAAATTGGTAATCCTGATCTAAAAAGAAGCAAAATTTCGAATGTAGATATTCGTTATGAGTTTTATCCAAGTATGGGGAAATTGATATCTGTTTCGGCATTCTATAAAGACTTGAAAAATCCAATAGAATCTAATTTTTTATTGGGGTCTACGGCGGTAAGTAAATCTATGTCATTTATCAATGCACCTAAAGCTTATATTGCTGGGGCGGAAGTTGAAATTCGTCATGATTTATCAATTTTTAATAATGAGTCTGGATTTTTGAAAAAATTGGTGTTTAGCGCAAATGCTTCAGTGATTAAGTCCGAAGTGGATTTCAAAGGTTCCCAACCTCTATTGGAAAATAAACGACCACTTTACGGGCAATCGCCTTACTTGGTTAATTTGGGTATTCAATATAGTGGTGCTAATGGTTGGGAATCCAGTATTTTCTTTAATCGGATAGGACGACGCATCGATGTTGTAGGTTTTGGTAATTATGTGAATTCGGCTTTTGTTGATGAATATCATACGATTTATGAAGCGCCTAGAAGCTTGCTGGATTTTCAATTATCTAAAAAATTGATTGCTAACAAAGCTGAGCTAAAGCTTAATTTGGGTAATATCTTGGATTCAAAGTCTATCTTTTATCAAGATGTAGACAAGAATGGTAAGTACAATGCTAATGGAGATCAATTGATCAATTCAATAAAGTATGGTAGAAATATCTCTCTATCTTTTGGTTATAAGTTTTAAAGATTAAATAAATATTAGTTAACATTAAGGTTACATTTGATCTGTACCTTTAAAAAAAATTAGATTATGAAATTAAATAAGAGTTCAAAATGGTTTGCTTTAGCTCTAGTAGCGACATCGATGAGCATTGCAAGCTGTAGTAAATCTGATAATCCAAACCCAGTAAAACCGGAGCCAGGAAACAAGGAAGTTGAAGTTATAAAAGGACAAATTACTTCAAATAAAGTCTTAAGTGCTGATAAAACCTATCTTTTGAGCGGTTATGTCCAAGTTATGGATGGTGCAACTTTGGAAATCCCTGCTGGAACAATTATAAAAGGTGAAAAATCATCAAAAGCAGCATTGATAGTTGAACGTGGTGGTAAATTAAAAGCAAATGGTACAGCCGAAAAACCAATTGTATTTACCTCAGATCAGACTGACGGAAATAGAAATACTGGTGATTGGTCCGGTGTTATTATTTGTGGGAAATCAGTGGTAAATACTGCAGGTGGTACCGCGCAATATGAAGGAGGTGCTTTAGGAGCAGCTGTTGCTAACTATGGTGGTGGAACAACTCCGGTTTTAGATGATAATTCTGGGGAGTTAACTTACGCACGTATCGAATTTGCTGGTATTGCAATCGAGAAAGATAAAGAGATAAATGGGTTAACACTTTGCGCCGTTGGATCGGGTACAAAGATAAATCATGTTCAAGTATCATATGGTGGCGATGATTCTTTTGAGTTTTTTGGAGGAACAGTTAATGCTACTCATTTAATTGCTTATAGAGGTGTAGATGATGATTTTGATTTCGACCAGGGATACAATGGTAAAATTCAGTACGGAATATCAATCAAGGATCCGAATATTGCTGATGCAGCGGGTACTTCTCGTGGAATAGAGTTGGAAAATAAAGGAAATGTATTGAATAATCAATATACTAGACCGGTTTTATCGAACTTTACGTTCATTGGCCCAGGTAAAGAATCTGCTGCTCAACATGGTGCGGGTATTCACTTTGGTTTGAATAGTCGGATGGTATTGGCCAATTCAATTATTGTTGGTGCAAAAGGAAATGCTGTAGAGTTTAATTCCGATTTTCCTGCAGCAGAATTAAAAGCTGGTCGCTCTATTCTTTCAAACAATATGGTATTTGGTAATACAGCAAATTATGGTTTAAAAGATGTAACATCTTTTGCTTCTGTAGCTGATTTGACAGGTTATTTGAACGGATTTGGTGATTTTGCTACAACTTCTGTTGATGGCGCAGGATTTACAAGTACAAGTATTTCTGCTCCAAATCTTTTATTGAAATCTGATTCACCAGCATTGGGTAAAGCTAAATATGAAGGTGATTTGACTACCTTAACCAAAGAAACTTTTATTGGTGCAATGGGTACAACAGACTGGACAAAAGGATGGGCTAGTTGGGATCCTAAAAACAATAAATACTAGAATAATTATAGTTTTATAAAATAGAAAAATCCTGCCATCAGCAGGATTTTTTTGTCGCATTTTGGGCAAATATTTCGTTATATAGTCAAATAATATAAGCTTTAAATTATGAAAAAAACAATCTATTTATTTGTGTTAAGTATTCTCTTTTTTGTTGGGTGCAAAAAGTCTGATGATAAAACTGATACAGAACCTGATGGACTTAAAATAGAAATAAAGGGAATTTCTGGATGGGGTGATGTTGTAAATGTCATCATTGACAAAAATAAGACTGAAATTAAGTATCCGAAAAGTCTTGTTCCGGAAGCTAAAAGAGATAAAGTTTATAAAACAAGTGAGGCAACGTTAAAGCAATGGTCTAATTATATCGATACGTATAAGCTAATGGATGCTAAAATTCAGGAATGCGCGCGTTGTGCAGATGGAACTGATTATGTGATCACAATAAAATACGAAGGCAGAGAAAACACAGTTACTATTGCAGCTCACCGCACAGATGGTAAATATACCGATCTATTGAATTTTATTGATAAACTATAATAACTAAGAGTTCTTAGTAGTTTGATCTACAAACCTTAAATAAAATCGAAGAACCTAATGTTATTGGTTTCTGCTACAATTTAAATTGCCGGCAGTTTCGGGACAGTAATTTACCTCGGTTCATAATGGTACACAATCTGATAAGATTGTTTTTTAAGTTCATCAGATAATTGACCTATAGCCAAACTTTGCGCTTGCGGAGTAGGCTCACATACTGAATAGTATTTACCATTGTACAGAATTGCGTCACCAATAGGATGTTCAAATTGGACGGCCATCGTGATATGCGTAGGGTAGAGGAGAGTGATCATTGGCAGATTGTAAATCTCTTTAACTAGGTAAAAAAATAGTGCTACACGATCATCACAGTCGCTGTATTTATTTAATAATGTCTGCTCTGGGGATAGTCGTTTTTCTGTCCCGAAATTACCTTCATCATTTTCATATAAAAAGGCGTAGCGTGTAAACCGCATTAAATAATCTACACCTTCTTTTTCTTTCTTCCCTTTTAGATTTTCTTTCAGCGCAGGAACCAATGATTGATAGGTTTCCTTACTCAATGGAATATTGAAATAGGTCTCGAAATCTACTCCAGGATAGTTTTTAAAAAGATCGCTGATATCATTGTTCAATTTAACATTAAAATGATAGGCTTTATGGCCGTAATTGAATGCAATTTGTTTTTCAATGTAGTTTGCCGGCACAAAATCCGGTAACTTTGTGATTTTATAGCTGAAATCGTTGGTGGCTTCTGGTACTTTAATATTTACGGGAATATAGGTGTCTGCTCGTTGAAATAGTTTTCCATAATCATGAAAATTTAAACAGGTGTATTTTTTACCATCAACTTCAAAAAAAGGAATATCAGAAATATCCTCATTGTTCTGAATAAAAAAGACAATCTGATTATTTCCTACCGCCAAACGTGCATCATACCCTGATTTACACATCAGAAACCATTTGTACAGCGTGTAACGGATATAATTTTCCGCTTTTGGCGCGATTTGTTGTGCGGTACGTCGCACAAGCTGATAATACACCCAGTCGTTGAGATGTTGTTTATCCTTGTATTCCAGTAAACTATTTACCAAATCGTGATATTCTGTTTGATCAGCAATTTGGTAGAACTCCTGTACACGAGCTCCCGTTAAACTATCATTGAATGGAATATTGAAAGATGGTGATACATTAATTGAAACTTTTCCATCGTAAAAATCGAAATCATGATGCTGCGCCCTGGCGATTTGTAGACTGCAAGTAAACCAGTATAAAATGGTCAAAAAGGCAATATGGCATCCTTTGATATTCAATTATTAACAATTTGATAACATTAGTGTAATATAAATTTAACAATTATAGGTGCTTTTTCCAAGGATTTAGGAAAAATGTTTTCTGGATTACAAAGGGTGAGTTACATTGGTTATAAGCTATTTGTTAACGAAGTTCTTTGTCATTTTTTTAGATCACCATTGGGAACTCATATTTCCAGTTCATGCCCAAAGAAAGCCATTGAAACTTATCGATTTGTGTGCATACGATGTTTAGCAAACACAGCGTGAGAGGATATCACCCTTGATTGAAATGCTAAAATCCTTTTCCTCCCGATTGCTATTACGTAGAAAAATAATATTAAAATTCGTATCTTCGTGCAATGGATAATTTTATTGTTTCTGCACGTAAATACCGCCCGATTACCTTTGATTCGGTTGTAGGTCAGCAACACATTACGGGTACCCTAAAGAATGCAATTCACAACAATCAGTTGGCGCAGGCATTTTTATTTTGTGGGCCTCGGGGTGTTGGTAAAACTACTTGTGCCCGTATTTTGGCCAAAACAATAAATTGTGAACAGATCTTATCAGGGACTGAGCCCTGTGGCGAATGCGACAGCTGCAAATCCTTTCAAAACGGTAATTCTTTCAGTATACACGAACTTGATGCTGCATCCAACAACTCGGTAGATGATATCCGTAACCTCATTGATCAGGTCCGTATACCACCTCAAGCCGGAAAATATAAGATTTATATCATCGATGAGGTGCACATGCTCTCACAGGCCGCTTTCAATGCATTCTTGAAGACATTGGAAGAACCACCTTCTTATGCAATTTTTATCCTTGCAACAACCGAGAAACATAAGATTTTGCCAACGATTCTTTCACGTTGTCAGATTTTTGATTTCAACCGTATAAAGGTGGAGGACATGGCAGGCCATCTGGCGAGAATAGCTGATCGTGAAGCGATCGCTTATGACCAAGATGGTTTACATATTATTGCGCAAAAGGCAGACGGTGGTCTTCGTGACGCCTTGTCTATGTTTGATCAGATTGTCAGTTTCTCGAATAAAAATGTAACCTATCAGGCTGTTATTGACAACCTGAATATTCTGGATTACGATTATTATTTTAAGCTAACGGATTCGATCTTGGCTGAAGATGCTGCGCAAACGCTTTTGACATTTAACGAGATTTTGAACCATGGCTTCGATGGAAGCCATTTCATTGCTGGTTTGTCAGCTCATTTTCGGAATCTGCTGGTGGCTAGAGAGCCTGCGACGTTAAAATTATTGGAAGTTAGCGATAGTATACGTCTGAAGTATTTACAGCAAGCGCAGAAAGCTTCTTCGGGATTTTTATTGTCCGCATTGAATATCTCAAACCAGTGTGAAATAAACTACAAAACAAGTAAAAACCAACGCTTACAAGTAGAACTTGCTTTGTTGAAAATGTGTCACATCGCAAGTGCCATTAAGTTAAGTCAGCTCGGTTCTATACAGGTTCCTTCAGCTGCTGAAGGAGTAAAAAAAAAACTCCCTGAGCCAGTAGTTTCACAAACTAAGGAAACTCCTTCTGCGGCAGTATCTTCTGGAAATACAGTGCACAATGCGACACCAGCACCCGTTGTATCGAATCCCACGCCTGTATCCACCCCGCAATCAAAAGTTTCCAATCCCCAGACTTCGGCTGTTAAAGCCGAGGTAAAAAATGATGCTGTTTCAAATGTACCTCCAAAAGTAAAAAAAGGAGGATGGGGGGCAGCTGCCTCAGCGATTATTTCATCATTGCCAGATTTGAACACCATTTATGACAACAACTCGGTTGCCAAAGAAGGTGATGAGCCTGAATTAATAAGAGGTACCGAACAACGTGAGGTAAGCTTTAATCAATTCATAGTTATTTGGAACGCTTACGCCGAACAGTTAAAGGCAGAAAATAAGATCAACCTATATACAATGATGACCACGACCCAACCGCGGCTAAAAGGTACATTAATAGAGATTGATGTCGAAAATGGTGTACAGATGGATGTCCTGCAAAGCGCGAAAGTGGATGTGTTGAATTATCTTCGGGTAAAGCTGCAAAATTTTGCGCTAGATCTACAAGGTGTTATGATGGAGTTCACGGTTTCCCGCAAACCGTACACTTCGCAGGAAAAGTATCAGGCTATGGTAACCAAAAATCCGCTTTTAGATACTTTGCGTAAGGAGTTTAACTTAGGTTTAAGCTAAATCGACCATTCTAATTCCTGTTAATTTTTGTACCTTTGCAATCTCTTCTATTTGGAAGGTAATATTTAGTTTTATGATGCAAGGAAATTTTCAGAGACGTGATCGCGATCACGGCGAAAAACGTGAAGTAAATCAGATGGTATTCGGTATCCGTGCCGTCATCGAAGCGATTGATAGTGGTAAAGAAATTGAATCGTTATTTGTACAACGCGGATTAAGTGGTAGCTTGATTCTGGAACTGAAATCCTTATTGAAAGAACATGATATTGCCTTTCAGCAAGTGCCTATTGAGAAACTGAACCGTATCACACGGAAAAATCATCAAGGGGTAATTGCCGTTATATCGCCAATTACATATCAAAGTATCGAAGATCTCCTACCTCAGATTTATGAGAAAGGTGAAACTCCCTTACTTTTGATGTTAGATGGTGTAACTGATGTTCGTAATATGGGGGCGATTGCACGTACGGCTGAATGTTCAGGTGTGCATGCGATCATTGTGCCGAAAAAAGGATCTGCTGAAATAAATCCGGATGCAATTAAAACATCCGCTGGAGCATTGTATAAAATTCCGGTCTGCCGTCATGATAGCCTTTCAAAAGTGGGTAAATTTCTGATAGATTCAGGGGTGCAATTGGTTGTTAGTACAGAAAAAACAACATCGAGTATCTATGATGTGGATTATACAGCACCTACTTGTGTCATCATGGGCGCTGAGGATGTCGGTGTATCGAATGATTTAATCCGTATCGCGGATAATCTTGCCAAGATACCAATGTATGGCGAAATAGGCTCTCTTAATGTGTCTGTATCGGCTGCTGTTGTTATTTATGAGGCAATTCGTCAACGTCTGCCTAAGAAATCGTAAGAACAAAATTCTGCGATATAAAATAGCCTTTGTCTCTGACAAAGGCTATTTTTTGAATATCCATCTTGTTGATCTTTACTTTAGTAATTAAGCAGGAGGGCTTGGTTTAATTTTATACTGATCTTGTTGATCCTTATTTCAATCTGCAGACAAAAGTCTGATCCAGATCCCGACATCTCCTATCTCCTATGCTTTGTTGTTTGCCCTTTATAAATAGATTTGTCTATTTATCTCGCTAAGCATTGTAGATCGCCTCAACCTCTTTTTCATATTTCTGGAGAATAACTTTCCGTTTCATCTTAAAGGTAGGGGTTAATTCACCCGTTTCTATCGTCATTTCGTTTGGAATAATCGCAAATTTCTTGATCTGCTCCCAGTTACCAAAACTTTGATTGATGCGATTGAGCTCGGACTCAATCTGCTGTCTAACTTCAGGGTGCTTCAGGAATTCTATTTTTGACAATTTTGCCAATGAAGGAGAAGAGTTCTTGCTCCATTCCACAAGATTGGCATAGTTTGGAACAATTAAAGCTGCGGGGAATTTTCGTGACTCGCCGATCACCATGACCTGTTCGATAAGAGAAGATTCTACGATCTTGGATTCAAGCTGTTGTGGGACAATATATTTCCCGCCGGAAGTCTTGAACATCTCTTTCTTGCGGTCGATTATTTTGAGAAATTTACCGTCAACCCATTGACCGATATCTCCAGTATATAACCAACCATCTTTGAGGACCTCCGCAGTAGCTTCTTCATTTTTATAATAGCCAATCATATTGTTTTCGCCTTTGGTGAGGATCTCCCCATCTTCGGAAAGTTTGATTTCAATATTAATCAATGGTAGACCTACTGTGCCGATTTTCATCCCTCTTTTAAAGCAATTTACAGCAATACAGGGACCTGCTTCAGTCAGACCATAACCTTCATAAATAGGTATTCCGGCAGCCATATACAAACGGATTAATCTTTCTTGTAAAGCAGCACTGCCCGATGCAATCCCTTTGATGTCCCCACCCAAGGCCTCCCGCCATTTTGAAAAGACGAGTTTTCTTGCGATACTTAATTTGATAGCATACCACCAAGAGCGGTTCTCCAAAGTGTATTGTTCACCAACACGAAGAGACCAAAAGAATATCTTGCGTTTGAATACGGTCAGCTTTTCACCAGTTGCAATAATTTTTTCATATACTTTTTCAAGTACACGCGGTACAGCTGAAAAGATATGTGGTCGGACTGATTTGAAATCTTCTCCAATGGTATCCATTGATTGGGCAAAAAAGATTGTTAAACCCTTATACATATAGACATATTGGAATACCCGCTCGTAGGCATGGCAAACGGGCAGAAAGGAAAGCGCTCGGTCCCCGCGTCCGATAGGGAAGGAGTATTCACTGCTCATGGTATCGACCAATAGATTGCGGTGGGCCAGCATCACTCCTTTCGGATTTCCGGTTGTACCTGATGTATAAATGATAGAGGCCAGGCTCTCGGTATTGACGGTATTTCGAAGTGTCTCAAGCTGCTCATCAGTGATGGAAACGCCGTCAGCTACGAAACTCTGCCAATACGGTATATCCTCTTCTTTGTCTAAACTAAAAATATGTTCAAGGAGCGGACATGAGTCTCTGATGGAAACGATCTTCGTATATAGCTTTTTTGAGCTTACGATACAATTTTTAATCTCAGCATGGTTGAATATATAGTTGTAATCTGATTCAGAGATATTCGGATAAATCGCGACGACAACAGCACCGACCTGTTGGATTGCAAAATCGAGAATATTCCATTCGATACGGTTTTCACTGATTAAAGCAACTTTTTCACCTACTTGGACACCGAGGGCAATCAGACCTTTGGATACCTGATTGACGCGTTCAATAAATTCTGTATTACTTACCGCTACCCAATTAGCTCCGTCTTTGTAGGAAAACATAGGAAACCCAGGTGCAGTTTCTTGTTGCAAATAGGCTAAATCAAATAATCTTGTTGCTGTTGGCATTATGAAAATCCAGTTCGTGTAATTTAGCTAATTTACGTTTTTTTGAGGAGATTAAGGCATGTAAAAAAACGGGATAAGGCGCATTAAGATAGCGAGAAGGAGGGGCTATTTTGGTTTTGGATCCGCCTGAAGTACTGTAAACGAAAAAGACTCTGATCTGCAAAGCCGGGGCTTTCCAAATCAGAGTCTTTATACGCTTATCTAAATACTAAATCTAGTATTTGCTTTTAGATTCTTTACGTTTACCTGAGAAATCACGGAAACCTCCGCCATTGCTGCTACCACGGTCACGTTTTTCACCGCTGAATCCGCCTTCACGTCTTCCGCCACGGTCACCCCCACTGAATCCGCCTTCACGTCTTCCACCGCGATCACCACCACGGTATCCGCCTTCGCGTCTTCCGCCACGATCACCACCACGGTTTCTTCCACGATCACCACCACGGCCTTCGCTTTTAGCTTCTCCAGATACTTCGATGCGTACTTGACGACCGTTGTAATCTACACCTTGGAATCCTTGGAATACTTTCTCAACTTCAGCATCCTGTACTTCAAAGAATGTAAACACACCTTTTAAGTCAATTTTACCGATAGATTTTCCTGAGATGTTTGCATTGTTACAGATAAAGCCTAACATGTCTCCACGAGAAAACTCATCTACAGAACCTAAGTTCATGAACAAACGTGTATAACCTTTTGAACCTTCACGAGAACGACCGTCACGTCTATCACCACGATCTTCACGAGAACCTTCGCGGGCTTCGATATTTAAATCCGGAGCGTTTTTATAATAATCTAGGAAACGGTTGAATTCAAGAGAGGCAAATCTTTTGATGATATCTTCTTTCGAAAGAGATTCCAGATTTTCCATAATTGCAGGCAAGAATGGACTGATCTGCTCATCATTTACTTCGACGTTTTCAATCTTTTTAACGATAGAGAACAATTGTTTTTCACACACTTCAGCACCTTGAGGAACTTGTTTCTTTTCAAAAGCTTTGCCGATAATCTTTTCAAGATGACGGATTTTGCTGAGCTCTTTTACATTTACCAAAGAAAGAGAGATACCAGTTTTACCTGCACGGGCAGTACGACCAGAACGGTGCGTATAGTTTTCTGTTTCATCAGGTAAAGAGAAGTTGATAACGTGAGTTACATCACTAACATCAATACCACGAGCGGCTACGTCTGTTGCGATCAATAATTGTAAACTACGGTCACGGTAACGTTTCATTACTTTATCACGTTGTTGTTGGGACAAGTCACCATGCAGCGAGTCTGCATTGTAACCATCTTTGATCAACGCTTCAGCGATATCCTGTGTTTCGATTTTTGTACGACAAAATACGATACCAAAGATATCAGGGTTTGAATCCACAATACGTTTGAACGCAGCATATTTATCTTTTGCTTTGATCAAATAATAGTGGTGTTCAATGTTAGCGTTACCTGTATTTTTTGTACCTACAGTAAGCTCAACAGGATCGGTCATATAATTTTTCGCAATACGACGCACCTCGGAAGGCATTGTCGCCGAAAATAACCAAGTTTTTTTCTCGTCAGGAGTTTCTGACAAAATGTTGTTGATGTCTTCTTTGAAGCCCATATTGAGCATCTCATCCGCTTCATCTAACACAACATATTTAACATTTGAAAAATCAATGGCTTTTCTGCCAATGATATCCAACATACGACCCGGGGTCGCTACTACAATTTGCACTCCACGTCTGATTTGACGTAGCTGGTCTGAGATATTTGCACCTCCATATACAGCAACAACATGTACGTTGTCAACGTATTTAGCAAATTTTTCTAAATCTTTTGAGATTTGTAAACATAGTTCCCGAGTGGGGCAAAGGATTAATGCCTGTGGGTGTTTTTGAGAAAAGTCTAATTGCTCTAATAATGGAAGACCAAATGCCGCGGTCTTTCCTGTGCCAGTTTGGGCTAATCCGACAAAATCGTCGTTACCAGTCAATAAAACAGGAATGGCTTTTTCCTGAATTTCAGAAGGTTTTTCGAAACCTAATTCTGAGATGGCATTAACAACTTCCTCACGGATTCCCAGTTCTAAAAATGGGTTCATGAAATATTATATACAATAGGCACTATTGCCTAAGGCGTTGCAAATGTAAGAATAATATTTGAATAATCAAAGAATTTAAATAATTGATTTTTAGCGGAATCAGAATATGCCCTATCGAAGCGACAATAAATTCATTCATATTATATATCAAGGTGTGAACTTCTCTTTCGCCAGATGCGGATACTAGGTGGAAAATTTATAATGTATGCTGTTGATTTTGACTAAACATCGGACTGATGCGATTAAGTAAGCTCATGTAACTCTACAAAAAAGGCATCACTCTAAGTGATGCCTTTCGGTCTGTATAGATTGAATACGATCGATTAATAAAGTGTGAACTCTACGCGACGGTTTTGTTGACGACCAGCAGCATTCTTATTAGATGCAATTGGTTGGTCTGGACCGTAACCTGTAGCTTCGATACGTGAAGCGTTAGCGCCTTGTGATACTAAATAAGCTTTTACTGACTCAGCACGCTCTTTTGATAAACGCATGTTTAATTCACGTGAACCCGTATTATCTGTGTGACCAGCTAATTTCAAGCTAAAGTTTTTCTCGATCAACAATTCAGCAACTTTGTTTAACGTTGCATATGAAGTAGGACGGATAGTTGCTTTGCTCAAATCGAACTCTAGGTTTTTGATCGCATCAGCAACAACTTTCTTGTCTGCTTCTGTTACAACAACTTTTTCTACGATTTTAGTTTCGTTTTTAACAAGAATAGGACAACCGGATCCATCTACCTGTACACCAGAAGGAGTACCCGGGCATTTGTCGTATTTGTTGGCCACACCATCACCGTCATCATCTTTCAAATCACTGTTCAAACCATCCAATTGACTTTGTAAAGCTTGATTCTTAGCGTTTAATGCATCATTTTGAGCTTTTAAATCATCGTATTTTACAGTGTAGTCATTTACAAGTGTTGCTACCGGATTTGAGTTGTTCAATGCTGGTTTGCTCCCACTTCCCAATGCAAATTCTAGACCACCATGGATATAAGTAAATAGGTCATTCTTATATTGGCCACCACGGATACCGTCAAAGTTTTGGTTCACCCAATTCAATTGGTAACCTAATTCAAAGTTGATGCCCTTAGCAACAGCAAATTTGAAACCCATATCTAGTGGTACATAGATTTTAGAGATACCATCCGCTTCTACTGAAGTAGAGCCCGTAGTTAAGGTTGTTTTGCTGTTCATGACACCCACACCGATTGATGCATAAGGTTTGATGAAACTATTGAAAAATCTCCAGTTGGTATTTGCTGCTAGGAATTCTCCAGATAAAGCTGCCGACCAAGGTGTTTTTGCTTCGAATGATTGTTGACCATTTACCTCCTGAAAAGAACCACCAGTTTTACCACCGAAATAGCTGGCTTTAATTCCAAAAGAAGGAGAGATTTGCTTCTTGATATAGGCACTATATCCTAAGTTCCAATCTAGATTATCATAACCCGCACGATTGAAACCCGCGATGTTAGTTTGGTTTGTGACACCTGCACCGATACCGATCGACCATGTTCTGTATTGTGTAGCAGAACCAAAAGGAGTAGTTCCTTCTATCGATGATACCTTTGCCGTTTGAGCAAAAGCGGAATTGGCGAATAAGCCTGCAGTTGCGAAAGCAAGTGCTAATTGTAAATTTAGTTTCATAGAATTTGTTTGTATAAACCGAGGCAAAAGTAATAGGTTAAAAATTAAATTCCTAATCGGTTTGTAGTTTAAATATGACAAAAGGGTAAATAAAATGGTATTTTACTGAAAAATACCATTTTATTATATGTAATTTATTAACTATTAATAAAGTGTAAACTCTACGCGGCGGTTTTGTTGACGACCAGCAGCATTTTTATTGGATGCAATTGGTTGGTCAGGACCATAACCTGTCGCTTCGATACGTGAAGCGTTAGCACCTTGAGATACCAAGTAAGCTTTTACTGACTCAGCACGTTCTTTGGATAGACGCATATTCAATTCACGTGAACCTGTATTATCTGTGTGACCAGCTAATTTCAAGCTAAAGTTTTTCTCGATCAACAATGCTGCAACTTTGTTTAATGTTGCGTATGAAGTTGGGCGGATGGTTGCTTTACCTAGATCGAACTCTAAGTTTTTAATCGCATCAGCAACGACTTTTTTGTCTGCTTCTGTTACAACAACTTTCTCTACAACTCTAGTTTCGTTTTTAACAACAATTGGACAACCTGATCCATCTACCTGTACACCGGAAGGTGTGCCTGGGCATTTGTCGTATTTGTTTGCAACACCGTCACCGTCATCATCTTTCAGATCATTGCTAATTCCATCCAGTTGACCTTGTAAAGCTTGATTTTTTGCATTAAGCGCATCATTTTGAGCTTTTAAATCATCATATTTTACGGTGTAATCATTTACAAGTGTAGCTACCGGATTTGAGTTGCTCAATGCGGGTTTGCTACCACTACCCAAAGCGAACTCTAGACCTGCGTGAGCATAGGTGAATAAGTCATTCTTATATTGTTGAGTTGGTCCAACTTTATTGTCAAATCGCTGATTTGCCCAGTTCAATTGATAGCCCAATTCAAAGTTAATGCCTTTGGCAACTGCAAATTTCAAACCGAAGTCCGCCGGTACGTAGATCTTAGAATATGAATCACCATATTCGCCCCTGTTTCCGCCAGCAATTGCTGCTGTCTCTGCATTCATTACACCCACACCAATTGAGGCGTAAGGTTTAATGAAACTGTTGAAAAACCGCCAGTTGGTATTGGCTGCAATAAACTCACCAGATAAAGCAACTGACCAAGGTGTTTTTGTTTCAAACCCTGTTTGTTTATCACTGGCTTCATATCCTGAGGTCTTTCCACCAAAATAAGTTGCCTTGATTCCGAATGAAGGTGAGATTTGTTTTTTGATATAGGCACTGTAACCTAAGTTCCAGTCCAATTTGTCATAACCTCCATTATTGAATTTAGCAATGTTTTGCAAGCTTGTAACACCGGCACCTACACCGATAGACCAAGTCCTGTATTGTGTTGCCGGACCAAATGGGGTAGTGCCTTCAATTGATGACTGCTTTGCGCTTTGGGCAAAGGATGCGGTTGAGATGATACCTGCCGCTACTAGTAATCCTGATTTTTTAAGGCTAATTTTCATAATGTGTTTTTGTAAAATTTTCTACTATAAAATTCTTGTTAAATTAACTCATTGACTACTCTTACAATAAATTTGCCAAAAATTATTTGGTCAGCTTACTCGGCCGAAAAAATTTGGCACCTCAATTTCAAAAGCCATGTGCTTAACAATATTCTCAGTAAAAATGTTTTGAAAAAAAGTTTTCCTACTTTTTGTAATCAAAATCACATCAATATCTTCATCCCTAATAATCGTATGTATACCATTTGCAATGTTCTCCCGTGAGCCTGCAAAATAGCTCGGTGCTTTGACGATGTAGGAGATGTCTTCAATACCAGTCTCTGCTATAATCTGTTCAATCCATTTTTCAAGTTTTGATCCTAAAATATTGATTTCTAGTTCGTTTTTGTTGATATGGATGAGTTGTAAATGAAAGTCTTTTCCATATAATGGGATCGCTTGTTTGAGGACTTCCAGCTCACCAGGTTTAAAATTTGTAAGCAGTGCGATATTATCTTTTTTTAATTTTATGGCATTTTTTGGGATCGCTAATACAGGAATTTTTGACTCTTTAATGACGTCATAAGTATTGCTTCCGATCAGTACAGATTCAAGTCCTGTGACTCCCTTTGTACCCATAATCACCGTTTGGTAGTTCTCTTTTATCTCCTGTTTTTCTAATGATTCAGCTAAAATTCCATTCGTAAATAAGGTTGAAATTTTTAACGAAGGATATTTTTGTAGAAGTTCAGCGACAAGTTTCTCCATCTTACGACGAGCGTCCTCTTCGGTAGGGTCTACTAAATGCTTCGCATTTGCGAATTTGTTGATATGTGAAGTGAAGGAGTGGAAAAGTGTGATTTCATCATGTGTTTCCTGAGCTATCTGGGCTGCATAGTTTGCTGCGACTTCCGCATTTTCGGAAAAATCTACGGGTATTAATAATTTAGACATAGCGATATACTTATTATGCTTTGGTAAAAAATATGGGAACTAGCGGGTGGCTAAATAATGCTTTTGCCACTGATCTGGTGAAAGTACGTTCAAAAAAGGATTTTCTTGAGCGTGTTACTAGTAATATCTTTATTTTTTCTGTATGGATCATTTCATTGATAACTTCAGGGACAGTGTCTAGGTCCTCTAGGTCGCCTTGTATTGAGTCGACTTCGATTGCTATGTTGGTCACGCCAATATATTTTTTGATTTTATATTTCCATACTTCCAATTTATCTTCTATCCGGTTTTCCGACGAATGATCATAATGAACATGCATCAACTTTAATTCGAAATCCTTACCCATTATATTGACAAAATCTTGGACCGTCTGTACTTCTTCTTCTTTGAAATTGGACAATAAACCAACCTTATCAACCTGCTCGAATGATGCCTCTGTCGGAATGGCCAAAACAGGTATTTTTGCTTTTTTGCTAATGACGTAAGTTGTGCTACCAATAAGTTGGCTATCATCATTCGTAATACCTTTTGTGCCCATGATGATAAAGTCAAAACGATCAGGCGTGGCCATTTCAGGGAGAGTTTCCGTGATCATGCCACGTTCGCACTGGGTAGTCACTTCAAGTGTAGCATGTGCCGATTTTATCTGATCTGAAAGATTTTTAATAAGGAAATCAGCTTTAAATATGGGGCTTCGCTTTCCAATGGAATCAGTTTCTTCCTCAAATACAGCAGAAGCAGAGGTATAATTGTGATAAAGGTGGATACTGTAGCCTTTTTGAATGGCTAGATCCACAGCATAATTTACCGCATTGTTAGAATGAGCCGAAAAATCTACCGGTAGTAGAATGTTTTTTTTCATCTGTTTAAATTATTTATAAGTGTTGTTCTCATCGGTATAAATGAGCTCGTTTCACTCGGTTTGTTTGTTTAGTTGTGATGAAGCCATCAGATTTATTTTTCTTAATTTTTTAGAGCCCTCTATCCCTATCAAATGTAATAAAACAAATGCAATTGTGAATGGCTATCAGTCAAAATGTTTTTATTGTTTAATGTATTAAATCTGATCCTAATGGTACAAAGGTGGCTAACATTTAATGCTTTTAAAATGTTGCATTTAATGCATATTTGTGATTACGGTCATCCTGAAAATAGGACAATCCTATCTGCCTGAATCTTATGTCCTGATTTTTTTGTTTGAAAAGTCAGTTGACTATGAAAACTGAACGTTATTAAAATCATTGTGTCATGGTTATTATCTCGTATTCTACATTGCATAACAGACCAATTTTGAGTAAGTTTGCACATATTTTTAGATAATTAAATGACAAGTAGAGAAATTCGTCAAGCCTTTTTAGACTTTTTTAAAAGCAAGGGGCATCAGATAGTACCTTCAGCACCAGTAGTTGTAAAAAATGATCCTACATTAATGTTTACTAATGCAGGGATGAACCAGTTCAAGGATTTATTCTTGGGAGAAGCGCCGATTAAATTTCCACGTGTTGCAGATACGCAACGTTGTCTGCGTGTTTCGGGTAAGCATAACGATTTAGAGGAAGTTGGTATTGATACTTACCACCACACTTTATTTGAGATGTTGGGAAACTGGAGCTTTGGGGATTATTTTAAGAAGGAAGCTATTGCTTGGGCTTGGGAGCTATTGACCGAAGTATATAAACTTGATAAGGATCGTTTATACGTGACTATTTTTGAAGGCGACGCAAGTGAAGGTTTGGACCGGGATATGGAAGCGTTTGATTTCTGGAGACAGTGGATAGCTGAGGATCGTATCTTACTTGGCAATAAAAAGGATAATTTTTGGGAAATGGGAGAGACTGGTCCTTGTGGCCCTTGTTCTGAAATCCATTTCGATATGCGTAGTGCAGAAGAACGTGCGCAGGTTGCAGGACAAAGCTTAGTTAATGCGGACCATCCACAGGTGATTGAAATCTGGAACTTGGTCTTTATGCAATTCAATCGCTTGAAGGACGGATCACTCCAATCTTTACCAGCTAAACATGTGGACACAGGTATGGGCTTTGAGCGTCTTGTTAGATGTATTCAAGGTAAAACCTCAAATTATGATACGGATGTCTTTATGCCAACTATTGATTTTATTGCAGAGAAATCAGGGATAAAATATGGTTTAGATGAGAAGACTGACATTGCGATGCGTGTGGTATCTGATCATATTCGTGCGGTAAGTTTTGCGATAGCAGATGGACAATTACCCTCTAATAACAAAGCTGGATACGTAATTCGCCGCATTTTACGTCGTGCGGTACGTTATGCTTATACATTTTTAGGATTCAAAGCACCATTTATTAATGAACTTGTTCCAGTTTTGGCGGCACAATTCAGTGGTGTATTTGATGAATTGATCCAACAACAGGATTTTGTTCAGAAAGTAATCTTAGAGGAAGAAGTTTCGTTTTTAAGAACCTTGTCCACTGGCGTACAGCGTTTTGAAAATTACGTGGAAGATTATCGTGTTATTAATGGTGATTTTGCATTTGAATTATACGATACATACGGCTTTCCAATCGATTTAACAGAATTGTTAGCGCGAGAGAAAGGATTGTCTGTTGATATGGAAGGTTTTAAACAAGCACTTCAGGTTCAAAAAGATCGCTCCCGTGCGGCAACTGCCATTGATACCGGAGACTGGATTCTTGTCAATGATGATGAGGGCTTTGAATTTGTTGGTTATGATACCCTGACCGCAAAAACAGAAGTCGTAAAATACCGTAAAGTTGTTGCAAAAAATAAAGAGCAGTATCAATTGGTTCTTTCCGTTAGCCCGTTTTATGCTGAAGGGGGAGGCCAGGTCGGTGATTCCGGTGAATTGATTTCAGAGGAAACAGGCGAAAAAATCTACATTACGGATACGAAAAAGGAAAATGGAATTTTCGTTCATTTTACCAATAAGTTGCCATTGGATCTGAATGGAACTTTTATCGCGGAGGTTGACAGCTCCAAAAGATTGGATACGGAGAATAATCACTCTGCAACCCATTTATTGCATGCTGCACTAAAACAGGTATTAGGTACGCACGTGAATCAAAAAGGTTCATTGGTTAATGCTGATATCCTACGTTTTGATATTTCTCATTTTGCAAAGATGAGCGAGGATGAGATCAAACAGGTAGAGGATATCGTGAATGCTAAAATTCGTGAGAATATCCCGTTGAAAGAAGAACGGAATGTACCTTACCAACAAGCTTTGGATTCAGGTGTAACAGCTTTGTTTGGTGAGAAATATGGTGATTTTGTTCGTGTGATTACTTTTGAAGATAAATTCTCCAAAGAGCTATGCGGTGGTACCCATGTGAAAGCGACAGGGCAAATCGGATTCTTTAAGATTGTTTCTGAGTCGGCTGTTGCGGCAGGGGTGCGTCGTATTGAGGCGATTACAGGAACTCGCTCAGCGGCGGTAATTCGTGAGCATTTTGAATTGGTACAGCATCTAAAAGAACTGATGAATAGTCCAAAGGACTTTGTGTCAGCTTTGGGTAAGATCATTGAAGAAAATGGAGCGCTGAAAAAAGAAATTGAAAAAAGCATTACAGAAAAATCTTTAGCCTTGAAATCGGATCTGGAAGCGAAGATTGAACAGGTTGGTGATATCAACTTTTTGTCGACGTTGGTGGATCTGCCGAATGCAGAAGCAGTTAAAACCTTAGCTTATGCGCTGAAGGGAG
>RCUL01000066.1_pt1 | contig 109540 bp, 112 predicted proteins | sample 2167521 | NCBI WGS metagenome assembly RCUL01 (sample SAMN09932745, study PRJNA488358) | compost metagenome | feature: garden; material: soil; isolation source: compost soil in acetic acid-enriched culture | place: Germany: Experimental Botanical Garden Goettingen | collected 2016-01-27
TTTATTTTTCAGACAACACTGACAAAAACTTAAAACATAAACCCATGTTTTATAAGTTAAATTTTAATTATCAAAATTTAAAAAACGGTCATGGGCAAATATTCACCTCTGCAACAAAGCGAATATCATGCCACGCCTATTTTTTTATCATTCTAATTTAACATTTTGTAGGAAAAATATATGGATATTAATTAGTTATAAATGAGAGGCTCAACCCACATCGGAACATTTTGCCAATTAGTAGCTATTTTTAAACATTAGGTTTAAATAAACTATTGCACAGATTTAATACACCAATGATTCAAATTCGAACATTACGAGAAATACAAAAAACCAAATAAAACATCACAAATATTTATTTACTAAAGATAAATTTCAATATTACAGTATAATTACAAATAAAATTTTGTATTAAAAATTCAAAAAATCACGACTCATTTTTGATCACTTATTATATGAATAATCATTTTATGATTATTTTTTAATCGATTTATAAGTAATTTTTTGCCATTTTAATTTTTTAAATTCTAGAAAAATGAAGAAAAGTTACATAAATCCATACAAATAATAAAATAAAACAATATTTTCCAATAACTTAATTCACAGTCTTTTGTCTATCCCTGAAAGTTGGCATTTGCCTTGCACTCCCTCAGCACAGCAATACCGCTAAATATAGAAAAAGAAGGGTTGAATTTACGATGCAAAAAAACAAACTTGTTCGATCTATGGGGACCCCAACCATCAGCAAATCAATACTTAAACTAAGTACCCTGACTTTAAGTATGATGTGTTTGTCTTTAGCTCATGCAGAAGAAACAGAAAGCTCAGTCTCAGCAGAACCAACTAAAAAAGTTGCTAAAGTGACTGTCACAGGCTCCTCTATCAAAGGAGTTGCAGCTCAAAGTTCTTCACCCATTACCGTCATTAAAGTTGAAGAGCTTGCGCAACAAGGCGTCACAACTGCCGAAGAAGCTTTAACCAAAATCAGTGCCAACCAAGCGGGTTACACAACCGCGCAAAACGTGGGGGCAAGTAATACCTCTGGTTCAACAGCTAACTTACGTGGCCTAGGTTCAGACAAAACCTTAGTATTATTAAACGGCCGCCGTTTGGCTTATAGCCCTTTTAGTACCTCTGAAACCAACCTCAATACGATTCCTCTAGCAATGGTTGAACGAATTGAAGTCCTTCGAGATGGTGCATCCGCGGTATATGGTGCGGATGCCATTGCTGGGGTGATTAACTTCATCACCAAAAAACAATATGAAGGTTTCGGTATCAGCAGCGGTGTACTCAAACCCGAAGAAAAAGGGGGGGAAGAATACGATGTCTCTATCTTTGGTGGCTATGGCGACTTAGACGAACAAGGTTTTAACGTATATGGCGCAATCAGCTACCAAAAGTCTAAAGAAATTATGGCCAAAGACCGTAAAGTTAGCCGTCGTGGTGGGCTTTTACCTGAATTAGGGATCGATGCTGGCTCTGCGAATGGTTTTCCTGCTAACTTCTATGACCCAACCAGTGGTGTATTAGCCAATCCTTACGGTAATGCCAACTGTAATAACACTCCTAATGTCGTTGCAGAAGATGGTCTGTGTTTTTTAAACACTCAAGCCTTGATTGGTATTCAACCAGAAACAGAAGACTTATCGGCCCTAGGTCGTGCAACTCTCAAACTCAGTGACCAATTCAACGCGATTGCTGAATATGTATATGCAAAAAATGAAGTCACTACCTCAATCGCACCCGATGTCTATAGCCGATCTGTGACACTTCCCAAAGGAAGCCAATATTATCCAGGGGAAGGTATTACTCCTGCTGTTTCCGGTTTAAGTGGTGATCCTTTACAACTCTATCTCCGCTCACAAGCAGGTAACCGTGTTTCTAAGACAACCAATGAATCACATCGTATTTTTGCAGGGATTGAAGGTGAAGCATATGGCTGGAACATCGACAGCGGCGTGACCTATGCAAAAGGTAAAGCAAAGGACAGTTTCGTTAGTGGCTATTTAAATCGTAGTCAACTGCAAGAAGGGCTAGATAACGGTACCATTAACCCCTTTGGTCCTTCAGCGGATTCAAGTGTTTGGAATTCATTAGAAGTCAGCGGTACGACCAATGACGCGACCTTAGACTCCACCACCTTTGACTTTACGATCAGCCGTCCAATTTTCACCCTTCCTGCGGGTGACGTGGGCTTTGCCTTCGGCGGTAGCTTTACCACACAAGACTGGGAGGCAAAAGTAAACTCAGATCTTGTTCGACTTGTCCCAGGCAGTGGCATTGACCCTGACAAACCCATCAGTAAGGGTGACCGCGACATTACAGCCGTTTTCTCAGAGTTACAAATTCCAATTACCTCCACTTTAGAAGCGCAACTTGCAGCCCGTTATGATGACTACAGTGACTTTGGCGACACCTTCAACCCGAAAGTAGGTTTACGCTGGGAACCTTTAAAGCAATTAATGTTCCGAAGTACTTACAGCACAGGTTTCCGTGCTCCAAGCTTATATGAAATTAATGCGCCGCAAAGCCAAACTTACACTGGGGCAAAATACGACGACCCTGTGCTCTGTCCAGGTGGCGTAGCAACTTCACCGCAATATCAAACAGAATGTAATACCCAGTTTAAGCGTATGCAAGGCGGTAACTCTGAGCTTCAGCCCGAAGAATCAACCACATTTACAGCAGGCTTTGTTTTTGAGCCTCTTAAGAACCTGGTCTTAGCAGTCGATTACTACAATATCGAAATCGAAAATCTTATTGGCTTAACGGGTGAAACCTCCATTTTCGAAGATCCAACCAAATATGCAGATCGCTTTGTGCGAGATGCAGATGGCCGTATCCAATATATCAATACCACTTTAATGAATACAGGTGGCATCAAAACTGAAGGGATTGACATTAGCTTAGACTACCTGACTCCTATGACATCAACAGGTCGGTTTGGCTTTGGAATTAATGGAACCTATGTCATCAAAAATGACTACCAAGAAGAAAAAGATGGAGACTGGGAGGGCTTAGTGGGCGTTTATGATGACCCTGCTGTACTGCGCTGGAAACATACCGCAAACATCAACTGGAGCTATGAAGACTGGAAACTGGTTTTTGAACAGCAATTTTTCCGAGGTTATCACGACCAAAATGCAACAGGTGAAGAAGGCTTTGATAATCACAAAGTCCCCGACTATACCCTCTACAACATTGCAGGCACGTATAACGGTTTCAAAAACTTAACCCTAACTGGTGGCATCAAAAACCTTTTTGATGAAGAACCTGCTGCATCGAATGTTCTCGATAACTTCCAATATGGCTATGACCCACGTTACAGCGACCCAACAGGACGTACTTTCTATGTAAGAGGTACATATACGTTCTAAGCGGATCTCAGAGCCACAGATTGAAGTATTCAATCTGTGGTGATGTTTATACATGCTCAACTTTAACCAGATATATATGGATTTTCCCAAGTGCAATCCAATGCTTTTAAAAAGTAGATTTGGCTTAAATTTTAGGAGTAATTATGGGCACTACATTTGAAGATTTAGAAAAAAACTCCGCCAAAAAACTCACAGGTATTGGCGTTGTGATTTTCTTACATGTCCTTGTTGGCTTGGTGCTAATGGCTGGTTTGGCAAAAGATATTGTCAAACCCTCAACTGAACCTGTGGAATTGGTCATTCTGCAAGATATCAAGCCACCTGAGCCTGAACCACCTAAAGAAGTTCCACCAGAGCCACCGAAAATGGTGGAAAAAGTAGCGCAGCAGCCTGACCCCAAACCTGTAGAAAAAGTAGTCCCAGTGCAAAAAACAGTTGCTACACCCGTCACTAAACCGACGATAAGCACGCCGACGCCAGTTGCATCATCGCCTTCTCCAAGCCCATCTCCAATTCCGTCACCGACTGCCGCAACTCCATCACCTGCACCCAAACCCACAGGTGTTACACGAGGAGTATCGGAAGGAGAAGCTGGCTGTAAAGCTCCAAGCTATCCACGCGAAGCAGAGATGAGTGGCATTTCTGGCACCGTACTGATTTCGGTCTTTGTCGATACCAATGGTAAGGCGCAAGAAGTCAAAGTGAAGCGTTCAACAGGTGACCGTACTTTAGACCGTGCTGCAACGAAAGCGTATAGCTTGTGCACATTTAAACCTGCAATGAAAGATGGCGTAGCCCAAAGCGCTTGGTTCGACATCCCATACGAATTTGTTCTCGAATAATTGAAAAAGATCAGCCGACATTAGGAGTTACACAATGCAAAAATTAAAAAACTTTACCGCAGCAAGCCTAGTAGGAATCAGCACATTACTTCCTCTACAAGCTGTTTTCGCAGAGGAAACAGCTGCGCCCACTACAGCACTGACTACACCAGTCACTACGACTGAGAAAGCAGCAACACCTGTTCCCTCACCCTTAGCTGAGAAAGCACCTTCTGCTTCAGAAAAAGTACATAACCCTTATGGCTTAGAAGCAATGTGGAAAGAAGGTGATCTGGTTTCTAAAGTGACGCTGTTTATTTTGGTGATTATGTCAATTGGGACATGGTACATCATCATCACCAAGTGCTTACAACAAGGCAAAATCCGTAAACAAGGCCAACATGCCGATAAAAATTTTTGGGAAGCAACCTCTCTCGATACTGCAACTGAAGGTTTAGATGATGCCAGTGTGTATCGCTTTATTGCTGAAAAAGGCATTAAATCCACAAAAAATCATGGTGGAACATTATTAGAGCGTATCGACTTTAATACTTGGGTCACTATCTCGATTCAACGCGCTATTGACAAAATTCACAGCCATTTAAGTGGTGGGCTGGCTTTTCTAGCAACTGTAGGTTCAACCGCACCTTTCGTGGGTTTATTCGGTACCGTTTGGGGAATTTACCATGCGTTAACGGCAATTGGAGTATCGGGTCAAGCATCTATTGATAAAGTCGCAGGCCCTGTCGGTGAAGCCTTAATTATGACTGCAATTGGTTTAGCCGTGGCTGTTCCAGCAGTGCTTGGTTACAACTGGTTAACCCGTCGGAATAAAGCCGTGATGGAAGAAGTTCGTACCTTCGGTTCAGACCTGCATGCTGTGCTGTTAAGTGGTGAAATCAGCACCAACAATCCTGTTAACCGTGACATGAAATAAGAACATGAGGAATCAGCCATGGGAATGACGGTAAATTCAAATGACAGCGATGATGATGTAATCGGAACCATTAATACCACGCCATTGGTTGATATTATGTTGGTTTTACTGATTATTTTTCTCATTACAGTGCCTGTTGCGATACATACTGTGCCAGTCAATTTGCCTGAAGAAAAGAATGTACCTTATGAAACTAAACCTGAAAATATTCAACTCGCAGTCAATAAAAATGGCAATATTTTCTGGAATGAAAGTTACATTGCCGATAAAGCTACCTTACTGGCACGCTTACAAACAGAGGCGCAAAAGAGACCTCAGCCCGATGTTCACATTCGTGGTGACCAACTTACGCCATACGATGCGATTGACCAAGTCATTACCACCACGCAGCAAGCGGGGATTGGCAAAATTGCCTTTGTCACCACACCGCCCTCTTCACCTTAATCAAAGAAGGATTCAGCTATGGGTATGAATGTTGGTTCCAATCAAGATGATGAAGATGTGATGCTTGATGTCAACATGACGCCTTTAATTGATGTCATGTTGGTATTACTGATTATGTTCATTATCACGATTCCATTGCCAAACAACGCCATTAATATCAACCTCCCGAATGGCACACCACCACCAGTTCAGGAAAAACCACCTGAAATCGTGGAATTACGCCTAGATGCTCAAGGCAAAATGTTTTGGAATGAACACGCTGTGGAGTCCAAACAAGCGCTCGAAGCCTTGTTTCAAACCGTTGCTCAAAAAGCAGATCAAGACCAAATTAAACTCAAAGCTGACCGTGCAACGGAATATAAATACATTGCGATGGTCATGGCTGCAGCGCAACGCCTTGATGTGAAAAAAATTGGAGTCGTGAGTAATCAATAAATAAAACCGTCAAAAAAACCGCTGACAACTTTTGCTGTTAGCGGTTTTTTTATTTTTTTAGGGACTCTGCGAATTACTTCAACACGGGAATATCGATCCACAATGCTTGCGGAAAATGTGCCGCCAAATAAGCTTTTAAATAGGTCGCACTATCTTTAGAAATGAGTTCATCTTGTGACTCATCATTTAAGTTATAGGCTAAAGCGTAAAGCTCTAAACCACGACTTTTCAGTGCTTCTAAACTTAAAATGGTATGGTTAATACTGCCCAAACGCCCCGAACTCACCAAAATTACAGGCAGTTGCTTGGCTGCAATATAGTCAATACTGAGCAAATCTGTGGTTAAAGGCACCATCAAACCACCCGCTCCTTCTAACAACACTACCTCATATTTTTCAGCCAGTTGCTGAGTAGCACGCTCGATTTTTGCAAAATCAATCTCACGACCATCAATTTTAGTCGCCAAATGTGGCGATGCAGGATAACTAAAAATTTCAGGCATGGTCAGCTTACTATCATCTTCAGGAAACCAGCCCATACCCATAATTTTACGGTGCTGTTCAATGTCTTCAGAAACATCAACATTGCCCGTTTGCACTAGCTTTTGGGTAATGGTTTTTTGGCCTTGCTCATTCCAAAGCTTTGCTAAATAGCCCGTGGTATAGGTTTTCCCAATGCCTGTATCGATTCCACTGATAAAGTAAACTGATCCAGTCATGGCATTCTCCGTGCAATACAATAAATAGGGTGATAACTCAGGCGATAATGAATCTGACCTGATGTATCGAGTTGTGAAAATTTTTGATAATCTTGATAAAAGCGTTCGAGCGAGTGCTTGGTCCAACGAAAGCTAGAGGCAGTTGCCGTGACACCTGTGGCTTTTAAGTGTTGCAGTATCTGTTTCGGTGTCGCAAAGTCTAAGTACTCAATCTGTTCTGACAAATGCAGAACTTCAAAACCTTGATTTTGTAATTTTTCCCGTAGTTGATCGAGGTTGACATAATCTAAACCTTGCCCCGTTAAGGTCTTAATCTCTTGTAAATTCCGCTCACCAAAGGTGGAAAAACAAAACAGCCCTTGTGGAAGCAAACTGTCACTCGCTTTCTGGAAAACAGCACCAAGATCCGTCATCCACTGCAGTGCAGAGGTCGATACGATCAGTTCTAAATAAGCTGGAAAAACAAGCTGTTCAATATCGCCTAATAACCAGTCTATATTCGAATAACTCTGAAAGTGCTGCTGCACCTCAGCATATAAGTCATTCAAAAGATAGTGCCGGATTTGGAAACCCTTCAGCAATAGATGGCTTAAATTGCCTGAACCACAGCCAATTTCAAACACCCGCTCAAATTGCGTTTTAGCAGCATAACGTTGTATTAAATCAAAAAGCTGGCGTGCAATTTGCTTTTGCACAACCGCATGCTCACTATAGCTTTGCCCTGCCTGAGCAAAGCGCAATGCGACTTGTGCTTTATCAATCTCTAAATTCTTCACGACTCACTCACAACAACTGAATCAACTGATCTAAATCAGTATGGCGAACTTGAGCGGTCAAGGATATACGTAGTCTAGAACTATGCTGCGGCACAGTCGGTGGTCGTACAGGCATAATATAAAAACCTGCTTGTTGCAAAGCTTTCGCCTTCTCCACCGTTTTGCTCGAATCACCGATGATCACAGGAACAATTTGCGAAGTTGAAGGACAATCAAAACCTTTAGTCTGAACCGCTTGCTGCAAGGTCTGACTGATACTGTGTAAATGCTGTCGTGCGGCTTTTAACTGCAAGACTTGTTGCAAGATAAAGTTACTCCATGCCATGCAAATCGGCGGTTGTGCCGTACTAAAAATCAATGGGCGCATAGTATTGATGAGATAGTCTCGAATCACAGGGTGACAAATCATATAGCCGCCGATTGAAGCCATGGCCTTACCCAAAGCTCCTACTAAAAAGTCGATCTCATCAATCACTTGATATTGCTCGGCACAGCCCAAACCTTGCTCACCACGCACACCAATACCATGTGCTTCGTCGACATAGAGCATGACTTTTTCAAACTGTTTTTTGATGCGGACCAGTTCAGCCAAATCGGTTTCATCACCATCCATACTAAAAATGGACTCGGTCACCACAATGATCCGCTCAAAAGCATCATCGGTATGATACTTGTGTAAAAGTTGGGTTAAATGTGCCAAATCATTATGGCGATAACGTACCAACTTTGCTGTCGATAAACGAATACCATCAATCATGCTGGCATGAATTAATTTATCAGCCAGAATTAGGGTTTTACTGTCCGCTAGCGCAGGTAAAATACCAATATTCATGTGATAGCCGCTGTTGAATACCAAAGCAGCACGACCATGAAAAGCCCGACTTAGGCTTGCTTCAAACTGTTCATATTCCGGAAAATTACCCGTCAATAAACGTGAAGAGGCTGAACTCATCCAGCGCTGTGTATTCGGTGTTTCATCGAAAAACTGTTCACGTAATTCGATATTTGCAGCCAATCCTAGATAGTCATTCGATGCCAAATTCAACATCTCATGATCATGGATTCGAATCATCCGCCCTTGCTGCACATTGGACGTAAACTGGCGCAAATTGCCTTGCTGTTTAAGTACATCCAGTTGTGCTGCAAAATGTTCTACATGCTTCATACAACAGGCTCCTGCATCTGCGCTACCACTTCAACCAGTTGCTCAAGCAAGGTCTTCAGTTCCTGTGTGGTAATCACATAAGGAGGCATCACATAAACCAGTTTTCCAAATGGTCGCACCCAAATACCACGGCGGACAAACTCCTGTTGTAAGGTCTTCATATCCACATTAAACGTCAGTTCAACCACACCAATGGCACCCAATACACGAACCTCGTGTACATATTCAAGTGACTGTAACGGAGTCAAGGCGGTACGAAGTTGTGTTTCAATGCGTTGAATATTGCTTTGCCAATCTTGTGAGATGAGGAGTTCTGTACTTTTCGCCGCCACCGCACACGCCAAGGGATTGGCCATAAACGTTGGACCATGCATAAATACGCCCGCTTCGCCTCGACTGATGGTTTCAGCAATATGCTTTGTGGTTAAAGTTGCAGACAAGGTCATATAGCCGCCTGTCAAACCTTTACCCATACACATAATGTCAGGTTCGACCTGTGCATGCTCCCAAGCAAAGAGTTTCCCTGTACGCCCAAAACCCGTCGCAATTTCATCAAAAATCAGTAAAACACCGTATTTTTCACAGAGCAATTTGGCCTGCCGTAAATACTCAGGATGATAAAAACGCATCCCTCCTGCACCCTGAACAATCGGCTCAATAATCAGCGCGGCGATACTTTCATGCTGTGTTGCTAAGGTGTTTTCAAGTTCACGAATGTCCTTCTGATCCCATGCTGCATCAAAGGCAACTTGCGGTGCAGGAACAAAAATACGATTGGGTAAACTTGAACCAAAAATTTGATGCATCCCTGTGACAGGATCACAGACCGACATCGCATTCCATGTATCACCGTGGTAGCCCGAACGCGGGGTGACAAAATTAGTTTTGTCTTGTTTCCCAAGCGAAGTCCAATACTGAACTGCCATTTTTAACGCCACTTCAACCGCAACAGAACCCGAGTCTGCATAGAAAATTTTATCTAAACTTGGTGGGGTGATTTGCAACAGTAATTTGCCCAGTTGAATGGCAGGATCATGGCTAAAACCACCAAACATAATATGCGACATGTTTTGCAGTTGATCTGTCACGGCCTGATTCAGTTCAGGATGGTTATAACCATGTATGGTGCACCACCACGAAGACATTCCATCAATCAGCTGACGCCCATCTTCTAGTTCAATGGTTGAACCAAAGGCTTTTTTAACTTTAAAGGTGGGGAGCGGATTGGTCATCGAGGTATAAGGATGCCAAATATGTTCCCGATCAAATGCTAAGTCATCCAACTCACCATCCAATTTGGCATTGATCTCAGTCATCCTTAACTCCATATCGACTACAGTTACAGCAAAATTTCAATTTGACTGATCTTAAACCTGCGCGCATCAAAAAGAAATTGCGATATTCGCCACTCAGCGAATTGTTTAATCCATTTTTTGTAAATATTGGCAGATTTTGTCAGTTACTTCATCGGCATGAAAAACTGGAAGCCCATGTGAACCAGTTAAAAGCATCGTATCTAAAAAAGTTGCACCCAAAGCTTTTAAATTATCCAAGACTTTGTAGCTAACTAAAAAATCTTGTTTAGCCAATAGATGGAATTGATGTCCCGTATAATTTTGTAAGATCTCAACCGTATTTAAATGTTCCAAGCAATTGAGCCCCTGTTTTAACAGATCTAAAGATTGAGGCTGAAGCAAACTTTGCAACTGCAAAAAATCTTGCTTGGTGGTCACTGTCCCTTGGCACACCATAAATCCAAATTTCTTTAAGGTGGCAATTGCATCCTCTTCGAAGGATTGTTTAAAACTTTGAAATGTCGCTGGACTCATCGCGGTTGGCCAGTTTTCATGCGCCACAAAGCACGGATTTGAAGCTAAAGTGATTAATACTTTTTGCTGTTGATACTGCTTTTCAACAGCCTCGACCAATAAAGTCGCCAGTTGCCCCCCCAAAGACCAACCGATAATGACATCAAAGTCTTTGGCTTGTTCAGCATGTTGCTGCAATACTTGCGCATCCAATCCATTAAAAATATTGATCAGCTCAACCGAATGACCTTTATGTTGCAAAGCATGAGTTAAAGGTTGCAGTAACTTGGCTCCACCACCCCAGCCCGTGATGAGTAAAATACGTTGATTCAATGCAGACTCTAAAACTGTAAATTTCAAACAGTATAAAACCTCAGACTCCGTTGCAAAGCAAGCCCTTTGAATGAACAGTAAATTTAAATAAATAATTCAGATTTAAACACCAGAATCTCAGCACTTTAGTGCCTTAAAATTTGCTAAGATCAATGAAATACATTTCTGGACAGCCTACACAATGAAAATAATGCAAATGGCAACGATTAGCTTAATTTCGCTAGGTAGTTTCTGTGCCATCAGTAGCGCCACTTATGCAGCACCGGCTTTTTCAAGCGCTTCATCAGACCAAAAACAATGGGTCGGTAAGCCCGCACCGAGTTTTAAGTTACAAGATCAAAATGCTAAATGGCATGAGCTCAAACAATATCAAGGCAAATGGGTGGTGTTATATTTTTATCCGAAAGATGACTCGCCGGGCTGCACCCAAGAAGCCAATCAGTTCAAAGCACTCTACCCACAATTTAGCAAAAATAATGCGGTGGTCTTAGGCGTGAGTTTGGACGATGTACAGTCACATCAAAAATTTTCTAAAAAATTGGGGCTGAATTTCCCTATTTTGGCTGATAACAATCATCAACTGGCAAATCAACTCGGCATCGTGCGCAACTTAGGCATCGCAAAAATTGCGAAACGTGAAACCTTTCTGATTGACCCACAAGGTACGGTGATCTATCACTACAGCAGTGTAAATACCCAAACCCATGCAGGACAAGTATTGGCAGATATTCAAAAATTCTCTAAAAAATAACCCATACAAAAAAGCCTTCGGACATTGATTTGAAGGCTTTTTTGATTACTCAGTATGTAAATGCAAAAGCCACCTTTAGATAAAACTGGTAGCTGGCATCTATTACATTTGAGACTGAATATAGTTTTGCAGACCAATCAATTCAATTAAACGTAATTGTTTTTCTAACCAATAGGTGTGGTCTTCTTCAGTATCTGACATTTGCTGACGTAACATGTCACGGGTAATGTAATCACCCTTTTCTTCACACAATTTTACGCCTTGCGCCAATTTTTCACGTACATGATATTCAAGCTTTAAATCAGCTTTTAAGCATGAAACGACATCTTCACCAATTTCAACGTCATCACGTTGCATATTCGGTGCGCCTTCCAAAAACAAAACACGGCGAATAATCGCATCTGCATGTTGTGCTTCTTCTTGCATTTCATGATCAATACGTTCAAAGATTTTGCTTAAGCCCCAATCTTCATACATACGTGAATGAATGAGATATTGATCGCGTGCAGCCAATTCTCCACCGATCAACATATTTAAGTAGTCTACGACTTCAGGATTGCCACGCATTTCAAAATCTCCATTCTCTAATGCAACTATTATGGACACATTTAATTCACTTTGCAAAAGATAAATTATGTAAGTTTATGATTTTTATAAAATTAAAATGAGAAACATACGCATTTGCAGTATGAATCATCAAAATAATAGTTATAAAAGAAGCCTTTGCAAAACTTCATCCCTTTTACAAAGGCTTTTTAAGCTTGAACCGTCCTGTGCTTCATTTTGTAACCATTAAAAATGCTTCTTATTTCAGCCTTAGAACGGCGCACAATCTTTCATTTTTTCTGAGCAACGGACCAAAGAGAACCCACTTCTGCGGACTGGACTCGGGCCTGAGCTTGACGATAAAAACGGAAAAATAATCCTGCAAACATAATAGCAAAAACTTCAACCCACCATAAAGAGGAAGAAGATGACCATAGCCCAATCTCAGGTAAGAGCAATGCTATAGCAGAAGTCAAAGGCATGAGCAGTAAAACAATCACAATCGACAGCAATAACGTTGGTAATGCTCGTGCTACGCCCAGTACGAAGCTCAGCATTAAACTGAAGATAAAAATCGCATAATAGATATACATAAACCATGCGTTGATGCTGTGTAGTTCAGGACTGAGTACATAGGCCCAACGCCCGATCAACATACTCATAACAATGCCAAAGACCATTCCCAAACATGCCCCTATGGTTAAGTTTGCAATGAATTGCACATCTTTACGCTGTACAGGTGGTGCTAAATTTGGATTTTTTTGTCGCTTTACACGCGATTCAATCCATAGAATATTGCCTGAGTAAAATAAAAATGCACCCCCCATACCCAAGGCCAAATACAACCAACGAGTAAAATCTCCGCCATAGTTACCAAAGTGCAAACTGAACATGGATCGAATCAATTGATCTAGACCAGAACTCTGGGTATTTAAATTGGCTGTACTATAAGGTGCGGGCTGATAAGGATTGAAAAACATCACGTCGAAGTTATCACCACGTAACATCTGATCTGGACTGTATAAACTCACACGTGCCGATGCCTTCGCGGGTTGGTCTAGATTGTTAAAGCTTACAGATGAGACCTCATAGCCCTGTGCTTGTTGCTGTACTTGTAAGAGTATTTTTTCAACATCCAGTTGAGGAACTGGATCGGCAATCTGCACCGCAACGGGACGTTCAAATAATGGTTTACCTTTGGACACCAACTGCCCTAAGCCATCATAAAATAGATCATGAAATGCAAAAACAATCACTGTCACACTAATCAAAATATGAAACGGTAAACTGGTAATGCCAATCACATTGTGTGTATCAAGCCAAAAGCGTTTTTTGTTCTTGCCTTGTCGTATCGCAAAATAGTCTTTGACCAACGTCGGCAAGAGGATGATCAAACCTGTCATTAGCGCCAAAAAATATAAGACGGATACCACGCCCATCACATAAACACCGAGTGTATGATGCCCAAGCATTCCCGGAATGCCTGCCGTTTCATGCAGCTGTTCAATCAACCAACCCAGTTTGGATAAGTTTTCTTGTTCAACCTGTAAAGTGCCATCTGATTTCAGTGTCGCTAACATCGCGCTTTGATCGGTATCAAAGGCATGATCATCATGTGCCTGACTTTGCACAGGTTGCCACTGAATCGGAGCATAAAGGAACTCTTTGGAGTTTAAATTGATCTGGAAACTTTTTTTCGCTTCAGGATAGTGCTGCTGTACCTGTGACACCAAATCGTTATACTGATGGAATTCAACCCTATTTAAACTTTGTTGCGGTGGCGTTGCCCACTTACTCAAATCATGCTGAAACATACTCAGTCCACCAGCAAAAAAGCAAATGAACAAGAGAATGCCTGCACAAATCCCCACCCATGTATGTAACTCTTTGGCCAGTCGGAGAATATCTGTACGTACCTTCATGCCCTATTCTCCTCTGAGCCAAAACACAAGTGTGTAAGCCACAACATTGAAAAACAGATAAATCACAATGGACTGCCATCCACGTGGAATAAAATAGGCCACGAAAAAGAGTGGTAGCCAAATCCATGGAATCGACCACATACCTAACTGTGGAGCAAGACTACGATACTCAGATTGCAGTCCCCACATTGTGATTAATGCAGCTAAAGCGAAAGCTAGGCTGAGTCCAAGAACTGCTCCTGCAAAGCTTTTCGTCCACCAGTCAGGTTGTATCTTTTGATCGCGTAGTAACCTCATGCGTCAAAGCCCCATGTAATAAAGGAATAAACGGTAATGCTGACCACAATACCAATGGCATCAGTAACCACATCAACACCGCCACCAGTTTTGGTAATACCGTCAGTAAAAGGAACAATGCCAAAATAAAAGCAATCCACCCGACCCAACGATACTTTTTCGCCACAGCCTGTTTGAGTACAGTTTGGTTAGGATGGGTCAAATACAGCAGTACAGAACCACCGCAGCACAGGAGTAAACCGAGAAATTTCATCATTGCGTTCAACTTAAATGAGACAGCATTCAGACATAAAAAAAGCCCAATGCATCGCAATGGGCTGATCATAAAAATTAGAAATCGAAAGTGACGCCAAGTTTATAGGTACGTGCACCACCAACCGTTGCATAGTAAGAGTTGAACACACCTTCCCAATATTTTTTATTAGTCACGTTATCTACATTGGCTAAGAAAGTCGTGTTTACACCACCCAGTTTTGTTTTATAGCGCGCACCAACATCGAGAATAGTATAGTCAGGAAGTTTATAGGTATTCAAACTATCTAAATATTGTTCACTAACATAGTTAGCCCGAGCATTAACATTTAAACCATCTACCACAGGTACGGCATAATCCAAACCTAATGAGGCAGTAAAGTCTGGCACACCATAAATCGTATTGCCTGAAATATCAGTGGTGCTTGTAGAACCTTTGGTATATTCAGCATCAATATAAGCCATGCTTCCCAGTAGACTTAAGTCCTCAGTCAAATTCCCTGAGAAGGACCATTCAATACCACGTGATCGGCTTTCCCCTCCATCTTCAGTGATCTGTGTATTACCATTAACCGCTGTCGTCAAAGCTGTCGTAAGCAACGTCGGTTTTTCAATTTGATAGAGTGCCAAGGTATTTAACCAAGAGCCAGCTTGATACTTCGTCCCGACTTCATATTGCTTGGTTTCATAAGGTTTGAACAGCTTTCCTTCATTCACATCTGCGGTAGAAGTGACGGAGTCTGCTTTCGATAAGCCTTCAACATAACTTGCATAGAAAGATAAATTTTCTCCAAACGGTTTGATTACGATGCCTAAACTTGGTGAAAGCTTATTTTCATCATATTTCACATCTGTAGTGAGACTTTCTAACTGCATATCTTGATAACGAGCACCCAAAATCAATTGCAATTTGTCATCTAATATTGAAATTTGATCCGTCAAGGTATAACTCATGAATTTATCATCTTCATAAGGTACAACTGTTGGATAGGTCGTTGGCATTGTCCCGTTAGAGTTAGGATTATAAAGATTCGTTGTAAATGATGAACTGGTCGCACGAGAGTGTTGATCGTATTCACGATGCACATAATCTGCACGTAACCCAAGGGTATGTTTAATGGCGCCTGTATTGAATTTAGTTTCAATACCCGTATTACCACTTAGGTTATTTTCTTTAGATGCGACTCGATAGTACTGCGAAGTTGCATCACCTGCACTGTTCTGCAAGATCATACGCGTACCAAAAATATGGCCCGAATAACCTTTCTCAACATAACCCACACCTGCAAAAACTTTGGTGTCAGGGGTGAATTTATATTCACCATTTAAGCCCGCATAACGGCTATAGGTTTCCCCATGAATTTGATCAAAGTAATTATTATCACCCTTTGGTGCAGCAACTACGCCTGTTTTTTGCATAGAGACCATTGCAGGTGAACCATTATCACGGTTTTCACGAATGGCATAAGCATCAAAGTTTAGTTTTAATTTATCGGTCGTATAGTCCGCTGCAATCGAACCCAGTGCTAAACGGTCATCCATACCTTCAATAAGATGCTCACCATCTCCATATGTGCCGTTTACACGAACTCCAAATTGTTTTTGGTCACCAAAACGACGAGAAACATCTACATTGGTTTTATAATAACTCTCATCTTCTAATGACGTCGAAATACGTGTTAGATCTTGGTCGGCACGTTTAGAATTCGCAATCACTACTCCGCCAACGCTTCCTGCTGGTGCCATACCTGCAACCAAAGCATTCGGCCCTTTCAATACTGTCACCGATTCTAGTAGATCTGTTGGTATACGTCCCATAGGAGCTACAGCGTATAACCCGTTATAAGCCATATCATCATAGCCGACACTAAAACCACGAATTTGGAAGTTTTCGTTTAAATGACCTTGATTGGTCGTCGCACGAATACTGGCATCATTTTCTAAAACTTCCCCCACTGTAGATGCTTGTTGATCACGAATCAGTTGCTCTGTATAAGTAGAAACCGTAAATGGCGTATCAATCGTTGACTTATTCCCTAAAGCACCCAAGTTAGCAGCCTTCGCCAATTTACCATCGGCATAGCCTTGTTGTGATTGCGCTTCTGATTTTAAGGCAGGTAAAACTGAAACCTCTTCTGCAAAAGTAAGCTGTAAACAGCCTCCACCCATCATTAAAAGCCCAACAGAGCTTGCAAGAATTTTCTTAGAGAAGGATTTCATTTTAAACAACACTTATTTTTAATGAGAATCATTATTATATGTAAAATAATTATCACTACTTATTGTATTTTATCATTTGACTTATCTATTTGATCTAAAATACAAATTTAAGATTACTTCGAAAAAATACATTTCATTTGCTCATTTTCAATACAGTTTGGTGCAATATTATAAAATGACGCATAAGTCAGGCACCTGTTCACCCCATAGGCAAAGACTTTCATGGCATTCACGTTTACACTAAGCCAATACTTAAAAAAACAATGGGTAATCTATGACAAACTTAGCAACACAAGTACTGGTTACTGGTGCATCGGGTTATATTGCCAGTTGGGTGATTCAAAAATTATTAACCCAAGGTTATACCGTTCATGCCACTGTACGTGACCTGAACAAGACCCAAAGCTTCGCGCATTTATCTAAAATTGCAGACAGTAGCACTGGAACACTGAAACTATTTAAAGCCAATTTGCTCGAACCCCATTCCTTTAAAGAAGCGATGCAAGGTTGTGAAATTGTCTTTCATATGGCCTCACCTTTCGTCGTTACCAACTATAAAGATGCGGTAAAAGACATCATTGAACCTGCTGTTTTAGGTACAGAAAATGTCTTAAACACAGTTAATGAAACCGAATCCGTTAAACGCGTCATCGTCACTTCGAGTATTGCGTCGACCTATGGCGATGCAATTGATATTTTAAAAACAGATCATAATACTTTTGATGAAAGTCACTGGAACACCAGCAGTTCCGAGACCCATCAACCTTATCCATATTCTAAAGTGATGGCTGAGCGTAAAGCTTGGGAAATGGCTGAGGCACAAGATCGTTGGCAGTTGGTCTGCATTAACCCTGCGTTGGTCTTTGGTCGTTCATTGACACCAAATACACAGTCAGGCTCAATTGAGGTCTTACAACAGTTTACCAATGGTTTGACTTTAGCTGGTGTCCCACCCATGTGGAATGGTGTAGTCGATGTTCAAGATGTTGCTGAAGCGCACTTACAAGCAGCATTCAACCCAGAAGCAACAGGTCGTTACATCGTGAGTGGTGGAACTTTAAGTTTGCTTGAAATCGGTCAATTACTTAAAGCACATTTTGGTTGGAAGTTTCCATTTCCACGAAATGAACTTCCCAAAGCAGCCTTTAAAGTAATTGGTCCATTCATTGGTTTTAGCCGCGAGTTTGTTGAATTGAATATGGGTTATCCCATTTATTTTGATGCGAACAAGAGCCAAAAAGAATTAGGCTTAGAGTATCGAGATGTCAAAGAAAGCCTCATTGAGCACTTTCAACAATTGCTTGATGACGGTGTCATTAAGAAATATATTCCTTGAAAATAAATAAAAAGCATAATGCTCGTCAGTTTCATAACTGACGAGCATTATGCTTTTTCTAAATTTATGAAGGTATTGGATACACGAAATGTCATCAGCAACTGTTCGAGACAACATTGCATTAGAAAAAAATTGTTTCTGCGACAATTTTATTCATTGATGGCAATGAACGAGTTTTGCTGATGACTAATGCCTTTGGTTACTTTGGGCTAATCCAAAGTAACATACGAACTTCAAGCATTTGATGCTAATACGGTAAGACTCTGCTGTGAACCCCTTCATCATTAAAAGTCGTTTTAGTCGTGCTTTAACTAAATATTATCTGAACAGTATCTTTTTGATCCAAATCAAAAATCTAAACCTCTAACTGACCATAATCTTTCATCAGTTGAATAAACTCAGCTTCATTGATCACAGCAATCCCAAGCTTCTCAGCTTTATCTAGCTTTGAACCTGCTTTTTCACCTGCAACGACACACTTGGTTTTACTCGACACACTACCACTCACACGTGCGCCCAGTGCTTGCAAGAGCTGTGTTGCTTCATCACGGCCCATCGTACTGAGTGTCCCTGTCACGACCCAACTTTCACCATTTAAAGGTTGGCGACTTGGTGCCACAGGCGCGTCCCAGTGAATACCTGCCGCCAATAATCGGTCCAAAACTTCAAGGTTATGCGGTGCTTGGAAAAAGTCGACAATCCACTCTGCCGTGATATCCCCAACATCTGGAGTTTTCTTTAAAGCTTCAATGTCTGCGACACGTAGCGCATCTAAAGTTTGGAAAGTATTTGCCAACATACGTGCTGTGGTTTCACCCACCCCACGAATCCCCAGTGCATAAATAAATGCAGCCAAAGTGGTCTTCTTGCTATTTTCAATCGAATCAATCAAGTTCTGAACGGACTTCTCACCCATTTTTTCAATGGTTAATAGTTTTTCTCGGTGCTCGTGTAGGTGATAAATATCAGCCACATCTTTAAGCAAATCAAGATGTAACAATGATTCGACCCAACGATCACCCAAACCTTCAATATCAAGAGCTTTACGTGACACGAAGTGGCGAATTGCCTCGATACGCTGTGCGGCACAATACAAACCACCAGAGCAACGCGCTAAAGCTTCACCTTCGGGCATCACCACAGGTGATTCACACACAGGACATTGGCTCGGGAGTTCAACTTCAGTGGCATCGACAGGACGGAACTCAGGCCACACTTTTTCCACTTTGGGAATCACATCACCACTACGGTAAACACTGATGGTATCGCCAATTCGCACATCTAAACGGTGAATTTCCCCAATATTATGCAAGGTCACATTTGAAACGGTCACGCCGCCCACAGCAACAGGATTCAAACGCGCTACAGGGGTCAATGTACCTGTACGCCCCACTTGCCAGTCAATATTTTCAACCGTGGTGAGCGCAGCCACCGCAGGGAATTTATAAGCCGTTGCCCAACGCGGTTCACGACTTAAAAACCCGAGCTGTTGCTGTTGTTTGAGACTGTTGACCTTAATCACCATGCCGTCAATTTCCACACTCAATTGTGGTCGTTCCGCATTGATTTGCTCATAAACAGCTTGAACTTCTTGGATGCTATCGCAGACAAAATGACGCTCTCCAACCGCAAAACCAAACTGTTGCAACCACTCTAGACTTTCCGACATGGTGCTTTGACCATGATTGGGTTCACACTGCGCAATACCATAAGCATAAAATGCGAGTGGACGTGAAGCCGCAATATTCGGGTCTAACTGACGTAAACTTCCAGCTGCGGCATTACGTGGGTTGGCAAAAGTCTTCTCACCTTTGGCTTCATTTTCTGCATTGAGCTTTTCAAAACCTGCTTTAGGCATCAAGACTTCGCCACGAACTTCCAGTAGTGTAGGTACTTCACCTTGATCAGTGCTCAACACCTTCGGCAAGTTCCGAATGGTTTTGACGTTTTGGGTAATGTCTTCCCCTGTTTCACCATCACCACGCGTCACCCCACGCACCAGCACGCCATGTTCATACCACAGTGAGATCGCAAGACCATCAAACTTCAGTTCGACATCATATTGAATCGTTTGGTTCGGCAAACGTTCTTCTGCACGGCGTGCAAAGGCAAACAGTTCGTCTTGATTAAACACATTCCCTAAAGACAGCATCGGTACCACATGGGTCACGCTCGTAAACTTCGCCAAAGGTTTACCACCGACTTTATTGATCGGGCTATCTGGCTGAATACACTCAGGGTATTGTTCTTCTAAAGCTTTCAACTGATGAAAAAGCTGATCATATTCACTGTCTAAAATGGTCGGCTGATCCATCACATAATAAGCATGATTATGCTGTGCCAAAATTTGGATCAGTTGACGCATTTGCGCAACGACAGTAGAAGGTTGAGTCATAATTTCACCATAAAAAAGGGCGGTCTTTGTTCCGCCCTAAAAATTGTATTTCTACTGTCTATTATAGAAATCGTTACCGTTGCTTTCAATCAGATTAAGCATCGATTGCTTGTCCAGTACGGTAATCAATCGCTAAGTGGCGCCAATGCTCACGCAGTTGTGGCGTGAACTCTTGGTTGTTTTGGTCATAAACCGTTCCATCGATTTCACGGGCAATTAAACGTGAAATACTGTCCATGGTGTCAAAGGCATTTTGCACATCGCGGTGTGGTAAAGCCAAGAAAAATGCCAAGCCTTTAATTGGATCTGTCGACAGATTTTCCAAGTCAAAACCATCCATACCTGTATCAGTAATTTGCAACACAGAGAACAGCAACTTGGTTCCATCTTCGTTATAACGATGGAAACAGGACATTTCGCCAAAACGTAAACCATACTTCATTAAAACTTTTAAGGTTTTCTCACCAGACAATGCACGACGCTCAGGATAAACATTCAGTGCAATAAACGACTCTGCTGTGGCTAAAGCACTTTCATCATCGACAATTTTCTGCTCATACAAATGTGCATCTAAAATGCTGCTTTCATCGTCAAACTCTGAAATTTCGGCTTTTTCGACATTGGCATTTAAACTAAATTCAGCTTTATCCGCTTTTGCTTGGTCATCAACAAGTGAGGTGCTTGCGCTTTCAGTCGTTAATTCCGTCGCATCAGCTACAGCATTTTCAGGAGCAACTGAATCTGCTGCTTTATTTTCTATCTCAGCTGACGCATCCAAACTTAGTTCAGTACTGCTGCTTTCGAGCACACTGTCTGCATCCAAAGCTTTCGGTTCAGCTTTTTCAGGCAGTGTCTCTTCTACAGAACTTTCGTTTAAAGTCGGCTCTTTACGTTCAACCTCTTCAACTGATACCGTTTGCAGTTGATCACGTACGTGACGGGGGATAATCGGTTTTTGACTGTCCGCATCGATATGCAATGCGGACTCAAGTGAAGGAGCTGCATCTGCCGGCTTTCGAAAAATCATTCGAACCCCAAACAGCATAATGATCACTGCTATGACGATACCAATAATTGTTGTGTATTCCATCTTATTAGGCCTCCGCGACTAAACCGTATTCTTTTGCCTGTTCTAAATTTACAGTCACTAATTTTGATGTTCCCGGTTCAGGCATCGTAACACCTAACAAGTCGGTCGCCATCGTCATTGCGAGTTTATTATGGGTAATGTAAATGAATTGCACCTGTTCAGAAAGCTCTTTTACAAGATTACAAAATCTTCCCACGTTCGCATCATCCAAAGGCGCATCAACTTCATCCAAAACACAAAATGGCGATGGGTTGAGACGGAAAATTGCAAACACCAAGGCCAATGCGGTCAGGGCTTTTTCTCCCCCTGAAAGTAGCGCCAATGAGCTATTGCGTTTGCCTGGTGGACGGGCCATGAGTTTAACCCCTGACTGCCAGTCATCTTCTAAAGTCAGACTCGCTTCACCGCCATTGAATACTTTCGGGAACAAATCTTGTAGTTCGGTATTGACCCGATCAAAAGTGCTCATGAACAGTTTACGGGTTTCTTGGTCAATACTTTTCATTGCAGCACGCAACTGTTCAACGGTATTTTCCAAATCCTGAATTTGATGACTCAACTCTTCAAAACGTTTTGATACTTCTTCATATTCTTCTGAAGCCGCCAAATTGACGGCGCCCAATTTCTCAAACTGCTGCTGCGCTTTTTCCAAAATCTGTTGATGGGTGCTGATCTCAATGCTCAAACCCACAACAGGTTCAACATTCATTTCTTTGAGCTGTTCAGAATAATGTTGTAAGTCTGACTTTGCAGCTTGCCATGCCAAACGTTTCTCTTCTAACTGGGTTCTCAGCTTTTCATCTTGTTGTTGCTGTTGATGACGGTGTTCGGTCAAACTTTGCTGACGTTCTTGCACCGCATTCAGTTCAACTTGCCATTCAGACCATGTCTTTTGCAACTTTTCAGTGATCTGTGCTTGTTCACTAAACTGACTTTCTAAGGTTGGTAGCTCAAGTTGTACAGGGTCAATAAACTTTTTGGCCTGCTCCATTTGCGACAAAATTTGCTGATACTGCGCTTTTAAGAAAGTACTGTCTTTCTCTAACAGTTCAATCTGCTGTGTGGTTTGCACCGCCTGACGACGCACCATTTCAAGCGCCTGCCAAATCTGCTGTGCCTGCTGCTGGCTATCATCCAGTTGCTCAGTCAAAGACTCCACTTGGAACTGCATGGTTTTGTAGTTTGGCAAGTTTTGCTCTAGCTTAATATTCAATGCATGCAGATCAATCTCTAGATCATCTTTTTGCATGGCATCTTCTTCAAGCTGACTGTCTAGCTGCGCCAGTTGATTGGCCAATTGTTGCTTTTGCACTTCAAAGGCTTGGTTGGTACTTTGCACTTTGGCAATATTCAAATCAATCTGCTGCGTCGCTTGAACTTCTTTTTTCAACAGTTGTTGATCGGCTTTTAACTGTTCATCCACCGCTTGAACTTGAGTACGAAGCTCGGTAGTTTTCGTTTCAAGCTGAGTCAGAAGTCCCGTTTTTTCAGCAAGACTCTGTTCAATTTCATCTAAACGAATTCGATGACTTAACGCACCCTGTCCAGCTTGGCTTGCTTCGTCATAATCCAAACCAATCACCCAGTCCACGCCGACATGGTAACCGTCTAAACTCAGAAGAGACTGACCATCTTTCAATTGCTTTTGCAGCGCTAGGGCTTGTTTTAAGTTGGTGGTCACACCCACCTGCTGCCACAAAGAGGATTGCGGCGACTCAATCCAACTGGCTAGGCTATCGCAACCTGCAATTTCGATCAGTTCAACATGCGGCTGAGGCGTTAACTGACGTGCAACGGCATCAGTGAATGCATCGCTGTTTTCCAAACAATGCGCTGAAAGCCATTTGGCTAAGAATTTTTCGACCAGCACGGCATGGGTTTTAGCTGCATCTTTAAGCCTCAGCACATGCATCAACTGTGGATGATCACTATTTTTTAAGGCACTAACTTTGACCAGAAGCTGCTTTAGATGCTTCTGTTCGGCACTTAAGACCTGTATATCTGCTTTGTGCTGATTCAACTCAGTTTGAGCAGCTTGGTGTTGGATACGTAAATCATCCAGCTGCAACTGCACCTCAATGATACTTTGCTCACGTTGTAACTGCTGTGCCTCAGCATCTTGCTTGGCATGTAACAGTTGATCAATCGCATCCAACTGGCTTTGGTTTTGAATTTGCGCCGCTTGCTGCTCTAAAATCTGCTTTTGCTGTTCAAAGCGTAAAATATTTTTGGCTAACTGTTCACTTTGCGCCAACATTTGCGTTTTTTGTTGCTGCTGTTTTTCAACCAAACTTTTGACTTGTTCAAACTGTTGAAGCAACTGTTGCTGCTGTGCTTTTAAATCCGTTAAACCTTGGCTTTGCTGTTGGTTTTGACTTTCTTGCTGTTGTAACTGTTCGGTATGAAGCTCATTTTGTTCGTGCAAACTTTCCAGTTGCAGCTCGATCAGTTGCATACGTTCTTTAGTTTGCGCCTTCTGCTGTTCAAGCTGTGCCAAAGTGGTGGTATTTTGCTGGAACAGTGTCTGCTTTTGTTCCAAAGTCATTTTCAGCTCAGCCAGCTTTTTCTCTGCCTGTTGCCACTCACTCTGTAATGGCGTGGACTGCTGAATCAGGCGTTGAAATAGTTCACTGGTCGAAGTCAAATCATGCTCTAAAGTGGTTAACTCTGAACGCACCAACTTGAACTGCTCACCCAAATCATTCATGTGCAGCGTATATTCTTGCTGTAAACGGCTGCTTTGTTCACATTGAAAAGACAAGACTTCGACTTTAATGGTGCGAATTTGGCTTTCCAGTGTTTTGTACTGAATCGCGGTTTCAGCCTGACGTTTTAAAGTTTTTAACTGTGATCTTAATTCAGAGGCAATATCTTCTAAACGCGATAAATTTTGCGTGGTGTGATCCAAATGCAATAAAGTTTCACGGCGACGTGCTTGATAACGCGAAACTCCTGCGGCTTCCTCAATAAAAACTCGCATTTCTTCAGGTTTTGCATCGACCAAACGGTTGATCATGCCCTGTTCAATAATCGAATAAGAACGTGGCCCTAAACCTGTGCCCAAGAAAATATCGGTAATGTCCCGACGACGACATTTGGTGCCATTTAAAAAGTATTCAGACTTACCATCTCGGTTGACCTGACGTTTGACCGCCAGTTCGGTATAGGCATTATAGCTACCGCCTAACTTGCCATAAGTGTTGTCAAAACGCAGTTCTACACTTGCGACACTGACAGGTTTACGCTTTGCAGTGCCCGTAAAAATGACATCCTGCATACTACCACCACGCAACTGACGCGCACTGGATTCGCCCATGACCCAGCGAATAGCATCGATCACATTGGATTTACCACAACCGTTCGGCCCAACGACTGCCGTTCGGTTATCTTTAAAGTGTAATGTGGTACTGTCGGCAAAAGATTTGAAGCCGGAAAGTTTTAAACTGCTTAAACGCATAATGTCCTGACTAACGTCGTGAGCGTCTCGCCCACGCAAGTTCAATTTGTTTCATTCGGGTCAGAGATTCCAACACCAAGTTACGTAAGTGTCGACAAAAATCTTCCATAAATAAAGTAGCTTGTTGTGATTTTCTGATTAAAACCGCATCAGTCACCAGTTTAAATAAATCATAAGATTCTTGTAACTCTCTACGCGAAGTATTTAAGGTTAAAAAATAGCTCCGACGTATCGAGGGTAACAGTTCTTGGTAAAACTTCATCAAATAAGCATTGCCCACCATTTCATGCTGGCGCGCCAATCCTTCAAAAATTAAATCATAAAATTTTTCGATACTGCCCTGTTTCAGTTGATTCCCCAACTCATCCAATAAAAGCTGTAAACGTTCCGCTTCATAGCTGCGCCATGTCTCCGCAATGCGTTGCACAATTTGCCCTAACAGTAGACTACTGGTGTCAAACAAGGCGCGCACTTGCTGAGCGGACATTTCAGAGACGATGGCACCACGGCGCGGGTAGATTTCAATCAGATGTGTGCGTTCAAGCAGTAACAAGGCCTCACGCACCGAGCCACGACTCACATCCAGTTCAGCGGCAATACGTAACTCTTGTATGCGCTCACCTTCGACCAACTCACCGCGAATGATTTGTTCACTGATGTGCTTAGCAATTTGTTCGGACAAACTCTCTGTATCATGTGCTTGCATACTGTTCCTAACTTGTTTTTATAAGATGCAATCCATGGTCTTTAGTGACCTATTTTTAGGTTTTACCCGATCTTAAACGCTAAACACTATGTCATTGTCTAACAATTTTACCGTCTATAATGCCAATCAACAGCAACGCACACAATATTATCAAAGAAATTAAGAACTAAAACCTTGATAAATAAAATATAAACCAACAACCACCAACAAACCCGCAAAACACTTTTTCAACATCGCAGGCGATAAAAGATGCGCCACTTTCGCACCAAACTTCGCGGTAATAAAACTCATGACCGCAATCCCGAAAAAGGCATAGACATGAATATAGCCAATGGTATTCGGTACATTTACTTCAGCTTGGTGCCCAAACCACATAAAACCTAAAGCTCCAGCCACTGCAATTGGTAAGCCACAAGCCGCAGACGTCGCTACTGCTTTTTGCATAACCACACCATGACGGTTTAAGTACGGCACTGTCAAACTGCCTCCACCAATGCCAAAGATCGCAGAAGCCACACCAATGCCAGCACCGACAAATAACTGTTTGCCTGTAGAGGGCAACTGACGCGATGGATCGACCTCAACATGTGCGCCACTAAACATTTTGTACGCCACCCATACCGCAAAAAAACCGATCAGCAGTTGTAAGCCATGTCCTGACATATAGTCTGCAATGCCTGCGCCTAAAAAAGCGCCCATAACTAAACCTGGGGCCAAATTGCGAAACACAGGCCACAACACGGCTCCACGTTTATGATGCGCACTCACTGAACTCATTGACGTGACAATAATAGTCGCTAGTGATGTGCCAACCGCCATATGCATAATGACACTCGGGTCATAGTTCAGATGAGTAAACACCACATATAAAATCGGGATGATAATGAGTCCACCACCGACCCCAAATAGCCCCGCAGCAAAACCAGCGATTGCGCCAATCAGTAAATATATGATTAACTCCATGATCATTTTTCACTTTTCTCAGATTCATATGGATTTAGAGACACGCCTATTACAACAGCTTCTCGCTGAAGCACAGCAACTTCCTGAAGTTTTATTGCTCAAGCCAGTTACCACATCCACCAATGATGATGTGCGTGAAATTGCGCAAAAAGGGATTCAGAGCGTTTTAGTCTGCAGTACACGACAAACTCAAGGTCGTGGACAGCGTCAACGACAATGGGTTTCTCCTGAAGGAAACATCTATTTAAGCACATTGCTACAGACCAAAACACCTATAGATGGGCGGCTAGCTTTAGAAATTGCGTTAAATATATTGCAAATGCCGAGTTTGCAAGGCCTTGCTCTGCAAGTGAAATGGCCAAATGACCTTTACAGTACCCAAGGTAAATGGGGCGGAATTTTAGTTGAACCACTGTCAACCCACCAAGCTATTATTGGGGTGGGCATCAACATCAACCAAGTCGAAGATACCCAGCTCGATCAAGCCACCAGCTCAATTGAACAGCTGGGTTTAGCCCAACCAGATCGCATTAGTTTAATGGCAGAACTATATCTAGCGATTCAACAAGCAGGCCTATGGTTCACCCATAACAGTGCGAATTTGGCTTCTCGTTTCAATCATTACGCAGCCTTTATGCAGCAACCAGTTGAATTTGAACACATGAAAGGTATGTCTCAAGGCATCTTTTTAGGCATTCAAGATGATGGTGCTGTACAAATTCAGACCGCCAATGGTGTTGAAAATTTTTATCAAGGCCGTTTACGCCCAATGATTCCTGTTTAAATGATTGAGTATCATCATGAAAAATTTATGGTTAGATATTGGTAATACTCGTCTGAAGTATTGGATTACGCAGGAAGATCAAATTTTGGAACAAGGGGCTGAGTTACATTTACAGTCCCCTGCCGATTTGCTTTTAGGCCTAATTCAGCATTTTAAAAACTTAAACATCCAACAGATTGGTGTTTCTTCGGTTCAGGACAAAAAAAATAATGACCGAATCCGTAGACTTTTAAAAAGTTTAAATGTACCGATCACCTTTGCCCGAGTACAGGCCAACTATGCAGGCCTGCAGTGTGGTTATGAACATCCAGAACAACTCGGAATTGACCGTTGGCTGCAAGTGTTGGCTGTCGCACGTAATCCAGAGCAGAACTATTGTGTGATTAGCTGTGGCACGGCGCTGACCATCGACTTGGCAGATGGTTTACAGCATTTGGGCGGCTATATTTTACCAAATCTCTACTTACAACGAGACTCGCTGATCCAAAACACCAAAGGCATTAAAATTCCAGATGCTGCTTTTGATGAACTTGGGCCCGGTCGTAATACCATCGACGCAGTGCATCATGGGATTTTGCTCGGTTTGGTCAGTACCATTGAAAAAGTCTTGCAACAGTCTCCACGCCAACTGATTTTAACTGGCGGTGATTCGCCTGTATTTGCACGCTATTTGGCAGAGTATGCACCATGCATTGAAAATGATTTATTACTTAAAGGACTACAATATTATATTCAGCATCACCCCTGAGCCACCGCCTGCTGTTGTAAAAGGGGTTTTAAGGTATTGAGCAGTAGCTCAAATTCAGCATAGCCATTTTCACGCATAAAATGCCCTGCACGTTTCACTTCCAATACCTCTGCACTCAAAAAATGCCCAAAGGTAAGGGCCAAAGGCGGTGGAACATAAGGGTCATTATTGGAAAACATCACCACACGTGAAGAGATGTGAGAGTGGAGTATACCGCTGTCCAACTTCGCTTGCGCAATAAAGCCACTTAACTCAGGTAAGGTTGTTAAAGCCACTTTAAAGCCCGCAATACAAAAGATCGCTTTGATTCGACGTTCACGCAGTTTACTACTGAGATAATGTAAAGTCGCTAGACACCCCAAACTATGCGCAATAATGATGGTATTTTCATCCAAAGTGGTCATTTGCAGGGCCAAAGCCTGTTGCCATTCTTCGAAATGTGGTGCATCACTATGCGGGAGCACTAAGCGTTTTACTTCAGCATGCAGATCCATCTGACTGAGTTTTTGACTTAGCCACGGAAACCAATGGTCATTGGGCGATGCCTGATAGCCATGCACAATATAGATATGTTGTTTTGATCCATTCATTTTCAACTTCTTATTATAATGTTTGAAAAGAATAAATTTTACGCAACTTTCAAGCCATAAACAGTGCGTTTTTGTTATTGATCGAGGGTATTGAAAATACACATAATATTTTCCATGACTCACAAAACAACATAAAAAAAGGCGCTCAACGCGCCTTTTTCTGAAATGGTAAGAAGCAGATTACTTCTTATCGTTCCCACCGAACAATGGTCCCATACCGCCACCACCGCCGAATTGTTTTTGCATACCACTGAGCGATTTCATCATTTTTGCCATACCTGACGGATTGGCAAATTTCTTCATCATTTTCGCCATTTGCGCATGTTGTTTAATCAATTTATTGACTTCAACCACATCCATACCACAGCCTGCTGCAATACGTTTTTTACGGCTTGGGTTCATCAGGTCCGGATTACGACGCTCTTTGATGGTCATCGATTGGATAATCGCTTCCATCTTTTTCACTTGCTTTTCAGGGTTCGCTTGCGCCAACGCATCTTGAATCCCTGCATTGCTCATGCCAGGCAACTTATCCAAGAAGCCCATCATACCGCCCATTTTATTCATTTGCTCAAACTGCATTAGCATATCTTCAAAGTTGAAGCTGCCGCCTTTTTGCAGTTTTTTCGCCATTTTTTCGGCTTTTTCTTTGTCGACTTTACGTTCAAGCTCTTCGACCAAAGAAAGTACGTCACCCATCCCCAAAATACGTTGTGCAACACGTTCAGGATGGAAAGGCTCTAAGGCATCGAGCTTTTCGCCCATACCTAAGAATTTGATTGGCTTACCTGTGATTGCACGTACTGAAAGCGCCGCACCACCACGTGCATCACCATCAGTTTTAGTCAGAATCACACCAGTTAATGGCAGTGCATCATTGAAGGCTTTGGCTGTATTTGCCGCATCCTGACCGGTCATTGCATCAACCACGAACAAAGTTTCAGTTGGCTTAATCGCCGCATGAAGTTCTTTGATCTCGTCCATCATTTCATCGTCTACGTGTAGACGACCTGCTGTATCGACGATCAAGACATCCGCAAACTGAATTTTGGCTTGTTCAATTGCACGCGTTGCAATGGTAATTGGTTTTTCGTCAGCACTCGATTCAAAGAAAATCGCGCCAACTTCACCGGCAACGGTTTGTAGCTGTTTAATTGCTGCTGGACGGTAAACGTCGGCAGATACCATCGCTACTTTTTTCTTTTGGCGTTCTTGTAAGAAGCGAGCAAGTTTTGCAGCCGTTGTTGTTTTACCTGCACCTTGTAAGCCCGCGAGTAGGACCACAACAGGAGGTTTTGCTGCAAGATCAAGGCTTTCATTTGCCTCGCCCATCATTTTTGTTAATTCGTCATGCACGATTTTAACAAATGCTTGGCCCGGCGATAATTGAGTCATGACTTCTTGACCCAACGCCTCTTCCTTAACTTTCGCGATAAATTCACGAGTTACAGGAAGTGCAACATCGGCTTCAAGAAGTGCCATACGTACTTCACGTAGGGTATCTTTAATATTGTCTTCGGTTAGCTGCCCAGAGCCAGTAACATTTCTTAAACTCTGCGTGAGTCGTTCCGTTAAGGTATCAAACATTGCAAAATCCGCTTAAAATTGCTAGTTGCAAAAAAATCTTTCTTAAAATAGAAAATTTATGCATAGAATGCTATAGGATACTGTAGTTCGCACCGAATTTATATAAATGAATATTCATCATCCTGAAAAAGGTTTGACATGATTAGCCTGCCCTTGGTTTACACCATCTTAGCATTAGTCGCTTATACCACTTCTTTTTGGTATTTGTTTCTCAAGTTAATGGCTAAACGTGATCCAAACCATTGGTTTATTGGCATTATTTTAGGCTTAGGCTTATTACTGCATGCAACTGTTTTGTACCATGACATGCTCACGCCAATGGGGGTGAATTATGACGTTTTTGTCTTAATGTCATTTACATCTGGGCTCATGTTGTTACTCAGTCTACTCTATAGCACTTATCGTCCAATTCTAGCTTTGAACCTGATTGGCATTCCTGTGGCTGCTACAGGACTCATTTTAGGTTTTGCCTTTAGCCAGTCCACTCAATTTATTGAACAGCGCTCATTGGGCTTAGATATTCATATTATTTTATCGCTGTCGGCCTATGCGGTGCTACTCATGGCGACCATACAAGCCGTGATTTTATGGTTCCAAGATCGTGAGTTAAAGAACAAACAAAAGAAACGCTTTTGGGTCAACTTACTGCCCTCTTTTCAAGCCATGGAATCTTTACTGTTTGATTTAATTAAAACGGGTTTTATTTTACTGACCGTGGCGTTGGTGTTTGGTTTCTTTACCATCGATAACTTTTTTGCCCAACATCTGGCACATAAAACCGCTTTTAGTATTATTTCTTGGTTTGTGTATGGGGCTTTACTCATCGGACATTACCGTTTTGGTTGGCGGGGTCAAAAAGCTATTCGTTTTACCTTAATTGGATTCTTCTTGTTGGCTGTCGGTTTTATCGGTTCTAAGTTTGTATTGGAAATGATTTTAGGTCGATAAAGTCTTTTGTTTAATTCGCTTTATTAAAGATACAGAGCTCTACTCACAAAGTAGATGTGCAACTTGATAACCTAAAAGAAAAGCCCAGCTTGACCAAGCTGGGCTTTTCTTTTTTAAATAACTTACTTCGTTAATTTTAGTTTATCTAATAACCATTTACTTGATCCAATAGTCATTTTGCTCCGCGAGGAGCTTATTATATTCAGTGGAGTTATACATACTAAGGCAATTCATCAGTATTGCTGTATTTCCTGTACTTTGATAGACATCATTATTTTTACTGATATACCTATCAACAAATATTTTTATATTTTTATATGCTGGTTCTTCATACGCGCCTTCTTGAAAATATCCTCCCATTGCTAGAGAAGATTCAGAAAGCAATACTTTGTCTTTAGTTTTTGTTAGACAGTAGCTAAAGCCAAAATTTTTAATATTAATTTCATCTTTTTTAAATATATCTACTTCTATTTTTTTTGAATAGCATGAACTTGCAATAAAACAACTGAATATGATTAAAAGAAATTTCATTATCTTAAGTTCCAAAAAAGAATATCTGTGGTTCTGACATTTGGTCTATCATGAATAAAATAACAACTATCACCACAATCGCTTTCATTCCATAATGTAACATGCCCTGAAGCATCTCCCCAACCTGACACTTTAAAAATAATAATTCCTTTTTTTCCTTGTAATTGAGAAGATACATCCTGATTGTTTTGTGGTTTAAACGTTATATCAGCCTTACCTAAATTTTGCTCGACAAAAGTGATCATCTCACGAACTCTTAATAAATAGGGCTTATTATCAGAACCTTTAACTTTGTATCCCTTTGTAGATTGTTTAATTGGCATACCTCCATAATTAAGAGAACGACTCAACCTCAAAGCACAGGCATTTGCATAAGGATTTTGTTCTAGATGTGAATTCTCTTCATATAAAGCGAAAGCTTGCCCACCAACTAAAGCATAAACGTCTCCAGCAACCATTTTTACAGGATAGTTTTCCCATAAATTTAAAAATAAAGGTCTTTTTGCTTGTACCGTTGAAGACTGCCCACCAACTGTCGCTGTTATAACTGCCATGATTAATATTCCGTATCAATAATTATAGTTTTTCCTTGAAAAACATTCTTTAATAACCCTTTACCGTCACTATCAACAGTTAATGAAACACTAAATTTCTTAAATGTCTCTAAATCCTTACATTCAGGACTTATTTCCACATCAACACTTTCACCGATCTCATAACCCGTAGTTTCTATATGTAAGTTTAAATCATCAAAAAAGCGTGATTTGTTTTCTAATGGGATATAATTCCCCCCATAGCTCCAATATAATTTATTAATTATTTTTTCTTCATTATTTTGAATAAAATTTGATGTTAATGAAGATGTTGGAGTGTTTACTTTCAATATTCCGGACCCATTACTCATAACAGCAAAATCTGAGGCTTTTAGATATTTTGAACCACAACTAGAAGAGTCACCTACAGCAACAATACTTCTCCCACTAACCGTCATAAAACCTTGATTAGAAGAAATTGCTCGTGATTGAATTTTACATTTAGGGCAAAAATGTGTCATTCCATCAAGATGTACAGCCTTGCCATCTACTAAAAAAGAAAAATCTCCTAAAACAATGATTCCACCATGATCCGTTTTACAACCAACTGTTATTAATGCTTTCATTTTTTAATTTTTACTTTTAATAAAAGAACGTGGATATTAAAGCATAAAAATAAACGATACAAAATTTGAGAACTCTATCTCAATATCAGGTCTATTTAAAATAATAAAGCTTATACGAAATAACGCTAAAAAATTTCTAACACCTTACAATATTTTAGTTCTCTATTGCTTATCATCCCTACTAAAAACGTATAGCACCACTGTGAAACTCATCCGTACATTCATAAAAGCCAAACTATCTCAATCCTGCGGGTTGTATTCACATCTACAGGAAGTTTCGACTAGTGTATGACAATATTCCCTACCCCATAGCATTGATCGATAAACCTTAGGTACATAAGAAAGATAATAAAATGGATCGTTTTTCATCCACCTGCTATACTTGTTAAAATTATTACCCCCCCCTTCTTCTATTTTAGAGTAACGCCAATGAAGTAAGTCTTATTTTCCGTCAAAGCTAATTTATGTGTTTTCTGACGTGCAAAATAAACTTATTTACTGCTCTATATCTCTATAAAAATTTATTTTGTATGTCCTGTATAAAGGAGTCTTCAATGACCCAACAGGCCTGTACTGTAAAAAATCTCAGCGTTCAATTTACTCATGAACCGCTTTTTCAGCATTTAAACTTTGAATTGCCCGATGCCCAATGTTCAGCTCTGATTGGACGAAATGGTCAAGGCAAATCAATATTAATGTCCTTACTCACTCAGACGCACATGCCCAATTATGCGAGTGGCGAAGTGATTTGGCATATGCCATTTTCCTACTTAAGCCAGCTTGAGCGTTTAAGCAACTGTACGCTTGCGGAGGCGCTTGGCGTTTCAGACCTCTATGCCAGTTTTCAGCGTATTGAACAATCGACTGCGAGCTTTGAAGACTATGATCGCGTAGAGCATGCATGGCATCAGCCCACTGAATGGTTGAAATTGCTAGAAAGTGCAAACTTACCTACAGATCTATCTAGTTCAGTTTCTCAACTCAGTGAAGGTCAGAAAACCAAACTGGCACTGTGTCGCCTTTTTTTACAAACTGAGCATTATTTACTTCTTGATGAGCCCAGTAATCACTTAGACCATGCAAGTCGTGCGTGGTTAAGTCAAAAAATCCTTCAACACCCTGCTGGCTGTTTAGTCATTAGCCACGACCGCACATTGTTAAATCAAATCTCCAATACCTATGTTTTAAATGATTTTGGCTTGCAACACTTCCGTTGCAACTATGCCGAGTACCAGTCACAAACAGAGCAACAACAGCAGGTAATACAACACAATATCTCGCAAGAGAAACGCGAACTCAAACAATTACAAATCCAACAGCATGAACAGCGCATGAAAGCTCAGAAAAGGCAAAAGTCTGGGCAGAAATTACGAAGCTCTGGTTCTCAAGCCAAAATCCTACTCGACTTTAAAAAAGAACGTGCGAGTCAAACCTTATCGGGAGTCGCGCAGCAACAACTTCGCCAAAAAGAACAAGCACAAGATGAGCTCAAAAACAAACAGCAGCAACTAGAACAGATTAAGTCACAAAAGTTTGATTTCCATTTTCAACCTAAACAAACTGGTGAAATTCTTCGTTTAAAAGAAGTGGTTTTAGCAGCACTTTCTATCTTCCCTATTTCTTTTGCCTTACATAGCGGAGAAAAAATCCAACTGCGCGGCCAAAATGGTTCAGGTAAGTCGACCTTACTTCGTGCCATTCAAAATTATAGTCATATTCAATCAGGAGACATTTTCAAGCGAGGAGCATCGTTATATTTAGATCAAAACTTTAGCCTACTGAATACAGAACTGAATGCGGTACACAATTTACAATTATTGAATCCGTCTTTGTCCGATGGGGAATGTCGGAATCAATTGGGGCAACTTCGAATTCGACGAGATAAAGCTCTGCTTCCCATCTCGCTACTCAGTGGCGGTGAACAACTCAAAGTCGCTTTACTGTGTATCAGTCTCGCAGCACAGCCTGTGGACTTACTGCTACTGGATGAACCCGAAAATCATCTCGATATCGACTCAAGACAACTGTTGGCACAGGCTATTCGCGATTTTACAGGGGCGGTTATTTTAGTTTCACATGATGACGCCTTTGTCGAGGAGACACAGATTAAAAGCTATTTCGATTTAACCCAAACGCATTAGACTAGACAGCGTGATCGGATTTGCGTATAACACCGTTTTTCTATTTGACTGGTGACACCGCTGTGAAACTCATTCTTGCACCAATGGAAGGCTTAACCGACCCAATCATGCGTGATGTGCTCACGTCTGTAGGTAGCTTCGACTGGTGTGTGACCGAGTTTATCCGTGTGACCAATTCAGTCTTACCCGATCATATTTACCACCAGTATTGCCCTGAATTACTCAATGGTGGAAAAACGGCGGCAGGAACACCCGTGCATGTGCAGTTTTTGGGCAATGACCCTGAAATGTTGGCTGCCAATGCCATCCGTGCAGTGAAACTCGGTGCACCCGCCATTGATATGAATTTTGGCTGTCCAGCCAAAACCGTGAACCGTCACCGTGGTGGCTCGGTGCTTTTAGATGAGCCAGAAGTAGTACATGAACTGGTCAAAGCAGTACGTGATGCGGTTCCTGCACACATTCCTGTTTCTGCGAAAATGCGCTTAGGCTATATGGATCGACATTTTATGTTGGACAATGCTCATGCCATTGAAGATGCAGGTGCAGCATGGGTTACCGTGCATGCACGTACCAAAGCCGATGGTTATACCCCACCCGCTTTTTGGGATCAGCTCCGCCCGATTCGTGAAGCATTGAAGATCAATGTGATCGCCAATGGTGAAATTTGGAACAATGCAGACGCGAAACAGTGTCGCTTAGAATCTGGCTGTGAAGATTTGATGATTGGACGTGGTGCCGTAACCACACCTGATTTGACCCAGTGTATTCGTCAAAATATCGACACACCTTTGCTCACATGGAATGAGCTACTGACCTTACAAATCCGTTTCTTAAACGGTGGGTATAAGAAAGAAATGAATATGGTCGGACGTTATAAGCAGTGGTTGGGCATGATGTCTAAACACTATCCTGAAGCCAAAGCCCTCTGGGATGAAGTCAAACGTATCAAGCCGCTAGATGACATTATTCTTAAACTAAACGCAAGCGCGACTTAATCCGTTCGCGCAACGATCGCCACATAAGTGGGTAAGTTCCACGCACCACCCGTAAAGCCTTTACACTGCTGCGATTGGGCATGATAACTGAGGACAAAAGCCTTTCCATTCCAAGCCCACTCGGAACGAATACCACAGTCAGCAATACCCCGCCCTTTTTGTTCTGAAAAAATTTGCGCCTCACTAAAACTTGAGCCTGATGTGGTGACTTGCTGCTGAATCTTTTGTAATGCTTTGTCCATGACCCAGTAGCCTAGACCTTCATTGTACGCTCCACGCCAACATGGCACTTGAACCACCACTTGTTCTGCATTCAGCGGATAGACTGAAACCCGATCTTCCTCAAAAAACCGTGCTTCATATAGATTTGGACAGTCTTGTTCATCTGTTTTCGCTTTTAACTTTTTAAAGAGTTGATGGGCATTTTTACTGTCCACGGCAAAATGACTGGCAACCGCAGGTCGATATCCCGTAATACCAATTTTGGGGATGACTTTGGGCTGTAGAACATTTTGCTCAGACTGATTGCCTTTTTGATATACCGCGTTCGGTGTATTTACACGCTTTTGTATATCATCCATTTTGAGCAAAACTGCATTTGCCCCAGCAGTTGAAATTTGCCATTGCTGTGCTTGGGTCGTGAGATGAATATCTTCCGCACCCACCAAAGCTTTTAGCAACTGCGCACTTTGAGCACTGGACAGTTTCGCAGTACTTTTCTTGGCATCGATGGTTAGGCTACCCAGAGATGTTCCCCCTACATTTAAACTGGCTTCAGTATCCTGTGTAAATTCCTCAGCCACTTGAATTTGGCTGAGTACCGCACTGCCTGCACCTGCGGGACGAGAAATCAGTAATGAAACTGGATGACCAAACTGAGCATCACTTTGATACCCCACCGCACGGCACATGCCCGTATTATCACAGGCAAGCTCCCAGTCTTTATGCATAAAATAGTTACCCGTTTCAGCATGAGTCCACTGGCCCAAGGCACTCATCAGCAACACACTAATAATGGGACTATTTCGTTTTATGATCTTATTATTCAACATATGCACTCACTCCACTTTAGAGGAATCTTAATCTTGCACTCAAAAACTTCGGCTTTGCACGATACCTATATAATTTAAACAATCTTCAACACGTATCCGTTGTACCTTCGACAGCTGATCTAGATCAAACCAAGCATAGGCCGTATGTTCATCACTGAGCCTGATTTCAGCAGATGCAGCCAAATGGCATCTAAAAATAAAGGCATGCGAGGTCACTGCCGAATGAAAATACACACCCGATAAATAATCGATCTGAACCTGACAACCGAGTTCTTCTTGGCACTCACGCAGCAAAGCCTGATGAATGGTTTCTCCCATATCCAAGGCTCCACCGGGTAGCCCCCAAGCCTGATCGGCATAATTGGCTTTCAGTAATAAAACCTGTCCTAGGTTATTGGTTAGAACCGCATGAGAACTCAGTCGGTAAAAGTCTTGAAATGCCATAGATACCTTCTTCTTAAGTTGTTCATGTTGCTATTCAAACATAGCTCAGCAAAACGGAGGTAACTCAATCTGTGCCCAAGCCAAAGCTTTAGCGAACTCAGTCTGGAAAATGAATCGGCTTTGACATTTTAGTTTCAAAATCCACAGGCACCGAAATATGCTGATGGGCAACCAACCACTCACCTGCTGTTTTTTGAAAACATAGCGTGGTTCTGCACCAAGGAATCTCTGGGGTTGCAACGCCACTGGCATGATCCAATTTAGAATAACAATGTAAAAAAGCTAAACCATCACGACTAAAAATATTGATGTTACGCCTAAACACTTTGATTTCCCCCTGAAAAAATGGGGCATATCGTCTCCACAATTCTTGATAGGCTTGCACACCTTGCAGCTCAAACCCAATATCGAACAAGCTGACATCACTCTGACAAAGACGAATGATATTTTGTACATCCATTTTACAAATGGCATCATCCCATTGTTTGAGTTTGAAGATAATTTCATGCCCTGCATGCTCATCTCCAACTAATCGAAAATCCACATCACACTCCCACACTACAAATCAAACCGCATAAAAAACGCGTGCGCCATCCATAGCAAACACGCGGTTTTCTTTAATTCTTAAAACAAGCAAAATATGTAATCTGATCTTAAGTCGTCAAATCCTTAATTGTGGTACTTGAACCATTGTTTTTGACCGACTCAATGCCTTTATCTCGGGATTGCTCACTGGCATAGAACTGACTGGTACCAATAATCTGATGATTGGCGGCCTTTAAGTTAAAATAAGGTTTGCCATTTTTGGCTTCTAAGCGTTCATAACGCGTATCATCGGGGCTGTTTTTTTGCACCGACTCAATTCCATTATGTGCTGACGCTTTTGCTTTATACAGTTCACTGGTCAAAATGACCTCGCCATTTCCCGCTTTTAAAACAAAGCGATATTGGCCATCATTTGCCTGACTTACTTCGTACCATCCTGACATAAGCTCACCTATTGTTATTTTAAAGTGATTGTAGATCCACCAAAACCGAATAAAAAATCATCCAATTTCATAAAATATAAATGACTTCTTTTATAAAAAAAAGTGCATTTACTACCAGCCCAGATTTTATTTTTTTAAAATAACAGCGCTATATGAATAACGCATGACAGCCTCAAACCGTTTAAATGACACGCAATATCGGCCCAATAAACGGTTTGGCGCTCTTCCTAATTTTATGCTTTTAATACCAATTTGCTATAACTGCTTTTTGGCATTTCAATAATTTCTACACAAATTTGTACCGTTAAATCCTGAGGAGCGGTAAAGTTTTGCTGCAAGGTTTTAAGCAATTGGCTCGAAATGGCACACTTGGTGGCTTCATCTCGTCCGCTTAATAAAGACACTTTGGCATGCAAATAAGCCTGTGCATCTCCATCTACCCCAATCACAAAATCGGACTGTCGAATGGCACGACTTTTGATGTCATTGCCCGATTGTACAAACTGACCATCCAGCAAAGCTTGGTTTAACGCCAGTAGCATCGGCTTAACTTCAAGGGTGTCGATATTGTCTGAATATTCAAGGTGGATATGTGGCATAGCGTATTCTTCAACAGTTTTTATCTTTATAGCATGCTGCGCTGGTGTTTCAACGCTTAAATGTCTTTTCAAAATGGCTGAAAAACAAAAACGGAGTCCAATTGACTCCGTTTTAATCTCGAGCTACAAACTCAGCGCATTAGGCTTTTTTTACATACTCAGATTTCAGTTTCATCGCACCGACACCGTCAATCTTACAGTCAATGTCATGACCATCTGCAGCATCTGGCAGTAAACGAATATTTTTCACTTTGGTTCCGACTTTCACCACCGATGACGAACCTTTAATTTTTAAATCTTTAATCACCGTTACCGTGTCACCATCAGCAAGTAAGTTGCCGTTGGCATCTTTAATTGCCATCACTTCTTCTGTTGCTTCTCCCTCTTTCCATTCGTTTGAACATTCAGGGCAGATCAGCAAGTCACCATCTTCATAGGTATATTCGGACTGGCATTTTGGGCAGTTGGGTAAAGACATAAAAACCTCAAAAATAAAAAAATAAGCAATTCACATTGCTCAAAACGCCAATATAGCATTTTTCAGATGAAAACGATGCGAATCACATATTTATTTTAAGGCTTTAGCATTGTCATGGGATGAATAAAATAAAGCCTAGGAAAATATAAATTTTCCTTGTAATAGCATCAGCTCAACTCTTATTTTTGTTCCAAGCACTGCTTCAAAATCACCACATGGTTATGCTGTTCTTCTTTGGCTGCGGTGAGTAACGTGATCTGCTCACGCGCCGCCAATTGGCACAAATCATTCAACTCGGTGGGATGTGCTGCCAGTTCTTTCATATAACGGACTTTAAACTCATCCCAATGGGCCACCATGTCTTGGTGGTACCATTTCCGTAGTTCATTGGATGGCGTGAGAATTTTTGGCCATTCATCTATTTTGGCCTCAAGTTTTGAGACCCCTCGTGGCCACAACCGATCAACCAAAATCCGTTTGCCATCCTCGGCCTCGATAGGCGCATAAATTCGCTTCATGCGTATTGGCATGCAGAACTCCTTTTATTCTTTGGTGCAACTTATTCTATTGTTCAACAATGACGAAGCACTATTCATCGGGAATGTCTGGATTCACTAAAAAAGCCAAGAGTTGCAGCGACTCTTGCCAGCCGAGATAACAGCCATCGACAGGAATCACATCGGGTAAACCAGACTGCGTAATATGAACCTCTGTACCGACAGATACTTCTTTAAATTCAACACGCACTTCAATTTTTCCTGCCAGTTCAGGTACATCGAACTCATCGGTATAGCGCAATAAACTGTTTTCAACGATTTCATGATAAGTGCCATGAAATGAATGCTGCATGCCTGTACTAAAGTTGGTAAAAAACATGCGATATTGACCACCTTCACGCAGATCGAACTGATCTACATGTGCGGTAAAGCCGTGTGGTGCCATCCACTTCACTAAAGCATCTGCGGTGGTAAAAGCACGATAGACGCGCTCGACGGGCGCACTAAATACGCGGTGTAATTGGACGCTATTTGACATGATTTTTCTCGTTCTTTTCAAATATTCAGATTTAGTTTAAAACGCTCAAACCCACATACTGTATTTTTTTTGTGCATGTTTTTTAAACATGCCAAACGGGACCTGTTGGCTTTTCTACCCACCAATAAAAAAAGCATGTTTGTCAACATGCTTTAAATTTGACCATTTTTTAGGCCTGACCTTGCTCATAATCCTCATCATCTTCGTCGTCATAGACATAGGCCATACAGCCCCAGCCGTCATATTCACCACCAAACTGTTCTGCAATTTTAGTAAACCATTGTTCTAAGTCAACAATGTCTGAATACTCAGGTTCCATATACACATAGATGGTAATAATCCACTCAGAGACGTCGCTTTCTTCATCAACAAACAAAGTGATTTTTTGCTCTTCTTGTAATAAATACAGCGCACACTTTTCTGCTTGTGACTGCTCTTGAAAGGCAATCGAATATTCTATTTCATGCGGTTCAGACAGGTCGTCGCCATCCTCAGCCATTTGCCAAAGTACATTTCCGTTATCATCATCTGGATATAATTCATAATCACGTGTCATGCGTATGTCCTTGTTATCTTTTTAGCCAATATATCGTTGGCAAGTGACAAAATAGTGACTTCAACATAGCATATTTTGCTCATTTTTATAGCAGTTACATCTGATTTTTCGAAGGTTGTTTGGACTTTATTTCACGTAGACTTTGCCGTGTTATTGTAAAACCCGATGTTCAACTAAAATGTCCGCTTGAAACTGTAAATCACTACTTTTTAGGCTTTCTAATAAGGCTGCAAATTTAATTTCTTCTAAGCGTAGAGCCAGATAACTGTCTTGTATCTGAGTATGACCAAAGGCCGCACCATAGTGATTGATGAGGGTAAAGTCATCCTGCAAAGCTTGAATCAAAAGACCAAGATTGTCTTTACTCACACGTTGTAAATAAAAATCTGCTTTCGTATTAAACAACTGTGAAACCAACACCATCACAGATAGTCGTCGATGTTCATCCATAAAAGCACAGGTCACAACGCCGTTTTGCTCAACCGCACGAATCACCTGTTGTCGTACTTTCAGTAAATGACCGGCCGCATCCGTTTTCCCATAGCCTTCGATGAGTTCATCTAATAACTGCTCCGAAGGCAGTTGATAACTCTGGCTGTAGGTTTCAATTTTATGGTGTAGGGCCTTCGATATTTCAGCCAGATGTTGTCGTTCTTCAGCCATGTGAAAAAAAGCACCCAGTTTTTCTCTGGCGCGCTGCATGGTAACTTCTTTGGCTTTACATTCATATTCCGCTAAGAAGTGATGTACTTTTTCAATGCGCTGCCGACATTGTTTGAGCATTTGTTCAGCATCAAATTTGACCGTCTCAGCAAATAATTCAACTTGGTTGTGCCGTTCAATAACATAGTGTTCAACATCAATAATTTCTTGGTAAGGACTCAAGGTTTCGTTGCGTTGTCTAAGTGTTCCAAGCTCAATTCTTAAACTGGTCAGCCGATGTTGTAATTCACTTTGCTGCTGTTCATAAACCTCTAAACTGTTTCGACTGCGTTCTAAATTGCTTTCTAAGGATTCAATCTTCTTTTTTGGGCAAGGCTGTGTATTTTTTGCCCGCATATAACAGCACACAGCAGGACAAGAACGACAGCGAGTACATAAAGCATGGCCTATCTCCCTACGGGAATGTCATGTTTCTTTTAAAGACTCAGCTGTAAGAACACATGAAACTCGAACAGTAAGCCTTGGAACAGACAAACATATTTTCATTCAATTTCAATCAGTCGTGACCATGGCCAAAAAGCCAAACTCAAATGTTAATTTCAACAAAGATAAGCACACTGGATAAAAGTGCACTTACACAACTTACGCTAACGGTTTTTTAAACCACCCGATATCCCAAATTTTAAGTATTTCTCACAATTGAGACAAAATGTGATGCAATTAAAATGGCACACTTCCATGAATCGCGACCGCTTTTCCACTTAAAGGCTGCTTAAAGGCGAGAAAACTGGCATGTAAAGCCATACGTTTTAATGGACTCCGTGTCGGCTCAGGGTGATACAACTTATCCCCTGTAATTGGATGCCCAATATATTGCATATGCACACGTAGCTGATGTGAACGCCCCGTAATCGGGGTCAGTAAAACTCGCGTAATATCTGTCTCATTATCATAGCTAAGAGCTTGATAAAGCGTTTTTGCAGGCTTACCTAGTTCAAAGTGCACGATCTGCCGTGGTCGATTTTCCCAGTCAGTAATCAGTGGTACTTCAACACTTCCTTCAGCATCCAACTGGCCTTGAACTAAAGCAATATAGTGTTTGTCCACTGTGCGGGCTTGGAACATTTTGCTGACGGCGACTTCGGCATCGCGGTGTTTGGCAAACATTAAAATACCCGACGTTGCCATATCTAAACGATGGGTAATTTTGGCTTGTGGAAACTGTGCTAAAACACGTAAATAAGCACTGTCTTGATGTTCCGGTAAACGACCAGGCACCGACAACAAACCCGCAGGTTTTTCAATTACCACCAGATCATCGTCTTCATAAACGATCACTAAGTCTTCTTGGGGCGGTGAATATATAAAGTTGTCATTTAGAGCCATGGGAATAACAGCATACAAAAGCGAGCGCGAAAAATAGCAAGCTGTGTTTCAGCTGTCAATCATTGACAAAATATGGAAAACAGCCTTAATGATGTGCGTTCATCGTCTTATATAAAGCCAGCTTTTTAGCAGGGCTGATTGGATTGAAAGCTTAAAATAAAATGATGTAAGTGAAACTACAACAGCAGAATTTTTCGATTTTTTGGGAAATATTAAAATTTATTTTTTTTGATTTATATTTTATTCGAGTTCAAATTTTTTAGGGTGTCTGGGAAAACATGTTGTTTACTTCAACTATCATAACTTTGTAAGTGATGATCTTATAGCCTATAAACTTTTGATTTATAGCGTCCTAAGCCGAATCAAGACCTTTTGGGTAAGTACTACTCACGCGTTTTGCGCCACTGGTAGCATGCTACTCTTTTCGATCCCGTCACACCCTTGAGATATAATTTAACAATCCAAGGGCGGGATTGTTTCCCGAAGATAAAGTCTTTTTGGCTGTTTTTGGAAAAAAATCTTGGCTTTCAGATTATCTAAAAAATATTTTCCCAAATGCAGCGTATTTATGATTTTTTTCTCACATAAAAGCGCCTTTCTTAGGATTTTATTTCTTTACTGCATCACAGATGGGAAAATCAACTTCCTGCACAGACCTGCATCAGCTGAATGAGATTCCCGCAGGTATCATCAAAGACTGCAACTTTAACTTTTCCTGCCCGCATCGGTTCACTGGTAAAGCGCACCCCTAAGTTTTTGAGTCGTTCATATTCCGCATCGAGATCCTCCACTTGAAAAGAAGTATAGGGAATCAGATCTGCTTTGATCGCAGCTTTAAACGGCTGTGCCGCAGGATGTGCATCAGGCTCCAGTAGCAGTTCAACACCCTCTGGACTTTCGGGTGAAACCAAAGTCAGCCAACGATAATCACCTACAGGTACATCATGTTTGACTTTAAAACCAAGTTTTTCTGTATAAAACTGACAAGCTTTTTCTTGGCTATCGACCATGATGCTGGTGACATATATTTTCATTGTTGTTCCATATTTTTATCAGACTTCTAATGGTTATAGCAGAACTATAAGTGTTCCAATGTTATCAAATCGCAATTTTTTTAAAGCCTTTTTCGCAAACCAAAGCGCCAATTTGTTTTGACACAGTTAGAGCAAATATTTGGATAAATTCAGGGCAATATAGAAGTTTTAAAATGGAAGAAAATATTTGAATGGATGTATCTTTTATTGTGTTGTTTTTATAATTTAGTTTCTAAGGATCAGGAGATAACTTCAACGATTAAAACTGGGTAAGTTCTAAACTTTTGCCTATAAATGGATAATCTATAGCGTCCTAAGCTGAATCGAGACCTTGTGGGTAAGTACGACGCTGATCTGATAGATAACAAGTCGCAAACTACTCTTTTCGATTCCTGTACCCTTAAACGCTATATTAAGCAAATTGGTACGGGATGAATTTTCGAAGATTGGCTAATTTCAAGCAATCATGAAAAATATTTCCCAAAATACACAAATAACAGAAAAAAACATTCATAGTGATACTTTAATCATCTATTTCATCGCATAAAAATGAACTTCTATCATTTTTTACACCATCATTTCAGAATGCTTAAGTCCCCATATAACCTTGCAGCCACGTTGCAATAAACCACCACAAGCTGATCGCGGACATACCACAGAGTAAATTAGCTAAAACTTTCTGCAGATTACTGAGCTGAGACAGATAGATTTTTCGGTTAATTACATAAGCAACCACAGCTAAGGCTCCACCGATTGCTCCACCAATGATCACTAAAAACAAAGGCCAACCTGCCATCAAATGAGCAGCTGTACTCAGCTTAGGTTTCTCTTCAACACTCAAGGCCAGTTCTTTATTTTCCATCTCTTTCCCCTATACATGATCAAGCAGTCATGTGACTGATGCCTCAGACTCACGTCACTCATAAAAGTGTATTTTGAAATATAAGTTAGCAAAAACTAAGCCAACACTATTCAAAACTCAGATCGTCGATGTCCTGAATTGTGCTCAAATACATTGGAGCAACATTCACTTTGCTCCATGTTTCTTTAAATTTAGGGTCGCTATCAGGGTCTTTGTTGAGATTTTCTCTGACCAGCTTCTTAGCGGTGAGAAAATTGACACTGGTTTCGCTATTCACATAAGGGCCAAAATTATCGGAGCTGTCATAGCCAATCAGACGCATATCACGTCCCTCTAAACGGAACTGATAAGCCCAATATCCATAACGGCCATGGGCATAATGTAGTTTTAACAGGCCTTTTTCGATAGAGGGCACCAACTCAGGCGCAAAGTACACACCGCCATCTTCATTTTCTGAAGAAAACAGTGACAGGTTCTGAACGACTTTTTGGTAGCGCCCTTTTGTATTCAACAGCACAATCACACCACGGCGGTTGCGATCTAGTTTTCCACGGTATTCATCGGTGACCCATTGTTTCGGATCTGTACCTTTGACGATTAAAACCACATCTTTTAAGCCATCTTTGTTTAAGTCCCCTTGTACGACCTTATACACCGTATATTTTGCAGGAAGATAAACTTTGTATTGACTGGTGGCTTTTTGTCGCTGAATGTCTTCTACACTTAAGTTTTCAGCACACAGATTGGCGGAGACACCCAACATTGCAGCGAACATTAGAGAAGTTTGAATGAACTGTTTTTTCATAGTCTGCTTAATTTTTTTAAATAAAGTAGGTAAAGAGTACGCTAATGAATGCTTCATTTTTGGCATCTGTACCACAAATTAGCATTTATCAGAAGCCTATTTGTAGGATGCTCTACAATTAAAACAGATGACCGTATCAGTGTCATATTTTGATTGCTGCCGTTGAAAACTTTCGGCTAAAGTGACGAAAGACCATTCAAATACGTTTCATCATGAAAACCAAAACTGCCCTGCTAATGCTGTGCCTTGCGCTTTCCCTCAGTGCATGCAAAGTGTTAAAAACACATATCGTCAAAGTCACCAGTTCAACTGAAGCACAGCCAAATGAAGTGTTGTTAAAAACCACCAAAGGCTATGTGTACTTATCGACACAAAACATGACCGATAAGCAGAAGCATGTCCTAAAAAATCTGCGTCCTTTTCAGTGTTTGGAAATTAAAACACCTGAACAATTTGCCATGCAAAACCGAGTAGTGCGATTTTCTGACTTTAAAATTCGCGCTTTAGTTGAAGCTGACCGAGAGTGTCGAAAAATTAAGGTCTCAAGCCGAGTTGAAATTCATTAATGTTGTAATGCTTAAAAATAGAACATCCATATCCAACAATGAAAAGCTCTGCATAATTTGCAGAGCTTTTTTGTTTTTGATTATTTGAAACAACACTTGTCACAACCTTCGACTTTTTCTCTGGGCCAGTTCATTCTTGCCCGTTTATAAGCCAGCTCATAATTGGCAAAATAACCAATTAGAATTTGATCCTCCGAGCTGGGTAAATCTGCACAGCCTAAGGATGCATTATGAATATGATGGATGCCTTTTTCACTAGGCTGTTCATTTACAATAAATTTTATCATTTACAGTTCCCCGAATAATTTTTATAAAGTTCAACCACAAACAAACCCATAAAAAAAGTATGTATTTATAAAATTAAACGGATGCCGTATGAAAATCAATCATTATTTTAAAAGTGAAACTGACCTTTAAGTCATATCAACATAGAGGAATTGATGCTCATATAAGGAAAAATTAGCCACTTTATTTTTAAAGTTTAGAGACCCAGCAATGCCATAAGAAAACGGCCGAGACTATAAAGGTGTGCTGATACTTTGTTGTTTTTTGCGTTTAAACCAACGCACGGCCCAAATCGCTAAAATAATGCCCACAATCACCACTAAGACAGGAACCAGTAGTGAAAGCACGGACAATAAAACGGCACCCACCCATTCAACGGTAGACACCAGTGGGTTGGCTACACCGCCCGTCGTTGCAGTTGAAACCCCTCGAACAGCAACGGTACTCATTTGCACAGCACCTGCTGTTCCCCCACCGATAATGATTGCGGCGGCCCAACTGGCAAACTGCGACATTTCCCCGCTACTGACTGCCATAGTGGTGAGTGTTCCTGCGACCATTGCGGCTGGCGTTGCAATGGTGTCTAAAGCATTGTCGACCCATGGTATGTAATAGGCTGCGATTTCACAGACGGTTGCAATGGCTAAGGCGATGCATACCGATGGCATCGTTAACCATTCAAAACCTTGCATGGGTTCGAACCAACCCAGAATAGATGCAAGGCTCATGACCAAGAGTGGGACAAAGACACGAAAGCCACAGGCCGCACTTAAGCCAATACCGATACAAAGTCCTAATATGGTTTCCATGTGCATTTCCTGTGTGGCCTAAGTCGGGATGTTTTTATCTTTTTTATAACTTAGCAAAAAGCCCTATCGGGTGATAGGGCTTTCTTTAAAACAGTGGGTAACTGTTAAATCTTTGGCTTAGGCATTCTTATTGTTAAATTGATTGCCTTGGCATTTGGTACACGGGGGTAAACGATCTGTACCAATTTCTAAGTAGACGCGGTGTCCGCATTGAACACAAAAATAGAAGCCTGTTCCAGGTTTTTCGCCAGCAGTAACCATTTTTGTTCTCCATATGTTTAGAAAATGGTCTTACTAGTATATGCCTTTTATGATGAATGTCTATTGATCATTTCGACAAATGATGATGGCATTTGGGCAAGAAATGATTTCCATAGAAAATCTAAACCTCTTACAAGGTGTTAGATGTCCAATTTTCAACCTGCAACCCATCGACACGCAAAAATTCTTTTTCATTATTGGTCACCATCACCCAATTATTCGCACGAGCATGCGCGGCAAGCCACAAATCATTCGCACCAATAATCTGTCCTTTGGATGAAAGATCGTGACGTATTTGTGCATAGTGGTCAGCGACATATTCATCTAACTCAACCACTTGAATCATTGAGGTTAATTCATCTATCACTTTAAGGGCTTTTTCTTTTTGCTGGCTTTTCTCTGCACCAAAACGCAACTCCCCTAAAGTAATGACTGAAATTAAAATATTTCGATGTGGAAGATGTTTTTCAAAATGCTGACGAACAATTTCAGGTTGATGTTTGATGATGTAGATACAAATATTCGTATCCAATAAATATTGTGTCTGCATTAGAACTCTTCTCGTTCTTGTGGTGGTTCATCCACTCTTTCTTCTGCATAAAAGTCATTCGGCATTTGCGCTAATACTTTAAATAACCGATCTACGGTGATTGGTTTTTCACGTAATACTACTTCGTCACCACGACGGAAGATCTCGACTTCTGTACCTTCAAAGCGAAATTCTTTGGGTAAGCGAACAGCTTGGCTTCGACCAGTCATAAAAACTTTTGCGGTAGTCATAAGGCTACTCCATCAGTTTTGATATATATCTTATGATAGGTATTTTTTGAGTGTTTTTCAAGCGAATTGAATTTAATGAATTTGAGGCACTTCAATAACATTCACAGTAAATAAATTCAAAATATCATCTCTATCCATGAAAATAATTTGGCTTCTGCGATTTGCATCTAATTTATTACCTAACCAGTTTCTTGCTGCTTTTGTGATTTCACCGCCTGCAATGATATAAGCATGATCTACCAATACTCTTTTATTTGTTTCAGAATCGAAAATTTCATGCCCCAACATCATCGTTGTTTGGTTATAAATTTCAGCAATATTTTGGTTGCTAGCTTTGGAAACACCTGAAGAATCTAGTTTTCCTTTCTTTACCTGAATTCCAAAATAAATTATATGTTGTGTAGGCAGTGTATATTTCATCCAAATATCTTTTCCATATTCCAATGCTTTATCTTTGTGTCCTGCTACTGTGATTCAATGAAAACCTAATATTCGAAATAGTGGTAATAATATATTTTCAATAAGTTGATCCTCTGAGCATTTATCTAAATAATTGATTAACAGCTCTCTTTTTTTGATTTCTTCTTCTGAGAATATTCGATGAGGATTTTCAGAAGGTTTTATAATCTGATTATTATTTAAGTTTTTAATATATAACTTATTATCAGTACTGTAAAAAGCCTCATATCCTTCTCTGCTTAAAGGCTTATTTAACTCAATTAAAGCATTGATACGTTGTGGATCATCCTCTGTTGCTTCAGATTTATGCATTAAGACCCTTAATACATGTACAAATCGTGGAGGCAACATATTTGGTGGGCAAGATTCATCCAGCAATTCGGCTAATCTATCTGATGTCCAAGCCCAACGTGTTGAACCATCATGTTGAAATGGTAAATCACATTCCTCGAAAAACTCAGTAATATACGTACTACTTCTATAGTTAAAGGATTTATTATCACCAATAATGCACTCAGCAATCTCTCTTAAGTTTCTGCTTTTAAATTTCATATTCTTATTTTTCGTAAAGGCTATTTGCGTTTAATTTAATATATGCATTGAGACCGTTTCCAACTTTAGCTAGCTGCTTCATACGTTCAACCTTATCAATACCTGCACTTCGATAACTATAAGTATAAATTTTAGCTATACCACTAAATTTAACCCTTATTAAAGTATCCCCAATTTCATATCCAACTACACCTGAATCACCATCTAAATCCAAATATCTTTCCATATCCATACACAAAAAATAAAGCCATATATGAAATATGGCTTTATAAAATTATTTCAAGTATTAAAAAGACTTATTTTTAACTATGCCACATTCCCTTCTAAAAAGTCCTGCGCAAAGCGTTGCAATACACCACCCGCTTCATAAACAGACACTTCTTCTTCAGTATCTAGACGACAAGTGACAGGTACTTCAACGATTTCACTCTTACCTTCATCCGTCGCACGCTCAATGACTAAAGTTAACGTCGAACGCGGCGCAATATTACCAATCACACTATAAAGTTCAGTACCATCTAAACCTAAAGTTTTACGGTCAGTTCCTGCTTTAAACTCAAGCGGTAACACGCCCATACCCACCAAGTTAGTACGGTGAATACGCTCGAAACCTTCCGCTACAATCGCTTCAACACCTGCAAGACGCACACCTTTTGCAGCCCAGTCACGGCTAGAACCCTGACCATAGTCCTTACCTGCAATGATGATAAGAGGTTGCTTACGGTTCATATAAGTTTCAATCGCTTCCCACATACGCATCACTTCGCCTTCAGGCTCTACGCGTGCTTTCGAACCTTGCTTGATCGTACCGTCCGCACGAACCACCATTTCATTAAACAGTTTCGGATTGGCAAACGTTGCACGTTGTGCAGTCAAATGGTCACCACGGTGCGTTGCATACGAGTTAAAGTCTTCCTCAGGTACACCCATTTTGTGTAGGTACTCACCTGCTGCCGAATCCATCATAATTGCATTCGATGGGGACAAATGATCCGTGGTGATGTTATCAGGCAAGATCGCAAGCGGACGCATATTTGCCAGTGTACGTGGCGCAGCCAAAGCCCCTTCCCAATACGGCGGACGACGGATATACGTACTTTGTGGACGCCAGTCATATAACGGACTTGCCGCTTTTTCAGTGACACCCAAGTCAAACATTGGAATGTAGACTTTACGGAACTGTTCAGGTTTCACTGCTTCTTTGACCAATGCATCAATTTCTTCATCCGAAGGCCAAATGTCTTTCAGGTAAATTGGATGACCGTCTTTATCTGTACCTAATGCATCTTTTTCAATATCAAAACGAATGGTTCCTGCAATCGCATACGCTACAACGAGCGGAGGAGATGCCAAGAATGCTTGTTTTGCATAAGGATGGATACGACCATCGAAGTTACGGTTACCCGAAAGCACCGCTGTTGCATACAAGTCACGATCAATGATTTCTTGTTGTAGTTTAGGGTCTAATGCACCTGACATACCGTTACAGGTGGTACATGCATAGGCCACAATACCAAAACCGAGTTTTTCTAAGTCATCCAACACACCTGCTTCTTCAAGATATAAAGCAGCTGCTTTAGAACCAGGTGCAAAAGAAGATTTCACCCAAGGTTTACGGGTTAAGCCCAATTCATTGGCTTTACGTGCCAATAAGCCCGCAGCAACGGTATTACGTGGGTTTGATGTATTGGTACAAGAAGTAATGGCTGCAATAATCACAGCACCGTCAGGCATTAAACCATCGGTACGGTTTTCAACCACACCTGCAATGCCTTTTTCTTTCAAATCTGCTGTAGATACACGTGCATGTGGGTTTGATGGGCCTGCAATATTACGTGTTACCGTTGAAAGGTCGAAGCGAAGTACACGTGGATATTCCGCTTGTTTCATATCCGATGCCCAAAGACCGATTTCTTTGGCATAGCTTTCAACTAGTGCAACTTGCTCAGCTTCACGACCTGTTAGGGTTAAATAATCAATCGTGTTTTGGTCAATATAGAACATGGCTGCAGTTGCGCCATATTCAGGTGTCATATTGGAAATCGTGGCACGATCACCCACAGACATGCTGTCTGCACCTTCGCCGAAGAATTCAAGGTACGCACCAACGACACGTTCTTTACGCAAGAATTCAGTCAATGCTAAAACGATATCTGTTGCAGTGATCCCCGCTTGACGTTGTCCAACAAATTCAACACCGATAATATCTGGAAGACGCATCCAAGAAGCACGACCTAGCATTACATTTTCAGCTTCTAAACCACCGACACCAATCGAAATCACACCAAGTGCATCGGTATGTGGCGTGTGTGAGTCTGTACCGACACAAGTATCTGGGAATGCCACACCTTCACGGCTTTGCACCACAGGAGACATTTTCTCCAAGTTGATTTGGTGCATGATGCCATTACCCGCAGGAATCACATCAACATTTTCAAAAGCAGTCTTGGTCCATTCGATGAAGTGAAAACGGTCTTCGTTACGACGGTCTTCAATGGCACGGTTTTTCTCAAACGCCTCTGGATCAAAACCACCGAATTCCACAGCTAAAGAGTGATCGACAATGAGCTGTGTTGGCACAACGGGATTCACTTTAGATGGGTCACCGCCTTGGTCTGCAATCGCATCACGTAAACCAGCAAGGTCTACGAGTGCTGTTTGTCCAAGAATGTCATGGCAGACGACACGTGCAGGATACCAAGGGAAATCGTGATCTTGTTTTGAAAAAATCAGTTCTTTTAGTGACTGCTCCAAAATGGCAGGATCACAACGACGCACTAACTGTTCAGCCAATACTTTTGAAGTGTATGGAAGTTTTGCATAAGCGCCTGGCTGAATCTGTTCAACGGCTTCTCGCACATCAAAGTATTCTAGCTGGGTGCCTTGCAGTGGTTTGCGGTGATTATTGTTCATAGCGTTCCTGCCTTTGGTGTTTCATTTTTCTTCACTGTCTTTACGAGACAATTCATCTTTGTCTGCTAGGCATACTACACTGTCGAAAACCCATTTCCCAAATCGTTTATATTTCATAAGCTTAGATATAAAAACAGGGGTTTATGAAACATTTAGTTACATTAACTTTTAAATATTTACTCTAAATATGATTTTTTCTGAAAAATAGCGGAAAATAGCCCTAATTCTTTAGTATTAGATTTTAAGGTAGGCGAGCAATTCATGAGCGATCTAGCTTTCTCCTCTTTCACTTTAATTGGTGTAGATGCACTCAAATTTTTACAAGGTCAAGTGACGGTCAACGTTGAAGCTTTGGCTGAAAATACAACGCAATACACCGCCATTTGTGACTTGAAAGGTCGTATCCACTTTGGTTTGTGGCTGACAAAACGTAACCCTGAACATTTTGAAATTGTCACCACTCAAGACCAGTCGGAAGAGTTTGCTAAGCACATTAAAAAGTTTGGTGCTTTCTCTAAAATGAAACTTGAACCTATGGGTTCAATTTTTCCAACCTTCACACAAGACAGTACCACCTTCTCTGCTGAGCCTACCGATATTGCAGCATGGCAAGTACAAGCCATTACTCATGGTGAAGCGTATATCGACCAAGCCATTGAGCATGTGTTTCAACCTCAAGAGCTACGTTTACACCAACGTGAAGGCGTGCACTATGACAAAGGATGTTACTTGGGCCAGGAAGTAATTGCGCGTTTATGGTTTAAAGCCAAACCAAAAGCGTGGTTGCATTTAATTCAGGGTACAGGCAGTGCGCCTGCGCAAGCTGAACAGTTGAATAAAGGTATTCAAGTGGTGAATAGCAGTGCGATTGATGGCGGTTATATCGCGTTGGTGGTGGCACGTCCTGAGTCTTTGAGCGAGCTTGATGTGACGGTTTTAGACTTACCCGAACACTTAAATGGTGATGTGGCACGACCTCAGTAAGACTTTAAATTTTATGCTGTTATGATAAATGAGCCTCTAAAACTTATTCTTGGTTTTAGGGGCTTTTTTTAACTTAGAGCGATGAGGGTCCTTTCTTCCTCACATAATAAACCACACCGCCCTTATCATCCGAAAAATAAAAGGAATTTGCATCTATACGGTAAATATCCGCAGGTCGACCATTCACCTTATTCCCCACTAAAAACCCATCCATAAAGGTTTCAAGTTTTTGCCCTTTACGCATAATCACAATTTTATAGCCATGACCAATTGTGGCATCCGTAGAACCATGCAACGCCACTAAAAAAGAGTTTTTAATGATGTCATCCGTATTTGGATCATCAAAATAGTCAAAGCCTAGTGCAGATGAATGCGCAGGAAAATAAGCGTAAGGAGATGGTACATTTTTACATCCTGTTGGACGTTTAAATTTTGGGTCTGCAATAATTTTACCATTCGATGAATAACAAGATGGCCAAACATAATCTGCATCACGCTTGAGTGCATAAAACGTTTCATCAGGTTTATGTTTACCCAGATGGTCTGCACCTTGATTGGTGGCAAATAAAAATTTACCCACCCATTTCAAACCGACTGCATTGCGTAAGCCTTTGGCGAAAATCTTTTGTTCCGAACCATCGGGATTCATTTCTAAAACTGTCGCTCGAATTTTTTCTTTCTCAGTACAAGCATTACAACTTGAACCGACTGAAACATAAATTTTCCCGTTTCCACCCACTGCAATGGTTCTTGTTAGATGCCAGCCACCATATTTATAACTTAAACCATAATCGGGAAAAGTCGCTAAAACTTCAGCTTTGGCCGTGGTTTTAATTTCGCCTTGGGTGAATTTTCGCCGGGTGAGCTGATGAGTTTCAGCCAAATATAACCAATCTTGCCCTGAAGAATCGGTATAAAACTGGACTGAATTTGGATTTTTCAAACCTGTCATATAAGGAATAATTTTGCCGAATTTTCCTGTTTCAGCATTCCATTCATCCAAAATATAAACGATGCCTTTTTTATTGTCGGTCAAATCGTGCATATCTGTGACAAACATTCTACCGTCAGGTGCTTTGCTAAAAAAACGAACACGTTTTAAACCCTCAGCCGCAGGAATGATGTCGTAATTTGCCGGCAGATTGAGAGAAAAACGCTTCCCATTTTTCAAGTTGATTTGATGAGGAACAAGATTTGGTTGCCCAGCTAAAACTGCCATTGAGCCAACTAAACATATGAATAAGATTGAGAGTATTTTTATCATTTTAGATAGATCTCGATTCATCTTATGAAAAACAGCGTCTTTTTTATAGGATATAACTAGAATTATGGGGACATAGTCAAATGCTTTTGGTAGAAAATCGTATAGGCTCTTCATATACAAAATATTATTTTATATTATCTTTTAGCCTAACCACTGCAAGTGTCTTTACAGTGGGTTAAGCCATTCACACTCGTTCTTCGGGTATAAACAAAACATAAAAAATTGTTGCTTTAGAACTCTATAGCAACCATCAATCCTTGGATAAAAGGCTCACCCTAGGACTTAAACCCTTTTTAGAGCCTTATTTAACAATTCACTCATTTTCAATGAATATGAAATATCAAAAATCATGAAACAGCTTATTCATGTCTTTGCAGAGATAGTCTTTAAATGAAAAGTCTCGTGCATGTTTAGCATCAAATTTTGCGGTCACACCGTCTTTTTCAAAGATATACACGCGGTCATCTTTGCTCACTAAAAATTCACCACCCAATTTCATCAATAAGGCATCAATTTTTTCACCATCTGGAATCGACTCATCGGCCAAAACTTTTAAATAATTTCGCTTAATTGACTTAATAAACATGCTGAACTCACTACTCATTTTCAGCGCTATTTAAACAGAATCTAAGCCAGAATCCTAATAAAACCCGAAGCCATCAGCTGCAAATACCAATAACCTCTTTCAGTCCTTTCCACTGTAAAGTATGCAGTTTGTATTGGAAAAATATATACCGATCAACACAATCAACGGAAATTTGTAAGACCAAGACACAATTCAGATATTTACATTCACACAATTCAACTTATGATGTGAAATGACTAAAAACAAATACACACATAGATGGACTTATGTGTATGAAAAAGGTTTATAAAACATGAAGAAACTCGTACTTGCAAGCTTAATTGCACTCTCTAGCCAGCTTGCACTTGCAGCCACCACTCAAGATACCATTAACCCCGAATTTGCCAAGATTGAGGAAATGGTTAAAGCCAATAATATGACGGGGGCGTATCAGGCTTTAGAAAAACTGGCGAAGTCTGGCAACCCACAAGCCATGTATAACTTGGCTTATTTGACTCAGACTGGCCAAGGCACAACGAAGAATGAGAAGAAAGCCATTCAGCTCTATCAAGATGCTGCAAACAAAGGCTACCCTGTTGCGCATTATGTGCTTGCGAAAAACTATGTCACTGGTACTTTAGGCTTGCCCCAAGACATCAACAAAGCCAAACAACACTTTGAAGCCGCATCTAAATTAGGCTTTGATGATGCAACCGTTGAATATGCCGTGCTGTTATTTTCTGAAAATAAACCAGAGTCTGAAAAGTTAGCTCTTAAGAAACTTGAGCCTTTGGTGAAAAAAGGCAACTATCAAGCCATTCATGCGCAAGCCTTGTACGACATCAGCACAGGCTTCAAAAACAAACAAGAAGCGCCGATTCAAAAAGGCCTCAACAGTATTCAAGACTTAGCCAAAAAAGGCTATATTCCTGCACTGATGGCCGTAGGCAATATGTTTGCTAATGGCAATATCATTCCGCAGAACTTGCCTGAAGCGAAGAAAATTTTCACCGCTTTAGCCAAGGAAAATGTGCCGCAAGCCAAGGAATCTTTGGCGATGGTTGATAAAATGATTGCCGATCAAGCCAAAGCTCCTGCTGCAACAGCTGCGGTCAAAAAATAAATAGCTTCTTCAAAAAATACTCTCAATTGAGAGTATTTTTTTCACCACCAAATACCAATCAACACACTAACCACCACAAAACTTAATAGCGTGCTGATCATCAGTGGAGTGAGTGCTTTTTCATTCAAACCATACACTTGCCCAAAAATTCCGAATAGAGATGGCATCGGTAAAGCTGCAATCAAGGTTCCTGCATAAATCATCTTTGGGTCCAACTCAGTCAAATAGGTCAGCCCTAAATAAACCAATAGTGGCATACAAATATTTTTAGATGCCACCAGATAAACCGTTTGCAGGTTAAAAGACTGAATAGTGAGACCCACCATGCCCCCACCAATAATAAAGAGTGCTAAAGGTGCAGCGGTCTGACCTAGCATCGCAAATACTTGGTCGATTAAATGTGGAATTTGAATTTCGAAAATCGCACAACTCATGCCAATCATTACCGATAAAAACAATGGATTTTTGAGTAACGTAAGAAATGTGGTTTTTAAAATGGAGGCTAAATTGGCTTGTCTTTGTCGCCCTATTTCCGCCAGAGTGAGCATCAGCGGTACAAGAAATACACTTTCAATGATCACCACCAATGAAATATAAATCATCGCTTCGCTTCCCATCAGCAGCGTCAGAATTGCTGCTCCCAATAATCCCGTATTGGACATGGATGCACCCAGTGAAAAAACTGCAGCGTGGGTAAAGTGATTCTTAAACAACTTTTGACCTAAAATAAAAGACGTAATAAATAAGCCAAAGGTCACAGCTGCATAAACATAAAAATATGACGGATACCAAATTTCATGCAAATCTTTTGATGCTAAGGCATGTAACAATAAAGCAGGTAACGCAATTTTGATGACAAAAGCACTGATTGCAGTCATTTGCTCTTTAGCGAGCAACTGGATTTTGACAGAGGCAAAACCGAGAAAGAGCAGGAAAAAAACTGGAAAAATTACCGAAAAAATCATTCAAGTTGTTCCTTTTCCAGATGATGTAAGTAAAGACCTATCCTAGGATACACCTTTACTCAGTTGAAATATTTTTAAAGCCCAATGGCAAAGCAAAATGCTTATGCGATTAGAACGCAGAAAACAAATCTTTGATCCCATGTGGCTGACACCGTAAATACTGCGGTGCGATAGAGACTTTCCCACCCAGTTCTGCGGCTGCATGCCACGGCCATCGTGGGTCATACAACATGGCGCGCGCCAGACCAATTGCATCGGCTTCTTGCGCTTCTAAAATATGTTCAGCCTGTTTGGCTTCTGTAATCAATCCAACCGCAATGACTGGAATTTTCACCGCTTGCGTCACCGCGTGGGCAAAAGGCACTTGATACTTGGCCTTAATCTGAATGTCTTGTTCCACATGCAAGCCACCACTTGAGACATGAATATAAGCCGCCCCGAGTTGCTCCAACGCTTTCGATAGCCCCACTGTTGAATCAATATCCCAACTTTCTGTTGCGGTCGACTCCATCCAATCAGTTGCAGATAAACGTATACCTACGGGATAGTTTTCAGGAACAGCTTGTTTAATGGCTTGGAATACTTCTAAGGTAAATCGAATGCGGTTTTCAAAACTTCCGCCATATTCATCGGTACGTCGGTTCGACAGCGGTGACATGAACTGATGCAACAAATAACCATGGGCTGCATGTAGCTCAATCAGCTCAAAACCTGCATCTACTGCCCGTACTGCAGCACTGGCAAAGTCTTCGATGATGTCTTGCATCTCCGTCACACTCAAAGCATGTGGTGCGTGCTCTTCGGGCTTAAAGGGCACATCACTGGCAGACACCGTTTGCCAACCATGCGGTTCATTTGGTTTCATCTGACCTTTTCCCGACCAAGGACGATCGGTCGATGCTTTACGCCCTGCATGTGCCAGTTGAATGGCAAAAGGCATCGGAGAGAGTGTTTTGACTTTTCTGAGCAAGGCTTTCATTTGTGCACGTTGCAAATCATTCCACAGTCCTAAATCCGCAAAACTGATCCGTCCTACCGCTTGTACGGCTGTCGCTTCAACAATACATAAGCCCGCACCTGACAATGCATAATTGGCCCATTGTTGCTCATGCCAATAGCTCAACTCACCCGCATCATTGGCTGAATATTGGCACATCGGCGCAATCACGATTTTATTTATTAAGTTTAGATCCCCAAATTGAATGGGTTGAAATAATAATGGCATCATAGCTCTCCCTGTACTCACTATGATCTATAACAAATAAAGTGCCTTGCATTCAACGCTAAAAGTGCAAATCTGCTGTCAAACCTTTGCACTTTTATAGCTATCCATTTAAAAAATAATGCGGCTTCCAAGCCCCAAGACCAATGCATTATCCACCACATGGCTTGAACCTGAGTTGACCACATACTGAATGTTGGGACGTAACATTAACCATGGCGTAGGGTTATAGCTATAGTTCAGTTCAATATTGTATTCCGCGCTCGCATCATACTGTGCTTTACCCGCAGCGAATCGATCATTTAGGTGTACTCGATTCACACCCAAACCTAAAATATCCGTCGGATGCTGTTCAAATACCCCAATATATTTCAGCCCCACTTGTTGTGAGTTGTCTACTTTATTGGTGATGCGGTCATGCCATGTAAAGTTGGCAAAACTATGCAAACCTTGGCGCCCTGCACCCGTTGAAGTCAGTTGCTGTTCGATGGCAATCCATCCTGCAAATGTCCGGTCTTCGCCAACCACACCTTTGCCATAAGCCACATCATATTGGTTATTTGGATCATCTGCGGTGTTATATATCCAACCAACCCGATAGCTCCCCGCCAAACCATTGAACAGTGCTTTCGGTGCCCAAATCACTTCTACTGGAATAGTCACACCATCGGCATGTTCTGTGTCTAGGCTCCAACCTTGTCCTTCGGCTTTTCCATTGCCATTATCTGGATTGAATTCATAAACACCCACTTGAGTTGCTACTTCAGGGGTCAGTTGGTACTTAATACGACCGCCCCATTGTGAAACCGGCGTATTCATCCAGATATTGCCCTGCCATTTCCCCATTTGTGCGGCACAAAAGGCATTACTGACAAAATCACACGCCATCACATCAAAATCAGAACCCAAACCCAGTCGCCCAACTTTGACACTGAGTCCTTGTTCTTTAAATCTCTTTTCAATCGAAAGCTCAGATAAACGGCTGCCTTGGTTTCCACGGCCATAGGTGGCTTGCACATTGGCTAATTGCGGTGCAGTAGGATCTTGCAAATCTCGAATTGAGGTACTTTGTCCTTGACGCGCAGTCGCAACAAAACGAACAGTGACCCCTTCCCAGCCCGCTAGCTTTTCTAAATCAAATTGTGTACCTAACCAAAACTGCGAAGCGGTACTTGGGCTTGCACCTGCATTGCGACCGCCATCCGCCAAATAGTTGGTATCTGTTAAAGCATTAGCTTCAAACTTAATGCCTTTTTGCGCCAATTCAGTTCGTTTTCCCTGCCAGTCACCAAACAAATACTGGCCATGTACATCCAACATCTGCTCCGCATGACTCACTGTCGCCCAAGCACACATTGCTGTTGCAAATAAAGAGAAAGAAAACTGTCGCATAAAACCTAAGCCCCAAACTAAAATGAAGAACAATTCATTTCATTTAAATGAAAAATTTAATGAAAAGTACATAATTTTTAAACAAAGATCTCAGCAAAATTTTTATCATTAAGTCAAAAAAAAGTTATCAATATCATCCTCAGCTATAAACAGAGGATTGGATTTGGGTGATTCATGGCAGTTTTCACTCAATTCAAGAGTGTAATTTAAGGAGGAGGATTCCTGATCACAACAGACACCCCCCGCAGTTTAGCTTTGTACAAATGCACTAAAAGCAAGCCCCTGACTGAAATCACTTGCAATTTTGCGTGTACACCACAATATTAGCCTCAAGTTTTATCATCTCATGTTGCCATGCCAGAATTACCTGAAGTTGAAACCACCAAAGCCAGTTTAGCGCCGTTATTAGATCAGCAAGTGCTTAGTGTTGAAGTTCGCCAGTCGAGCCTGCGCTGGCCGATTCCCACCGATCTAAACAAACTGGTGGGACAACGCTTAATTCAACTCAAACGCCGTTCTAAATACATTTTGGCCGTTTTTGAACAAGACACTATGCTTTGGCATTTGGGCATGTCAGGGAGTTTCCGTATTTGTGAGGTGGGTGAGACGCTGCGTAAACACGATCATTTGATTATTCGTTTTGAAGATGTCGAACTACGCTACCATGACCCGCGCCGCTTCGGCTGTATTTTATGGCTGGATGAATATTCGCAAACCAAGTTAATCGATACCCTTGGGCCTGAACCGCTGAGTGCTGATTTTAACGCTGAATATTTAAGCCAAAAGTTAAAAAACAAACAGGTCGGCATAAAAGTTGCAATCATGGATAACCATGTGGTGGTTGGTGTTGGAAATATCTATGCCACAGAGAGTTTGTTTAATTTGGGCATACACCCTGCGCAAGTGGCATCTAGTTTAACGTCCAACCAAATTGAAAAATTGGTGGTCGAGATTAAACGTATTTTGCAGCAGGCCATCGATTTAGGTGGTTCTACCCTGCGGGACTATTCCAATGCGATGGGTGAAAATGGTTACTTTCAACAAACTTTATTGGCTTATGGTCGAGCAGGTGAAATGTGTGTGAACTGCGAGACTACGCTTGAAAACATCAAACTGGGACAGCGTGCTTCTGTGTTTTGTCCCGAATGCCAACCGCTGAAAAAAGTGCAATCTAAGCCCAAAGCCACAGTTCGAGGAAAAACCAAATGAAAACTGCTATTGTTCGTCATATTTTGGTCAAAGACAAAGACCTCGCTGAACAGTTGAAAAAGAAAATCCATGATGGTGCCGATTTCGCCAAAATTGCTAAGCAATACTCCACCTGTAACTCGGCTAAACGCGGTGGTGAACTGGGTGAAGTCAAAAAAGGCCAACTGGTGCCTGTGATTGATAAATTGGTCTTTAGTGCTGCTGAAAAAGTACTACATGGTCCCATCAAGAGCCAATTTGGTTTCCATTTACTAGAAATTAAATTCCGTATGGATTTTTAAAAGGATGCGCGTTGTGTGATGTGTTTAAGCCTAAACACATCACGAACACTGTATTTGATTAAGCCTCTTTCATCTCATATGTCCAAGCATCAACGTGTTCGCTAGATTCCAACGTCCCTTGTACCATCACCCGTTGATACTGTATCCCTTCAAACTCATCCAATGCATCCCAATGTTCGGTCAATTTTTCACTACTAAAAAAATATCCTTCAACCCCTGCTGCTTGCGGATCTAAAACAATGGCGAATAAGCCTTTGTCAGGTCCGCAATCCAAAATATGCACCACGCCACGCACATAGCCTTTTTGCCATGTCCCACCTATACGCTCTAAAAGATGGGCATTTTCATGATTGGGACGAAGTGTCCCATAGACAAATAATTGGTTCATTCGGCATCCCCATAGCTATTCAATCAGCGCGCATCATAAAGTCAAAATTGTACAAAAACCAGTCTTTCGATAAGTCTCAGACATAAAAAAACGGCACTTGATGTGCCGTTTTTTTTTAACCATTCGATTACTGACGTTTTTTCAATTCATCACGAATTTCACGTAACAACTCAATATCTTCTGGCGTTGCTGCTGGTTCTGGCGCTGCTTCTTCTTGTTTACGGCGCATACGATTAATCATTTTCACCATTAAGAACACCACCCATGCCAAAATGATGAAGTTAATTAAAATCGTAAGGAAGTTACCATAAGTCAGGACGTTCACACCAGCTTTGGTCAACTCATCTAAAGACTGTAAATTATTAGGGTTGTCCCCCAAAACAAAGAATTTCTGTGTGAAATCTACACCACCACCAGTGACAACCGTGATCAATGGCATGATGATGTCTTTCACCAATGAATCGACAATTTTACCAAATGCACCACCGATGATTACACCGACAGCCAAATCAATCATGTTGCCTTTGACCGCAAATTCGCGGAATTCTTGAACAATACTCATCTAAATCTCCAGTTATTTTTTGACTTTAATTTATGTGACGAAGTATACATTAATTTTATAGCTTCATTTCCACGTAATTTACTCGGAAATCATCTGCTTTTATATATTGGTTTGCTAATTTTAAACAAAAAAATGCCATCAATAAATTGATGGCATTTTTAAATGTCGCGGCCCGCATGGGGCAACATCATTTTTAAAACTTATTTACCAGAACGGTTACGTTTACGTTCGTTTTCAGTCAAGTAGCGCTTACGGATACGGATTGACTTAGGTGTTACTTCAACTAATTCATCATCTTCAATGAATTCAAGCGCTTGTTCAAGCGTATATTCAACAGCAGGAACAAGAGTCAACGCATCATCAGTACCAGAAGCACGTACGTTTGTTAACTGTTTTGCTTTAGTTGGGTTAACTGTCATGTCATCTGAACGAGAGTTAATACCAATGATCATACCTTCGTAAACTTCTAACTGAGGTTTAGCAAATAGACGACCACGGTCTTGCAATGTGAACAATGCATAGCCAAGGCAAGTACCTTGAACCATAGAAATCAACACACCGTTTTGACGTTTCGCAACAGTACCTTGTTTCATTGGACCGTAATGCGAGAAGCTTGATGTCATGATCCCTGTACCAGAAGTCATGGTCAAGAATTCTGAACGGAAACCAATTAAGCCACGTGAAGGAACAGTTGCTTCAATACGGATACGGCCTTTACCGTCAACTTCCATATTCGTCATTTCGCCTTTACGGTGACCCATTTGTTCCATTACAGAACCTTGGTGCTGTTCTTCAACGTCAAATGTTACGTTTTCGTATGGCTCTTGCTTTTCGCCATCAACTTCTTTCAAGATTACTTGTGGACGAGATACGCCCATCTCGAAGCCTTCACGACGCATGTTTTCAATAAGAACTGAAAGGTGAAGTTCACCACGACCAGATACTTTGAAACGGTCTGGACTATCAGTGTCTTCAACACGTAACGCTACGTTATGAATTAATTCGCGGTCTAAACGCTCACGGATGTTACGTGAAGTTACGAATTTACCTTCTTTACCAGCAAACGGTGAGTTGTTTACTTGGAAAGTCATCGTTACTGTAGGTTCATCTACAGACAATGGTGGTAAAGCTTCAACATTTTTCGGATCACAAATTGTGTCAGAGATATGAAGTTCATCAATACCTGTGATACATACGATATCGCCTGCTTGAGCAGAATCAACATCAACACGTTCTAAACCGTGGTAACCCATGATTTTTAAGATACGACCGTTACGAGTCTTACCTTCTTTGTCAATTACAGTAACTTGAGTGTTCAGACCAACTGAACCACGTTGAATACGACCAACACCGATAACACCTACGAAGCTGTTATAGTCAAGTGAAGAAATCTGCATTTGGAATGGACCATCAACATCAACTGCTGGTGGCTCAACAATGTCTACGATGGTTTGGAACAATGGAGTCATATCTTCAGCAAGTTCTTCTGGAGATGGACCAGCCACACCACGAAGACCTGAAGCGTAAACAACTGGGAAGTCTAACTGTTCGTCAGAACCACCAAGGTTATCAAACAAATCAAATACTTGGTCAATAACCCAATCTGGACGCGCACTTGGCTTGTCGACTTTGTTGATAATTACGATTGGCTTCAAACCACGTGCGAACGCTTTTTGCGTTACGAAACGAGTTTGTGGCATTGGGCCTTCTTGAGAGTCAACAAGAAGAAGTACACAGTCAACCATCGACATTACACGTTCAACTTCACCACCGAAGTCCGCGTGTCCTGGGGTGTCGACGATGTTAATACGGTATTCTGTATTGGTACGTGCATCTAACCATTTAATTGCAGTGTTTTTTGCAAGAATGGTAATACCACGTTCACTTTCAATCGCGCCTGAATCCATGACACGCTCAATCTCGCCTGCACGATCGCCAAGTGCACCTGATTGCTGTAAAAGTTTATCTACTAGAGTGGTTTTACCGTGGTCAACGTGCGCAATGATGGCAATGTTGCGGAGAGTTTTGATATCTGACATGTAAATTCGATACGCCTAAAGTTTGAGGGCAAATTATACAGAAAAATAATAGAATTTAGTAGTGACAGTTTATTGACAGACTCATTTTTTTTGATAGGTGGTGTGTAATTAATTTTGTAAAGCTGTGTAAAGCGATTAGAATAGCGCCACCTTGCTAACACCCTTTGACATATGTCTGATCAAAATCTCTCTCCCAATCAAACAGATCAACTCGATTTGGTCTATGGTTTAAACGACCGCCCTCGCCCAATCATTGCTTTTCTTGCTGCCTTTCAACATCTCCTTGCAATTATTGTCCCAATTGTTACTCCGGGCTTACTTATCTGCCTAGCGCTTGGTGTGTCGAAAGAAGACACCAACATGATTTTATCCATGTCTTTGGTCATTTCAGGGATTGCAACCTTCTTACAATGTAAAAAAGTTGGACCTTTTGGTGCAGGCTTATTGATTGTTCAGGGCACCAGTTTTAACTTTATCGGCCCGATTATTGGAATTGGCTCTGCCATGGTTGCTGCAGGTACTCCTGTAGAGTCTGTCATGGCTGCAATTTTTGGTGTGGTAATCGCAGGTTCATTTATTGAAATGGGCGTGTCACGTATTCTGCCGTGGGTGAAAATGCTCATTACCCCATTGGTAACAGGCATTGTGGTGTTATTGATTGGTTTGACTCTCATTAAAGAAGGTCTGATCAGCATGGGTGGTGGCTATCAAGCCATGTCAAACAACACCTTTGCGAATGCAGACAACTTAATCATGTCTTGTACAGTACTGGCACTAATCATTATATTAAACCGTATTCGCATTACTTGGGTGAAAAGCTCGGCTATTTTAATCGCACTGATTGTCGGTTATGTGTTGGCAGGCTTTATGGGGTATCTCGACTTTTCCGGTCTTGAGGATGCACCTCTGGTTCAAATCCCAACCCCAATGCACTTTGGTTTAGACTTCTCTTGGAGTTTGTTTATTCCAATGGCCTTTATTTACCTTGTGACCTCTTTAGAGGCGATTGGTGATATTACAGCAACCTCTAAACTCTCGAACCAACCTGTCGACGGTGCAACATGGATGGAGCGTATTAAAGGTGGTGTCTTGGTAAATGGTGCAAATTCTTTCCTTGCGGGTATTTTCAATACATTCCCTAGCTCGGTCTTTGCACAAAACAATGGCGTGATTCAACTTACTGGCGTTGCGAGCCGTTATGTCGGCATCTGGATTGCTGCATTATTGGTGATTTTAGGTTTATTCCCTGCTGTTGCAGGCGTGATTCAGGCAGTACCCCAAGCTGTTTTAGGCGGTGCTGTGATGGTGATGTTTGGTGCTGTTGCCGCGTCAGGAATTAACATTCTGTCAGGTATTCATCTTGACCGCCGCGCACTACTGATTATTGCCATTTCATTGGCGCTTGGCTTAGGTGTTGCACAAGTTCCACAAATTTTGGAACATTTACCAGAATTATTCCGTAACATCTTTAGCTCCGGTGTTGCGACAGGTGGTATTGCAGCCTTGTTATTAAATATTATTCTTCCTGAAACGAAGAAATAATTGTTCATTTCAGTATGCACTTTGCCCAGCACTGTCTGGGCATCGTTTTTACAATGGAGTATATAAAATGGATCCACGAAGTGAAGTTGTTCTTCGCCAGCAGGAATTTCTCTCTGGTTCAGTCTTACTAGTCAATGCACCGTGTGACGAATTAAATACACAGCTGATTGGTGCTGTAGAGCCGCATTTTTGGACATGGAACTTTAACGAATTACAATATTTCCAAAACCAACAAAGTGATGTTCATTTTGGTACAGATTTGCCTGATGTCGCTTTTGATCAAGCCATCGTGTTTGTTCCAAAGTCAAAAGAACTACTCAATTATGTCCTACACCAACTGGTCAGTCGTTTGGCTGTAGGCGCATCGATCTTTTTAGTCGGTGAAAAGAAAGGCGGTGTAGAACGCGCTTCTAAACAGCTGCAACCTTTTGGTAAAACCCTCAAATTAGACAGCGCTCGACATTGTCAAATGTGGCAATTGGTCACTGAAAAAACCGTAACCGCAAAACCTTTGGCCGATTGGGCTCAACTCTACACAGTGGCAACCCCGAAAGGTGAATTACAGATTTGCGCATTACCGGGTGTGTTTAGTCAAAATCGTCTAGACGTGGGCACAGCCGTGTTATTGCCTCACCTATCACATGTCACTTCTGGAAAAATTGCAGACTTTGGCTGTGGTGCAGGTGTAATCAGCGCTTATTTGGCCAAGTTAAATCCGAAAAATCGCATTTTTGCGCTGGATGTCGATGCCTTTGCACTGGCTTCAACAAAAATGACTTTTGAGAAAAATAACCTTTTACCAGAACAACTTGAGATTAAAGCGGTACACGGAATTGAGGATGCTCCACTATTCTTACACGCAATCGTCAGTAATCCCCCATTCCATCAAGGCATTCATACAGATTACAATGCCAGCGAAAATTTATGCAAAACATCCCGTCGCCATCTTAAATCGGATGGCGAGTTGTGGATTGTTGCCAACCGCTTTCTGAATTATCCATTACTCATTGAGCAAAGTTTTGGCCAATGTATAACCAAAGCCGATCAACAAGGCTTTAAAGTGCTGTTTGCTAGCACACAAAAGAAATCTTAAGGAACAATGATGAGCGAAACGACTCAACCAGCTCAACTCAAGCGGAAGCTTGGAGCTCGCCATCTGAATATGATCGCCATTGGTGGTTCAATTGGTACAGGTTTATTCCTTGCCTCAGGTGCAACCATTGCAAATGCTGGCCCTGGCGGGGCGTTATTGGCCTACTGCTTAATTGGTGTGATGATTTACTTTCTCATGACCAGTCTGGGTGAGTTGGCAACACACAACCCAACATCCGGTGCATTTTTCACCTATGGCACCAAGTATGTTGAAGGCGGTTTTGGTTTCGCCCTTGGCTGGAACTATTGGTATAACTGGGCCATTACGGTTGCATTTGAATTGGTTGCAGTTCAATTCATCATGAAATTCTGGTTTCCCGACCTGCCCGGTTTCTACTGGAGTGCTCTCTTCTTAGCTGTTGTCTTTGGGATCAATGCACTGACAGTCAAAGGCTTTGGTGAAAGTGAATTCTTCTTCTCCTTGGTCAAAGTCCTTGCCATCATTGTATTTATCATCATTGGTATTTTCATGATTGGTAAAATCATGATGACGCCTGGTGTCGCAACTTTTGCCAACTGGACCAAAGGTGAAGCGCCCTTCGTTGGTGGCTTATCTGCACTGATTGGTGTGGCGATGATTGCAGGGTTCTCGTTCCAAGGTACCGAAATGGTCGGTGTTGCTGCAGGTGAATCAAAAGATCCGCAAAAAACTATCCCGATTGCCATCAAACAGATTTTTTGGCGTATTCTACTGTTTTATGTAGTGTGTATTTTCATTATCGGCACACTCATTTCATATGATGATCCACTTTTGTTACAAGCGGCTTCATCAGAGAATATTGCACTCTCTCCATTTACCTTACTCTATGAAAAAGCTGGTTTTGCCTTTGCTGCCAGCGTGATGAATGCCGTGATTTTAACCGCAATTCTATCGGCAGGTAACTCTGGAATGTATTCATCAACGCGTATGCTGTTCAATATGGCTCAAAATGGCAGTGCACCTAAAGCATTTGCCAAATTAGACCCTCGCGGCGTACCTATGAATGCGCTTTATGCGACAACAGCAATTGCTGCACTCTGCTTCTTAACTACTTTCATTGGCGAAGAACAGGTCTTTAATTGGCTGCTCAACATGTCAGGTATGTGTGGCTTTATTGTTTGGTTAGGGATTGCTGTTTCACACTATCGTTTCCGTAAAGGCTATGTTGCCCAAGGTCATAAGGTTGAAGACTTAGCTTATCGTGCGAAATTCTTTCCCTTTGCCCCGTGGTTTGCCTTTATTCTGTGTGCGATTGTTGTTTTAGGTCAAAACTACCAAGCGGTACTTGATGGCGAATGGCTCTCGGTTTTATCGACCTATATTGGTATTTTCTTATTCTTGGTGATTTGGCTAGGCTATAAATGGAAATACAAAACTAAACTGGTTTCATACAAAGAAATGGATGTCAGTCCAATGAATCCTGATCGCGAATAAAATCTATTCATAATAAAAGACAGCCTTCGGGCTGTTTTTTATTACCCTCATTTCATTTTTTATTCTTTCATTCAAAACATAAAAAATTAATAAATAAAGTAATTTTCAATAAGACAGTTCAATTATTGACATCACATAAAAGCGATACCCATGATTCGGATCTAGCCTAAAATTAGTTAATATTCTTCGATCAATATCGGCTCACTTGTGCGATGAACAATTTACATACTTAGGCAGTAAAAAGGACATACTTGATTTAGCTCCCTATTCGCACTGCCATAATTAAATGTTACGGATCATTGAGTACTGATCTCTATCTAATTTTTAGACAGAAAATAAAATAACTTCAAATTATCCCAAGCTAGACATGTTATTTCGTTGGCAAACAAACCCGTGTAAAGCTAAATAACTAGAAATATCCATTCATTCTAAAGGTAAAGCTATTACCGATGTCGTGTAGCATGAGTGACGGCCCCCTTTTCATTCTTCTTATATTCATCCTCTAAAATTAAATACTTCTAACAGTGTCTTATATCCTATGCGTATAGGACCATAACCACCGTAAGTCTTAAAGGCTCTTGCATTGAGCTCGAGTTTATTTTCAAAGATGCGAGTTAACATATATTTCATTGTTTTAGACATAAAAAACGACTCCGAAGAGTCGTTTTTTAGTTAAAACTCAGATTATTGAGCTTGAACTGTACGGCTGCCAGAAATTGTCGCGAATACACGACGGTTCATAGCACGACCTTCTTTAGTGTTGTTGTCAGCAATCGGTTGGTCCCAAGCGAAACCTTGAGTAGACAAACGAGCTGGGTCAACGTTGTATTCGTTTACTAGAGACGATTTAACAGAGTTAGCACGAGCTAAAGATAAACGTTCGTTCAATGCACGTGGACCAGTGTTGTCTGTGTGACCTTCGATGCGAGCAGTAGCGTTTGGATATTCAACTAACTTCTCAGCAACTTTAGCGATTTCTGGCTTGTATTGGTCTTTGATGTTTGATTTGTTTGTATCAAAGAACACACGAAGTTCCATGTTAAGGTCTTCAGTTAACTCTTGTGGTTCAACTGGAGCAACTGGCTCAACTGGAGCAACTTCTACTACTGGAGCAGCAGGTTTCAAGTGACCACCAAGAACTACGTTAAGACCAGCAAGCGCTGTGTAGTTCCAGAAATCTTCATCGATGTTGTAAGTAGCACGAGCTTCAGTACGTAGAGACAAAGCATCGTTCAAGCGCCAGAAAGCACCGAAACCAGCATTACCTAAAGTACCTTCTTCGTTTTTAGCAATACCATCGATGTCATATTTGTAGTGACCAGCACCTAAAAGTACGTATGGCTTGATTTTGCTGTCGTAGTTTTTAGTGATCAAATCAGAAGTAGCATAGAAGTTACCGTTGATTTGAGTTTGCTTGTATTCAGCGCCAGCAGCAAGACCGTCTACATCACCTTTAACTTGGTTATATTCAGCTTCAAAACCTAACCAAGGAGTCAATTCAACACCAAGTGCAGCGCCAACGAATAAATCGTCTTGAATTTCAGGACCAGAAGTTAAATGGTCAACACCGTTGTTGTGTTGACTGTCTTGCCAAGTGTAACCAAGCATTAATGGAGTAACAGTTACGCCCGCGTTTGCAGCAGCTAAAGGAGCAGCTACGAGCATTGCTAATGCAATACGACTCATTTTCATGGATTTATCCTCCAGAGATAACAATTGTTTTTCAAGCTTAAGCTTAAAATTATTTAACCATTCTGAGATAGGCTTTTTTATACCCCAGTTTTATTTTTAAGCTATTCGCAATGAATCATACAAACACTTTATTTTTTTTCCAAGTGCTTGATAACTTTAATCAAGTAAATTATTGACAAAATTACTTACAATTTCCGTTGTAATTCGGTAATTTTTTACTCAATTTTTACTTGCGAATAGCTTATTTTCACTTGTCTTACATTTTAACAGCTTTTTAAACAAGTTGAGTACTACTAATTATGTATAAAATTTGTTTGATAAACAAAGCTTTAATAAATAAAAAATAGCCTATAACAATAAAACTGGATAACCATATGTTTTTTATCAATAAAAAAGGGTTCACCTTATTTGAACTCATGATCACTATTAGCATTATTATGATCATTTGTACAATCGCGCTTCCTCACTTTCATCAGTATATGGCCTCACAAGAGCGAAGCAAAACACTGAATACATTACGAAATAGTATTCAGGCAGCCAAAAATATGGCCAACCTGCAACGTCAAAATATCACCATTTGTCCAAGTCAAGACCTCGTTCAATGTCAGAATCATCAATGGAACACAGGCTTTATTGTATTTATCGATAATAATAAAAACCGACGAGTAGATACCAATGAAACCATTATTCGGACAGAACAACAGCAGCTCAAATATGGCAATCTTGATTGGCACGGCGCACTTAAACTTCCATCCTTAAGCTTTAAAGCTGAAAATGGCTTGCCCCTTGGCTCAAATGGAACCTTCTATTACTGCTCTACACAAAGTCAGGATCACTTTAAACTGGTCATGAGCAAAATGGGACAAGTCCGCCCCGAACCACTCAATACCTGTAACTAGACCCATGAGTCCATAATCACGTTTTCAGCTTTTCTATCTAGCAAATTTGCATATACTGCTTAAGTTTCCAACAAAACGTATAAGTAATTCGGAGTAGAAAATGACAGACATCGTAATTGTGAATGGTGCTCGTACGGCAATGGGCGGTTTTCAAGGCGGTTTAGCCAGTGTGACCGCTCCAGAACTCGGTGCTGTTACGATTAAAGAAGCGATTGCTCGTGCTGGCCTACACGCAAACGATGTAGAAGAAGTAATCATGGGTTGTGTTCTACCTGCGGGATTAAAGCAAGGTCCAGCGCGTCAAGCTATGCGCCAAGCAGGTTTACCTGATTCAACAGGTGCCGTGACCATTAATAAATTATGTGGTTCTGGTATGAAAGCGGTAATGCAAGCAGCGGATATGATCAAAGCAGGTTCAGCAAATATCGTGGTTGCAGGTGGCATGGAGTCGATGACCAATGCCCCTTATATTTTAACCAAAGCACGCGCGGGCTACCGTATGGGACATGGCGATGTCAAAGACCATATGTTTCTTGATGGTTTAGAAGATGCTGAAACAGGTCGCTTGATGGGTTCTTTTGCACAAGATATGGCCAACACCCGCGGCTATACGCGTGAGCAAATGGATGCATTTGCAATTCGCTCTTTAGAGCGTGCACAAACGGCGGTCAACGAAGGTTACTTTGCCGACGAAATCGTGCCTGTGACTGTTTCATCTCGCAAAGGTGATGTAGTTGTAGATAAAGATGAACAACCGTTCAATGCTAATATTGCAAAAATTCCAAGCCTTCGCCCTGCTTTTGCTAAAGACGGCACCATCACTGCGGCAAATGCAAGCTCAATCTCGGATGGTGCATCCGCACTGGTTTTAACTTCAGCAGAAAATGCATCGAACAAAGGCTTAGCACCATTAGCCAAAATTGTAGCTTATGCATCGAATTCACAGCATCCATCAGAGTTCACCATTGCACCAGTCGGTGCAATTGAAAAAGTGCTTAAGAAAACAGGTTGGAATGCGCAGGACGTGGACCTTTGGGAAATCAATGAAGCTTTTGCGATGGTGACCATGTGTCCAATCGATGACTTCAAACTTGATCCAGCAAAAGTGAACATTAATGGTGGGGCTTGCGCACTGGGTCACCCTGTCGGTTCAACCGGTTCACGTATTATCTTGACCTTGATTCATGCGCTTAAACGTACAGGTGGTAAAAAAGGTATTGCAGCGCTATGCATCGGCGGTGGTGAAGCGACTGCTGTAGCGATTGAATTACTTTAAGACGCGAGTCATCTTCTTTTATTGACATATTTTATACAATAAAAGATTGGATGATTAGCTGATATAAAAGCGACATTTATGAAAATCCCTCGACTGCGAGGGATTTTTTATTACAAGATTGTATTAGGGGCGATCTCAACGACTTGTTAAAATAACGACGAAAAAAACAACAAGGATAAAACAATGCAACTGAATCACTACCTCAACTTTGATGGTCAAACTGAAGCCGCTTTTAATTTTTACAAATCTATCTTTGGTGGAGAGTTTGCAACTTTCATGCGTTATGGAGATTTACCTTCAGATGAAAGTTCAGTCGCCCTTTCCGAAGCTGACCAACAAAAAATCATGCATGTTTCACTTCCCATCAATGCCAGCACGATTTTGATGGCTTCGGATAACAACGATCAGTTTTGTGCTCAAAGCAATACCGTCTTTACTGTAGGCAACAACCACTATATTTCGATTAACTTAGATGCCCATGAACAAGCCGATGCTAAACGCTTATTTGATGCACTTTCAGTCAATGGAAAAATAGAAATGCCTCTAGAGAAAACGTTTTGGGGTGCACTCTATGGTGCATTTACCGATCAGTTTGGAATTAAATGGATGGTGAATTGCCAATTAGAAGAAGGATAAAAGCTTTTTCTTTTTAAACATCAATATTTGAAAATTGCGCAATAATAGTGAGCCCGACAGTAATAAAACCGATACCAAGCCATCCAGCCAAATCGATGCTCTGTCCTAAAAATGCTTTAGCAAGGAGTGCTGTGGTGATGACACCAATGCCAGACCACAGCACATATAAAATTCCCGCTTGCATAAATTTCAAGGCATAGGCTGCACACGCAAAAGAAATTATGTAAAGCACCAGTGCAATACCTTGATCCAACTTATTGACCAAGCCATTGCCTTTTGCGGAATAAAAAGTCGAAAGCACATCTGTAGCAATAGCGATGAGTAGCCAAATGACACCGGGATTAATTTTTGCAAAAAGTGCCATCATGTCCAATTTACCTGCTTCTTTTCTTCAATTTGGTCATCAAAAATGCTGCGTATAAATACAAAAAAGCTGAACCGAAGTCCAGCTTTTAATTCACTTAAAAATTTAAGCGCCTGTTTGATAACTGGCTTGTGCAACGGCTGTTGATGCTTGATATGGATTTTGAAAATCATTTAAACCCGCAGCGGCTTCAAGAATGTCTTTACCTTCTTTAATAACAAAGGTATCAAAACCTGAACGTTTCATGTAGTTCAAGACATCTTTAAACACATCACCTGTTGCGCGTAGTTCGCCTTGGAAACCTTGACGACGTAATAGCGCTGCAAATGAATAGCCACGACCATCATTAAAACCCGCAAAATCAATAAAGATGGCATCTAGCTGATCTAAAGGGAACTCATGCGTTTCAGGAGAAGCATCGACTGTAACAAGGAGTGCTTTTTTACCCGAAACTTGAGCCAATTGATCTAACTGCTCAACCGTTAAAACCACATCCCCTTGCGGTAAAACACCGTCTTCACCAATCACTTGGTAAGTGTTGTCTGCAATCGAGCCCTCTTTAGAGAGGACTTGTAGTGCTAGATTAAGCATATGCACGCTCCTTAAAGGGTTGAATGCCCACACGGCGATAAGTGTCGATGAATTCTTCACCCTCAGCACGAAGGTCAAGATAAGTATTTAAAATTTCTTCAACGATGTCTGGCACCACTTCAGCTGCAAATGATGGACCTAAAATGTCGCCAATTGAAGCATCATGATCTGCATTACCACCCAAAGTGATTTGGTAAAATTCAGCGCCTTTTTTGTCCACACCTAAAATACCAATGTTGCCCACATGGTGGTGACCACATGCATTCATACAACCTGAAATATTCAGATCCAGTTTGCCAAGGTTATAAATGGTGTCTAAGTCATCAAAACGACGTGAAATTGCTTCTGAAATAGGAATTGATTTCGCATTTGCCAGTGAACAGAAGTCACCGCCTGGGCAGCAAATAATGTCTGTTAAGAAACCAATGTGCGCACGTGCTAGATTGTTTTTCTCAAGAATAGCCCACAGTTCAAACAAATCTTTTTGCGGTACATCCACCAAAGAAATATTTTGCTCATGCGTGGTCCGCAGTTCACCAAAGGTGTATTTGTCTGCAAGGTCTGCAATCAAATTCATCTCTTCCGTAGTCACGTCACCCGGAGCAATACCCGTGCGCTTCAACGAAATCGTTACAATACGATAGCCCTTCACTTTGTGCGCATTGGTATTGATATTGAACCACTGCTTGAATTTCGGATGTGCAGCAAACTGTTCAGAAAAATCTTCATCTGCATAATCTTGATAATCAAACGGTATAAATTCTTCGTCTAATTTCTGCAAAATTTCAGGCTGAATTTTTAAAGTTTTAATGGTGTGCGCAAACTCAGCTTCGACTTTTTCAGCAAAGACTTGAGGCGTCAACGCTTTCACCAAAATCTTAATACGTGCTTTATATTTGTTATCACGACGACCGTGTAAGTTATAAACACGTAGTACGGCTTCTAAATAAGCAATCAGGTCTTCACGTGGCAAGAAGTCACGAATGAAACTACCAATCACAGGGGTACGACCTAAGCCACCACCGACTTTAATTTTATAGCCTATCTCGCCTGCTTCATTTTTATCGATATACACCCCAATATCATGGAATGATGTCGCTGCACGATCAGTTTCTTCAAGTGCTGATACCGCAATCTTGAACTTACGTGGCAAGAAAGCAAATTCTGGGTGGAAGGTTGACCATTGACGGATCAATTCACACGTTGGACGTGGGTCAGCCACTTCACCGGCAACCACACCTGCATATTGGTCTGTGGTCGTGTTACGAATACAGTTACCCGAAGTTTGGATTGCATGCATTTGTACAGAAGCTAGCTCTTGAAGCATGTCTGGAACATTTTCTAGCGCAGGCCAGTTAAACTGAATATTCTGACGCGTTGAAACGTGTGCATAACCACGGTCAAACTCAGTTGCAAGTTCTGCAACTTTGCGCAATTGCGTTGAGTTCATTAAGCCATAAGGCACAGCAATACGTAACATTGGCGCATAGCGTTGTACATAGAGACCGTTTTGAAGACGTAATGGGCGGTACTCATCTTCAGTGAGTTTTCCAGCTAAATAACGTTCCGTTTGGTCACGGAACTGTGCAACACGTTCATTGATCAGTTGCTGATCGAAATCAGTATATAAATACATGGCGTACAGCTAGTAGTTTCATTATAACGGCTGACAGCATAACGAGATTTAAACTATCAACAAAATGCGTTTTTTACATATTTCATAGCTGTTTTATTGATAAGGATAAGTAGATGTACTGTTTGTCCCTAATCCTAAAGGTTTTTTCTGATTAAAGTATTTTTTATTAGATACTTATACATTATTCAGCTAACTCCGTTCAGCCGATCACATACACACTAACCAATGCATTGCTACCGCATAAATTTTAAACTCTGCTTATCTGGGCAGATCTCAATTTTTCTATTGCTTCCTCTTTCTCACTTTACCCTTTTAAACCGACTGCACATAAAAATAGCCTGACGAATCAGGCTATTTGAAAGTTTAAATGACTACAAAAGATTATTTTGCATCGGGTAAGGCATATGCCACCAAAGCATCTCCCATCTTGGTCCCAAATGAACCATGACCACCCGCCATAATGACCACATACTGTTTGCCATTGGCTTCATAGGTCATTGGTGTTGCTTGGCCACCTGCTGGTAGACGACCTTTCCAAAGTTCATCACCATTGGTCACGTTGATGGCACGGATATAATTATCCTGCGTACCACCGACAAACATCACATTACCCGCAGTTGAGATTGAACCACCAAGCATAGGAACCCCCATTTTAAATGGTGGTAATTGAATCCCCGGTAAACTGTCACGGATCGTACCAATACGACGTTTCCATGCAACTTCGTGAGTATTTAAATCTACACCTGCCACGAAACCCCAAGCAGGCTGTTTACATGGCAAACCAAATGGAGACAAGAACGCACTGATTTCTACACCGTAAGGCACTCCATACATCGGTTGTACACCCGCTTCAGTGCCTGCACCTTTGGCTGTTTTCGGACGGTTTGGATCGGCTGGAATGAGTCGAGATACAAATGGTAAACCAATTGGGTTCATCACCGCGATTTGACGGTCAGGGTTAACGGACATACCGCCCCATTCAAATACACCCAAGTTGCCAGGGAAAACCAAAGTTCCATTTTCTGAAGGTGGGGTATAAATACCATCATAATTCAGTTTGTGGAAAGACACTCGGCACATCAACTGGTCAAACATGGTTGCGCCCCACATTTGCTTATCTGTCAGTTTCTCTTTTGGCGCAAGGTCAAAGTCAGAGAAAGGTTGTGTCGCAGAGTAACGCTCACCTTTGGTTTGTGGCCCACGTTTCACTGTTTGTGGTACAGGTTTTTCCGTAATCGGAACAATGGCTGCACCAGTACGACGGTCTAGAACAAAGGCATTACCCGTTTTTGTTAACACGTAAATGGCGGGAACCATTTTGCCTGACTTATCTTTAATGTCAGTCAATGTCGGTTGTGATGGTACATCCATATCCCACAAATCATGATGCGTGGTTTGGAAGTTCCACACTAACTTACCTGTTGAAGCATTCAATGCCAGCATTGAGTTGGCATAACGCTCATGTAATTCGGTACGGTTACCGCCCCAAATATCTGGCGTACCCACACCCGTTGGAATGTAAACGATATCCAAAGCCGCATCATAGGCTAATGGTGCCCATGCATTCGGTGAGTTTTGAACATACTTTTGACCTGGAGCTGGAATTGCGTTCGGATCTTCTGCACCTGTGTCAAAGACCCACAACAATGCGCCGGTATTTACATCATAACCACGGATCACACCTGAAGGTTCTTCAGTTGAATAGTTATCTGTGGTTGAACCTGCAATAATAATAGTCGTGCCTGTGACCACAGGTGGAGAAGTTGGGATATAACCACCCGGATAAGGGAACGGCATATCTTTTTGTAAGTCAACTTCACCATTTTTACCAAAGTCCGTACAACGCTCACCAGTATCAGCATTGATAGCAACCAAACGGCCATCATTCACAGGTAAAATTACTTTACGTGGACATAGCTCGGACGATGACTTTTTATGCTGCAAGCTGGCTTCAAAACCAGCCGTATTGTTCGCATCATAATAAGACACGCCACGACAGGTTAAATGCTGAAAAGTATTGTCCGCTTTAAGTTTCGGATCAAAAGTCCATTTCGCCTTACCCGTAGCTGGGTCAAGTGCAACCAATTTTTGGTGCGTGGTACAGATATACATATTGTCCCCAACTTTAATTGGGGTGACCTGATTAGTGGTTTCACCAGAGTCATTTTCTGTTTTAAAGTCGCCTGTGTTATAGGTCCAAGCGACTTTTAAATCCTTAACATTCTCAGAATTAATTTGCGTTAAAGGAGAATAGCGCAAGCCAGATTGAGTACGGCCATATGCAGGCCAGTCGCCATCAGCAACACCCGGAATGGACTGCGCGGTTGCAGGTTGCTTGCTGCTCAGTTCACCTCGAATTTCTTGAGGGTCATTAAACACAGCAAAAATCATCACGGCAATAGTCACCGCCAGTGAACCTGTTAAAACCAGTTTTGCACTTTTTACGTTGTCAAAACCACGTGTGACCGCTGGAATGAGTAACCATAAGCCAAATAAACCAAGGATATCTAAACGTGGCGCCAAGGCAAAGAAGTCTGAACCCACTTCCCATAAGCCCCACACCACTGTACCCAAGACCAACAACGCATAAACAATTAATGCTGTACTTTTTAATTTTTGCAGTAGAACTGCAGTCGCGATGAAGAGTAAACCTGCAATGATGTAGTACCAAGACCCACCAAGCACTGCAAGATAAATCCCTCCTATCAGCAGGACTAAACCAAAGATCACAGCAATCACAGCTGTAAAAGTTTTAAGTCCTGAACCTGAAGACGGAGTACTCATATTGACCACCTTTTTCTTAGATTCTGTTAAAAGCTCATATCGTTTCAATATCGATATGAGCACCTAGACAGTTTTTAGATTTTAAGTATCTGTCCAAACGACTTATTTCGAACAGTTTTATGTTTTGAACAACCGTAAAAAGTATTTATTAACCTTGCTGGACAAATACTTATCGATCTAGAAACTAAAATGCGGTCTGGAATTTAATTCCGCCGACCCATGCATTTTCACCATTTTTATACGCGCCTACATGGCGGATATATTGGATATTGGGACGAATGGTTAACCAATTGGCTGCATGTATACCGTAGTAAATCTCGGCATCATATTCTTCACTTTGTAGACCACGGGCATCGACGCTGCTATTGGTAATATTCACGTCATTGACATCATCATTGATATTAATACGGGCTAAGCCAATCGCGATTTCGTCTTGAGGACGAGCATCAAAAGCGCCTTTATAGACCAAACCAATGTTCTGCATGTCGCGAACCGTATTGGTATCTGAATCATGTAGCGTGAGATTCACAAAACCTGTTAAACCACGTGCAGCATCACCGTGATGTGCTGTGAGTTGCTGCTTGGCAACAACCCAGCCGCCTTGTTTATGTGAGGTTTGCTGTGGGTTTTGAATGTCTGTGGCATCTGCCGAACTGTAGTAATAACCCGCACGATATTCGCCGGGTAACTTATTTATACCTACAGCAGGTTGCCACACCACTTCAGCAGGAATAATGGCCCCCTGCGAACCGTCTGTACTTAAGTTCCAGCCTTTGCCACGTTCTAAGTTTTCAGGGTTATATTCATACACCCCGACTTGTGCATACAGGTCTGGCCGAAGGTTATATTTGACTCGCGCAGCCCATTGGCTGACAGGCCAGTTGTACCACTGGTCACCGACCCAGTTACCAACTTGAGAGCCACAGAGCGCAAGGTTTTGGAAATCACAGTCGAAACTGTTGAAGTCTTCACCTTCACCAAAACGACCGACTTTGATGTCTAACTTTTGATCCATGAACTTTTTCTTAATCCACAAATCGGTTAAACGCCACGTCTGTCCACGTCCCCACACTTCTTGAGTGGAACTTAAATGCCCATCTAAAGCATCGGATGTTTGAGAAAGTGAACGCCCATTGCGCTCAGTAATGGTGATTTGAGCTTCAGTATCCTGCCAGCCCAAAATCTTATCTAAATCGAAGTGCGTGCCGAATGCAAACTGATCTGCATATTCGGTACCATGACTTGAAGAATGTGAGGCATCGAGCAATGTTGCCATTTCACCCGTATAGCCAAAGCTAAAGTCGTAGCCTTTTTGCTGCAATGCACTACGCTGACCATTCCAGTCACCCACCATCCAAGGGCTTTCTGCCTCAAAGGCTTTTGCAGCATACACACTTTGAAAGCAGCAACTGAGCGCTAAGAGACTGAGGTTAAAACACCAACTTCTTTTACATTTATTCATAATTGGTGACCTTTCTTACAAAATTACAACTAATCGATATGATACGCTTTATTTGTATAAAAACCCATTTTATGACGTTTTGTTGTTTTAAATCTATTCAAATTATCGCTATATGATATTTATAAAGAATCAAAACCGAGCGGTTTTCCTATAAATTCATATCTTATTTTTGAACGTGAAAACTTAATTGGACAAGCTAATTGTTGTTCGCTTTTTGTACTCCCCTCTTTTAAAGGTACAGAAATCACCCATGCACGATCTTTGGCTAATTGTGAATCGAGTGCTTCATCCAACTTTAATACCGGCTCAACGCAGACATCTTGCTGCTGAAAAATTGCGTTCCACGTGGCAAAATCTTGAGTTTTAATTTTGTCTTTTATTGCTTGTTTCACCACCTGACGGTCATCAGTTGCCAGAGAGGCCCCTTTTTCAGCCACAATCGGCAACTCTAAAATCTGGGCCAGCCCATGTAAAAACTGCGGCTCTAAACTCCCAATCGATAAATAACGTCCATCTTGCGTTTCATAATAGTCATAAAAAGTCGCACCATTGAGATAGCTTTGCTCGGGCCCTTGTTTTTCCTGTCCTGCTAAGCTCGCAGCTGCGGCCATGCTACTGAGCCCCACCACACAGTCGGTCATAGAAATATCAATATACTGCCCCAAACCACTCCGCTGTCTTTCAATTACTGCGGCTAAAATTCCAATCACGCTATGCAAAGAGCCCCCTGCAATATCCGCAATTTGAATCCCCATTGGTGGTGGTCCACTGTGCTGTCGACCGCTATGTCCTGCAATCCCTGACAAAGCCACATAGTTGATATCGTGTCCTGCTTTATTTTGATACCCCCCTGTTTGCCCATAACCCGTAATGGAACAATAGATCAAGCGCGGATTAATTTCAGATAAAGTCTGATAATCGAGTCCCAATCTTTGCATCACGCCTGGACGGAATTGTTCAATCACAATGTCATAGTCTGAAATTTTCGATTTGATCAGTTCAATATTGGCAGGATCTTTCAAATCCAATGCCACTGCATGTTTATTTCGGTTGAGATAACTATGTGCAGTGGCCTGTCCATTGGCATAAGGTGGCATTAAACGGATCAGATCGGGGCGGGTTGGAGACTCGATGTGGATCACTTCTGCACCTAGGTCGGCTAAGTACATTGTTGCAAAAGGTCCGGGTAAAAGTGTAGAAAAATCGAGAACTTTCAATCCTTTCAATGCCATATCCATGTTTATTTTCTCTTTTTATGTTGATTTTTTAGCTATTTTAGAAATATAAAAGCAACAAAACAATGTCATGTTCAGCCATTTACCTTGATCATTTCGGCAATTTAACATGTAAAAAGGCAAAAAACTTTAGTGTAAATTGCCTAAAATACTTTTTTTAGCGTCATTTAGGTCAAACGCAAGTGAATATAAAAGAGACTGAAGGATTAAATATGAGCCGTGATACCATTAGTATCCATTTCGTCAATGCGGCTTTAACTGGCGTAAAACGTCTCGGCATGGATGTCGAAACATTACTTTCTCACGTAGGGATTGAGGCAGAACTACTGCGTCAACCTAAAGCCCGTATTTCTCCAGAACAATATACTCGCTTCGTTAAAATGTTATGGATGGTGACCCAAGACGAACATGTTGGCTTCGATAAGCAACCACGTCGTTTAGGTACGTTTGCCATCATGTGTCAGCTGATTATTCATGCCAAAACCTTAGGTGATGCTTTAGAACTGTCTTCACAGTTTTATAAATTGTTTGGTGATGAGTGGTCGGTGACATTAGAGCGCGACAAGCATGAAGCTCGTCTTGTTCCTCAGATTCCGAAATCGATGGACCCAGATCACTTCATTACCGAAAGTATGCTGATGATTTGGCATGGTCTCGCGTCGTGGTTGATTGAACGTCGTTTACCGCTGGAACGTGTGCACTTTGGTTATGAACGTCCGACTCATGCAGATGAGTACGATGCCCTGTTCTTCGCACCTGTGATGCAGTTCGACATGCCGCGTACCGAAATCACTTTTGCCGCAGATTATTTGGACTTACCAATTCGTCAAAATGAAGAAACATTAGAAGAGTTCTTAAAAGCCGCTCCTGCACAGTTGTTGGTGAAATTTAAAAACACCAACTCACTCACTTCACGTATTCGTGATGTATTGAAGAGTCAAATTGGTGAGGAAATGCCAACTCTGAATGATGTGGCTTCTATGTTGTATTTATCTCCACAAACGCTGCGTCGCCGCTTAGCTGCTGAAGGTAAAAGTTACCAAGGCGTGAAAGATGCATTACGTCGTGATGCCGCGATCCACCTACTATTGAACCCAGGTTTGACTTTAGAAGATGTTGCACAACAAGTGGGCTTTAGTGAAACCAGTACCTTCCACCGTGCCTTTAAAAAATGGACTGGAGTTACACCCGGTTTATACCGCCAACTACACGGCTATCACTAATTTTCTAGTTTGAAGACGGTTCGGCACATTGCTAAACCCAAGATTTCGATCTTGGGTTTTTTTATGCCCAAATCTTCAGTTTATTGGCAAAAAGATTCATCTGACCTGACCCGTTCTAGTCATTGCATCACGACCATTAATTTGTACACTCAAATGCATAACAACTTAAAAGTCATAAAAAGGAACAGCTATGAGCGAGGCTTATATCATTGACGCCATTCGCACACCACGCGGAAAAGGAAAGAAAGATGGTTCATTGCATGAAGTGAAGCCGATTACTTTACTTACAACATTATTGAGTGAACTCAAAGATCGCCATCACTTAGATACTTCTAAAGTAGACGATATTGTCTTGGGTTGTGTCACACCTATTGCAGACCAAGGTGGTGATATTGCAAAAACTGCGGCAATTGCAGCAGGTTGGGATAATGATGTAGCCGGTGTGCAAATTAACCGTTTCTGCGCATCAGGTTTAGAAGCGGTCAACATGGCTGCGCAAAAAGTACGTTCAGGTTGGGAAGATGTGGTTGTAGCAGGTGGTGTCGAGTCGATGTCACGTATTGCAATGGGTTCAGATGGTGGCCCATGGGCATTAGACCCTGAAACCAATTTAAAATCACACTTTGTTCCGCAAGGCATTGGTGCGGATTTAATCGCAACATTAGATGGTTATACACGTTCAGATGTGGATGCATTTGCAGCAAATTCGCAACGTAAAGCGGCAGCAGCACAAGCTGCGGGTTATTTCAACCAATCCGTAGTTGCTATTAAAGACAAAGCCGGCGTGACCATTTTAGATCAAGATGAATTTATCAAACCAACTACTACAGCTGAAGGTTTGGCAAAACTCAATCCAAGTTTTGAAATGATGGGTGCAATGGGTTTTGATGCGATTGCATTACAACAATATCCAGAAGCGCAAAAAATTAACCATGTACATCACGCAGGAAACTCATCGGGTATTGTCGATGGTGCAGCACTTGTATTACTTGCTTCTGAGAAAGCTGTCAAAGAACAAGGTTTAAAACCACGTGCCAAAGTATTGGCGACCGCTTTGGTGGGTTCAGATCCAACCATTATGCTGACAGGGCCTGCGCCTGCTGCTCGTAAAGCATTGGCAAAAGCTGGTTTAACGATTGACGATATTGATCTATTTGAAGTCAATGAAGCATTTGCATCAGTGGTGATGCGTTTTATGACGGAATTAAAAGTTCCTGCTGAGAAAGTCAATGTGAATGGTGGTGCAATTGCGATGGGACATCCATTGGGGGCGACAGGTGCGATGATTCTTGGAACTTTACTGGATGAGTTAGAGCGTCAAGGTAAAAAGCGTGGCTTGGCAACATTATGTGTGGGTGGTGGCATGGGTATTGCGACCATTATTGAGTTGGTATAAGGAGAATAATAATGAGCGCAATTCAATATTTAAAAAATGACGATGGCATTATTATTCTAACTTTAGATTCTCCAAACCAATCTGCAAATACTATGAATGCAGATTTCCGTGTGGCTTTAGAAAATATTGTTTCTAAACTGAAATCTGAAACTTCTATTACAGGGATTATTTTCCGTTCAGCGAAAAAAACTTTCTTTGCAGGCGGTGATTTAGATGAGCTAATCCAAGCGCGCTTGGAAGATGCTACACCATTTTTTGAAATGATTCAGAAAATGAAAGTAGAGTTTCGTTATATCGAAACTTTAGGTGTTCCTGTGGTTGCAGCATTGAATGGTACGGCTTTAGGTGGTGGTTGGGAAATCGCTTTAGGTTGTCATGCACGTATCGCATTGAATGATCCTAAAACGAAGTTTGGACTTCCAGAAGTGACTTTAGGTCTGCTGCCGGGTGGTGGTGGTATCGTGCGTATGGTACGCCTTTTAGGTCTACAAAGTGCTTTTCCATTCTTAATGGAAGGTAAGCAGTTTGGTGTGGATAAAGCAAAATCTCTTGGTTTAATTCAAGATACTGCGGAAACACCTGAAGAGTTGATGGATAAGGCGATTGCTTGGGTAAAAGCCAATCCAAAGTCACAACAACCGTTTGATGTTAAAGGCTATAAAATTCCGGGTGGTGATCCTAAAACACCTGCGGTTGCACAAATGCTGGCGATTGCTCCAGCGATGCTCCGTGATAAAACCAAAGGTTGTTATCCTGCTCCTGAAGCAATCATGGCGGCTGCGGTTGAAGGTGCGCAAGTCGATGTGGATACGGCACTGACCATTGAATCTCGTTATTTTACCTATCTTGCGACAGGTCAAATTTCAAAAAATATGATCGGTACTTTTTGGCATGGATTAAATGCCATTAAAGCAGGTGCAAGCCGTCCTAAAGATGTTGCAAAATGGCAAGCGACTAAAGTCGGTGTGCTTGGTGCAGGCATGATGGGTGCTGGTATTGCTTATTCAACAGCAATCAAAGGCATTCCTGTTGTACTAAAGGATACCTCTATTGAAAATGCAGAAAAAGGCAAAGCGTATAGCCAAAAGTTACTGGATAAAAAAGTATCACAAGGTCGTATGACGGCTGAAAAGCGTGATCAGGTTTTAAGCTTGGTTACTGCAACAGCATCTGCGGAAGATTTAAAAGGTTGTGATTTAATCATTGAAGCGGTATTTGAAAATCAAGAACTCAAAGCGAAAGTCACTCAAGAAGCTGAAACATTCCTTATCGATGGTGGGGTGATGGCTTCAAATACTTCGACATTACCGATTACAGGTTTGGCAAATGCATCGAAAGATCAAGCGAACTTTATTGGCCTGCATTTCTTTAGTCCTGTCGATAAAATGCAATTGGTTGAAATCATTAAAGGCAAAAATACTTCTGCTGAAACTTTGGCAAAAGCATACGACTATGTACAGCAAATTGGCAAAATCCCGATTGTTGTGAATGATAGCCGTGGCTTTTTCACCAGTCGTGTATTTGGTACTTTTGTTCAGGAAGGTTTACGTTTACTACATGAAGGTGTACACCCAGCTCGTATTGAAATGGCAGCACTCAAAGCAGGTATGCCAGTTGGCCCATTAGCCATTCAAGATGAAGTTGCATTAACGCTTTCTGAGCATGTTGCCAATGAAACACGTAAAGCATTGCAGGCTGAGGGTAAAGACTTACCTCGTTCAGGTGCAGATGATGTGATTCAAACCATGATTCATACTTTTGACCGCAAAGGTAAAGCCGCTGGTGCAGGTTTCTATGATTATCCTGAAGGTGGAAAAAAACATCTTTGGGAAGGTTTGAGCCATTGGAAGAAAGATGTAGATATTTCTGAACAAGAAATGATTGACCGCTTCCTATTTGTGCAGTCGCTAGATACCTTACGTTGTTATGAAGAAAATGTCCTAGAGTCTGTCATTGATGCCAATATCGGTTCGATCTTTGGGATTGGTTTTGCGCCGTGGACAGGTGGAGCAATTCAGTTTTTAAATCAATATGGTTTAGACCAAGCTGTACAACGTGCCAATGAACTTGAAGCGAAATATGGTGAGCGTTTTAAAGCACCGCAACGTCTGGTTGAATCGGTGCCATCGGGTCAGATTCGCTAAAACTTCAATCTTAAAAAAGGGATCGGCAGATCCCTTTTTTGCACTCTCAGCACACAACAAAATTAACCTGCTGATTCAGCATCTAATTTTGACTTATTTTAGTGCATTCTTTTCAAGCCCGACGCAGTTTTTTGTGTTATAAAGTTACATAGTTTTAGATTTATTTTTATTCAATTGGGCTGTTGCACATGACTGACAATACTTCTCCTGAAAAATCACCATGGGGTTGGAAAGCACTGATTATTGCTTTCATTTTAAGTGGAATTTTCTTAGGTATCTTCTACCTTGCGATTACCAATGAGCCTGACTATATGCCAAGTCAGCAAACACAGCAAAACTCTCAGCAACATGCTTTTAAAAATGCGCCTGCGATGTCTGAAGAAGCCATGGCCAAAGCACAAGCGGATAAAGAAGCGCGTGAAGCAAGAGCTCAAGCAGCTTCTGAAGATACCACAGAACATGCAACCGCTGATGAGCACAGTATGAATGCCGATGAACACGAGAAAATGTCATCTGAACATGGTCACTAATATGCTTTGACTAATAAAAAAAGCCCTGAAAGATCAGGGCTTTTTTATGGATGATAAACGCATATGGATATGTGGAATACCACAATCCAAATACTCCTCACCCTCTTGCATAAAGCCCAAAGCCTGATAAAACGCTTGCGCATGCACTTGAGAGGATAAGACTAAAAATGGATGCTGTTGCTGTTGAGCATATGCAATCACCGCCTGCATCAGAACTTTGCCTACGCCCAAACCACGATGTGACTTCAAAACTGCAACACGACCAATACTATGATTTTGCAAAAGTCGTGCGGTGGCGATGGCTTGATCTTGTTCATAGACCACAAAATGAACTGCGATTTCATCTTGCTCATCCCATTCATCTTCAGCAGCAATGTTTTGCTCTTGAATAAAGACCTGCTCACGAATCATTTTCGCAGCCTGTTGTAACTCTTCCCATGTTCCATGCGTAATCTTCAAGCTTGGCATTTTCATTTCCCTATAAATCATCTCTATATTGGTCATTGCACTAAAAAGTGATGTTCAGATCAGCATTTACAGCCTACATCTTGCTGATCCCATTGATTATTCAACAGCAACTCCAGTGAATGCTTTTGAATACCATACATCTCTTTCAAGGCTTGAATTTGTGCCAAGACAGCAACATCGGGCGCTTGATAATCGTTACGCTTGGTTGCCAAAATCATTTTATTCTTGCTGGTATGCTCAAGTGCTACAAACTCAAACACTTTGGTTTCATAGCCATAGGCTTTGAGTAACAAGGCACGAATAGTATCGGTCAGCATTTCAGCTTGCTGTCCTGCATGAATGCCAAACTGCAACATGGGTTGCAACACGAGCGGAGCTTTCAGTTGTGGGCGTAATTCTTTATGACAACACGGCGCGCACATGATCATTTCGGCATTTAAACGAATGCCGGTATGAATTGCAAAGTCAGTCGCGACATCGCACGCATGCAGCGCAATCATCACATCAAGGCGTTCAGGTTGGTACGTCCGAACATCACCCTGAAAAAAATCAAGTTGCTGAAAATCTGACTTATTCGCAACCTCCTGACAGAATTCCACCATCTTGCTGTTTAGCTCAACCCCAGTCACAAAAGGATTCAGATCTTGCTTTAGCAAATAATCATACAAAGCAAAGGTTAAGTAGCCCTTTCCTGAGCCAAAATCGACCACGCGCAGTTGTTCAGGCAGCTGAATATGACTTAATGCCCCTGAGAAAATTTCGACAAACTTATTAATCTGCTTCCACTTACGCGCCATACTGGGAATGATATGCGATTTTGCATCGGTAATGCCTAGAGGCTGTAAGAAATAACTGTCTTGATCCACAAAACGCTGTTTGACACGGTCATGGCCTTGCTGCTCAACAGCTTTGGTTACCGTTTTATGTTTACTTTGCGTCAGCATGGCTTTCTTCTTGTTCTTCTTCAGTTGCAACTCTTGTTCAGTCGTCATCAAATTGGCTTGTTTACACTGCGCCAAAAGTGCAGTTACCGTATCAAGTGCTGTGTCTAATGAATAATTTTTGGTTACATCTTGGGTTTTATAACGATATAAACAGCTCAATACAGGCTGTCCTTGCAACATGACGACTCGAAAAGTCATCTTCTCGAGTTGCTCAAGTTCACCCTGATATTGACTCAGAATCATCCGATCAAAACTTTGAGATTCAAGCGCTTGCTGGAAGGCTTGAAGGAATTGCTGCTCTTGTGCAGAGGACGATACCGAAACGGTCATAATAGAAACCAAAAAAAGAATTGCGATTAAATTTTAAAGCGTCTTACGCTAAATGCAAATTTGAATTACGATACAGTTGTATATTTTATAAAAATGCACATGACTTATGAGCACTCACCCTGTTGTAAACTACGATCCAGTTGAAGAAAGAATCAATTTTATTAGCCATGCTATTGGAGCAGGTCTTGCACTTATAGCTGGTATTTTATTGATTATCAAAGGGTCTTACTTAGAAACAGCGCAGTGGATCGGGCTGTGGGTCTATGCTTTGAGCCTATTTTTATTGTTCGCCGCATCAAGCTTGTATCATTTTGCGGAATCTCCAGAGCGTCGCGGCTGGTATAAGAAATTAGATCACACTGCCATTTATTATCTGATTGCAGGCACCTACACTCCATTTTTGTCTATCGCACTGCCCACGCAAAAAGCCCATTACCTACTCATTGCACTTTGGGTGATTGCACTCATTGGTACACTATTCAAGTTAGTTTTCATTCATCGCTTTGAAAAAATTTCACTGATTGCTTATCTGCTCATGGGTTGGCTGGCTGTACTGGTAATGGATGATATGCAACGCTTTTTATCTAAACCAGCTTTGACTTTTTTAATCATTGGTGGACTTTCCTATACCATCGGTGCATTGTTTTATGCGCTAAAAAAGGTAAGATATACGCACGCTATCTGGCATATTTTTGTATTGATTGGTGCAGGATCACATTTCCTGTCCATCTATCTTTACGTGATATAACCCGCGCACACTACATTTTTTAGCAACCCTAATTCCGTAGTCTGCCCGAGGAACATTCGTATTTTTTTAAAAAATTACGCCTTTTTTAAAAAGATGACGCTTTTAAAACTCAGTTCGACTATTTTTTAAGTGTAAGGTCTACCATGGCGTCATTAAATACTGCTGTTGCTGAACAGCAGCCTGTAAACTCAAAATTCCGCGTACTTACAGCCAGTTTGGTAGGTACAACTATCGAATTCTTCGATTTTTATATTTATGCCACTGCGGCTGTCATTATTTTTCCGTACCTGTTCTTTCCAGCAAGTACCGATCCAATGACTGCAACCATTCAGTCTTTGGCAACCTTCGCCATTGCCTTTATTGCACGCCCGATTGGCGCTGCACTCTTTGGACATTTAGGTGATCGTATCGGCCGAAAGGCGACCTTGGTTGCAGCTTTGCTGACCATGGGACTTTCAACCGTGTGTATCGGCTTATTACCCACCTATGCACAAATTGGAATTGCCGCACCATTACTGCTTGCGCTGTGTCGTTTAGGTCAAGGTCTCGGCTTAGGTGGTGAATGGTCGGGTGCGGTATTGCTTGCCACAGAAAATGCACCTGAAGGTAAACGTGCTTGGTATGGCATGTTCCCCCAACTAGGCGCACCCATTGGCTTTATCTTAGCAACTGGTTCATTCTTAACGCTGGGTCATTTTATGACTGAAGAAGCGTTCATGACTTGGGGCTGGCGTATTCCCTTTATCTCGAGTGCATTACTGGTGATTGTAGGTTTGTGGATTCGTTTACAACTCCATGAAACTCCTGCATTCCAGAAAGTTTTAGACAAGCAAAAAGAAGTTAACATTCCGTTTAAAGAAGTGATAACCAAGCACTGGGGCATGTTGATTTTAGGTACCATTGCAGCCATCTGTACCTTTGTAGTGTTCTACCTCACGACAGTATTTGCTTTACAATGGGGTACCAAACAGCTGGGGTACACCCGTGAACAGTTCTTACAACTTCAACTGGTCGCAACCCTCTGCTTTGCTGCATTCATCCCCTTGTCTGCGGTTTTTGCGGAAAAATTTGGTCGTAAAACCACCTCTATTGCAGTCTGTATTGCTGCGGCGTTATTTGGCTTAGTATTCTCAAGCATGTTGGAATCAGGCAGTACCCTTGTTGTGTTCTTGTTCCTGTGTATTGGTTTATCCATCATGGGTTTAACCTATGGACCAATTGGTACTGTGCTCTCTGAAATTTTTCCAATATCCGTTCGTTATACAGGTTCAGCACTAACCTTTAACCTTGCGGGGATCTTTGGGGCATCATTTGCACCTCTCATTGCCACCAAGCTTGCAACCACCTACGGTTTACACGCAGTAGGTTACTACCTCACGGCGGCATCACTACTGTCTTTATGTGCGTTCTTAATGATCCGTGAAACCAAAAATGATGATGTAAATAATCAAATTTGACCCTGAATTTGATGTCTAAAAACCAGCACAGTGATGCTGGTTTTTTTATACCAATGCTTTAACAAACGCTACAAAAACCATATTTAAAATCTGTCGTTTTACTTCAAAAATAGAGAGAGATACAGATGAATAGGACCGAAAAATGGATGAAAAAATACAACAACTCACCAATGAACAACTCCTTGATGTCATCGTATTAGTTGAAGAAAATAAAATTATTCAAGCCATTCAATACATCGCCACACATACCGCTTTTCAATACGATGATGCACAAGAGATCGTGACTGAACTCACGAAGCGGCATGATGCTGCGCTAAAAAGCATGTATCGCCATAAACGACATCAACAACAACGCATATCAACCGCTGAATTAAGGCACCACAGTTCCCTTGTATCTGAAGGACGGAGCTTTACACAACAACAGCCACAAAGCTCGTATAGCAACGCAGTGGATAACCTCGATACTATGCAAGACCTACAAGAGCTCCATACAAAAAACCACAACCTTTGGATTATCTTGGCTGTGGTCATTTTGGTTTTAAGCTTTATTTTTTATTGGTTCTAAGCCCAACTTAAATCAGTTCAATAATATCGATGGTCGGTGGTACACGAAAACGAAACGGCACACCCACCATGCCTGTTCCAACCGTGACAAACACATCCGCATGTTCATGTCGGTACAAACCTTTTTTGTGTCCTAATATAGACACCTTCTTCATCACATAATCTGTAAGCCATGGCAGCTCAACTTGACCACCATGCGTATGACCTGAAAGCATTAAAGGACGACTGGGTAAAGCGGGTACCATATCGACCGTATCTGGGTTGTGCGATAAGATGACCCACGGCTTGTCCTGCGGTAAATGCGGCATAAAACGCATATCCGCCTTGCCGGCCCACAAATCTCCGACTCCAATCAAACGAAACTCTTCAAATTCAACAATCTGACCTTCAATATCAATCACATTATTAACCTTCAACGCATGTCTTAACAAATTTTGAATCGGCGGGCCTGGATATTGTTCATCATGATTGCCATTGACCGAATAGACTGGCGCATTAATTTTTTGCAATACTTCTAATTCTTCTGCCAGTGTATTTTCAGGTTCATATGTCCAATCCCCTGCAACCACCACCAAATCAGGTTTTTGTTCATTCAGTCGTTTGACGATTGTTTTCAGTTGTCGCTCATGCCCTGAAAATAGACCGATATGTAAATCGGCAATTAAGGCAATACGGACGGGTTTGAGTAATTTATAATCTTCTTGGATTTGATATTGAGTAGTTTTGACATGTACAAAATGCGGTTCAATGAAACGTGCATAACACAGCACACCACTGACCAAAAACACAAAAATAGCTTCATGCCATGAATAATAGCCCTGAAAACCGGCATACATGCTAAAGAAAAATAAAGGAATGAGTAAATAGGAAAGATAAAAAGCCAACAAATGCACAAAGGCTTTAAACGGATGGATAGTCTCCGTATTGGTTTGACTGATCCATGCCTGATACACCGCCCACCCTGCAAGCAAGGCCATCGCAATATAAAAATAGAACACGACGGAGTGTATATTCATCATAGACTTTTACTCACAAATTGTTCATCAAGAACACATAATCTTCTGTTTATCTTTTCACAGCTCAGAATTATACTCAAACCAAATTTATAGACCTTATGACGATGGAAAAACCTCACGGCTTAGCGAAACAAACTTTATTCCGCTCATCTTCGACTCAGCAAGGTGCCAAACTGTTGTTGCTGAGCTGTATGGTTTTGACTGTCCCAGCGTGTAATACCCTACCTAAACAAATCCCACAGACGCCTGTCTATGCTTTTGATCTACCGACAGATCAAACCAGTTTAGGCAAAATCGTACTGCCTTTACGTGAGAAAAATCCAGGGCTTACAGGTTTCCATGTTCTCTACAACCCGCTCGAAGCATTGGCCGCACGTATCCATCTCATTGATAAGGCAGAAAAGACCTTAGATCTACAATACTATATTTGGGACAACGATCGTATTGGTTCTTTAGCTCTTTATTCTATTTTGAAAGCCGCCGATCGTGGGGTGAAAGTTCGATTACTTATCGATGATAACAATGCCAAGAAAATGGAAGGCATTTATTTGGCGCTCGATCAACACGCCAATATCGACATCAAACTGTATAACCCCTACCGCTTCCGTCACTACCGCCCGATGGATATGGTCTTAAATCTAAAACGCATCAACCGTCGTATGCACAATAAAAGTTTCATTGCCGATAATCAAATTTCGTTGATTGGTGGGCGCAACATGAGCAATCAATATTATAACGTCAGCGACAGTTATCAGTTTTCCGATGTTGATGTAATGTTGGTCGGCTCTGCCTCAGATGAAATTGTGCATTCTTTCGATGAATACTGGAATGACGATTATGCCTTTCCAGTGCGTCAAATTGTCAACGCCAAGCATTACAGCTTGCGTTATGAAGGTTTAAAAACCCAGTTAGCGCAGCACTATCAGGAAGTGACTGTACAAAATTATCTCGATCTAGCCAATCGTTCGCAAGCCTTTGAACACTGGTTAAATGATAGTATCCAATTCGATTGGGTCAAAGCCGAAGTGGTGAAAGACTCACCGAGTAAAATCAAATCACGGGCAAAAAAAGAAGAACATTTAAACTTCCAGTTGCAAACCCATTTAGAAAAGCCAATGGAAAGCATCGACATTATTTCAGCCTATTTTGTACCTGAGCGTAAAGGCAAAAAACATCTGGCCAACCTAGCACAGAGTGACATTCAAGTCCGCGTATTGACCAACTCATTTAAAGCCAATGATGTACCGTTGGTGCATGCTTTCTATGGAAAATATCGTGAAGACTTGCTGGAAAGCGGTGTTCAACTCTATGAGTTTTTAGCCACGCCTGCGGCCGAAGCCCTAAACGAAAACAATGAAGAAATTTCGAAAAAAGCCAAAGTCAGCATCAAAGGATTAAGCCGCTCGAGTCTGCATGCCAAACTCATGGCCATTGATGAGAAACAGGTTTTTATTGGTTCATTTAATTTTGATCCCCGCTCTGCCAACTTAAATACAGAAATTGGAGTTTTACTGAACAGTCCACCGCTGGCCAAAGCGGTACACTACACCATGGACCAAAACCTCAGTAAATATGCCTATAAGCTGGTTCTAGATGCAAACAAAAACATTAACTGGCAAATCAAACAAGCAGATGGCTCTACCAAAACTTATACCACTGAACCAAAAATGAATTGGTTTAAACGCGCTGGTCTCAAAGTCGTTTCTTGGCTACCGATTGAAGGCTTTATGTAAGCCTTCAATCTTGCTGCATGTTGGGTTGGGACTTCAAAACTTTATGATGTAAATCAGCCAAACCTTGCACCATTTTTTGTTGGACGAGTGCAGTTAAACTATCAACCGTATGTCCTGTGGTACAAATGGCTGGGAGCGCAACTAAATGTGCAGTCACTTGTGGCATCTCTAGTACTTTTTTAACATGCTCGGCAAAACTAATGTTACCGATAAACGGAGAGACTTGGTCAAGCCCGCCCTGTTGATTCACATAGCAAATCAAACAAATTTGAACATCACGCTGGGCTTCAATCGCCGCACCTAATATACGTCCATGAACCTTTTTCACTTTAGAACCATCGGTCGTGGTCGCTTCTGGGAAAAACAACACAGGAATATCTTGTTTTAAAAACGCCGTAATTTGCTCTCGAATTTTGATGGAATCGCCTGAACCACGTTGAATAAACAAAGTTCCACCACTTTTTGCCAGCTTGCCAAACACAGGCCATTTTTCAATTTCAGCCTTAGCCAAAAAGAAAACTCGTGCGCCTGAGCCTAAAACCGCGACATCTAACCATGAAATATGATTGCTGACCCAAAGTGCAGGCTTACGTGGAATATCCCCGTGGACATGCACATCAATATTAAAAACCTTGCACAGTCGACGACAGAAATACTGCACGTAACGGGTATTTTGTGGATTGTTAATATCTTTATACAAGCCATGTCGATAGACCAAATAAAACCCTTCGGACACGGCGCCAAGCCCTGAAGCCAGCTTTTTGCCATACAGAAAAAGCTTAGAGACACCTTTTATTGGTGTTGTTTTTATTTCAGTATTCGATTGCATAGACGGTTCACTTGGCACAGCTTCATTCAACATTTAATCATTGATTTCGGCTCATTCTATACTGATCTTGAGCAACTTGCATTGATCATAAAAACCGAAGGACCAGATGATTATTTTCAATTTTAATCGTTTAAACAAATTAATTATAATAAGTCAATCGAAATACCAAAACATGGTGTGTACATGAACGATCAAATGAATCCTCCAGCTCCACCGTTAAATCCTGTTCAGGCACTGAAATTTATTATAGGGCTCAGTATTTTATACTTTGGTACCTTACTGCTTTTGGTTCACTTATTTCGCTCAATGTAAGGCAACGGCATAACTATTTCGCTCAATCTCAGCAAATTCATCTACACTAGAGTTTTCAATGTGAGATCGAATTTAGTGGAATATTTTGAGCAGAAGCAAGGTGGCGAAAAAACCATTTTAGTCAGTGTTGCCATCCATATTCTGGAAGACCTTGATGCAGAAGAATTTCGCTTGCTTGCTAAGTCGGCAGGTGCAGAAATTCTGGAGCATGTTCACGCTCAAAGATTCAAACCCGATGCTAAATATTTCATTGGTTCAGGCAAAGCAGAGGAAATTGCCGCTCGCGTTGAGGAGCTTGAAGCCACACTGGTGATTATTGACCATGCCCTGACGCCCAGTCAGGAACGTAATCTGAGTCGCATTATGAAGTGCCGCGTCATTGACCGTACACGCCTTATTCTAGATATCTTCGCACAACGTGCCCGTACCCATGAAGGGAAACTTCAAGTCGAATTGGCTCAATTGGATCACTTGTCTTCTCGATTAGTCGGTACAGGCATTAGCCTCGATAGCCAAAAAGGCGGGATTGGACTCCGTGGTCCAGGTGAAACGCAACTCGAAACTGACCGTCGTTTACTCCGTGTCCGTGTTGGACAACTTAAAGATAAATTAGAAAAAGTCCGTCAGACCCGTATCCAAGGGCGTGCTGCACGTCAAAAAGCTGCAATTCCAACCGTTTCTTTGGTTGGTTATACCAATGCTGGCAAATCAACCCTGTTTAACACCCTTGCCAAATCTGATGTTTATGCCGCAGATCAGTTATTTGCAACCTTAGATCCAACCTTAAGACGTTTGGAATGGGATGGTATTGGCCCGTTGGTCTTAGCCGACACGGTTGGTTTTGTGCGTAATCTTGCGCATGCTTTAGTGGAATCGTTTAAAGCGACGCTAGAGGAAACATTAGAAGCCAGTTTGCTGTTGCATGTGATTGACTCGAGCAGTCCTGACCACATGGAACAAATTGAAGCCGTTGAAAAAGTGCTCAAAGAAATTGGCGCAGATATTCCGATTCTACGGGTGTATAACAAGATCGATCAAAGTGGCGAACAAGCCAAAATCATTTACGCTGAACCCAATGTACCTGAGCGTGTCTATGTCTCAGCACATACAGGCGAAGGATTTGATCTACTACGCCAAGCGGTACAAGAGTGTTTGATGGGGCAAATTCAAAACTTTGATGTCTTACTCAAACCTGCCTATGGCAAATTACGTAATCAACTGTACGCCCTAAATGTGATTCAATCTGAAAATTATGATGATGAAGGCAACTTGCACTTACAAGTGTATATTGCGCCGCATAAACTCGAACAACTGATTAAACAAGCACATTTACCGATTGATGAAATTTTAGGTTTGAAAGCAAAACAATTTCATCGTGAACTCGAAGAATTTGAAATCAAAAACCAAATCGGTTAAAACGTGATAAGTAAAATGTTAATGACAGAACAAAATGGAATGGATAAAAACTGTTGATTGGAAAGCATGGATCGGCACGGTTGCCCTGATCATCATCTTTCGTGAAGCGGCTGTGTGGATCACTGGACGTTTTGGACATCCTGAACTGGGCAATTTAATTGGACTCATTAGTTTATTAATCGTCCTTTTGGGTTGGAGAAAATTTCATAAAATTCCAGCACGTTTGGTCGATACCAACAATAAAATCATGAAAGAAAGTGCCTTTGCTTTTCTACCTATCAGTGCAGGCTCCCTGCTGATGATGACGCATTTAGGCAGTGAAATCCCAATGTTTTTGGTGGTGCTGTTTGTCAGCACACTAATTCCTCTGTGGGTTTACGCAAAAATGTCTAAGAAATGGCTTTAGGAGTGTGCACATGATTCCCATTATTTTCGGTTTTTTCCTAACTCTCGTTGCCTATTTACTAGCAAAGCCACTCAACAAAAAACTGCCACAAATTCCCGTGATTGTTTTTGGCATGTGCTTTGTGATTGCACTGCTCTTGTTGTTAAACATTCCGTATGAGCAATATATGGCACAGGTAAATCCAGTGTTTAACCATCTGCTCGGTTATGTCACGGTCGCATTAGCTATTCCATTAGCTGCCATGCGCTATGACGACCTCCCCCTCAAAGCCGTGGTGGGCATCTTGGTCTTTGCCAGTATCAGTGCGGTCGGACTGCCGATGGGACTGGCTTATCTACTACATTTGTCCGATCCTACCATTATGGCATTTGCCACACGCGCAGTCACAACGCCTATCGCAATTAACATTGCAACACTGCTGCAAGCCCCTGTGAGTCTGGCAATTTTAATCGTGATTTTATCCGGTGTGATTGGTGCTGCATTTTCACCACTGATCCTCAAACATATTAATGATGAACGAGCATCGGGCCTCGCTCTAGGTCTTGCAGCTCATGCCATCGGTACAGCTCAAGCATGGCAACGGGGAAGTATTGCTGGACGTTATGCAGCCTTTGGAATGGCTGTCAATGCAGTATTTACAGCAATCTGGTTACCGTTGTTTATTCTATACTTGCAAAAAATGTGATATGTTCCTCACATAAACAATTGTATTGTTTAAAAAATCGACTTAAGATGAGTTTGTCGTTGATTAAATGATAAAAGGATTTTGTTCATGAGCAAATTGACACTTGCAATCGCATTCGCTACAACCGTTATGGGTAGTACAGCTTTTGCTGAAGATATTAGCGGCACTTGGAAAAATATTGATGACAAAACTGGGTCGTCAAAAGCCATCCTTGATATTCGCCAAGAATCAAATGGGACATATACCGCTAAGATCGTTAAAGTAACGCCTCGTCCGGGTTATACACCAAAAGAAACTTGTATTAATTGCCCTGCGCCGTATACCAATAAGCCCATTTTAGGCATGGATGTGATGAAAGGTTTGAAACACAGCGGTGATACCAATTACACGGGTGGAAAAATCATTGATCCACTGTCTGGTAATATTTATAGCTGTAAAGCAAAACTCAGTTCGAATGGCAAACGCTTAACCTTGCGAGGCTACGTAGGCATATCTGCTCTAGGCCGTAGTCAAACGTGGATTCGAGAATAATCTAGGTTCTATTACTGAACAGGCTTGGTCTACGCAATCACTTGATCGTTTCATTTTAGATTTTGTAGACCACCACCGAGTCACTCATACACTACTCCAAACTTAGCCTAATTGTTTCAAATTCAATGAATAAAAGAGTTTCAGCTAAGCGTGTATGATTTTCAATTTTTAAAGGCAACTGCCTAACTCATATCTAAACACAAAACAGTTTGCCTTGTGCAAACTGTTTATTTTTCTGTGTCTTGGATATCTTTTTGTGAAACTATAGAGAACCTTATATGAAAAGTAAGTTTTTTATCGCGGGATTAACATTGTCCATGCTTTGCGGGGGAGCATTTGCACAGGACTTAACAGGGACATGGCAACAAATTGATGATAAGTCAGGCTCGCCAAAAGCCATTATCGAAATTCGTAAAGAATCGAATAATACTTACACTGGAAAAATTGTAAAAATTACACCACGCCCAGGCTATACCCCAAAAGAAACTTGTGTGAATTGCCCTACGCCATATACCAACAAACCAATTTTAGGTATGGACATTATTAAAGGCTTAAAGCATGTCGACGGCACCAATAACTATGAAAAAGGTCGTGTGATTGATCCTTTGTCTGGCAAACTTTATGATGCGAAAATGAAACTGAATGCCACAGGAAAGCGTCTTTCTCTACGTGCATACATCGGTGTTTCTGCTTTAGGTCGTAACCAAACCTGGTTAAGAATCGACTAAGAATAAAAAAGCCACGAACTTCGTGGCTTTTTTAATGCATGTGCTATTGAACTGGATTATCAACTGCAAATAAGGTCTCATCTTCTAAACGGTAGGCCATTAATTGATGCCCCCAAACACAACCGCCATCTACATTTTGAATCGAGTCTGAAATGGTTTTGCCTTGTAAAGCTGCCCAGTGACCAAACACAACTTTATGGGTTTGTGCCGCTTGCGAAGCAAATTCAAACCATGGTTTGAAGCCTTCAGGCATCGGGTCGTTGAGCGAGTCTTTAAAACTAAACTCCAAACGCCCAGTACTATCGGTTAAACGCATACGAGTCAAATAATTTACGATACAACGTAAACGCGCATGCCCCGTCAGTTCATCCGACCATAAGGTAGGCTCTTTGCCATACATTTCTTTTAAAAAGGCATCGACAACATCAAAATCATCCTCTGCAATGACCGCCTCAACTTCTGCGGCTAAAGCAGCAGTTTGTTCTGCTGTCCAATTGGTTGGAATGCCTGCATGCGTCAGAACCGTGGTTGCGTTCGGAAACACACACAAGGGTTGTTTACGTAGCCAATCAATCAAATCATCACTATCAATCGCATCAATCACATCACGAATGTTATCTTTGTCTTTAATTGCTTTAATGCCACGTGCAGCCGCCAGCAAAGTTAAATCATGATTTCCTAAAACTGTTGCAGCCGCATTATGCTCTACTAATTTTTTAATAAAGCGTAAAGCACCCAATGAGTTTTCACCACGGGCAACCAAATCCCCTGCAAACCAAATAAAATCTTGGTCAGGATCAAACTGAATAGTCTTTAGCAAGGCTTTTAGTGCTTCAAAACAACCCTGCACATCACCAATGACATAATTGTATCGAATCTCTGCACCTGTCACCTTAAGCCACCATTTGATCTGCTAATGCCACAAATTGAGCCAGTGTTAAAGTCTCTGGACGTGCCATCGGATCAACACCCGCTTGTTCAAAACCATCTTCAACCAACATGCCTTTTAAGCTATTACGCAAAGTTTTACGACGCTGAGTAAAGACGTGCGAGACCAAACGTGCCAAGGCTTTTTCATTTTTTGCCACAATAGGCTTAACCGCATATGGCTCTAAACGGAACACCGCAGAAGTCACTTTTGGTGGCGGGTTAAATGAACCCGGTGGTACTTCAAACAAGAACGTAGGTTTACAGAAATACTGAATCATCACCGACAAACGACCATATTCTTTGCTATTTGGAGAAGCCGTAATACGGTCAACCACTTCTTTTTGTAGCATAAAGTGCATGTCTTTAACTTTGTCACCAAACTCCAAGAGGTGAAACAAAAGTGGCGTCGAAATGTTATACGGCAAATTACCCACAACACGTAAAGGGCGACCATCTTCAAATAAATTAGTGAAGTCGTACTTCAGTGCATCAGTTTCAATAATGGTTAAACGTTCAGGATGTGGCACACGCCCCGGCAAACCTGCCGCCAAATCACGGTCTAATTCGACAACCGTGAGTGCGTCACACTCTCCAATCAACGGAGAGGTCAAGGCTGCCAAACCCGGGCCAATTTCCACAATGTTATCACCTGAACGTGGTGCAACTGAACGTACAATCTTGGCAATCACACGTTGGTCATGTAAGAAGTTTTGCCCAAAACGCTTCCGCGTATGGTGCCCTTCATCTTTAGGGTTTAAGGCATTAATTTGATACATAAAATTTTCCAACGTGAGTTAATCACTGAACATTAGTGACGAGCTAATTCTAACGCTAAATCAACAGCGACCTGTAAGCTTGAGCTTTTCGCAAGACCTGTGCCTGCGAGGGAGAGAGCTGTGCCATGATCGACTGAGGTACGAATAAACGGTAAGCCCAAAGTAATATTAATGGCTTCACCAAACCCTTGCGATTTTAACACAGGTAAGCCCTGATCGTGATACATCGCCAAAACAGCATCTGTATGTTTTCATTTTTTAGACCTTAAATGAATCTTTTAAAAATACTTGAAGTAAAATCTAAGACCTTCGCCCCAATCATTTTCAACCTAGATATCAATTTAGCAAATCTATACACACTATTGCCGAGTTCTTTCTAATCGATTCAATTTGATAAACATGTCATCAGAGATTTTTGCATTTTCTCTTGCTGCTTGATATGTACTCGCTAAAGGCTCACGCTTTTGCAGTAAATTAAATGCTTTTAATTCTAAAATGACCTGAATATCTTCTTGAATTGAAAGCAGGCCTTCACGCATTTCTGCATCATTGACACGCTTAACACCCAATTCAGCATTACCATTAAGCTGTGCCTGAAGATAAGTATTAAATACATCAAAATCAGCTAAAAAATCTTCCATACTGTCTGAAGAAAACTCATTAATTTCAGATAAACTATTGATTGAACGCAATATTCTTTCAGCTATGAAAACTTGATTTTTTGCGATGATCACTTGATCTGAAGGATAATTTTGGCGTGCCATCATATCGGTCAATAAATTATATTCAGCCTGAATACCTGGAATCTTTTCAAAAACAACGAGTTTGTAATCATATAAACTATTCAAATGACGTTGGTTATTCGCAATAATATCAATGTTCTTATTTATCATTTGACCATCTTTAAGCAGATTAGCTAAAGCGCTATCATTCGGTTCATTTTTTTGTACTAAAGCCATCGTTTGATTTAATTTTTCTTGGCTCTGCTTTAAGGCACGTATTGATTCCATATAACCCGATTGAACAGCTTCTTCAGACTGCCTCGGAATTAACAGTGATAAGACTTTTAATTCACAAAGACTTTTGTCTGTCGCCATACTCGTACAAGCCGATAAAATACTTGTCATACACACAACAGATACAATGCTTATGTTCCTCATCACCGATGGCGTTTTTATCTGCTGCTTCTTGTGAATAATCATCGACATGATAAACCTCTTATTGATATAAAATTTATTAAAATTATGATTGTGCTATTTAATGACGAGCTAATTCTAACGCTAAATCAACAGCGACCTGTAAGCTTGAGCTTTTCGCAAGACCTGTGCCTGCGAGGGAGAGAGCTGTGCCATGATCGACTGAGGTACGAATAAACGGTAAGCCCAAAGTAATATTAATGGCTTCACCAAACCCTTGCGATTTTAACACAGGTAAGCCCTGATCGTGATACATCGCCAAAACAGCATCAGCATCTTTTAAGTTTTCAGGGGTAAATAAGGTGTCAGCAGGTAGGCTCAGGCTCATATTTATGCCTTGAGCACGGTAGCTTTCCAACACGGGGTTAATCACCTCAATTTCCTCCATCCCCAAATAGCCATCCTCCCCTGCATGTGGGTTTAAGCCACACACCAAAATATGTGGATGCTCTTTTTTAAATTTGCTTTTTAAGTCTTGAATTAAGATATCAATGACTTGATGCAATCGTTCTTTGGTAATCGCATCGGGTACAGCTCTTAATGGCAAATGTGTAGTAGCCAGCGCAACACGCAACGTCTTGGTTGCGAGCATCATCACCACACGTTCAACCCCAGCAAACTCTTGGTAGTATTCGGTATGTCCACTAAAGTGAATCCCAGCATCATTGATGACTGACTTTTGTACAGGTGCAGTTGCAACACCTACACTTTTACCGGACATGGCATAATCGGCCGAACGTCGTAGCTGTTCTAAGACATAGGGTGCATTTTGAGGATTGAGCTCACCCATTACAACAGCTTCACTTAAAGGCACATGCTCAACATAAAGTTGTCCCTGAGTTGATGATGCTTCTTGCCTTGAATATTCAATCAGTTCAATGTCCAATCCCAAACATGCTGCACGTGTACGCAGCAAGTTCATATCACCAAGGACCACGATCGGACGTTCATCTATACGAGCGGCAAGGCTTAAACAAATATCTGGACCAATCCCAGCAGGTTCACCACTGGTGACATATAAAGGCAGCATGATCAACTCAAATAAAATGCGTTTTGACTATTATACAACGTCTCATCCAGGATCTCCGCATTCACTGCACTCGACTTGAACCTATTCTTTTATATTTAAATCCTCACTTATTCTGTTTTAACATCCCATAGACTTTCAAAGAAAAAAATAAAGCCTCAAACACATCAAACATGAGCAAAGAAATTGCGAGTCGTAACTCCTGTACTATCCGTTATTTTAAAATGGTTCTATGGTGATGCATCCCGCATTTCATTCAGTGAAGTCATCAAGTTCAATATCGCTGTTTCCTCATTTTTTAAAGTTTGAACTCTTTTGTGATTTTTTAAAAAGAATAAACTTTGATCTCTTCCTTTATGCAGGGAAATACCTTAAAATACGGCTCTTGAAATTTTATATTTTCATTTGTGATTCTGAGCAACTTCGTTTAGAATCGCGTCTCCTTTTGTTTGGACAGATTCCATAGTCCAAACCAACTATAATAGGTAGTGGTTTAATGAAAACTCTCAGCGCTAAGCCTGCTGAAGTTCAACACGACTGGTACGTTGTTGATGCTTCTGGCAAAACTTTAGGTCGCCTTGCGACTGAAATCGCTCGTCGTCTACGTGGTAAGCACAAGACTTCTTATACTCCTCACGTTGACACTGGCGATTATATCGTTGTAATCAATGCTGAAGAAATTCAAGTGACTGGTAAAAAAGCGCTTGATAAAAAATACTATCGCCACACTGGCTTCCCTGGTGGTATCCGTGAGACTAACTTTGAAAAGTTAATCGCTCACAAACCTGAAGCAGTTGTAGAAAAAGCTGTTAAAGGTATGTTACCAAAAGGTCCTCTTGGTTATGCAATGATCAAGAAAATGAAAGTGTATGCAGGTACAGAGCATCCACACGCTGCTCAACAGCCACAAGTTTTGGACATCTAAGGGATACAGCACATGGCTACTAATTATGGTACAGGTCGCCGTAAGACCGCAACTGCACGTGTTTTCTTGTCAGCTGGTACAGGCAAGCTCGTAATTAACAACCGTACTCTTGAGCAATACTTCGGTCGTGAAACTGCTCGTATGGTTGTTCGTCAACCTTTAGAGCTTCTTGAAGTTACTGAAAAGTATGACCTTTACATCACTGTTGCTGGTGGTGGTATCGGTGGTCAAGCTGGCGCTATCCGTCACGGTATTACTCGTGCGTTGATCGCTTCTGACGAAACACTTAAACCTGCTCTTCGTCAAGCTGGTTTCGTTACTCGTGATGCTCGTGAAGTTGAACGTAAGAAACTTGGTTTACGTAAAGCTCGTAAACGTCCTCAATTCTCTAAACGTTAATTCGTTTACCGAATCGGACAAAAAAGCCTTGGTTTATCCAAGGCTTTTTTATGCGTGATTTTCAAGTTTTAAGTCTATGCTTCCGGCTTTATTCGCACTACATCCCTGTAGTTACATATTCCAGCTTATTTTGAAAATTGATGATCTTTGGGAAGAGGCGCATTACACGGCTCGTCGGTTTTATCATCGACCATTTTCACAGGTCCATCATTATAAACAGTGACCTTACAGCCTTTTACTGTATATTCTTGCTGAATGCCGCCATACATCTCATCCACAGATACAGAAGTAGCGACATCACAAGCTTCATCGGCAATACAAGCTGCATATTCAGCAGTCTGCTGCGCTACATCTACTTGTTCTGCTGCATCTTGATTTTGAGCATAACTACTTGAGATGGAAGTCATTAATATAATAACTGCGATCGATTGGGTGATTCTGAGCCTAAGCTGCATGGTTCTATCCTTATTTTTGATTTATTCCAAGCTGTTCGATTGTATAAGCATATTAAAGTTAAGATGATTTTATTGGCTATTTTTAGTATTCTAACCGATTCACTTCACCTAGTTTCTTGAAATATGTCTGTCGAAACTACTCCGCTTCAAGGAATTACACTGTATAGCCATGCAGATGATTTTCGCTCCCATTGGATTCGTTATGTACTTGCAGAGAAGCAAATCAAATACCATTTGGTTTTAAGTGATGCAGATGATGAAGATCTTGCCAGCTTAAACCCTTATAATCAGCTGCCGATGTTGATTGAAAATGATTTAAAACTATTCAACGCCAATATCATCTCCGAGTATTTAGACGATCGTTATCGACAAAACAAGCTCTATGCCGACGCGCCTATGCCTCGTGCGGAACAGCGTCAGTATATTTGGCGCTTTGAACAAGATTGGTTAAAGCTTGCTGATATGATGCTGCGCCATCCAGATACACTCGATGAACAAGCAAAACTGCAAGCACAAAAAAAACTGAAAGACACACTCATTTCCCTAACACCATTGTTTCAGCATTTCCCCTATTTCATGTCAGAAAGCTTTAGTATTTTAGATTGCATGCTCGCACCCATCTTTCTACGCTTAAACAGCATGGGCGTGCATTTACCCAAACAGCAATGCCGTCCAATCTATTTATATTGCCAACGTATTTTTAGTCGCCCTGCATTTTTAAAGTCTTTAACCTTGCAGGAGAAAAACCATTATCAATCTGAATTTAAACAGCCGTAGAGAACATTATGTCTGATCAAGAATTAAACCTTACGCCGACTCGTCCATATTTAGCTCGCGCCATTTATGAATGGATTTGTGATAACCAACTAACACCGCATTTATTGGTCGATGCAACCCAACCAAATACCCTCGTTCCTGAACAGTTTATCCAAGATGGGCAGATTGTCTTAAACATCGTCCCTCATGCCGTACATGCGCTACATATGAGCAACGATGCGATTACCTTCTCTGCACGTTTTGGTGGCGTATCTCGTGATATTTATGTACCACTAAATGCTGTGATTGGCATTTATGCCCGTGAAAATGGACAAGGCTTATTCTTCGATCCAAGTGAGTATGACAATCATACCCAAAGTGAGCAAAATGCTTTAAAATCAGACAATGAAGAAAAAACTGAACCCGCTAAGAAAAAACCAAGTTTAAGGTTATTAGATTAATAAAATGGAGTAATTATATGGCTTTTGATTTAGTACAATATTTTGCAGAGCAGATTAAAATTCAAAAGCCTGAGCTTCTGAGTCAATATTCAGATGAGGAACGACTTCAATATCTTTCTGAGGCCAATACCCTCTCCCTTGGAAAACTCATCACTTTGATGCGTCAAGATGGCACCAAGCTCTATCAAGAAATTCAAACTCAAGATCATCTCTATATTCAAGAACTTGCAAGGCATCTCACCACGTCTCCGCAAAATGAATCACAGCTAGCGAAGACAGACTTAGAGCATAGTCTGACTACCATGTTGAGTCTTCAGTTTGCTGAACTCAAACAACTTGATGTCACTGGGAACTTTGGCGAACATGGAATACGTGAGCTGCTTATCGGTCAAATCGAACACCTCTCAGGCTTGGCTGATGACTGGGTTTGGACAACAAGTGAGCTAACAGAGCTGATTGGCTCTAAACCAAAGCCTGAAGAAGAGCTATCATTAGAAGAGACGATGAAGGAGTTTAATCAAATGGTAAATCAACACGCAACCGACCACTCAGATGAGCTACACACACAAGTAGCTGAGCAGAATCCAACACCAACATGGGCAAAACTGATTGAACCTGCTGTAGCTATCGTCATTTTATGGGGGCTTTATTGCGCAGCAAGTCAAATGTTTGTCTAATTCCTCAAGGGATGCACTTATTTTGCGCATCCCTTTATTTTTCAATGAAAAATAATTATGTATACTTCATCTTTAAAAATAAAAAAAATCGATTTATCTTTATTTTAATTTAACTAAATGGTGAAATTTACATTTTGTTACAATGGCAAATAAGTTTAACAGTCCTGTAAATAACAATAAACTTTCTCACACTCCTTTTCAAAATACGCAAACCTAATCACAGAACTTTTAGCAAAAACTAACTAAAAGCCTCGGGTTTAATCGTACATTTATTTATCTTTTTTTTGTTACATTTATTTATATTGATATTTTTTTCACGCCGTCCATATAATTAAATCGACTTGTGAAACAACAAGTTAAAAGGATTTCAAAACTCATAAAATTAAAGAGAAAAAATATGGCTAAAGTGTCATTAGAAGCATTAGCAAATATCGATGGATTCTATGCAGCAGCATTGGTCGATGGGGAAAGCGGTTTGGCCCTAGCAACTCAAGGCGGTGGAAGCATCGATTTAGAACTCGCGGCGGCAGGTAACACTGAAGTCGTTCGATCAAAACGACGTGTTGCACAAGCATTAAACTTGAATGACACCATCGAAGATATTTTAATTACGCTGGGTAAGCAGTATCACCTTATTCGACCTTTAGAAGGCAATGACAAAATCTTCTTATATCTTGTCCTTGAACGCTCTAAAGCAAATCTTGCCATGGCTCGCCATGAACTCAAAGGATATGAAAAAGGCCTAGATTTTTCTTAATTTGAATTGCCCCTTTCTCATCCTTTTGGGAAAGGGGTTGTATGCGTTGTCCTCTTCAACCTAATTAAATTAAAGAAACACTATGAATAAGCAATATATTAATATTGCGATTACTGGCCTAAGTTCAAACCATTCTGACGAACTTAAAACACAGCTACGTAATCTCATTCCTCAAGAGTATCAAATTAACTGGAGCTCCGCTGCTGACCCAACTATTGATTGTTTATTTATCCATGAAAGTTTTTATGAAACCGAAGGGATCCAAAAGATCATTCGAGCTCGTCAGTTGCCATGGCTAAAAATTTCTAAGCAAATCCATAACGAAAACCGACTCCACGAAAACATACTTTCTTTACCAATTACACACCTTGAAAGCTTCTCGAATTGGATTATTCAACATCTACTACATCCCTCTTTTGACAATCAACAAATCCTTCCTATCGAAACTCAGAATAAAAAAACACACTACAAATTAGAATATTTCAGCAAAATGCTGGATACCGAACGCAACTCAAAGCTACATCTTTTTGATACTTTGGGCACCATTGCCATTATTGATATTCAGAAAAATATCGCTTGGCTCAATACAGAACGAGAACAAGCCTTTACGGATTCTGGTTTTGATTATGACATTGCCAGCACCAGTAACTTCATGAAAGTCTCACGTAAGCACCCCCATATACTTAGCGACTGGTTATGGCAGTTTTTTTGGGATTCTCCCATATTTTTGAAAGAAATTGCACCTGAAGATGGGCATTTTAAAATCCATATATGGCCTAAGCCAGCAAGCAATTTTGATAGGAAAACCATTTTTCAACTTTCCAGCTGCTTTATTCAAGGTGGTAAAATTTCAAAAATTGCAACGCAATTGAACCTCCCTATTGAAACTGTGCAGCGCTTTATTGCAGCCAATATCGCGACCCATAATCTCTCAAAAATCAATATTTGGGATAAACACTTTAACCCACCAGAAATGCCTCAAGTTGATGAAGAAGCAGGATTAATTAAAAGCTTCTTTGGAAAACTAAGAAAAAAACTAGGCATATAGGATACCAATATGATTTTACAACGCTTTAAAATTGTTTTTGCTGGTGGTATGGGCGCGGGTAAAACGGAGGCGATTCGATCACTCTCAGAAATTCCCGTACTGCAAACGGAGGCTTTCAATACAGACGCACAGCGCCATACCAAATTGGAAACCACTGTTGGTATAGATTATGGTGAAATCACGCTTGATGAAAACCTGACCATTGGGCTATATGGTACACCTGGGCAAAGCCGCTTCGACTTTATTTGGTCTGCTATTACCAAAGGTGCCATTGGTGCTGTAATCTTGATTGACCATCATTCAGATAATCCTATTCAAGAATTAGAAAACTATCTGGAAACCTTTCAAAATTTTACTGACAATATTGCAATCGGCATTACACATACTGATCTTGTTTCTGAGTCAACCAAATCAACCACTATCTATAAAGACTGGTTATTACAAAATGACCTCTTTTCGCCACTCTTCTTTATTGATGCAAGAAAGAAAGATGACGTTTTATTATTATTAGAAGCGCTCATTACATCCATTGAGATCAACTCAAATATTGCCAATTAACCCTTAACGAGGTTCTATATGTTTACTTTAGCACAAAGCCGCACAGCACCAGAAGAGTTAATTGATTTTGCCAAGAATGAGATTCATGATGTTCTCATGAATGTTCGCAGTGTCAATTACGTCATGCTGTGTAGCACAGATGGCTTTGAATTAGCCCATGTTTATAAGAGAGATGGTTATAACAGTACTAAACTTGCAGCAGTTAGTAGCTCAATTTTAGCTATGGTTGCGGCTTTTATGAATGAAATTCATCTCGAAGGCTGTCAATCCATTACTTTGGATGCGGACAATGGCAAAGCCATTTTAACCTCAATTCCCTCTTCAAATCATCCAATGATTATCGTAACCCTGACTGAAAAAGATGTCCTCTTAGGACAGCTACTTTATGCGCTAAAAAATGCTAGCAACCGTGTTATGCAATACTAATATCTCTAATAAAAATATAAACAAATTTAGTTTTTATTCAGGATGAATCCTATTAAATTTTAGAGGCTATCTTTAGCTGCATCTTTTTCTCTATTATTTAATCTTCCGCACATAAAAAAATCCCCCTAACTATTAAGTTAGGGGGATTTGAATTAATGAGCTGGCGATGACTTACTCTCACATGGATAACTCCACACTACCATCAGCGCTAAGAGGTTTCACTTCTGAGTTCGGGAAGGGATCAGG
>RCUL01000067.1_pt1 | contig 109065 bp, 94 predicted proteins | sample 2167521 | NCBI WGS metagenome assembly RCUL01 (sample SAMN09932745, study PRJNA488358) | compost metagenome | feature: garden; material: soil; isolation source: compost soil in acetic acid-enriched culture | place: Germany: Experimental Botanical Garden Goettingen | collected 2016-01-27
GCTTAACAACATGTTATTCCCGCGATATTCACGGAACATAAAATGCGCTGTAGCAAAGGCTGTGGCAGTATGACCAGACGGAAACGACAGGTTATTAGAACCATCGGGTCTTCGCTCTTTGATCAGGTGTTTGGTCGGTGTCACAATGGCTGTTGAAATCAGCAGTGAGGTTGCCAAAATTATGCTTCGATCTTTAAAGTCATGTTTCCCCTGCACACCCAAGGCATTCAATCCATAGACTAAGGCTCCGGGAATAAATTGCGTATAGTTATCAGCTTTAATGGGTGAAGGGCTATGTTCGCCTATCTCAAAGCGTGTGGAATTATTCAATTCTTTTAATCGGTCATTGGTGAGGCTAAGCACACCATATCCGATACCTATCGCCGGGATAATCAATTTTTTGTAATTAGGCTGATAAATTTTACCCACAGAATCCTCCTGAATAAAGTTGATCCTAAGTAACGTATCAAGATTCGGATCAACAGATCTTGCAAAAGCTAAATTCACGAAAAGTGAAAATATTGGTGCAATTAAGGTTGCTCTTTTCATCTACTTAAATCTAATATTCAATGATGCAATAGGAGAGGTCATACCAACAGGTGTGATATAATGCTCGAAACGCAGTTCGAGCATGTCTAAGCAACGTATACCGAAAAGCCCGATGGCTATATAAACGCCCCCCATACAGCTTCGCGTATACCTGGTAAAGCACGAAAATGTGAAGATCACAATACTGAATAATGTTATTGGACTTTTACTCTTCATCTTCTGCTGTGTTTTTGAGCTGCATCAAAAGAGTGTAGGCATTTTTGCTCACGATTTGCTTACCCTGGAAATCCTGAAAGTTCAATACCTTAACCAGGCCTTTTTGAGGCTCCTCCACGGAAATCTCTGTCAGCCGGTAATTTCTATTTCCTTCTGAGACAAATACATAACTTTTGCCTTCAAAGTCCACGATACTTTCTTCAGGGAGGGCATGACCGAATGTTGCAGTCGTTTGAACCTCGGCATTCATATACAGCCCAGGAATCAGATCCTGATCATATTTATCCAGATGGCAATGAACATCGGCCATACCACTTGGATCAATATCCTTACCGATCAGATGGATCTTTCCGTTATATTTTTTATTGGGTTTGGTATTGGAGTAGGCCAATAGAAGCTGTCCAGGACGCATCTGCTCAAGATCCTTTTCGTATACCTTAAGGTTGAGATGGATGTCATCGGGATTGATCAGTTCGAAGAGTATATCCGACGGGTTTACATATTTTCCGATATTGACATTGACTTTGCTCACATAGCCATCTATGCTGCTGTACACAGGTGCACTTTTACGGATATTGCCAGCAATTGTACCGGGCGGGATATTGACGAGCTCAAGCTGTCTTGCGAGTGCATTCATAATGATCTGCTGGCTGTTCATCTCAGCTTGAGCCTGCTGCATTACCTTATCACTACTCGCTTGGTTTTGGTTGAGCTCTTTTTGGCGTATGTAGTCGAGCTGGGCAAAGTGTAGTTTTGATTGGGCAGCGAGATAATCCTGTTGGAGCTGTACAAACTGTGGGTTTTCTACGATTGCAATCACTTCTCCTTTGGATACCTTCATTCCCGGAAGTAGTTGCGTACGCTTCAGATATCCGCCGAGAGGGATACTTACAGACGCCATATTCTGCGGCGGGACATCTATTTTCCCATTCAGTTTTAAGAAACTTGCAACAGCTTGGTCCGAAAGTGCTACTGTTTCGATCCGAACATTCCGGAGCTGTGCATCCGTTAAGGAAACGAGATTTTCGTCCTTTGGTTTACTAGCGGTCACTGGTTTGTTTTCCTTATTTCCACGACAGGAAAAACTGAGACAGATAATAACTCCTGTCAGGAGCTGATAGACCATATATTGGGATAAAAATTTTTTAGTTTTCATTTTTATTGATTTAGCATGATGTAATGAAGCTGAATGGCACTTTCGTTGAGCTGCCACAACGCATCTGCATAGTTGCTTTTTAACGAGATCGCCTGATTGACCAGCGTGACAAATTCGAGGTAGTTGATGGCACCGTTGGAAAATTGTTTCTGTGCCGTTTCAAAAATCGTGTCTGCATTTTTGAGTTCGGATGTTTCATAATGGCCGACAACATCAAGGCTACTCTGAAAGCGTTGCGAGAGCTCTTGCTTTCGTTTCACGAGTGCAATCTCCGCATTGTGATATTCATCGTCTGCAATCTCCTCGGCCAAACGCGATGCTTCTACCCGGGCTTTCTGCCCTTTAGCAAATACAGGTATAGCAAGGCCCAGCTGTAACGAATGGAATCTTGGACTTGCACCATATGTTTTGTTATTCGGACCTACCCCTTTAAAACTGTTCAGATTGTAGCCTAGTTGAAGTTGGGGGAGAAGCTTGGATTTTTCAACTGCAGTAGCCTGTTCGGCCACTGTTTTTCCTTGTTCTAATACCTTGAGCAAAGGATGGCCTTCTAGCGAAGGTGGGTTGAAAAACACTTTTCCAGTTGAGGCAGGTGTATATATGAGGTCGGAATTGAGCAGCCATTGAAACTGGGATTGAAGCACCTTTATTTCGGCATCTACCTGTCGCAACTGGATTACAATTGCAGTTTTTTGATTAGCGGCCGTAGCGCTTTCCAATACATCACTTTCACCAGCTTTCTGACGAAGAACAGTTTTAGCAAGAAAGCTGCTATATAAAGAAAGTGCTTCGGTCAATAGCTGTTCTTTTTGCTGCCAGTACAGTATATTGTAATAGGTAAGGCTGACGGCTTTCTTCAGTTCAAACTCTTTGAGCGCTACATTCAGCTGACTCTTTTTCCAATCTTCGATATATCGGGTACGTTGTTTACGGTAGACAGCCGGAAACGCAAAACGTTGTACGATGCTGAACTTACTGTCTTGATAGGCACCATTGATCTGACCGTAATCAAAGCCGATTTCTGTCTGTGGAATATCTGCTGTGAATGTACCGATTAGTGCTTGGGTATAAGCAGCTCGTAGTTTTTCACTTTTTAAACTACGGTTATTTTGCTGCGCGAGCGCAATGGATTGATCCAAAGTAACAACAGTCTGTGCATTTGAGTTTTGAACACTTAGCAAAGCAATTACGAACAGCATTGGGGCAAGGGCACCAGATTTTAGCTTAGTGCCTTTAAATCCCTTTTCTATCGTTACATACAGCAGCGGAAGTACTAACAGCGTTAATAGTGTAGCGATGAGCAGGCCGCCGATGACCACTGTCGCCAATGGACGTTGTACTTCTGCTCCAGCACCATTGCTCAATGCCATCGGTATAAATCCTAAAGAAGCAACTGACGCGGTCATCAAAACGGGGCGTAAGCGATTTTTGCCTCCGTCAACCACAATGCGTACAATATTATGGATACCGCTTTTTTGAAGCCGATTGAATTCTGATATTAGTACAATGCCATTCAGGACTGCGACCCCAAATAGCGCAATAAATCCTACACCGGCACTGATACTAAAAGGCATCCCCCGTAGTGCCAACAGAAAGACTCCACCAATAATGGAGAGTGGAATAGCACTGTAGATAAGCAAACTTTCCTTAACAGATCTAAAAGCAAGGAATAATAGGATAAAGATCAGTGCCAATGCAATGGGAACAGCAATAAGCAAGCGTTGTCTGGCATTGTTGAGGTTTTCAAAAGAGCCCCCATATTTGATGGAATACCCTGCGGGAAGTTTGATCTCTTTGTCGATCTTAGCTTGCAGGTCGCGTACGATGCTTTGTACATCCCGATCCTTGATGTTAAAGCCCACTACAATCCTACGTTGCGCGTTTTCGCGTTGGATCTGATTAGGTCCCTGTACGATTGCTACACTAGCTAGCTGAGCGAGCGGTATCTGATTACCCGCTGGTGTAGGGATCAGGAGATTGCGGATATCGGTCATATTCTTTCTGTCGCTGGCGTCCATGCGGACTACCATATCAAAGCGTTTTTCACCTTCAAACACCAGGCCAGTAGGCTGTCCAGCAAACGCGGTATTGATGGTCCTGTTGACTTCAGCGATGGAAAGGTGATGCTGTGCGATCATGGAGCGATTATATTGTATCACGACCTGTGGAAGTCCAGCAATCGGTTCGATATAGAGATTTTGGGTACCTTGGACCGTTTCGATAATTTTACCAATTTTTTGAGCATATAGCGCCAGTGAATCCAGATTGTCGCCAAATATTTTGAGGACAACATCTTGGCGGGCACCTGTCATCAGTTCGTTGAACCGCATTTGCACGGGGTATTGGAAGCCCGCTGTGATGCCAGGAACATCTGTCAGTGCTTTGCCCATTTTTTCGGCGAGCTCAGGAAATGTCTGGGCTGAGGTCCATTCTTTCTTGTCCTTTAGGATAACCATCATATCTGAGGCTTCCATGGGCATAGGATCGGTCGGCACCTCTCCACTGCCAATTTTAGTAACAACTTTTTCTACCTCAGGAAACCTGCTCTTTAAAATATGGGCAGCTTTCTGGGTGCTTTCAATTGTAGTTGTCAGGTTACTCCCTGGAAGGACACGTGTATCCACCGCAAAATCTCCTTCCTCCAGTGAAGGAATAAATTCACCCCCCAAATGGCTAAGGATAACCATGGCCAGAATGAAAAATGAAATGACCAGCACAAAAATAACTTTTGGAAACCGGAGTACTTTAAGCAATACGTGGACATAGAGTTTTTCCAGCCTTTTCATCAACCTGTCCGAAAGGGAAGGTTTGCTGTTTATAGTCCGTAATAATATTGCGCTCATCATCGGAATATAGGTGAGTGAGAGGAGGAACGCGCCCAATAAAGCAAAAGCAACCGTTTCGGCCATAGGCTTGAACATCTTACCTTCGATTCCCTCCAGTGTCAGGATCGGAAGATAAACGACCAGAATAATGACCTGTCCAAATACTGCACTGTTCATCATCCGACCAGCAGATGCGTTGACAATATTGTCCATTGCTTCCGCAGGCACTTTGAGGAGGCTTTTTAATCGCTGTTGTTGTAGGAGCTGATGCATCACGGACTCTACTATAATTACCGCTCCATCAATGATCAACCCAAAATCGAGTGCACCAAGGCTCATCAGATTGCCACTAACACCAAACAGGTTCATCATGCAGATAGCAAAGAGCATGGCCAAAGGAATAACAGAAGCGACGAGTAAGCCAGCCCGTATATTCCCCAAAAAGAGCACCAGCACAAAAACGACAATTAGTGCGCCTTCCAAGAGATTTTTCTGCACTGTATTGATGGCATTGTTGACCATCTTGGTACGATCAAGAAATGGTTCGATGACGACCCCTTTGGGCAGTGTTTTTCGGATTTCCTCGACTTTGGCCTTTACATCGGCGATGACTTGACTGCTATTGGCTCCTTTAAGCATCATTACAATGGCACCGGCTACCTCACCATTATCGTTATAGGTCATTGCACCATAACGGGTCGCATAACCCGTACGCACCTCGGCAATGTCGCGGATAAAAATAGGAAGGTCATTTTGTTTACCAACAATGACAATATTTTGGATGTCGGCTATAGTGCCAACAAGTCCTTCACTACGAATATAGAGAACTGTCGGTCCCTTTTCGATGTAAGCACCACCGGTATTTTGGTTATTGGCATTGAGTGCGTCAAAGACATCGTTTATTGTGATCCGATAAGCATTAAGCCTGTCCGGCTTTACTGCAATCTCGTATTGTTTGAGTTTCCCTCCGAAACTGCTGACTTCAGCAACGCCTTTGACACCGAGCAGTTGCCGTCTGATAATCCAATCCTGGATGGTACGCAACTCTGTCACATTATATTTGCGTTCGTAACCCTGTTGGGGGCGAACTACGTATTGATAAATTTCGCCAAGCCCCGTAGAAATAGGCCCTAGCTGAGGCTGGCCTACACCTTGTGGAATTTCCTGCTGTACCTGCTGGAGACGTTCGGCTACCTGCTGCCGGGCCCAATAGATATCAATGTTGTCTCCAAAGACAATAGTGACAAGGGATAGCCCAAATCGGGAAAAACTTCGGATTTCCTGTAATCCAGCAATATTACTGTTGGCCTGTTCAATTGGGAAGGTAACCAGTCGTTCGATATCTGTCGCTCCAAAAGAGGGCGCAATGGTGATGACTTGCACTTGATTGTTGGTAATATCGGGAACGGCATCAATAGGCAATTTAGTCACCTGATAAGCACCGACACCGATTAGAGCCAAAATCAATAGTGCAACGATGAGTTTGTTCTTGACAGAAAACTCAATGATTTTCGTAAGCATAATAAATAGATTCTGTTAAATCGTAAATCCATGATGAAGATAAACGCCAGTACAATGCCGGAAGGAACACTCAACCACTTAGCATAAAGGGTATCGCGATCTTACCAATAACAAAACGTTTTATAGCGGATACTCCATCCGAAATAATAAAAAAAGGATTTGATCAACAGAATTTTGGCGGTTGCCATATCGAATTAAGGAATGTATCATCTACAAACTGATCATTCCGGACTGGTGTATTATCATTATTTTCAGGTAGGGACCTGTTATCAATTTCGATATTAACAATTTGAGGACAGACAAAAACAGCGCTATACCAAGCTGTGTGCATCATAAAGGGTAGCCGTTGGTCTTTGTCATAATCATCGTCATTCGGATGGTTTTGCAGATGGTCTCCTTTGTAGTGTACTTTCAAAAAATCAAGTACAGACATTGTTGGATTCTTTTCCTTATGCTCAAAATAATGCTCAATCAACAACGGAAATCGCAACAATTGCGAAATTTCAGTTGCCGACGCGATATAAATCGTCAAAAAACATATTGCAAGCAATCTTTTCATCCTAGACAAAGTTATTAAAAAAAATAATTCACTGTATCGGCGCTGTCTAAAGTTTTTTTTCTTTCATGAGAGAAAGCTACGTCATGAAAGCCATATTAATATATTGACAATTTAACCAGGCTGCTATCAGGCTTGGTAAGCAGTTTTTTCTTTTTCCAAACGAATAGATCTCTAAGCCGTTCTATACGTGACAGAGTTTCGTTTCTGCTGATTGATTTGGATGGTTGGGTATTTAATGCCCAACCTCCATTCATGTTGAACATGGCTATGCAGGTGTGAAAAGCCTTGACTAATCTTTTGAAGCGGCATTCCAGAAAGCATCTTCATCCGCTATTATTTCCGAAAACAACCACACTTCTTTTATCTTGCTGTCTTCGATCCTCAATAGGTCCATACCTTTCATGGCGAGTTGTTGATCTCCCTTTTCTGCTTTAAAGTGGATTGCAGCAATGACAAGATCTGCATTATTGCTTAGGTATTCTATTCGGTCAATGGCAAAAGTACCGTTGCTCCATTTCATAAAATTCCCCAAATGGACAAACACGGCCTCTTTTCCCGTATAGGTACCGGATTGAATCCCATTGCCAGGCTGATGCCAGAGGATATCATCTGCAAATAGACTTCCTACTGTATCAAAGTCTCCTTTACCTACTGCATCAAAATAAGACTGAACGATCGTTACATTGTTTGACATATTATTTTAACTTTTAAACTGTATTAATATTGTACAAATGTCTAACTTAGCCTTCTTATATACAAGTACCTACCTATAAGTAGGGTACTTACCTCAGATTAAGAATAACTGACTGTCAATTAGATAAAATGAATATAAATATTTCTGACGAGAACTGCCCGCTACGAAAAACGCTTGAAATCATCGGTGGAAAATGGACCATGTTGATAATTTTCCAGATCAATGAACGGACAATCCGCTACGGAGAACTTAAACGTTGTATTGTAGGGATCAGTGAAAAAATGCTAATCAGTCAACTTAAGTTTTTATGCGATAAGGGATTCGTCCATAAAAGATCCTTTGCTGAAATCCCTCCAAAAGTGGAATATACGCTGACAGATATAGGAAAAGAACTGCTTCCGGTGATCAATCAAATTATACAATTTGGTTTAAATCATAAGTTTTAATAGGTGGCTAAATCAATAAAGACTCATTAAGGATGAGCCTTTATTATCATGGACAGTTAATTCAATTTTTATCTTGGTCACTCAAAAATTATCCTGCACCTTAAATCCAACACGAATAGCTTTAAGACCGATCAGTCCCTGTAAGTCCTCGACTTCAAATTTTTCGATATCGTCATTTAATAAACCCTTGTGCTGAAGCAAGTTGATATAACCCAAGTATTCGGTCTCTTCATGTCCATAGGAATAGACAATGACAAGTTTACCTTTTTGTGTAATACGTTCTGTCGAGCCTTTGATCTTCGCCTTGTCAATACGTTTTTTAGCGATTTCATAACGTACATTGTAGGATCCGTCGATATCAAATTGTTTTTCATCCATTTTGAAACGGATGGAAATCGGCGTTGCAAAGACCAAAATCAGGGAGGTCACCTCCAACTGGTGGGGTAGTTCGGGTTGGAGTACCCTAAACTGGCTTTCCATTTCACACATGACCTGCAACTGCCACAAACGTAAATTTTTGAGGTAATAGAGCTCAAAATTTTTGTCCGGTGCGATGGAAGCGCCGATAAACATGTTATGCTCAATACCGTCAGTCTTATAACGCTCGTAATAATGCGGGAAGTATTCCTGCGCCTCTAGCTGCTTTTCGTCAAGGATCGTGACCAGCTTTTTATTGATCAGTGTGATCGAGTTGTCGTAATCTTGTCGCGCCTCATAAAGTCCGCCAATAGCCGGATTTATCCGGTCGAAATAGGCATTGATCGTCTTGACAATGGAACTATTTTTATTGTTTTTGCGGAAGTTGTCCAGAATGGGATGTACTTCGATATTAAAATGATCCAGAATAACCTGTTCGGTATCGTTTGACAAGGAGTGATCAAGCGTTTCGAGATTTCGCTCCAAGTCGAAGATTTTCTGCTCAAACAGCGGCAATCTATGTTCTTGATTGATGGCGGTAAACAGCTCGATCAAATCAGTCACCTGATGAATCAGATCCTGCTTAATGGCCTGATTGCGGGATTCCGAAGAGCCCTGCACGTCAATCTGGCCATAGAGTGCATATACGTGTTCAAAGACGATTTCCTGTAAAGTATAATCCTTTCCAAAGGCTCTATCATTGAGGTAACGGATTGCCTCTTCCTGAAAACGCCATTTGACACTGGGATGAATCGAGGTATATTCCTTTTGGATGATCGCTTCAATCTGATTCTCCGTTTCAGAAAATGCTTTGGATACTTTGTCTTTGATAAAAGGTAAGATAAAGTTGAGTTTATTGGCATTAACCGAGTTCAGTGCGCGCACCTTGGAGGAGGACATTTCCAATATGCCGAGTACTTTGTCGCCTTGTATCAGGGGGGCAAAGATAAAACTCTTCACATGTTGCTGTTTCAGTTTGTTGATAAAAAACGCTTTTTTAGGGTCCGTGGTGGGTAATTTATCGATGTCCGGAACAACCAAAAGTTCTTCTTTACTTAGCAGGCTTTCCAATGTTTCGTTACAGAGCATTTCCTCACATTCGGCTATGGTAGAATCGTAAAGGAGATGGCTGTACAGCTGTTTTTCGACAATTCTCAAATTAAACTCCTCCCTAACTTTTTCAAAGGAGGTCAATCCGATTCGCAGATCGTCTATTTTGTAAATGGATCTGAAAATATCTTGAATCTCTTCCATCTGGGCCGCCTTATCTTCGAGCAATAAGTTACTTTTGAAACTCGACACAGCATTCTCCGTGGTCGCATCAAAAAGGGTCATAATGGAAAAACCTTTTAATATCCAGCTTTGTTCAGGAAATTTGGAGTTCCACAGAGCTATATCCGAAAAATTGTCAATCAACTCAATAATGTCTTCCTGAGAAAGTTGCACTGCGCGATCTGTAGGAATAATATCCATAAAATCCGCATTGAAAAGCACCCTGTAATGGTGCATAATATTATTTTTATCCGGAATATCCAAGAATATCGGCGTATCCATGGCATCCACTTTAACGCCAAAATACTGACTGATGATCATACAGCAATTCAGAATATAATAGGTATCCGAAGAGATATCACGGTAGCTAAAATCATAATGATCCCCTGCATCACGGAGGATATTGTCTAAGCGTTCGCTATGATTGAAGGTATATAAATAGAACGGAATTGTAATGGCCTTGATTTCATTTTTCGTCAGTGATCTTGGAAATAGATCCGCCAAAAGGACTTTGATAATAGGCTCATAAGGATGTAAATCCGCTGTATTTTCGATACCGTTGACAAGTGCCGGATATTTTTTGATTTCTTCCAGTAAAGATTTAGCATAAGTAGCCTGGAATTCAACTTCGGACAATGCCGTTTCCTCAAAAGATTTGATAATCTTATGAAAAGCAATCAGCGTCTTAAAAGGACTGGAATCAAAGGTGAAGTTAAACTGCATAGCGCTTGTTTCTGAAAAATTAGCTAATTATTGGGTTTACACAAAAGTATAAAATAATCACGGATTGAATAGCAAAATCTTAGGTAAATGGTTCTTCAATGGATAGATTGTCTATTTATTGCTTTTCGTTAATAAAAAAGGTAAATTGGGCTTATCTTTTACACCATTGCAAAAGGTAGTTTCAATAAATTAGCGGGTGAAAACAGCATTATGTTTAGGCATCGAGATAAAGGGCGAAATTATATCCATAATGTACAATTAGCTGCATTATTGTCCGTAGTAGCCGGAGTAGTAAATATAGTAGGGGTGCTTTCCTTTAAAACATTGACTACAAATGTAACGGGCCACTTCGCCTTTTTTTCAGAGGAGCTTTATCGAAATAATTACATGTTTGCCTTGCTGAGCATACTATATGTTATTTCCTTTTTATTGGGCGCATTTGTTGCCAATACAACAATGGAACTTACATCGCGGGGAAAGGCGCATTTTTCGTATAGTTTACCCATTGGTATTGAAATTAGTTTACTTGCATTTGTATCATTTTTTAATTTCTCCTTTTCCACCGCCTCTGTTTGGCTGTCCTGCACACTTTTGCTCGCTATGGGTTTGCAAAATGCTTTGGTAACTAAAATATCCGGGTCTGTCGTTCGCACCACGCATTTAACGGGATTGTTTACAGACTTGGGAATTGAGCTATCTCAAGCTATTTTCTATAAGAAAATAAATGAGCGCAAACGTTTAAGACGAGGCATCCTACTCAAGGTGATCATCATTGGCGGTTTTTTCTTAGGCGGTATTATAGGGGCTTTTGTATACGGGTGGTTTGAAAGAAAGACGCTATTATTACCTGTCGTCATATTACTGATTGCACTTTTTTATGACCGCATACTGCTCGGATTTTATAGGCTCAGGAGGAAGAAGCAAGATCATATACATAAATCCCCCGGAAGCACCTAGCGGAGCGAATAATTACAACAATCTGAACTATTCTGTATCGCCTTATGTTCTCAAAGTAACCTTCAAGCAAATTTGCAGGACGTAGAGAAATTAACACATTAAACAATGAATGTATTTAACAGAAATATGCTAGGTGGATTGATCGGAGCGGTGATACTCAATGTAATCCATAGCGTTGCAAAAAGATTTGACACAGAAGCTCCGGCAATTGATGAAGTAGGCGAGGAAGCGATGAAAAAGACGGTAAGTGCTGCAGGATTTGAACCTCCAAAAGGGAATGCCCTAGTGGCCGCAACCTTTGGAGCTGATGTTGCTTCAAATGCAATGTTGTATACCATGATCGGTTATGGCGGCGACAAACATATCGTTCTCAGAGGAGCCTTGCTTGGTACAGTCGTTGGCCTGGCAACATTGACAATCCCAAAGCAGGTTGGACTCGATACTGAACCGATAAAAAAAACGGAAAGAACAAAAATAATGACGGTAGCCTGGTATGTCATCGGAGGAATGGCAGCCGGGCTGGCCATAAAAGCGATGCGAAGACATCATTAATAACCTCTATATCGTATTAAGGCTCCTTTTCTTGCACAATCTATCTGAGCAGAAAAAGGAGCCTTAATTATTGCCTATTCCTAACGGAGCTTCATCATAAAATGGAGTTCAGCTTATTTGGACATCGCATGAATGACTCCGACATGCGATCTGAAAGCTGCCCAGAATGTTTTAAATTCGTTATATTGTAATTTATACTCCTTGCATGTTTGTTTCACAATGCGATTAAGCGCTGGGTAATGCACATGGCTAATCTTTGGAAATAGGTGATGTTCTACCTGAAAATTAAGACCTCCCAGCAACCAGGTCAATACTTTGCTCTTGGTAGCGAAATTAGCTGTTGACTGGATCTGATGAATCATCCATTCTTCATCCACCCGTGAGGCTTCTATGGTCTTGAATTCTGTTCCCGAAACGACATGGGCCAATTGGAATACAGTTGCCAGGCTCATTCCACACACTACACCGGCGATCAATAGACCAAGTAGCGTAGGCAGCCAGCCGACAAATATTATAGGAACAACCACAAATAGCGTAAAGTGGATCAGCTTACTTACCCAAAAAATAACACGCTCCCTGACAGGAAAATGAAACTGCTCCTTATCATTGCCCATACGGCCGCGGAAGTATTTTTCATAATCCTGATAAAAGATCCAGGCGAGATAGGAGATTCCGTATAACAGCGGAAAGTAAAAGCGCTGATAGCGGTGATGCTTTTTTAATTTTTGATCATGGTGTATGCGCATGAATTTGACCTCGATATCGTGATCTTCACCGTCGATATTGGTATAGGTATGATGGGCAATATTGTGTTTGAGTTTCCAAAAATAAATGTTGCCTCCTAAGAGATTGAGTGAATAGGACAGTACGGTATTCAGTCGTTTATTGTCCGAAAACGAATTGTGGCCCGCATCGTGCATAATATTGAAGCCTATTGCAGCAAGATTGGCTCCGAAAATGGCGCATAATAAGATAGCAATGCTCCAATGAAGCGGAACGAATACCAAAAGAATATAGAGCAGGATAAAGGTGGTCAATAGAATGGAAGCTTTCAAATAAATTCTTCGATTGCCAGTTTTTTGTTTTGATGAATTTACAAAATAGTGATTGATTTTTTGCTTTAAAGCTTTAGAAAACAATGTATTTACATTGTCGAATTTAACAGATTGGGACATTTGATTTTTTACGCGGGAAATATGCTTGTACTTAATTTCCAATCTTTAGTGATTGGTTGACGTGAAGTTACAAAATATAATTGATCATCAATGTATAAATAAAGTTAAATTTCATCACAACTGGAAAAATTCTAAGGTCATATAGGATGAGCATAGCTTTAGTATAGCATATATCTCAAAAAGTCAAAAGCTTTAGGCAAGCAATCCTAACCAATAACCATAAAGGCTACCGGATGCTCGATGTACCTCATTGAACATCGTCGGTAGCCTTTATCTCAATGAGCCTATGTTATATGCTAGTCGAACTGATTTACACTTGAGAAGCCTGTTTTTAGAATACTTCTTTCGTTTTTTTACCCTCCGCTTCTGATCTTGGCGGAATTAACTTATACATTACGGGAGTAACGATCCTGGATAAAATCGTGGAACTGATCAGTCCGCCGATTAATACAATTGCCAAAGGTGCTATAAGTGGATTAGGGTTTAAAGCTATTGGAAGCAACCCACAGATAGCGGTGATTGAAGTCAACACCACCGGTAAAAACCGTGTTTCCCCAGCCATATTGACGGCCTCATCAATACTATAACCTTCCTCCCGGAGCTGGTTGGTAAAATCAACAAGTAATAACGAGTTTTTTACTTGAATACCCGAAAGACCAATAAAACCAATAATGGATACCAATGACATTGGGTTGCCGGTCATTAACAACAAAATTACACCACCAAGAATACCCAATGGTATGATGGATAATACTATGATGATTCCCTTGAATGTTTTAAATTGCAATAGAAGTACGCCTACAAAAAGGAAACCACTCAATAATATCACCGAAAGGAAGTTACCTCCCAGGGCATCGCCTTCTGACTCAGCCTCACCTGATAATTTGTAATAATATCCTGGCGGCATCTTTAGTTTGTCAAGTGCCGGGATAACATCTTTTAGAATATCATTGGCATACACGCCATCTTTGGTGAGAGAAGTCACCTTGGCGAATCGGGACTTGTTAAAATGATTGATAGCGGTGGGAGAGGTCTCGAAGCCCATGGATGCAATCTGGTCGACCTGTACCGGTATCCCCTGGATGTTGTTAACATATAGCCCCTTCAAAGCATTTAGATCTGAAAATTTATCTCGGGGAATGGTGATGACTACTTTGCGTGTATCACCTCTGTTGTCAATATAATCACCTACATTGAGCCCTGCCACCGCCAAGCGGATGACCTTGTCCACCTCGCTGGTCAGGACGCCCAACGTACGTGCTTTTTCTTTGTTAATAGTTATCTTAACATCAGATTTGTAGGTATTAAGCTCATTGCTTACAAAGAATGTCCCCGGATGTTTCCGTAAAATCTCTTCTACTTGGAAGGAAAGTGCACGCAAGGTATCCTGTTGTTCACCAAAAATGCGAACCACAATATTCGCTTCAATAGGCGTCCCCTGTTCGAAATCCTTTATTTCAATTCTGGCGAGGGGAAAATCAGCGAATTTTTTTCGCAATGTTTTAATGAGCTCTTGCTTAGATTTTGGGCTGGTCTCATCGCTCATTTGTACAAATATCTGCGCAAAATCTGGCTTTACATCCTGTTGGTGCACGTTGTAATAGATCTGAGGATTACCTTTCCCTACATTGGAGGTGTAGTATACAATCTGCTCATGATTTTTCAATTCTTTTTCAATAAGTTTGGTCACGCGGTCACTTTCCGGAATATTAGCTTGCAAAGGAAGCTTTATATTAATCATGAACATCGGTTTTTCGGACGTTGGGAAGAGTTTGAAACCGGCAAATGGAAATAGCATGAAGGCAAGTATGCTCAAGATAATAGAGATACCGACAGTAACTTTAGGCCATGTCAGGGCCAAAGGCATTACACGACGATAGGAAAAGCTTAAAAACTGCTGTAGTTTTTGCAGGAAAAAGTTTCCGTCGCTATGGCTATGGCTTTTCAACATACGGCTTCCCAAAAAGGGCACCAATGAAAGCGCTACCAGCATTGAAGCGAGAACACTTGTGATCACTGCGACAGGCAAACTACGGATAAATTCACCAGCGATATCGGGTAGAAAAGCAAGTGGTAGAAATGCAATGACCAGGGTTGCTGTACAGCCGACCACCGCGATGCCGATCTGTTTAGTGCCTTTTAGGATCGCATCTTTTTTTGAATGCCCCTCTCTAAGCCAACGTTCTATGTTTTCGACAACAACAATACTGTCATCCACCAAGAGGCCCAACGCCACAACCAAACCTACAATACTGAGCTGATTAAGAGAATACCCCATTAGGTTCATGGCTATCAGGCCAAGCGCCAAAGACAGAGGAATGGAGATCATGACAATAAGTGAGGCACGGAATCCAAGCGGGAGCAGAGTGATGACAACCAAGAGGATTGCAAGTCCAAAATCAAAGCCCAGATGTCCCAAACGTTTGGATACCATATCAGCCTGATCAAAATTCTTTACCATCTTAATATGTTCTGGGAGACCTTTGTCGAATTCCTCCAATACGGGCATATATTCCGCTTTTACTGTACTTATGTTGACATTATCTTTCATCGCAGCGGTGACTAATACGCATCGCTGCCCATTAAGCCGTGTGATGTGATTGACGGTTTCATCTTTATAGCTTACGGCGGCGACATCTTTTAAGTAAATGATTTTTCCGTTCGCGTTATAAATAACAGTGTTGGCAACATCTTCCACATTTTTGAATTTACCACTGGTTTTCACATTGAATATTTTGCTATCGAGATTGATGCTTCCGCCGGGGATATCGGCGGCTTCGCTCTGTAAACTTCCGATGACGAGATTAAGTGGTATTTTTAACTGTGCAAGTTTGTCCAATTGCATGTCAATCCGAATCTCCTGTTCTGGAATTCCGGCGTATTTGACTTCCTTTAGATCGGTTATCTTCTCCAGCCTGGTTTTGAGGATGTCGGCATGATCGCGCAGGACTTTGGCTGATGCGGTATTGGAGATTAAAGCCACCTGAATAATTTTAACATCAGAAGATGCAATCTTTTCGGTTTTTATCAGGTAGATATCCTTGGGAAGTTCGCTGTTTTTTAACGCATTGATTTCAGTGGAGATCTCCTGATATTTATTATCTACGTCAACGCCATATTTGAATTTGGGCTGTATGACGGCTACTCCGTCTTCGACAGAGGTCAGGATCTTTTCAATATTGTCCAGTCCGTAAATTTTATTTTCGATCGGTTTTACTACCTGTTCTTCCATATCCTTGGGACTTGTACCTGGATAGATGACCGTAATGACATATTGGGGAGCATGTGTCGTCGGATCTTCTGATCGGGGCATAGTGAACAAGGTCAGCAGCCCAACAACTGCAAAAAGAACGAATATGATCAGAGTAAACTGATAATTTTTTACTGCGAAGTTTGTTATTTTCATTGGATGCAGGTTTACTTGATTATTTTAATGATAGACTGTTCATTGAGATAAGCACTGTTGGAAATGACAATATTATTGATCCCTTCGAGCCTGTCGTTCAGGTAAACTTTATCATTTTCAAATTTAGCTATGTTGACTGCCAGTTTCTTTACTTTATTGGCTCCAATTGCTGTAAATACAAATGCTTTCTTTCCGTCAGCTTCTACCAGTGAACTATAGGGAATGACCATTGCAGTTTCGTTTTTATCGGTGATGATTTCTGCCTTCCCGAACATGCCAACAGGAGGGACTATACCTTGGAGTTTTAAGCTCAGCTCAACCTGGAATGAACCGATCTCCTGGTCAGCATTTTGAAGTTTTCGCAATATAGTTGCCTCGAAAAAGCGCTCAGGATACCCATCAAGAATGACTTTTGCGGCCTGTCCCTCTCTTATTGCACTCCACTCAAGATCAGTCACGCCAACTTTTAGAATATAATTGGCATTCTTTCGCACGGAATTGGTAGACAGTATGGGTATACCCCCGCCGATTACTTCACCTTCATTGGCAGTTTTTTTTACCACAAAACCATCAGTGTAAGCATAAATCTTCGCATAACGCTCATTGAAAGCAAGCGCTTCTTTGGCTTTCTTGGCAACGTCTAGCGCAGTTTTTGTGTTTTGCAACTGTTCTAGCGTAAATACACTATCCCGATATAGATTGACTGCTCGGGTGTAGTCGCGCTGTGCTCTCTCGACACCCAATCCTAATTGCGCAACACCAGCTGCTATTTCCGTCGTGTTTAGCGTGGCCAACAGTTGACCTTTACTGAAAAACTGCCCCTCGTCCACCAAAATACGGCTGACCACACCGCCTATCTTGAAGGAATAATTGGTCTGATCTTCAGTACTTACTAATCCAGTGGCCTGTATGGAGCTGGCAATACGTAGAGAAGAAATAGGCGATACTTTTACAGATATGATATCAGGTGCACCCAATGGGCTTTTGCCTTTTGGTTTTTCATTGCAAGCGAAGAAGAACAGGGATGCTATAAGTAATGTAAATTTAATCTTTTTCATTTTTTTAATTATTGAATATTAAAACTAGCAGTGGCACGCTCAATGGCTGAAAAGGAAATCCATGCGTCAAACAGGGCGATATTCGCCTGTAGCTGTGAATCAACCCATTGATTTTGGGCGTCAAGCAATTCGATATAGATTGCCATGCCTTCCTTGTACATTAATGCGACATCTTTGTAGTAGGTCTGACTTGTTGTTAATTGGTTTTGCGCAGCATGATATTGTGCTATGGAGCGCTGCATATCTGCTTGCTTGACCCTGAGTTCAGTAAGTAATTGCTGCTCCACGTAATCTGTTTGAGACGCTATCGCGTGTTGTTCTGTAATAGCTTGTTTGATCCGATTGGTATTCTTACCGGAGGCAAAGAGGTTCCATTCCAAGGAGACTCCCAATAGATAGTAACGGCTTTGCCTATTGAACTTCCAATCAAAAGCCTGGGAGCCCAAATCCAAGTTTGTTCCGATTTTCGGAATTATATAGGATTTTGCAAGCCCGGTGAGATCCTCATTTATACTTTTTGCGATTTTAAGTTTCGAGAGTTCTTCCCTTTGTAAGATGTTGTTTATCGCCGATGAACTTTGTTCTGGCAAGTTGGTTACCTGATCAATCGCAATGCTGTCCGATAAGGGTCGATTCAACAGAAAATTGAAATAAAATTGTGCCGATTCTTTTGTCTTTTGGGCGTTAACTAGGGTAGCATCTATTTTGGATACTTCATTTTTACTTCGAATCACTGCTGTTCGGTTAATTTTACCATTATCAAATAGCTTTTTATTTACCCGCTCTGCTTCGATCACTAGATTGCGGTAGGATTGGTAGATCTTCTCTGCAGTGGCAGCTTTCAGGTAATTGTAATAAGCGGTCTTGATCTCCTTGACCAGTTCACGTTTGTAGAGTTGAACCTCTGTCTTTTGAAGTTCAATCTGTTTTGATTTGATCTTTTTATTATAGCTTAATTCGGCATTTAAAATCGGCTGGGTGATACGAAATTTTGCATCATAGAAATTATCTGGATTAAGCTGTTCAGCCCGGTTTTGTAGTTGTGGAAATGCACTTGTTCCTGTCAGTTGATTTAGTGTTGAGTAAACGTTATTTAGCATGTCACCGACTGGAATATCTATTGTACGACCACCATCCGCCTTTGTATAGGTAGTTGAAAAAGTGATATTGGGTAAAAACATACTTTTCGCTTCTCCAAGCGCATAAATATTCTTCTCTAGCAAGAAATGTTGCTGTTTTAGACTTTGATTGGATTCAATCCCTTCACGGATGTATACCTCCAATTTATTTTGTCCAAAGGCAATCTGTATGGATAAAATGGCGTAAAAAAAGTAACACCACAATAGTCTATTTCTATATTTTTTGATCATTGTAATAAAATTAAACAGTGTTCAATTCATTGGCAAAAAAAAGGATTATCCTTTTTCTAATAATGCGACAAAGCATTCATATCCATACTTCATGAGCTCTTCATTGGACTTGTCTGGAAAGTTTGTTGTACGATCCTTACAGAACAGCGCACAGATACCGTGCATCGATGACAAAATCATAAATGATAAATACTCCACGTCCATTCCTTTAAATCGCCCTTGGGCCTGACATTCTTTAACCAAAGCCAACAAATGATTTACCGCCTCCTGTGCAATTTGGAAACCACCATCTTTGGATGATTTTTCAGGTTCATCTGCGATAAACATCAGATTATAATAATCTTTATTCTCCTGAGCAAAATGAATATATGCTCTACCAACTGCTTTCAAACGTTCAAAAGGATCAGCAACATGGTCTAAAACCTTTAACCGTGCTAGGAAAAGCCTGAATCCTTCTTTATGAAGCTCATGGAAAATTTCACTTTTATCCTTAAAATGGAAATAGATCGTGCCGGGACTATAATTTATCTCGCTCGCAATATTTCTCATACTGGTATTTTCATAGCCTTTATCAAGGAATATTGTACGAGCTGCATCCAAAATACGCTTGCGCATCTCTTGTTTCTCTTCCTGTTTTCTTTCTGCTATACTCATTTAGTGATAAATATGAATTGTTAAAAATCGTTGTTCAGCATTATGCTATGGATGGGGGAGTCCGGGACTTATTTTACCCATTATATTAATTGCTGTTTTTCTGCTCAGAAACCTGAAAACAAAGAGCATGGCTCTGTTTTTAAATCCCTGTATAATTCTTGGTTTCGTCCTGCTGTTCAGCGCATTAATCAGTTCGTCAGCAACTTGCGATACCGAAGAGACGACAAATTTTGGGAAAGCACTGGTTTCCCGGCCAGCATTGGAATGAAAATCTGAATCGGCAGCACCGGGGTTGAAACCTGCCACAAATATACCCTTATTTTTAAATTCGTACCAGAGCGATTCCGAAAAATTGGCCACAAAACTTTTTGTTGCGGCATATACCGCTCCGCCGGGTAATGAAGAATGTGCGAGCAGTGATCCTATATTGATCAGGGCATCACCGGATCTTGCATGCTTTAAAAAAGCATACGATAGGGTGACCAAGGCGTCCATATTCAGCCGCATCGAATCCAATTGGTCGTCCAAAGGTATTTCGACAAAACTTCCATAGGTGCCAGTACCTGCATTATTGACTAATAGGTCATATTTGTTGTCCCTTAAATGATCAGCAAGATATAAAATATCTTCTCTTTTTGTCAGATCAAGCGGGAGGATCTGGTGACGGTCCCTACCCAAAGATTCTTGCAGCGAGCCTAGCTTTACTTCATTTCTCGCAACCAAAGTCAGGCTAAATCCTTGCGCGGCGAGCCTTTTGGCAACCTCAAGGCCAATGCCGCCGCTAGCTCCGGTAATCAATGCTTTTTTCATTTATAAAACTATTTAAATTAATGATGCTACAAAGTTATTGAACAGTGTTCAATAAAACAATATTTATTTTGAGAATATTTTTTGTTACATCTAAAAATGAACAAGTAAGATTTTATTTTTTGGCTGGAACTTGTAGGAGTATCGGGGGAAAAGAATCGATGTTTTGGTGTGCAATTATATTATTCTGGCTTCGTCCATTTCTGAATAATATCATTTGCTTCATAAATAGAGATTACTTTTTTGTGGGCTGTAATTATAGCATTTTGTTGCGCTATAGTCTCATTTTTTTGTTCGATCTGCCGCGCTTGCTCAGCGAAATGGCTGTCAAAGAAATTTTTGACCAAGGGATGATTACCGTAATAAATTAAAAGATTGGTTTTCAGCAAATTGGAAAAATTAACAAGCGTTTCGAAGTCTACAGACCGACTTTGATAGATATTATCCAACATTGACTCGCTGAAGTCAAGGGTTTCTTTTATTTCCTCTTCACTTATTGCTTTTTCGATAACGATGTCTCTGATAATTTTTCCAATATGTGGGATTGCTGTATTGCTGTCAAAATTTTTCATCTTTTATAGCTATTGGTTAGACCTTACTATTTATATTTTTCTCGATAGTCTTGAAGTAGAAGATTGTTGAAAAGAGATTCCTTTATACAGAGAAAACGCTCGGCGCCCTGGCCAAGACGAGATAAAATAGGCATCATCGCCAAAATATTTAATATTTCGATAGATTTATCACCTGGGGTTTGTATGCTTGCAAATTGATTTTTAATTATTCCTTCTTCGAGTGTAGCGCTGAGCCAGTGTAACAGAAAATCGTAAAATCTTCTGACCTCAAGTTTGATATTAGGGTCTATATCTTTCATATCGGATGAAATAGCAACGATAGGACACATCTTTCCTTTAACGGCTAAAGCAACGTAAAAATCAATCAGCGCAGCTAACTTCTCATAGGGTTCCTTTGCAGATATAGACTCAAATAAAACAGCCTGCACGCTCTGTGAATAGTGTATTATTGCAATGATCAGATCGCTCTTGGTCGGGAAGTAATAATGTATGGAAGAGGTTTTAATCCCGATATCCTTTGAAATATCATGGAAACTAAAGGCGTTAAAACCATTGTCAGATAACATTTCGGCGGCTGTATGAATTATTTTCTCTTTTGTATACATTAATCTATCTACTATTAGGTAGATAAATATAAGCGTTTTTTTTGATTATAATTTTATTAATTTATTAAAGGTAGGGGCGCGCTAGTTCATCAGCCAAGGCACGGTTTTCTGCGCGCTTATTAATATCTGCTTTTTCCAAAGCAATAATCAGGTTTTGTTTATCGAGATCATGGCAATACGCCGGCTCACCGGGTTGTTGCCGCCATGATGATGCAATCGCACCTGCATCTAATGCATCAAATCCGATTTCGTCAATTAGTCGCATAATGAATCGCTTGGCTTTTAAATCGTCGCCTGCAACTGATAGGGAAATCCGCTCTGGGCTTCCTTGGGGGCGCGCTTTTGAGGCCAGACTTCCTGCAACGATATTGTTGAACGCTTTTATCACCGGATGACGAATCACTTTTGCCACCCATTCGCTGTCTGTTAGTCCGTTTTCGATCGCTGTATTACTACCGTCACGGGATGGATAATAATTCCCGGAATGAACAATGATCGCTTGTGAGGTAGACAAAATCTGCACGGGCAGACTTGGAATAGCTTTTTCTGGAACGGCTATAATGACGAGGTCTTGAGCTGCTGCGGCTTCTTCCGCAGTTCCAGCGGTAGTACCTGTTTTAGCAGAAACATCTGCCAGCGAAGCAGGCCCACGTGAATTGGAAATGATCACCTCATGACCTAAATTGATTAAATATTTAGCCAGTATGCTACCCATATTCCCCGAACCTAATATTCCTATTTTCATCTTTTCGACTATTTTATAATCATCAAATGTACAAGTCCTTTTCTTCCCTTTATGTTGTGCTTTCCAGAAGGAAAGCGAAATAAATCTAAGATCTATAGTGTCAATCTTACTTTCCTTTAGGAAAGTACTATCTTTTGGTAACTACATTTTAGGTAATTTTGTCTTATTGATTTTACTTGTTAAACAGATAAAGTAAAATGATAGTTAAGGGATAAAACGTATGAAAAATAATATAAAATACTCCATATTAGAGCTGGCGACGGTATCACAAAATACGAGTTTTAAAGAAACATTGAATAATACAGCAGGACTTGCCAAAGTGGCTGAGCAAAAGGGTTATGAAAGATACTGGTTTGCCGAACACCATAATTCAGACACAGTAGCCAGTTCAGCAACTGCTGTTTTAATAGGGTATGTAGCGGAGAATACTGAGCGAATAAAAGTAGGTTCGGGTGGTGTAATGTTACCCAACCATTCGCCACTAATTGTAGCCGAGCAGTTTGGCACGTTGGCACAATTATATCCTAACCGCGTTGATTTGGGCTTGGGAAGAGCCGTGGGAACAGACAATGCAACGGCACAGGCTATACGTTCGGATTCGTTTCAGGCAGCACACGCTTTTCCGGATGAAATTGAGAAAATACAGCGTTACTTTTCGCTGGAAAACAAATCTGCTAAAGTGAGAGTTCCTATGGCTGAAGGAATGGACGTCCCGATCTTCATCTTGGGTTCGAGTACCGATAGTGCTCATATAGCTGCTCAAAAGGGTTTACCCTATGCTTTTGCTAGCCATTTCGCTTCTACGCATTTGTACAATGCATTACGTATCTACCAACAGGAGTTTCAGCCTTCCAAGTTTCTGAAAGCACCCTATACCATGGCTGGAATTAATGTAATCATGGCCGATACAAATGCCGAAGCAGAAAATTTATTCACTTCATTGATCGGAATGTTTTATGGAATGCTAACTGGCAATATGCAAAGTGTGCAACCGCCGAAGGAAATGACCGCAGCTTGGCGAGAGATTCTTAACCACCCAAGTGTGAATCAGATGCTCAAATTTTCTTTTGTGGGCGACAAGGAAACCGTAAAAAAACAAATTATTGGCTTTTTGGAAGAAACCGCTGTGGATGAATTGATTGCCGTTTCGACGCTGTATTCACCCGAAGCACGGATAAAATCAGTACAACTATTTGCCGAAGTAATGATGGAAATTAATGTAGATCTAGCAACTTAATAAGTGTAAATTATGGCACAAAAAAAACAGCACTGCGATTGCCTTTCTACCATTAAGCCTGTTCGCGATACCTTAGATGTCATTAACGGGAAATGGAAATTGCCCATTATTATCTCTGTTGGGGTTGGAAACGATCGTTTTACAGATATTCAGGAAAGCATCCCTGGAATCACACCAAAAGTCTTGGCAAAGGAATTGAAGGACCTAGAACAACACAAATTAATAACAAGAATAGTCGCCGACGAGTATCCAGTTAAAATTACGTATAAATTAGAGCCTTACGCTGATACATTGACACCGATTATTTATGCCTTAAAAGATTGGGGAGAGAATCATAGAAAGGTGGTGACGGAAAGGTGAAACTTCTTTTTGGCCATAAACGAATTAATGCCCCAAATTTATGTACCTTGTATTGGATCATGTGAACCACGATAAAGCTAAACGACAATGGTAATTATTAACCGTTTTGAAGAATACAAATCCTATGAAGGAAAAATCATTGGAGTTTCTGGTTGGCATCAGATCGACCAGCAGCAGATCAATAAATTTGCAGCATCAACGCTCGACTTCCAGTGGATCCATGTTGACCCGCAAAGAGCAAAGGATGAGGGGCCCTTTGGTTCAACGATCGTTCATGGTTATTTGACACTATCACTTATACCGTATCTATGGAAGCAGATCGCAGATGTCCGTAATGTAAAAATGGAAATCAACTATGGTATTGAGAATTTCAAATTTGGACAGGCAGTGCCCGTAGACAGTGAAGTACAATTGCAGGCTACAGCAAAGTCAATATCAAACTTAAGAGGAACAGTGAAGGCTATTATACAGGCAAAACTCTCAATTAAAGGACAAGATAAACCGGCCTATACAGGTGACGTTATCTTCCTATATCATTTCAATTAATAATATCATATATTACCAAGGCTCTTTGACAAGGCGGCTAGGTACGTTGTGTGGAATAGCCGATTCCGCTTCTAACAATTCTAACAACTTGGATTTTTGATATTCTATGAATATCTTGATGATAGTTGTGCATCCTTCATATGCCGAAGCAATGGAAACATTATGTTAGATTATGTCATCCTTACGGTTTTATTTGTGTACATTTATAGAACCTCCCTACGTGCAGCCCCTTGTTAAAGATACAAGACGATCGTATGCAAGGACTTCACATAAATAATCCACAATGATTTTAACGACGAAAAGAGGAATTGCATTCCTATCAACTTTTCCCCCGCGCGCCTGCGGTATTGCCACCTACACGACAGATTTAATGAAGGCTATTTCAAGTAAATTTCAGGATTCTTACGACCTTATTCCGATACCAATCGTAGCACCACAGGGTCTCACAAATTATGACGATACACCTCTTGGTTTATTGGAGATTGCAAATCCGCTTTCATTTAATACGCTATTAGAGAATATTCAATTATACAAAACTATCGACTTAGTTTGTATTGAACATGAATTTGGCTTATTCTCCGGTCAGGAAACACAATTCAGCTCTTTCCTTTCCAATCTTAATACTGCACAGATCACCATAGTGATTACTTTTCATACAGTACTACCATCGCCAGATGCCGTATTACTTGAACAGGTAACCACTATTGCGGAGTATTGTTCGCAGATCGTCGTCATGACTCAAAATTCTGCTGATATTTTGGTAAACGCTTATGGAATCTCTCCAAATAAAATCACAGTAATCGCACACGGAACGCATTTAGCTCCCGCAAAGAACAAACAAGCGACGCTGGAGCAATATGGCCTACTGGGCAAGAAAGTGCTGAGCACTTTTGGTCTGCTAGGGCCAAGCAAGAGTATCGAAACTACGCTTCATGCACTTCCCGCTATTGTTGCGCAAAATCCAAATGTGATGTTCCTCATTATGGGACAGACACACCCCACTTTGTTACAACGTGAAGGGGAAGCGTATAGAAATCTACTGGAAGAAATAATTGAGCGGTATGGGCTTGCAGCTCATGTCAGGTTTGTAAATGAATTTCTCTCGATAGAGTCGCTGTTAGCTTACCTATCGATCACGGATGTTTACCTGTTTACCTCGAAAGATCCCTTTCAGGCGGTTAGTGGAACCTTTTCTTATGCCCTGAGTTCGGGATGTCCCATTGTTTCGACTCCCATTCCCCATGTCCGGGAAGTTCTGAAAGCAGATATGGGCACGATGATTGATTTTGAAGCATCTGATCAACTTGCGGAGGCGGTTAATCAAATTCTGGACGATACACCGAGACTAGGGAAAATCCGCCATGTGAATCTTCAAAAAATGGTCAATACCTCCTGGCAAAATGTAGCAATAGCCCATGTCAATCTATTTGAACTCCTTATTGACGAAAAAAGAGATATGTTGTATTCTATTCCCCCCCTCAACTTGGACCATATGTTTCGGATGTCAACAGAACGCGCATTTGTGCAATTTGCGGACATCAGCATGCCAGACCTAGCGAGTGGCTATGCTTTGGATGACAATGCCCGAGCGCTTATCGCGATGTTACATCATTATAAATTATACGAATCTCAGGAAGACCTTGGCTTGATCAAGAAGTACCTGGATTTTATAGCTTACTGTATGCAGGATGATGGTACATTTTTGAACTATGTAGACAGTGACGGTAATTTTACCCTACAAAACGAGCAGGAAAACCTAGAAGATGCCAATGGACGGGCGGTATGGGCATTGGGCGAGGTGGTTGGATTAGCCAATCTTTTACCCGAACGGATAGTCAAACCTGCTATTGAACTTTTGGAGCGGGCTTCCAAGCATGCGCTGGTTTATTATTCAACACGATCCATGGCCTTTACGATAAAGGGCCTAAGTTTTATGAAAGGCAATAATTATAAAGCGATCATAGATGTTTTAGCCGGCCGCTTGGTAGCTATGTTTGAGTATGAAAGTACTGCCGATTGGCAATGGTACGAATCCTACATGACCTATGGCAATAGCGTGATTCCGGAAGCTTTGTTGACTGCCTATGAGTCAGCCGGTGATAAGAGATATCGGGACATTGCTTATCAATCCTTTGATTTTTTATTGAGCCGGATTATTATTGGTGACGAAATCCATGTTATTTCCAATAAAGGATGGGCACAACGTGATCAACCGAGAGCTCAACCCAAAGGAGGGGAGCAGCCCATCGATGTTGCCTATACCATTATTGCGCTGGATAAGTTTTACAGACATACAAAAGATGAACACTATAAAAACACGATACGGACAGCATTCGAATGGTTCCTGGGGCGCAATCATATCCAGCAGATTGTTTATAACCCAGTAACTGGCGGTTGTTTCGATGGCCTAGAAGAGCGTACAGTAAATATTAACCAGGGTGCAGAATCGACCATAAGTTATTTATTGGCTAGGCTCAAAATGGAAGCCTATTTGCCCGAAAACCTGAGTTGATCTTAAGTGGTAGAGCAGCGTAATCTGGATGAGGTGGTCGTGACGGCGAGCCGATTGGCCGAACATATTGATGAAGTACCATCGTCTGTCAACTATATTGGCGATAAAGCACTTGAACAACAGCGTCAGATTAATGATAATCTGACGTTCATTTTGATGCAATAGGTGCCGAGTATCTCGTCGAGTGAAGAAAGCCAGGATAACTTTATTGCCAAGATCCGTGGCCGTAATTTTCTGGTACTGATAGATGGTATCCCGAAATATACTCCCTTACGAAATAGGGACCATGACCTGCGTACAACTGATGTCAGCACCGTAGATCATATTGAGGTGATCAATGGTGCGATAGCACTGTACCGCAATGGGGCTGCGGGTGGTGTGATCAACTATATCACCAAAAAATCTCAAACTGAGAAAAAACTGATTTCGTCATAACCAGCTCTTGCCCGCCAGTTGATTCATATTTATTATTCCAAAAATTTGCTCCTCTATAGCATGTTTTAATAAGTAAATTTAATACTTTTAAGCCATCTAAAAGATAACGTGCTTTGCGCTGGTTAAATTGAAGAATGCAACACAAAAGATATATTCCGGTCAGGACGCTACCCAAAGAATTTGGTCATGGCATTGCTCTTGCAAAAGTTTCACCCGAATCTTTTTGGGAAGATGAAGAAATCATGCAGGCACATCGGCACGATTATCATTTCTTTGTCTTACAGAAAAGTGGGGTTACTGTTATGGAAATAGATTTTCAGCAATACCGCACAGATAAACCGACCATATACTATCAATCGCCGGATCAAGTGCATAGGGCAGTGCAGGTGGAGCATATAGAAATGTTTATGCTAATCATTAGCAATGAAAATATTGCCGCCGAATATCTTACTATTTTGCAAAACATCTCGCCCTTAAAACCTTTGGCGATTGAATTGGAAGATCTTGGGATTATTGAGAAGACTTACAATTTGTGCATTGAACTCTACGAACGAACGAACGACAAATTGCATTTTTCTGTATTGAAGGACAGCGTAAATGCCTTGATTGCTTTGCAGCTATCCGTGTATCTAAAATATAGTAAAACTGCCGAGTCACTATCGCGGTTTGAACGGATTAATAAAGCTTTTTTCCTACTGTTGGAACAAAACTTTCTGACCTTGAAACGTCCTGCTGCGTATGCTACCCAATTTAATATTTCGGTTTCCTATCTCAATGAATCTGTCAAAAATGTAACAGGGTTTCCTGTTTCACATCATATCCAGCAACGTGTAATTTTGGAGGCCAAACGATTGCTATATCATTCTGACAAATCGGTTAAGGAGATTGCTTTTGAATTGGGCTATGAGGATTATCCTTATTTTTCTCGCTTGTTTACCAAGATATGTGGCATGAGTGCAAAAGCGTTTCGTAGCAAAAACCACGATTAGTCCAATCAATACTACTCTTTATTCTTTTTTATACAGAAGCCGGTGGCTTTCTTTGTGTTCAATCAAAACATAAGATTATGCCGAGTGCTCCAAAATGGGTTTTTGATACCCTCAATTTATTCGTTTCTCAAATTCCCGAGGTCCAAGTAAGTCAAACTGAATATTTGTCAACAACCGTTAAACGAATTAGTTTACAGGGGGATTTTGAAAAACTGCAGTTTTCCGTCGGTGCTTTTTTTGACATACGCGTTTCTGACACCGATGCCAGAAGATATACCATTGCTGAAATAAACAGCGAGAAAAATACCCTGCAATTAATTGCACATATCCATGGTAATGGTTGTGGAAGTGACTTTATGAATCATCTGGAAGTGGGTGATCGCCTAGTGCTCAACAAACCTCGCACAGAACAAAAGTACTACGATAAAGCCGCTGAGAAAATTGTATTCTTTGGCGATGAGACTTCACTGGCATTGGCCTGCTCTTTTTTGCCTGTTATGGAGGAGCAAAAGAAGGAACACCTGTTCCTTTTCGAATTGGATGCAGAGAACAATGCTATCCCGGAGCTACTCGGACTGGAAAACAGCATTGTGTTTCCAAAATCGACCTTGTTTTCTGATTCAGATCAGATTAAAGAGTTACCCATTTTCAAAAATGAATATTGGTCCGACGCTTATTTTGTACTTACGGGGAATGTAAAATCCGTACAAAACTTTCGAAAAGTAATCCGAACACAAATGCATGCGCGCGTTAAACATCAGGGCTTTTGGCTGCAAGGGAAAAAGGGGCTATAAATTACAGTTGAAAGATGTGCAGACATTACTCGCTGTATTTATTTTTGGAACAGCGGATTGAATCTTTTTGAAAGGTGATTAACGTTATGTGTGTTAAAAACTAAAGGTATATGGTGATTTAAGATAAACCACCATATATCCTTTAGGACTGAACTGATAATATGGTATTAAAGTGCAGCTTTGATAGCCGCCAAACAATCGGATTGATATTTCATGATATTATCTTTGTCTGCAGCAGATATCTTTCCATCTGCAAGATCTTTTTCGATCTCGTTTTTAATATCCAACAACGATTTTTCTTTATCCACTGCTTTCTCATGCGAGTCAGCATTGATACGGTCTACCCATGTTTTACCTAATTTCGTATAAAGCTCTTTGGCTTTATCATTGGATAGCGTTGGAGCGGGTACTGACGCAATTGCTGCATTGGCGGCAGCTTTATTTGAATAAACGACAGCTTCGGCATCTTTCGTAGCAGCATCTTCTGAGGTATTCATCGCTTCTTCATTCGCATCAGCAGCTTTTTCCTCAGCGTGTTCCATGCTGTCAGCGGCTTTTTCCTGTGGTGTCTGATTATTACATGAAACTAAGATGGCTACTGTCGCTAGAGAGGCGAAAAATGTTTTGTTTAAAATCATATTATTATTTGTTTAGTGAAACTAATTAAATAACAAGTGCTTTTTAGAATTCGTTTGTTTTAATTTACTTTTTAGACTTTAATAAGCTGTTTTTTTCGCTGTGGCCATAAAATGAAATTATTTCAAACAGTTTATACCTGGACATTGTTGAATATATATAGATCGCTTGTCCGATCATGAAGAATTTTAAAAGCTAGGCACCTTTCCATCCTAGCTTTTTTTGTTTAAAGACCTGCCTATTATTATTTGATAACAATATAAATGATTTAAAAGGCAGATGGAATTTTAGGTAATCGATTGCTTGTTTTTGAATTATGATTAACTTGGAAAAAATTTTTGCTAACGACATAGATACGTCATTTCTTGTTGAAATAGGCCTGCGTTCGACTATCATGTTTTTGCTTATTTTAACGATACTACGCCTGTCTGGAAGAAGAGGAGTAAGGCAGTTAACACTTTTTGAGGTAGCAATTATAATAGGCTTAGGATCGGCGGCCGGAGATCCCATGTTCCAGGAGGATATTCCAATTTTTCATGCCATTGTTGTTTTTATATGCGTAATCGCAATTTATAAAACCATCACTTGGATTACATCAAAGTCGGAAACGGTGGCTCAGTTGCTAGAGGGCAAAGTATTGCCAGTTGTTAAAGATGGTGTATTTGACATCAAACATGAGAATGACAATACTTTTTCACGTATGGAGTTCTTTTCCGAACTACGAAATCTGAATATCGAACACCTGGGTCAGGTTAGGGAAGGGGTATTGGAGGTTGATGGGTCCCTGAGTGTACTTTTTTATACCGATGAAGATACGAGATATGGACTACCACTTTTTCCCTCATCCTATAGGTCTGTTGATATTTCTGTAAATGAAGGACCATTTGCATGCATGTATTGCGGAAATGTCTTATCTCATGTAAATACTGATTCCCCACAATGCCCGCGATGCAAAAGGACGAAATGGGCTCAGGCAATAAATAGCAAACGAGTTTAGAGAATCTGGTCATATAATCGGTGATATATACTATGGCTATCAACGTGTTAATAAACTCAAATCGGAGTGGTAAAAGTCCAACTCCGATTTAAATATGAACTGAAAGAGCTTGTGTTAACCTTCTACAGGTATTTCTGCGATATCATAATACACTTTTAACCCTCTTTCTTTCGCCAGCCGCACATCTTCATCCGCACCTTTGGATGCTCCTTCAATACGCAATACAGCATCACATTTTTCGAGCATCCGATGTGCGACAGGATATTGAATTTCTTCCCATTGCTGGTCACCGACCTTAGTTGATCCAGCCAATTTTATCAGTGGAAGGGCCATCCATTCTCCAATAAAGGGAATATGGCCTTTCCGAAAGATATCCAGTGCTAAAGATTCAAGCTTGTCTAGATTTCGCTTCATCAAAATCGGATCATCGTTGGTGCCACCACGATAGGGGCCTGCAATTAAAATAAGCATATTTTTTACGTTTGTTAGTTGATGCTAAATAACGGCCTTATCAGATAGAAAAAAATAAACTAGTTTAAGGTTTCCAACTTTTTTCGCTTAATCATACTTAAAAATTCGGCAGTAATACCCAAATACGAAGCGATCTGCTTTTGCTTTACCTTATTTGCGACCTCAGGATATTTTTTCACAAATATATCATAGCGTTCTTCCGCTGTCATCGAAAGATTTTGCACCACACGCAATTGTTCCCGGATATATGCATTTTGCATCAAAATCCTAAAAAAGCGTTCAAATTGCGGTACCGTCTGATACAACTTTTCTAAATCATTTTTCTTCAATTGGTAAACCGTGCTTTCTTCAATGGCCTCTATGGTCAACATCGCGGGAAGTGTATTTATAAAACAATACATATCCGTCACCCACCAGTCTTTTATAGCAAACATAATCGTGGATTCCTTACCCGATACATCCAAATAAAATGCCCGCAACGCACCGCAATCAACAAAATAGATCGAATCGCACAATTGCCCTTGTGTCAGGAGCTTATTTTTTCGGGGTATTTTCTTTTTCTTGAGCAGGGACAAAAACAAGGAACACTCGCTTTCCGTGAGCGTGATGTGTCTATTGATATTTTCTAAAAGTGACCGGTCTTCCATACATGCTCAATCTACAAATTTCTTTGGATTCCGGCGCTTAATTTTTCTTCTTTAGCTCAGCCTTTGGATCGCAAGATCCAGGCTATCCTCTTTTTCCAGTTTCAACTTCTGTTTGATCCGATAACGTGCAATCAGAATACTTTTGGGGTCTACAGCAAGTCGATTGGCAATTTCTTTATTGGAAAGCCCCATCAGGATATAGGAGCTGAAAACCGTCATGGAGGCACTAGAAGCAACAAACGCAAATGATCAGCGAGGAGTGGTCCTGATGCAACATCGAATGACAACCGGATTGACATTGGAATATGAGGACGAACAATTGACCGAAATCTTTGCCGATAATAGGTCAGGGCAGCTTCATTTTAAACAGATGCCGATCTTTTCCAGCAGCCCGCTAAATTTGGTCAAGAAAATAGCGAAAGATCTAAATGAAAACCCTATCGTTCAGGATGATGAGCTTGTATTTCCTAAAAATAATATCTACCTTTTTTCGTTTTTGAGAAAAGATCTGACCGAAGGGAATCCTCAGAACAGAACTATGATGTGGCGCATAAAACCACGGATTTTAGGAACAGATTTATCTAACTATACAGCTTTGGAAATCATATGAAAATAGGATACTACTTCTGCCTGTTGTTTTTTCTTTTCTTCTCCTGCGATGGAACGCAAACCGCCCAGAATAATATCGCGGCGGGAAGAAAAGGCACAGACAGCAGCTTAAAATGGATAGATTATCGACAGGGTGAGCTGCCTCCGGAGGGATATTACAGCGCATTAGACAGCACCATCAAAAGATGGGGTATCCGCTATGAACGCATCGAAGGTGGTTGCGAAATTACACCGGGCGAAAAGCAACGGTACGAGCAGCATAATGAAAAATATTTTGAGCAGCTGGAAAAACAGCTGGGTAGCGGTTGGCGGCAGCGCTTTGATCAAGAAGTGAGGCTATTGGACAGCCTAATCAGCTCAGCACCAATTAGTCCTGATGACAGCACAAGAATAAACAAGGAAGTAAAACGGACCAATACCTTGCAGCAGTGGGTACGGGATCGAATTTATAAGCAAACTACCAGCTTAAATCCCTTGCCGCGGATATTGACAATCTTAATCGCGGGATCTCTCTCCAAAAATTTGCGCAGTTTACTGATAAAAACATCCATGCTACGGCTATTGAAATAACTATCATCACCCCAGACATAGTCTAGCGCCACCTTACGGTCGAGTACAGCATCCCGATGGTCAACCAGTAGTTTCAGTAATTGGGCTTCCTTGTAAGAAAGTATCTGCTGCTTATCGCCCATGGTGAGCTGTAGATTCCTGAAGCTAAAATGAAATTTGCCAATGACATATTCTTCAGTCAGGCCGTTGGGGGATTGTTTCTTGGCAGAGCGCCTATTGAGCAAGGCATGCATGCGAATAATCAATTCTTCCATGCTGAATGGCTTTTTGATATAATCGTTGGCTCCAACCTCAAAGCCCGTGGCCAGATCCTGAATCGTAGACTTTGCCGTCAGAAATATAATCGGAACTTCGCTGGCTAGTCCACGTATTTCTTGCGCCAAGGTAAACCCATCCTTGTAGGGCATCATCACATCAAATATACAGATGTCTGGCCGTGCAACACAGAAGGAAGAAAACGCTTTGAGACCATCCATCGCCCAAACGACTTCAAAATCACGGAGCTCTAAGGCTTCCTTGATCAGCTTGCCCATCATGGGTTCATCTTCGGCCAATAATACTTTTATTTTATTCATAAGGATGATAACAAACGAATTAAGATTTAACTGGAATATAAAGGAAAAATGTCGTTCCCTTGTCTAATTGACTCTCCACCTGAATGGTACCACCATGGAGCTCCACGATTTTTTTTACATAGGATAAGCCTAAGCCAAAACCTTTGGTTGCATGCACGTTGCCCGTAGGTACCCGAAAGAATTGATCAAATACCCGGTCGAGGTAATCCCTTGGTATTCCCAGGCCATTGTCACTGAAGGATAGCTGAAAGTATTGTTTCTCCAAACTAACACCAATCTGAATAGCAGGAATTTGCCGGCTATATTTAAGGCTATTATCGAGCAGATTATAGAGAATGTTTTCCAAATGGGTCTTGTCTACTTCAACAGTTGGAAAATCGTCTGCGATTGTTATTGTCAACGTTCCTTTCGCTTCATCAAGTTTGGACTTTGTCTGACGCTGAAAATCATGTAGCATCTGGCTGAGATCGGTGGACTCTTTTTCCAAAATATATGGATTATCCTGCGCTAGCCGGAGTACGGTCTCAATCATTGTCGATACACGCTTGAGTTCGGCACCGCAAATATTGAGATATTCATCCAGTTTTTCAGGGTTATCCTTTATCCCAAATTTGCTCATCAACTCTACTGCCAGACTTGCTGTGGCGATAGGCGTTTTGAACTCGTGGGTCATATTGGAGATAAAATCATTCTTAATCTCGGTCATTTGCTTTTCGCGATTGAAGGAATTAATAAGGGCAAGCGCAGTATAAAATAACATACCCAAGATAAGTATAGAAACGAAGAGCAGCCATTTCATGCCATCTAAGCTTGTGAACAGATCAGGTTCTACGCTAATCACTGCACTGTAGGTGGGGCTGATGGTACTTTTCACCAAGAGGTAGTGGGCGACGGAATCCAATGGTTGCGTTGCGCTATCTGCAAGGGTAGCAAAGGAAACCTTAAATTGATTCCTAAGTTGTAATTCATCAAAATTGGCGCCTAACAATGAGTCCAGCAATCTGCCAATGGCAAGCGTATCGACGTCTTTTTGTGTGAATTCGGTATCGTTTGCATATACCTTAACAGCAGAACCACTGGAATGGCGTGCGGCGATAGACTTTGATGGCTGCCCCTTCATTTTTACTTGTACTGGATCAGCCATTGCGGTATCTATCCCTTTGTTACCCCGTGAAGAAAGTTGAACGAAGGTATCCTGAACCCTATGCGTGGTGACTTTTACATGCTTCGGGCCTTTGCCCGTATGATTTGCCCGTAAGATCGAATCGACCAGTTTTTTTTCGACATCCTTGGCAGTTTCTGCGATATCCATCCGAAATTCATGGGTCGTCTTTTTTGAGACGTTTGTACAGGTATCACAGCTTTTCTTTGTCGTTGAATCTTTTGTAATCTGTCGATGAATCTGCACGCCCTTTAGCTCATTATTGGAGACTTGATCAAGTATACCACCCATGGCACGCAGAATGGACGATTGTTCTTTGGATAGGGAGCTATCAATACCAAAATACGTTTTGAGGCGAACGACATCTATGGCATCTTTAATGGCTCCTTGTATCATGATCTTCTCCTTTTGCTGATTGATACGAAAGGCATTGGACAGCCAAAACACCTGCATGACAATAACGGCTATCGTGCTAGCGATTAGTAAGGTAATGATAACGCGTGTTTTCCTGTGTGTAGTCATAATAAAATTCTCAGCTACAATGCTAGCTAAAATCCACGAAAAAGAGAGATTTGCTAACAGTTCATAACATTACTTAACAGTAGTTAACAATTCCGTTTCCGGTTAACAGTATTTAACAAAGCAATTGGAATGGGAGCTACACTTCCATTCTACTTTTGATCCACTGACAATATAAAAGTAATAAAAATGAACACAACAAAGTTTTCGCTGACCGCTATTATCGGTCTTTTTCTCTTCGTCCAAGGGCTATTTGCTCAAGACAATCAAGTGAATATGTTTATTAAGTATGATTTTGAACATATCGCTGATAGCACAAAAAAGGAGGCTCCTATTACACGTTCCATGTACCTGTATATCGGTAATGGAAACGCCTTCTATTCCATGGCACCCATGGAAAAAAATAAAGAGCAGGGTGCACTTCATATCAGTATGGATGCTGTTGATCAGTCTGATGGACTGGTCAATCTCTATACACCTTTCGGAACGGGGGAGCGTCCTTGTCTAGTGACGATGCTCGGTCAATTGTATAAGGTGTATCCCAACAAGAACTATAAAATAGAGTGGGTTATCACCGAAGAAAAGCGGGATATCGGGGGCTATGCCTGCATCAAGGCGACAGGACAATTCGGTGGCCGTACCTATGAAGCCTGGTTTACCGAAGAAATCCCATTTGCTGTGGGGCCCTGGAAGCTAAATGGTTTACCCGGTGCCATCCTTGAAGCCAAAGATTTGACCAATGAGGTTCGCTTTCGTTATGCGGGATTGGATAAGGTCACCGACAAGATGCCCCTGATGGAGATCGACAAACTGCCCGAACTTCCCTATGAAAAATATCGTAAGGCGATGGAAAATAGTAAAGCGGACAAACTGGGGGCAATGATGGCACAATTACCTGCCGGTGCTACCGTAAAGTTCAAAACAGAGGACGGACGGGAAATCTCTCAGGAACAAGCTGAGGCCCTGATGAAAGAAAGTGGGAAAAATAAACAAAAATTTCAGTTGAACAATCCTGTAGAACGTACGATCAAATAACGATTCTGATGAAAGAAATCTTTTGTAGCCTATGCTTAACCATGGTGTCCACGCTTACTTTTGCCCAGGAGAAAATTGAGGGTACCATCAGTAGCAACAAGCAGGCAATACCCTATTCGACCATCGTCATCGGCTATGCCAACAGCGGCCTCCACACCGTCAGAAGCAATAGCGCGGGACAGTATGTATTTAACCTGACGAAAGAAGAAATGTCCAAAGTTCAATGGATCGAGGTTAGCCATATTTCGTATGAGAAAGTCCGAAAAGAGTATAAAGACCAAAGTCCGAGAATGGACTTTGAACTGGTCAAAAAGTCCATTCAGCTGGCAGATGTTACCGTCAAGAGCAAACCCTTGGCGGTACGTCGCGCCGGTGATACCACACGCTATGCAGTCAACAACTTTGTCGCTGCAGAAGACAGGAACATCGGCGATGTACTGCGCCGCATGCCCGGTATAGAGGTCGACGACAACGGCGTCATCAAACACAATGGCAAGACCGTCAGTCGAATGTACGTTGATGGGGACAATATCTTTCAGAACGGCTATGGCGTTGGAACAAGAACAATACAACCCAAAGCAGTAAAAGATGTTGAACTTGTCCAAAATCATGAGCATAAAAAAGTCAAACAGGGGGTAAGCAATTCCGAAGATGTCGCATTAAATCTTGTTCTTAACGAAGATGCTAAAATGATCTGGTCAGGCGAAGCTACCGTTGGTATTGCCGCACCAATCGATGGTTTTATCAATGGGAATGCTATGAGCTTTAAAAAGAAATATAAAACCCTCAATACGCTGCAATATAATTCAATAGGTGAGCGCATTAACAACGATGTGGAATCCATCAACTCATTCAACCTGACCGAACCGATCGCAGCGGCAACGCCCTCGGTTCCGACAAACAAATATTACAACAATCGATCTGTCGCCTTTAATACCAATCAATTTTATAAATGGTCCGAGGCATGGAGTTCTAGCGTGAATGGCAATCTGTGGGCCGACCGGGAGCAGCTCAGTAGCGATGGTAAGCAAAGATATCTATTAGCCGATGGCAGTCAGGTCAATTACAACAACTCTTATAATACGACAAAAAAACCATTTTATGGCCGCGGCAGCTTTACATTGGAAGGCAACGATAATCGGTATTATTTAAAAAATACAATCGATTTTAAAGCCGAAAACCAAAACCACCACACCTGGTTACTGGATGGTGGAGCTCGCTATGATCAATGGGGCCGGGATCAGTTGAATTTTATATCCGAATCCATGGAGTATACGCCCAAATTAAAAAACAAGGACCTGATTACCTTTAACCTGGATCTGGGGCGCAAATGGCATAAAGACCGCTTGGAGGTGTTGCCCGGCGTGATGGCGAATTATTTAAATCAAAATCAGCCCTATGATGCGGTTCGACAAACTGTTTCTTTGCCCCAAACCAATGGAAATATACAGGTGGCCTATACACGTAACAATACACGCTTAAAACGTACTTACTTTGCCCGTTTAAATTACCTCGATAAGGAACTCAACTCGGCATTAAACCTGGTGAGAGATGGATCTGTATTTGATAACGAAAAGTTTCCTGGCAACAATTTGCGCTGGAAACAACAGCAAATGTCAACTGGTGTAAAACTAGACTGGAAAAATAAGGACTTTATCCTTTCAGGGGTCTTTCCTGTAACCTGGAATGCCTGGGATATTGCAGACCGCCAAGCAGGATCAGCCAAAGTGACGAAGAAACTGTTGTTTACACCGACTGTATCTATGCAAGCCTATCTCCCCAATAGGGATTATTTCTTATTGTCCTTACGTTTCAATCAGGAAAATTCGGATCTAGATCAGCTCTACCCGAATCCAATTTTGAGTAATTTCAGGGAAATAAAAAGTTTCGCTGCACCACTGTATTTCACAGCAAGCCAAGCATATGTATTGCGCTATAATATCGAACGGCCAATCAGCTTATTTTACCTGAATGTAACAGCATCCCATCTGCGAACGCAAAATGATTACTTAGTTGGCCAGGATATAACACAACAGGGGATTATCAGTAAGTTGATGCCCTATGACAACCGTACGAGTAGTAATGCCCTGACACTGGGTATGTCTAAATCTCTATTGAAGGAGGGAATTTATCTAGGGTTCAATGTGAGTGCGAATCAAAATAAATACAATCAATTTTTGAATGGTCAATTTGCAGCAGCCACGGGCACGACAATGACAGTCAGCCCAAGGCTTGAATATAAGGGCATCTCCAATACGACATTATCCTATCAATATACCAATAGTAATTTTCTAAATAGGCTAAAAAGTGAAGCGGAGCGGAGTTCCAACCGATATACATCAAATACACATAGCCTGGGTATGCTTTATGTTGTCGGTACTTACCTCTTTATAAAGGGAACCTGGAGTTATGGTAGTTATAAAAGCAGTGGACTTGACCCCATCGCCAATGGCTTTCTAGACGCATCCATCCGCTATAAACCACTTAAAAGTAAACATAGTCTGGAACTCAATATCAATAATATCCTCAATAAAAAATTATATACCAGTTACAGCTTAACTGCGAATCTGGAAAATCGCCAAACCATTCCGTTACGTGGGTTCCAGTCGGTATTAAAATATAGTTTTCTCTTTTAGATAACGCTTGCCGCTGGCCATTACTGGTAGTAGTAACCTCAAATCGGAGCGGTATAAGTATCCGCCCCGATTTGAGGTTGATCTGAATGAGATTAGATTAGCTTTTTACAGGGATTTCATTGAGATCATAATAAACTTTTAGCCTCATTCTGTGGCCAACCGTCTGCTAATTTTTTTCGCCTCCATGCATCTTGATCGGTTCTATTCCAGAAAAAGAGTATTAAGGTACATGGATTTATTCCCTATATTGCAAAAGAAAATAATCGGTAGTAAATGCACGCGAAGTTTATTGAACTAATTACACAACAGGTCACACTTTCAAGTCTGGAAAAGGATCTGTGCCAACATTATCTGGAATCGGTAAAGTTTCCTAAAAATCATATCATCGAGGAGGAGGGGAAGGTGCCTGTCTATCTGTATTTCGTTGTATCAGGCTTTGTCCGCTTGTTTCATTATAACGATAAGGGCGATGAGATAACAACGCATATCAACTGTCCACCGGGATTTATCACTTCTTTCATAAACTTCAACAATCAAACCCGATCGGATGAAAATTTGGAATGTATCACAGACTGTGAACTGCTGCGAATCGACAAAAGGAATCTTGACCTTCTAATTGAACAATCATCTGCATTTAAAGATTTCAGTATCTATGTATTTCAACAGTCGCTATCCTACAATGAGAAAAGAGCGAAGGAACTGGCAACGCTTACGGCTGAAAAACGTTATTTGAAACTGATGGCCGAACAACCTGAATTACTCCACAACGTACCGATGCAGTATATTGCCTCTTTTCTGGGCATGAACCCCAAAAGTTTAAGCCGCATCCGTAAAAGGATCATTAGGTAACATTTGTGAAGTGGTTTTAAATCGCCAGAGCAGAACTTTGTCGTAACATTTAAAATCTACACACATGTCAACTAAAAATTTGGTATTGGTGTCCGGAGCGAACGGACATTTAGGTAATAACCTTGTCAGATTATTGATAAACAAGGGCTTTCAGGTACGCGCATCGGTTCGGAATATTAATCGTTGCGACAGTCTAAAAGGGCTGAATTGCGAAGTCGTTCAGGCGGACATCATGGATAAAACCGCATTTAAAAACGCGTTACAGGGTGTTGAAACCTTCTATGCTGTGGGGGCCGCTTTTAAACTATGGGCCAAAGATCCACAAAAAGAGATCTACGAAGTGAATATGCAGGGGACGCGAAATACCATTGAAGCTGCCGCTGAAGCAGGTGTCAAAAAAATCGTCTATATAAGCTCGATAGCCGCGCTGGACTATACGCATACGCCCACCAGAGAATCCAACGGTTACAATCTGGATCGCAGGGATGCCTATTACAATTCGAAAAATGACGGGGAAAGGCTAGCGTTCAAATTGGCAAAGGAATTGGATGTCGAATTGGTTTCCGTGATGCCCGGTGCTATGATCGGTGGTGAAGCTGCCCTTCCTCTGAATGTTTCCTATGATATCCTAAGATTGATATTAACCAAACAGATTCCTGTCGATACCGATATTGCACTCAACTGGGTGGATGTCAAGGACGTCGCCGAAGGCTGTTACCTCGCCGCCACGAAAGGGAAATCGGGGGAGCGGTACATACTCGCAAATGAAAAGTGTATGCGCATCACTGATACGACCAAAATAGCGCAAAAACTATACCCTGGTCTTAAACTACGTATTCCAGCGTCTGTGCCCAAGTTTATACTCTATGGAATTGCGGGACTGATGCAGTTGTCAGCGAAGCTAAAAGGGAAGCCACCCATAATCACAACAAAAGATATTGCGATGTTCTCAGGACTTCAACAGGATTTCGATATTTCTAAGGCTAGAACGGAACTGGGATTTAACCCCAAAAGCAGCACACAAGCAGTCACCGAAGCCCTGCTATATCTGATGGAACACAAAACTCTGCTTTAGCGTCATGCAGCGCAAAAGATGCATCATAGATCGACTTTATGGGGTGTCTTGATTAGATCTTTGGCCCGAAGGTTCTTGAGTGGCCATATGAAGAATTAGTGCTGCAATAGTTAATTTTTAATTTGAAGATTAAATAAACGCCATGTATTTAATTTTATTTGATTATTTCTAAAAAAAAGATGTTGTTTCAATAAATATAATTTTTTAGCTTTGTTTAATGTAACAATAGTGTTACATTTTGATTGTTAGTTTTTCATGTGGCCACGTTGTAAGCTGACTTAAATTATGATTGATTAAAAAATAAGAACGTATGGAATTAAGAAAAAAAATCCTAATTGGATTGATCATTTCCGCTTCGGCTACGCTCGTAGCTTGCAACAAAAACGCAGACAGTACAGATGCCCCAAAAGATTCTGAAGAACTGAAACCTGTTTCAAAAGCTCACATACCAGCCGGTTTTAAAGATGCGCATATCTGTAAAGATGTCTATTTACCTGGTGGTACAGATCCAAGAGGCGCGGTGATCAGTGCAAAAAAATGGACTAACGGCAGTGTCATCACTGTACGCTTGTATGGTGGGTCGACCAAAGTACGCCAAAAAGTAATGCAATATGCTAATGAGTGGTCCAAATATGCCAATATTACCTTTCGTTTTGTCAACAGTGGTAAAGCACAGTTAAGGGTTACTTTCACCGATGGTGCGGGATCTTACTCATATATCGGTACCGACGCATTGCGCATTGCGTCGAATGAGGAAACCATGAATTTTGGCTGGTTTGATGACAATACATCAGATTCTGAATTTAGCCGGACAGTGATCCATGAATTTGGCCATGCCCTCGGTATGATCCATGAGCATCAGCATCCTCTGGCGGCTATTCCATGGGATAAAGATAAGGTATATACCTATTACGCTGGATATCCAAATTATTGGAGTAAAAGTGATGTCGATAATAATCTGTTTGCAAAATATGCAACTACACAGACGCAGTATAGTACCTATGATCCGAGTTCGATAATGCACTATTCTATCAGTAGTGCACTGACAACCAACGGCTTTAGCGTTGGTAACAATACGGTATTATCCGCAACGGACAAGTCCTTTATTGCGCAGGTTTATCCTAAAAATTAATTATTAAGCTGATCTTTTCATACACCCCATTAGATCGGGGTGTATGATCTTTCTTGTGTATGAAAAAATATTTTGCCCTCTTCTGTTTCAGCTTGTTTTCATTTACTGCATTTGCACAGGAAAAAAAGGTTAAATTCTCGATAACACCTGTTTTAGGCTGGAATCAGGAAAAACTGGACTGGAATATTGCGGGTGATGAAAATGGACAAAATCCCAATATATTATCCGAACTCAAATGGCGAAAACTTAGGGGGCCTGAAATAGGAATTTCCTCAACCATAGCATTATCCTCGGTTTTACAGACCGAAGTAGCCTTTCGCCACTTTTGGATCAGCCAAGGCACCGTCAATGATGCTGATTACGCAAGCGATAATAGAACTGTAAAAACTTCAGATTATGATTTTAAGGCCGATCGAGGCCATTCAAGCAACCTGCGGGCTGAAATTTTTTACACAATCCGGGCAACTGAAAAGTTTGCATTTGCGGCACATACCGGCTATTTTGGCCGCTATCAAACCTTGTATATGCTGGATGGCACGCAGCCGCTTGTGGAAGGCAAAGAACTGAAGAGCACCTATAAACCACGATGGCATGGTCTGATTTTAGGATTAAGGACTGATTACCATACTGATCACTGGAGTTTTCTGCTCAATGTCAGCAGCCTATATTTCCCCCGTTATTCAGCAAATGCCAATTGGAACCTCCAGGAGGAATTTAGCCACCCCATTAGCTTTACCCATAAAGCAAAAGGTATAGGCTGGGAAGTGAACTTCCGGTTGGAGCATCAGATTACCAAAACAATTTTTCCTTTTTTACAAGTCGGTTATACAGATTTGAATACCGGAACAGGTACGGACCAACTATTTAAGATGGATGGGACCAGCACAATAAGCCAGCTGAATGCTGTTCATTATTCAAGTTTTAGGATGGGATTGGGTGTCCACATGAAGTTTTAGTTTAGAAAAGATAGACCGCACATGACCGTGTATTCTTTTTGATAAAAAGAGGTTTGGTATTTGTTGTATTTGCTCAATTTTTGTATCATTGGGCATATCATAACCAATGCAGCAGTTTAACTCATTTTTACACTTTGCACTATCCATACTCCTGTTTATTCTACTGGGCCAACCAGAAGCATTTAGCCAGGGCAATACCTATGCATTCAAAACCTTAACATCCGATCAGGGGCTTATTCATAACCACGTGAATTGTGCGCTACGAGATAAGTATAATTACCTTTGGTTTGGTACCGAATCTGGCTTGAGTCGTTTTGACGGGCGGCAGTTCACCAATTTTCGGTATTCGGCCGGTAAAGGTAGCGGCTTGAGCGCCAATGTTATTTCGGGAATCTTCGATGGTCCTGAAGGCAATATCTGGATCCGAACCAGCAGCCAGATGAATATGTACAATCAGCGCTCCGGCAAGATTATCCAAGACCTTGATTCTGTATTGACAAATCTGCGCCTGCCTGTAAAAGATGTTTATACCATCCGTGCTTTAGATGCTCACAACTTTGTAGTCTTGTACAGTGACCGTACGCTGCTACTCTATGATAGCCAAAAGAAATCTTATCAAACCGTTCCCCAATTGAGCAAAGAGAGTAGAATTACTGATGTAATCGCAGGGCGGGGGCAGGTGATCTGGTTAATCTATGAAAATGGCCTGTTGGGGCAGGTCGATAAAAATTCATTGAAAACTAGGCAAACAATCCGGCTGCCTATTGGTAATAAAAGCGTAAATTTTAATTTATTCGCCGATAAGGAGGGAGATCTTTGGATTTACTCAAAGGATATTCCAATTGGCGTTTATAATCTTGAAGTGAAAAACTGGTCGACTAGACACCTGGAAAGGGAATTGTCCAATCCCTTTGTCGGGAATATAATTCAGGATGACGCTGGTCTGATCTGGTTAGGTACCGATCATGGTGGCATTAATGTGTACAATAAGAAAAGTCAGCGTATAGAGATTATTGATCATGATGGTTATGACTTGCGTAGTCTTCCTTACAACAGTATCACTTGTCTGTACAAAGATCAATCGGGTATTATCTGGGCTGGTACATATAAGGGCGGGATCAGTTATTATCATCCCAACCTGTTGCTGTTTCCCTTGGTAAAAAGCCATCCTGGCTTGCCCAAATCGCTTCCGTATGATGATGTCAATAAATTTGTCGAGGACAAAAAGGGCAACCTCTGGATTGGCACCAATGGTGGCGGACTTTTGTATTATGATAGTACAGAAAAGACCTTTACACAGTATCTGCATGATCCTAGCGATCCAAATAGTTTAAGCAGCAATGTGATTGTTTCATTACTATTAGATGCTGATGGCATATTATGGATCGGGACCTATAGGGGAGGAATGTGTCGTTTTGATGGTAAAAATTTTAAGGTTTTCCATCGGGATACTGGTCCAGGGAAATTAAACGACGATAGTGTATGGGAAATTTACACAGATAGCTTTAATCGTTTCTGGGTAGGAACACTCAGCAGCGGGCTATATCAATTTGATAAGAAAACAGAGCTCTTTTCCAAGACCTACAATACCGGAGGTGAAACTATTAAAAATAGTTATATCTCGGTAATCTTTGAGGATTCGAAAAAAAGACTGTGGATCGGTTCCGCGACTGGGCTAGTGGTGCTGAACCCAGATGGGAAGGTTAAAAATATCACGAGCAACAGTTCGCCAATTAAGCTCATGAACGATCTGATCTATGATGTGAAGGAAGATAAAAAAGGACGCATCTGGGTGGCTACGCAGGAGGGACTGCACATGATCACAGGCGACAAAATAACCTATCTGACGCAGCAGAATGGACTCAGTGATGATGCAATCCTGGCTTTATTGACCGATCATCAAGGCAATACTTGGGCTTCCAGCAATAAAGGTTTATCCAAGATAGTTGAAACGGGGTCGCCAGAAAAATTTATTATCCGCAATTTTACACAGGAGTTAGGTCTGCAGGGCAATGTTTTCAATGAGAATGCGGCCTTAACATTACGGGATGGTCGATTAGTTTTTGGGGGGCCAAAGGGCTTTAATTTTATTGATCCTGCAAAAATTAGGGTAGAACATACACTGGTATTACCAGTGCTCTCCAATCTGTATCTTTTCAACAAACAAATTGCCGTAGGCGAGGAATTCTCTGGTCGTGTGATTTACGATCAATCTCTTCAAAACCTAAAAGAACTAAATTTGTCCTACAACCTTAACGCTCTTTCCGTCGAGCTGTCAACTTTCGATTTCCTACAGCAACATACTGGTTTCTATCAATATCAACTACTGGGACTAAGTGATGAATGGTTTGACTTTGAACCAGGGACAATGCGGGCCAGTTTTACCAATCTTGACTCCCGAAGGTATCGTTTATACATCAGGCAGGCCATCGGTTCCAACAGTTGGTCCGAACGGGTGCTGTTGCTGACGATTGATATCCAGCCGCCTTTTTGGCGCTCAAATTGGGCTTTTGTGCTTTATGCTACAGTAATATTAACCCTACTTTGGGTATTTTATTATTGGACAAAGCTACGGATTAAGACACGTAATCAGCTTTATTTGGCGAAAGAGCAGGCCTTGCAGGCTAAAGAACTGGATGCCATGAAAACGCGCTTCTTTACCAATATCAGCCATGAATTCCGTACACCAATCAGTTTGATTCTGACGCCGGCCCAGCAGCTACTGGACGAGGAACAGGATGCCAGCAAGAAGACTGATCTTACCCTCATCAAGAAAAATGCAGATCGTCTACTTAAATTGGTGAATCAGCTGCTGGACTTCCGAAAGCTTGAAAAAAGTGAACTTGAGCGGAATGAGGAGTACGGTGATCTAATGGACTTTATACGCCAACAATTCACTTCATTCGTTGGACTGGCGCAACTTAATCAGATCCGTTTTCAGGTACATATTGCACCAGAGGGACAGGCCGGATGGTTTGACAAGCATAAGCTGGAAAGCATTCTCCATAATCTAGTCTCCAATGCGATCAAATTTAGCCCAAAGGCTGGTAACGTCGTCTGTAGAGCAGAGCTGACAGCTGGTGAAAAAGCACAAGTACTTCATATTGAAATTCAGAATTCAGGAGCACCGATTCCTGAATCATTGCAGTCCCGTGTTTTTGAACGCTATTTTCAGCTGGAAGTGCCCAATGGGAAATTAAACCAGGGAACAGGCATTGGCCTATCTATCGTGAAAGATTATATCGAATTTCTTGGTGGTAACATCGAGCTAACAAGTAATCCGGAATGGACAACATTCACAGTGGATTTACCTATACAACACAGTGAGATGCCTATTGAGCCACAGAAAAGCGGCTACTCAGATAAACCCTGTATTTTGGTGGTCGAGGATGATATTGATTTCTTGCTTTACCTGGAGCGTACGCTGCAGACAGACTATATCATATTTACCGCGGTTACGGTAGCCGAAGCAAAAGCGTGCCTGTTGAAGCAACAGGTCGATCTGGTGGTGACCGACTTGAACTTACCCGTTGAAAGTGGGCTGGATCTCTGCCTTCATATCAAAAAACAGGCAAAGCTGGCGCATATTCCAGTGCTTATCGTAACTGCGGTGGTCAACCAGCAGCTCGCCGTCGAAGCACTACAGGCGGGTGCAAGTGATTATATTAACAAACCTTTCCATATCGGTTTGCTGCGTTCCAAAATCGCGCAGATCTTCAACCAACAACAAAACCTCGTAAAACGATATAAAAAACAGATTCAGGTGAATCTGTCACAGCCGGAGATCGAATCCGCGGATGAGCAGTTTATACGAGCGCTGGTCAGGGAAATCGAGAAGGATCTCAGCGACTCCACGCTTTCAGTGGAACTACTGGCAAAACGCCTGCACATTACCCGAGTTGGACTCTATAAAAAAGTACTCGCCATTACAGGCTATTCGCCAATGGAATACATCCGGCATATCCGGCTGAAACGCGCCATGCATCTCGTCCAGAATTCCAAATTGTCCATAGCAGAAATTGCTTATGAAGTGGGATTTGGCAATCCAAAACAATTCAGCAAATATTTTAAATCCGCCTTTGGAAACTTACCTTCTTTTCACCGTAAGAATCTTTAAATCATTCAATTAACCATATTTCTTTCAAATCACTACCTGTTGCTTGTTAACAAATCGCCCCCTAAAAGTTAACAAAACATAGCCTTAAGACAACCGGTTGCACCATATCTTTGATTTGTTCTTTCACTTGGGAAGGACATCAATAACCAAGGGAATACAGTAACCAATAAATCTTATTTTAATGCGCAACATAACGTATGCTTTAAGCGGTTTGATGCTCTTTGCAATCGTGCATCAGGGATTCGCACAAACTCACAAAGCTCAGCTTGAAAAAACGGCCACTGGCATAAGGGTCAGTTTCAAAAACTCCGAAACATCAATAGATCAGGACGTCTATCTGGACGCCATCACGGATAAGATCGTACGGGTAACGGTAGTTCCTAGCGGAGCTGTCTTAACTAAACAACAGAGCTTGGTCATCGTAGACTCGTTACATCGGCAGCTTAAATCACTGACCATTAGATCAAATGATTCTACTGCCACGGTACAGACAGCCGATCTGTATGCTTTGATTTCATTGCAGACCGGTAAGGTGGAGTTTTACGACTTAAAGGATCGTCCCATTCTGAAAGAGGCAAAGCGAAATTCCAATTCTTTTACTGCCAATAGCTACAATGGCGATGCTTTTTATCACATCAACCAGGACTTTATTGTCAGTCCTGAAGAGGGTATATATGGTCTTGGGCAACATCAGAACGCTGTAATGAACTACAACCGTGGAAAACAGGTCACCCTCCTGCAGTATAATACTGAAATCGGAATTCCATTTTTGCTTTCCACCAACAACTATGGCTTGCTCTGGCATAACTATTCCATCACGAAAGCGGGTGACGTACGTCCTCTATTGCCGCTGAATGCATTGAAACTTTCATCTAAGGAGGGGCAAGAGGGCTGGCTGACGGCGACCTACATGAATCGAAATAACGATGAGGTATACCTTTCCCGACCGGAGTCGATCATTGATTATGGTTATTTAACAGATCAGCACAAGTTTCCCAAAGATGTGAAGCTTGCGGATAGTAAGGTCGTATATGAGGGTACCTTAGCTTCGCCGTATTCAGGCAGGCACGTGCTGCACTTCAAATACTCGGGCTATATGAAGGTCTGGATCGACGGCGAGCTTGTCGCTGACCGGTGGCGGCAGTCCTGGAATGCCGGTACTTTTGAGCTTGAAAAGGTCTTGGAAAAAGACCAGGCACACCAGATCCGGATGGAGTGGATCCCGGATGGGAGTGAGTCATACTTTACCTTAAATTGGCAGAGCCCAATTCCTGCAGCTCGGCAGGACCTCTTTTCATTTAATTCCGAAGCCGGGGATGCAATTGACTATTATTTTGTCCATGGCACATCCATGGACGATGTGATCAGCGGTTATCGACATTTGTCAGGTAAAGCACCAATTATGCCGATCTGGAGTTTTGGTTTTTGGCAGAGCCGCGAGCGCTATAAAACGCAGGCAGAAATCGAGCAGGCAGCCATGGAATTCCGCCAGCGGAAGATTCCGATTGACAACATCGTGCAGGACTGGTCGTATTGGTCAGAAAATGACTGGGGAAGCCAAAAGTTTGATCCCAACCGCTTTCCTGATCCGAAGGCAATGGTGAAGAAACTGCATGACAAAAATTTAAAGATCATGATCTCCGCCTGGCCAAAAATCAATGAAGAATCCACTGTATATGCCGAGTTTAAAACTAATAAGTGGATTTACCCACGAAATATTTACGATGGTCGCAAAGATTGGATCGGCAAGGGCTATACCTCTACATTTTATGATCCCTTCAACCAGGGTGCAAGGGATGCTTTCTGGAAGCTATTGGACAACAACTTGTTTAAAATAGGCGTCGATGCTTGGTGGATGGACGCCAGTGAACCGGATATTCATTCCAATATTGATCTGGATGAACGTAAAGCTGTTTTCCAACCCAGCATCGGCTCTTCAGTGCGCTACTATAATGCCTTCCCGCTCCAAAATGCCAAGGGCATTTATGAAGGCCAGCGGGCAACAGATCCAAATAAACGGGTTTTTATCCTGACGCGTTCATTTTTTTCTGGCCAGCAGCGCTATGCTGCGGCGGCTTGGAGCGGGGACATCGCGTCCCGATGGCATGATATGAAAGACCAGATTGCCGGCGGAATAAATTTCTCCATGTCCGGTACACCGTATTGGACAATGGATGCGGGCGGATTCCTGGTCGAAAACAGGTTCCATAAGCCTAATGCTACGGATCTGGAAGAATGGCGCGAACTCAATAGCCGCTGGTACCAGTATGGTGCATTCTTACCACTATTCCGAGCGCATGGCCAATTCCCGTACCGTGAGCCTTATCACATTGCACCCGAGGAACATCCGGCTTATAAAAGTATGCTCTATTCAATCAATTTGCGCTATAAATTGCTGTGCTATAACTATAGCCTGGCGGCAAAGACCTTTTTCGAAGATTATTCCATGATACGGGGGTTGGCCATGGATTTTCCGATGGATAAAGCAGGATTTGACCGTAATGACCAGTACCTCTGGGGACCTGCATTATTAATCAACCCGGTTACCGAGAAAGGTGCAACAAGCCGGAAAGTACATTTTCCAAAAGGTGCCGACTGGTACGATCTGTACAATGGCAAGAAAATAAGTGGTGGCCTGGACCTGGTGGTAAATGCGCCCTATGAGCGTATTCCCGTATATGCAAAAGCTGGCGCCATCGTTCCAATAGGTCAGCAGCTGCAATACACAACAGAGAAAAAGCAGACTGTCCTGGATCTATATATCTATGCCGGAGCCGATGGCCAGTTTTCACTATATGAAGATGAAGGCAATAATTATAACTACGAAAAGGGAAAATACAGTCGCATTGATATCCGCTATGATCACAACACAGGCACTCTGTCATTGGCTGATCGCATAGGTGATTTTGAGGGTATGTTACGCAACAGAAAATTCAATATCATTTTTGTCAATGATAAAAATGCTGTGGGTATCGACAGCAGCACAAGAAACTCAACAACAGTCGCTTATAACGGAAAAGCCTTACAGGTGAAATTAAAATAATGTAAAAACCAATTTATAAATCAAATCATATGATAAGCAAACAATTGTTGAGCAGGGGTGTGGCCGTGGTGGTCATGACCGGAATGACTTCGCTGGTCTGGGCACAGTCCTTTACAGGATCGGTTGTTTCAGCTGATTCAGGCTTGCCGATCGGGGGCGCGAGTATTAAAATAAAGAATCAGAAGATCTCAACAAGCACGGATGAGTCGGGTAAATTCTCATTGCAGACTCCAAAAGGAAGCGTGCTAACGATATCTTACGTGGGCTATAAAACGCAGGAAATTACAGTTACTGGAGCGAACAGCGTCATCCGCCTGCAACCCATCACCTCGGATCTGGACGAAGTGGTGGTCATCGGTTACGGTGTGCAAAAGAAAAAGCTCAATACTGGTGCAAACTTGAAAGTCGAAGGCGAGGAATTGCAGAAAAGAAATCAGCTGAACCCCTTACAGTCACTTCAGGGGCAAGCACCGGGTGTCTCCATTACATCCACTTCTGGTCAGCCCGGAGCGGATATGAAAGTGGTCGTCCGTGGATTGGGAACGATTGGTAATTCAGGACCGCTATATGTCATTGATGGTGTGCCGGGCGGCGATATTTCGGTATTGAACGCAGCAGACATCCATTCTATCGATGTCCTCAAGGACGCCGCTTCGGCAGCGATTTACGGTTCGCAGGCTGCCAATGGGGTCGTGCTGGTAACCACCAAGATGGGCTCAGCCGGTAAAAGCCAGCTATCCTTTGACGGCTATACCGGTATCCAGAATGTCTCACGTAAGGCGAAATTACTGGATGCCCATCAGTATAAAACAATCATGAATGAGCAATCCCTCAATTCGGGTGCTTCGACAATCAATTTTGATGGCATGCAAGGACTGGCCAACACCAGCTGGCTGGATTATATGTTCAAGGACAATGCGAAAATGGACAATTATAATGTGGCTCTGACCGGTGGTACCGAAAAATCCACCTATGCACTGTCGATGAACTACATCAGTCAGGAGGGGATCGTAGGTGGTAAAGACGTATCCAATTATCAGCGTTATGGCTTCCGTACAAATTCGGAACATAAACTGTTTGACAATTTTGTCAAAATCGGGCAGCACCTCAATTTCAATTACATTAAAAACCGTGGCATCGGTGTGGGAAACCAATACAATAATACTTTACGCGGTGCTTTCACCACTTCGCCGCTGTCACCGGTCTATTCAGACAACGGACTATATGGCAGCCCCTTCAACGATACTTCCAACTCACCGTGGTACAATGGAGATAGCAATCCGTATGGTGTAATGATGACCAATTCGAATAATAGCAACGATGGGCAGAAGTTGCTCGCGGATGTCTTTGCAGAGATCGAACCGATTAAGGGACTGAAAATACGCTCCTTATTGGGCTTTAATTATTATGCATCGGAATACCGGAGCTTTACGCCCTTGTACCGTTTTTCTATTTATACCTACAATCAGGACCATACCACCACTTCCCAGAATATGAGCAAGGGGCATACATTGACCTGGACAAATACCGCTTCCTATGATTTTGATATCCAAACGGATCACCGCTTTTCGGCTATGATCGGAATGGAGTCGCTACGATATCAGGGAACGTACCTTTCGGGCTCAAACTGGAACCTACTTTCGCAGTTCAACGATTTTGCACATGCCTATCTGGACAACACAACTGGGCAGGCGCATCTGGATGAGAAAGGAAATGTGGTTGAGACCCGCACCGTTTCGGGAAAACCGGAAAACGTCACACGTCGGGTTTCGTATTTCGGCCGCTTGGGCTACAATTATAAAGAAAAGTATCTTCTGAATGCTACCTTGCGCGCCGATGCTTCATCCAAATTTTCACGTGCCAACCGCTGGGGGTATTTTCCGTCAGTATCAGCGGGTTGGGTGATATCTTCGGAAGATTTCTTTCAGGAGAATCTAGGTGGAATAAACTTCCTTAAACTCCGTGCTTCCTGGGGGCAGGTGGGCAATCAGGATATTGCTGATTTCCAGTACGCCGCGCCAATCAGCACCTCAACGGGAATTACCTCGTCCAATCCCGGAGCCCATTATGTGTTCGGCACCAGCAATAACAATATCTCCGGTGCCTATCCGAGCCGCCTGTCCAATCCCAACTTAACCTGGGAAACCTCCGAACAGACAAATATCGGATTTGATGCCAAGTTTGCACAAAACCGTCTGGACTTGGTGGCCGACTTTTATGTCAAAAAGACCAAAGACTGGCTGGTGACGGCGCCAGTGCTGGCGACTACAGGAACGCTGCCCCCCTTTATCAATGGTGGCGATGTAAAAAATACCGGAGTCGAACTCGGACTCAATTGGTCGGATAAGGTGAACGAATTCAAGTACCGTCTTGGTGTCAATGGAGCATATAACAAAAATAAAGTTGGTCAGATCCCAACCGAAGACGGTATAATCCATGGTCAAACAGCGATGTTATACGACAATTCAGAGGAATTTTACCGCGCGGCAAATGGCCTGCCTATTGGTTATTTCTGGGGCTATAAGACCGATGGTCTTTTCCAGAACCAGTCAGAAATTGATACCTGGAAAAATGCCGGAAAGGGTATTCTGCAAGCGGATGTCAAGCCTGGTGATGTAAAATATGTGGATCAAAATAATGACGGGATCATCAATGCCGCTGACAAGACCAATCTAGGGGTAGGTATGCCTAATTTTACCTATGGATTTAACATCGGACTGGATTACAAGGGGTTTGATTTTTCGATCAATGCTTACGGTTCTTTAGGCAATAAGATCGTGCAGTCTTACCGAAATCATACCAATAAGCAAGCGAACTATACCACCCGGATACTAGACCGTTGGACGGGCGAAGGTACTTCCAATACCATCCCGCGTGTGACTGAAACAAATGTCAACTGGCAGTTTTCGGACTTATACATTCAGGATGGCGATTTCCTGCGGATCAGCAATGTAACCCTAGGTTATGACCTTTCAAAACTGATCAGGTGGAAATACGCCAATCAGATCCGTTTCTATCTGCAGGGCCAGAATCTCTTCACTTTTACCAAATACGACGGCATGGACCCGGAGATCGGTTATGGCACGGATGGTTGGGTATCTGGCATCGACCTGGGCTATTACCCTAGGCCACGGACTGTATTATTTGGTTTAAATGTTAAATTCTAAAATTGAGAAATCATGAAAAAACTAAGTTATATCTCATATTCCATGTTGTTGGGTTCCCTTTTATTGGGCTCCTGTTCATCTAGTTTCCTAGATGTTGAACCGATGACAAGTGTTCTGGAGAACAATTTTTATAAAACAATAGCAGACGCCGAAATGGCTTTGGTCGGTTGTTATGACGGCTACCAACGGACCACCTCCAACGGCAGCCAAGCTTTTTATATCACCTCGGAAGTCGCCTCTGACAACTGTTTTGGAGGTACCGGGACAACGGATGGTCGTGGTTTTCAGGCAATAGACCGCTTTGATATTGGGCAGTCCCAATCAGACAATAATATTTTCGATGGCACTTGGTCGGATTATTATTCGGGTATTTTTAGATGTAATACGTTGCTGGGAAAATTGAATGGCACAGATTTCTCCGGTAATACAACGGCACGCACACGGATCGAAGGTGAAACCCGGTTCCTGCGGGCACTCATGTACTTCGATCTGGTTCGCCTCTTCGAAAATATACCATTACTTACCATTCCGACAAGCGATAATATCCCGCAGTCGGATCCCAAGGAAATTTATAAGCTGATTGTTTCGGACCTTAAATTTGCTGCAAGCAGCATCCCGGCGAATGCTTATCCAAAATCGGCCGCTGCAACCAACGACGGCCGGGCAACACCTTTTGCTGCAAAGGCACTACTGGCAAGGATTTATCTCTTTTATTCAGGCTATTATGCCGCTGAGGATATCGATATCTCCAAAACCGAAGCGCTGGCGGGATTGGAAGAAGTAATCAAAAGTGGCCAATTTGCTCTGGTCGCTGATTTTAAAAATCTATGGCCAGCAGCGAGTTATATTCCCAATGCCACAGACAATACATTGGATATTTCAAAATATGCGGGCAAAGGAAATTCGGAAGTGGTATTTGCACAGAAATTTAACAATACTTCAGATTACGAAGGTCATATCGATGGCAATCGCTGGGTCGTTTTCCTGGGCTTGAGAGGTAAGAATTGGTCGCCTTACGGCCAGGGATGGGGAGCATGTACCGTGAGCAAAAACTTCTTCAATACCTTTGATAACAATGACACCAGAAAGACAGCTTCAATCATAGACATCAACGGCGAGAAAATCCCTGATTTTGACCTGAAAGACCAGCGTGAATACACAGGATACGCCATCAAAAAATATGCACCAACAGCATTGCCGGATGGCACCACAAATACTGGTGGAGATAAGGATATGCAGTTGTCACAGGATCAGGATTACTTTGTAATCCGTTATGCGGACGTTTTGCTAATGGCAGCTGAACTGGGCTCACCCAATGCACAGCAGTATTTTGATCAGGTTCGCAAACGGGCCTATAAAACGAACTTCGTCGCATTGCCCGTCTCAAAAAGTAATATCCTGAAAGAGCGGAATTTTGAATTTGCCTTTGAAGGTATCCGTTACTGGGATGTGCTGCGGCAGGGGCTCAATAATGCTGCCGCTATACTGGAAACGTCCGAAGACGTACTAAGTGGATCGGCGCCCGATAAGGTCATTGTGACAAAAAGTAAATTTTTGACCACACGGGGATTTATGCAGATCCCGAATAAGCAGATCACCCTTTCAAATGGTGTACTGAAACAGAACGCCGGATGGAATTAATAAAAAGTACCGATCAATGATCGCTTGGTTTAACGATATAAATCTATACAAATGAAAAAAATAATAAGCTATGTCATCAGCCTCTTTGCGGTGATGACAATGGTTGGCGCATGTACTCCGGAAAAATATGCATTGGGGGAGATTGACGTCAGTCCGGCACAGCTGGCTAATGGAAAATCCTATACCGTGGAGCACGACGCCAATAATCCGAATATTGTTTATTTAACAAGTTTAATGGACTCGAAATACACGCCTTTATGGGAACACCCGCAGGGTCGCAGCCAAGATAAAAAGGTCACATTGAAGATGCCTTTTCCGGGGGAATACAGCGTCAGGTTTGGTATTGAAACCCGTGGTGGCATGGTCTATGGCAAGCCCGTAACGTTCAAGATTGACGAGATGTACGCCGAATTTATCAGTGATGAGACTTGGACTTTATTGAGTGGCGGCGCGGGAGAAGAAAAAACCTGGTACCTGGACCTGGATGCTGAGGGAGTCTCCCGTTATTTTAAAGGGCCTATGTATTTTTATGGTACCGGCGACTGGTGGGGAACGGTAAACAAGACCGGCGAACCATTGAACAGCGACAGCTGGAGCTGGGAGCCGGATTGGAAAGGCAATAGCTGGTTGATGCCTGCGGGCGATTATGGGAGCATGACCTTTGATCTCAAAGGTGGCGCAAATGTAAATGTAAACCATGCCATGCTGGGGAAAGTGCAGAAGGGGGTATTTAATATCGACACGGAAAAGAAAACCATGCGCTTGACCGGGGCGTCGCCGTTGCATGGCAAGCCGCAGGATGGGATCGTCGTCGACTGGGGTGATGTACGCATTATGTCATTGACGCAGAACACAATGCAGCTAGCTGTATTAAGGGACCCTGTACTTTCAAATGATGGAGCGGCCATGCTGACCTTCAATTTTATTAGTAGGGAGTATAAGGAAATTTTAGACCAAGCGGAATCGGATTCCAATCACGCAAGATAGGAGGCAGTACATGAATAGGAATAAATTAACTTTTTTGCGTAGGATATACATGTCCTTGGCTATCTTTGGCTACCTGCTACTATTCTTGACGATACCGAGCTATGCGCAGACAGGATTTAAAAATCCGGTTATCCGTGGATTTAACCCCGATCCGAGTATCTGTCGTGTGGGAGATGACTATTATCTCGTGACCTCCTCCTTTGAGTATTTCCCAGGGCTTCCGATCTACCATAGTAAGGACCTGGTCAACTGGAAGCAGGTGGGGCACTGCCTGACCCGGGCGTCGCAACTGAATCTCAAAGGGGTAAGTTCATCCGGTGGGCTATTTGCACCATCAATACGCTATCACAATGGTCTATTCTATGTGATCTGTACCAATGTATCGGATAAGGGTAATTTTTATTGTACAACAGAAAATCCTTCTGGTTCCTGGAGCGATCCAATCTGGGTGGATATCAAAAGCATAGATCCGGACATCTTCTGGGATGAGGATGGTAAAAGCTATTTTGTGACTCAGGGAGACGAAGGTATCCGTGTGACCGCCATTGACTTGAGTACGGGCAAATTGACCTCAATGGAGAAAGTAGTCTGGGCCGGTACAGGGGGACGTTTCCCGGAAGCGCCCCATATCTACAAAAAAGACGGCTACTATTATCTGTTATTGGGCGAAGGCGGAACGGAATATGCCCACAGCGCAAGTATAGGACGGAGCCGCTCCATCTGGGGACCTTACGAATCCTGTCCACTCAATCCGATTCTATCTCATTCCAACCGTTTGGGACAGGGGAATCCCATTCAAGGGGTGGGTCATGCAGACCTGGTCCAGGCCGCTGATGGCTCCTGGTGGACTGTATTCTTGGGATTCCGTGTGACACAACAGTATAGCTATTATCATATACTTGGACGCGAGACATTCTTAGCACCGGTAAGCTGGCCCAAAGATGGCTGGCCACAGGTCAACGGCAACGGAAAGGTCCAGTTAGATATGACTGTAAAAACCCCTCCAGCTGTGCCGGTAGCGGTCCCCGCACAGCGCGATAATTTCACTGATGCGCAATTAGGCTTGCCATGGCAATATCTGCGCAATCCCGACTCATCAAAGTACTCATTGACCGAACGCCGCGGAAGCCTGTGCCTGTATACAAGTCCGATTTCATTAAACGAAACGGAATCGCCCTCCTTTATCGGTCGTAGACAAACCGAACACGACTTTCAGTCCAGCGTAAAACTTGAACTTGTCGCCAATGCCGATGGGGAAGAAGCCGGTCTAACAATGTATCAGAACAATTCACACCATTACGACTTCTTTCTCAGCCGCAAGGGGGGAAACTATATGCTGCAGCTGCGTGCAAAAGTTGGCTCCCTGCATTATATCGTGGCTGAGAAGGAAGTTGCAGGCAGCGAGGTAGAATTGCGTATCAGTGGAACGCCTTTAACATACGCCTTTGCTTTTAAAGATGTAAAATCCGGAGGCTACAGCAAGTTGGCCAGCTTGGATACCCGTTACTTAAGTACCGAAGTAGCAGGCGGTTTTACGGGGGTAATGATCGGCCTGTATGCTAGCTCCAATGGGAAGGCGACCAAAGCGAAAGCATTTTTTGACTGGTTTGATTATCAACTATCTTCTTAACTTATGGAGTCATATCATTGCTATAATCTTATGCTGAAACTACTCTTATATAACAGGTATGGTCAACTACTGACTACAGTGGCACTTTGGCTGTTGATGACAGTACCCCTGATCGGACAATCCCGGCAGGAAACTATTTTTAATGCCGACTGGTGGTTTAAACTTGACAGCATCGGGCAGCATAGCCATACACGGGACGGTAGTGACTGGCGTCTGCTTGATCTACCACACGACTGGAGCATCGAGACGCCTTTCCGAGCGCACAGCCCCGCAGGTAGTAGTGCAGCTTATCTGGACGGTGGGGTAGGCTGGTACCAAAAATCGTTTAAGCTGAGCAAGGCGGATAAAGCCCAACGGATATTTATCAAATTCGAAGGTGTGTACGAAAACAGCGAAGTTTGGATCAATGGGCATCTGCTTGGGAAACGGCCAAACGGCTATATAGGATTTGAATATGAACTTTCGCCTTATTTACGTTGGGATGGCAAGGAAAATCTGCTTTCGGTCAAAGTTGACAACCATAAGCAGCCCAACTCACGGTTCTATTCGGGCTCGGGGATCTATCGCGATGTGCGGTTACTAACCCGTAATCCGGTCAGTATAGCCACAAACAGCACATTTGTTCAAGCTACACATCTCGATGAAAACCGTGCTGTTGTGAGCCTGTCACTGGATATAGAACAAATCCCGAAGCAGACCGGAACGCTTTCCCTGCGGACACAACTGGTATCACCCGAGGGTGTAGTAGTCGCCACTGAACAACATGTACTAGGCAAGCGTGGGCCAGGTGTCTATCCTTTCCAGCAGGAAATCATATTGGATAATCCGCTTTTGTGGGGAATAGAGACACCCCATCAGTATACTGCCCGAGTCCAGCTTCTGGCTGACAACCGGGTCCTGGATGAACAGGACACCAAATTCGGCTTGCGCAGTTTTAGCTTTGATCAACAGCAGGGATTTATTCTGAACGGCAAGCGCCTCAAAATCCGTGGTGTCTGTCTGCATAGTGATCTTGGCGCACTGGGAATGGCTTTTAACCGATCTGCAGCGTTACGCCAGCTAGAGATAATGAAAGCAATGGGTGTCAACGGCATACGTACTTCCCATAATCCCGCAGCGCCGGCATTTTTGGACCTCTGTGACAGTTTGGGCTTTATAGTGATGAGTGAAACATTTGATGTCTGGAAAGGACATAAAAACCCCTTTGATTACCATTTATATTGGGATCAATGGTTTCGTCGGGATTTTGCTGACCAAGTTAAACGTGACCGAAACCATCCCTCGCTGTTTATCTGGTGCCTGGGCAATGAAGCGCAGGAACAGTGGCATTCCAAGACGGAAGGTGCAGCGATTCCCAAGGCTTTAGCAGCTATTGTAGACAGCCTTGATGGTACCCGCCCGACAACCATTGCCAATAATGAAATGTCAAGAGAAAATCCTGTATTAATGAATCCCGCCGTGGATATTATGGGCTACAATTATAACCATCAGAAATGGGCCAGTTTTCCGACAGATCATCCAGGAAAGAAGTTTATCGTAACTGAAAGTACTTCCGCACTGGAAAGCCGGGGCCAATATGATCCTGTACCTTACGATTCCATCCGGATGTGGCCTGAGCGATGGGATATCCCTTTCAACGGTGGCAATAGTGATAAAACCATCTCAGCATATGACAACGTCTATACTCCCTGGGGATCGAGCCATCAGACCAGTCTACGCTTAATGGAACAGTATGACCATATCGCCGGAATGTACGTGTGGACAGGATTTGATTACCTTGGCGAACCAACGCCTTATACCTGGCCTGCACGGAGTTCGTATTTCGGGATCGTGGATTTAGCAGGGTTCCCGAAAGATGTATATTACCTGTACCAAAGCGTCTGGACCGACAAGCCGGTCCTGCATGTGTTACCACATTGGAACTGGAAACAGGGCGATAAGGTTGATGTGGTGGTTTATTATAATCAGGCAGACCGGGTGGAACTATACCTAAACGGAAAAAAAATCCGTGAGCAGTCCAGAGATACCAACCGTTATGACCTTGTTTTTAAGGCGATTAATTTTGAAGCTGGTGTACTTGAAGTGATTTCTTATCGGGATAACCAAAAGGTATTGAGCAAAATTGTCCGCACGGCAGGAAAGCCTTATCGAATCAAATTGTCCAATGAAAAATCCACGCCTAATACGGTGGGCAATGAACTAACTTATGTGCATGCCTATGTGCTGGACGAGCAGGGTACCATCGTGCCCGACTCAGCCCATGATATTAGGTTTTCCATTGAAGGGGAAGACGCAAGGATCGTGGCTACCGACAACGGTAATACAACTGATCTCCGGAGGTTTCAGTCGGCCTCGCGGCAGGCATTTCATGGAAAAGCACTGGCCATCATCGCTATTAAAAATAAGGGAAAAGTTGTTGTAAGAGCCGAAAGTAAAGAGCTTGTCTCGGGGGAATTGCAAGTTGAATCAAAATAAGAACGCCTCTAGGCCAATCTGCAATCCATATAACCTAAGAAGGGCGGTATAGTTATACCGCCCTTCTCGATATTTATCCGAGATGATCCCTTGTCGCGTTTCAGGTTATGGTAGTGTCGTAAGATCTATCGCAGGCGCAGCATTTCCATTGGTTACGGTAAACATAGTACCCGGGCTGACCACGGTATTGAAAAAACCACCATTTTTAAGGAAGAAACTATTTCCATTGCTGCCACCCATGGCATCAATGCGCTGGTTGCTGGAATAGGTTCCATCCACTGTAAATTTCGCCTGAACCACCGGCATCCAGGTGCCTGATGCAGTCCTTACCCATTGATTTTTATAATCTGCTGAGCGTCCAAGGTAACCGTTATCGGCGTTAAAGTTTTCAAGGAAGCTATGGAAATTGGTCAGATAAGTAGATATCTTGGGTCTTTTCCAGCTCGCAACCAATACCCAGCTATTGACCGAAGGATCATTGAACCAAGCGGTAAAATCAGTGGCGCCATTCCCATCGGGTTCACCTTTAAGCAAGAATTTGTAGCTCTTGCCGCTTGTCCAGCTATATTTCATATAACTTTGCCCACCGGAACCCTCGCCACCAAACTCGCCCGTCGTGGTGTTAGCTCCTTTGCGGTTGAGTGTAATGCGATCTTCAACGGGTATTTCCGCTGGATTGTCCGTGCTGTAAGGACTCCATACCGAAAACAGTACACGGCGCTCGGTAGCCGAATTGACCTGCATACCAAAATACCCTTGACCGAATCCATTGGCCATAAAATAGGAACCGATTTTATCTTCGCCAGCAGGGACATTGATTTCGCTATAATAATAGGAGACCTGCTGGTTAGTCGGTACAGTGTACCCCAAGTGACAGGAAGGTCCACGTCTTGACCAATAGTAGGTATTGTTGATATTGTTGTCGCTGTAGATGGCAGTACCGGTTGTCGCTGATCCGCTCAAAATAAGATGGGAGACATCGGCAAAGTAACCACCGGTTTTGGAAACTCCCTGCAGATCCATTTTGACATAACCGCCAGCATTTATTGTATAGTTACCCACGGTATAATCCTTTACTGTGCCGCCCTTGAGGCTCAGCTGCTTACTCACACCGTTGATGGTCAACTTGACCAGGCTGCTGTCACCATTGGGCAATACTTTGGCTCGGATTTTCACACTTAATGTTCCTGCCTGTGGCAATTTAGCATAGGTGCTCACAATACTGTTGGCATTGGTCCAGTTGGCTAAGCCATTGCTATTGATGACTTCAACTGCCCCGGAAGGTGCTGCTGTAATAAAGGCATTCCCGCCCAGGGGGACCTCATAACCGTTTGGACCTGGTGTGGCTGCCCGCAAGGACAGCTTTTCTTCAGTCTCCGATTTTATAACGGTTTTTTGACAGGAAACAAAACAGATCAGTGCCGCACCGAGCAGTGCTGCAAATTTAATTTTTCTCATAATTTATCTTTAATTGTTTACTATTAATTTATCAAAAAACTTACATGTTACGAAAAGGAATTAAACGCAATCGATTGTGTTATTTACTTCTGTAACAAGTTCTGCACTTTTGCAGCAATTTACAACGGCTTGACATTTAAGTTGCCCCTTGAATCACCAATTTTTGTATATTGCATTAGCCCCTTATTACCCCAAATTAGAACAGGTATAATTACAATTAGCACAAACACAGCTCTTAGGAATGGAACTAAAAATCAGACAAGCACAGGAGAATGAAATCGATGTATTATTGGAATTTGAACAGGGCATTGTAGCAGCCGAGCGCCCCTATGATGAAACCTTAAAGGAAGGAAAATTTCATTATTATGATCTGCTGGAATTAATAAAATCAGCAGAAGCAGAGGTACTGGTTGCTGCAATCGGCGAACAGATCGTCGGATCAGGCTATGCCAAAATAGTCGATGCCAAACCCTATCAAAAGTATGCAAAATATGTCCATTTGGGATTTATGTATGTCAAGCCTGAATATCGCGGTCAGGGTATCAATAAATTGATTCTGGAGGCATTGACGAGCTGGGCAAAGGAACGAAATATCTCCGAGGTCAGACTGCAGGTTTATGATCAAAATGAAAGTGCAAAAAAAGCATATAGCAAAGCAGGGTTTAAGCCCAATTTATTGGAAATGAGATTAGAGATTTAACTTCATAAAACAATGGAAGACCCAACATTAAAAGACTATCTGGAGCGAATAGCAATATCGGATGGTGTTTCTGGGGATCTGGAAACATTAAAAAAGCTTACGCAAGCGCATCCAAAGCATATTACCTTTGAAAACATAGATTCATTTACAGGCATCGTCCCTGCAATAGATACAACGGATATTTTCCAGAAGCTGGTCACTGAAAAACGGGGTGGTTATTGTTATGAACAGAATTCTTTATTCAAAGAAGTTTTGCAAGCCCTGGGGTTTAATATAAAAATGCATTTGGCGCGAGTGTTGTGGAGCAGCAAAGATGGCTCGGAAACCGCACGCACGCATATGCTGCTGACGACCGATATCGAAGGCCAAAAGTATCTGGTGGATGTAGGATTTGGCTCGATGACACTGACGGCACCGGTATTATTTAATTCGGAGCAGGAGACTCCAAACGGTCTATTTCGCCTGATCAGCCTAGATGATAATTTCTACCGATTGGATGTGTTCAAAAATGAGTGGTTACCCATTTATAAGTTTACTTTGGAGGAGGTTCAACTATCGGATCTGGATATGGCCAATTGGTACGTAGCGACCGGCCCCAGTTCGATGTTTAATAAATTTCTGATGATCACCCGTGTCGATGAGCATACACGATACGCGCTTTTCAACAAGGAATTTAATATCCGTGATAATGAGGGTGGCAAGAAAAGCAGTGAAATCAGCAGCGAGGAGGAGCTACAGTCGGTTTTGACAAACTACTTTAAACTCAATCTGCCAGCATCCTTATTGACAGCGCTCTATACCAAACTTAACGCAATTCAAAGTAGCTTTCAGGTTACACAGTAAGGGGTTGCACGCAGCACGGACAATAGGGCTTGTCCGTGCTGCGTGCTCAATAATTGATAGCTTGTCATTATTTTTCTTGTACCTATATTTAGATTTATTCAAAATAATGATATCTTTGGACTGTTATTATTTTGAATTTAATCGGTACCATAATCATCTATCAGACCGCTACAAGAAATGAAAGTTAACCCATCTAAGCTCACAATCGCATTATTATCTTGTTCTTTTTCATTATACCCATTAGTCTCCGCGGGTTCAGTATTTATCAGTAAAATTCCTTTATATAATTCAGTTCCCAAAAAACATCAAAAGGGTTCGATCTCAGGTCGAGTGGTCAATGCACAAGGTATTCCTTTATCAAATGTGCATGTTCAGCTCCAGGGGGCAAAGAGCAGCAAGTCTGACAAAGATGGTTACTTCAGATTAGCCGATATTGATTATGGTAAATACCGTTTGACCTTAAGCTTCGTAGGATTTGGTAAGCAATCTCATGACATTGAATTGCGCGAGGACAAACTTGATTTAGAAACTTTTACGTTGAATGCTGAACAACAGAGTTTGGATGAGGTTGTGGTGACAGCAAGTCGATTAGCAGAACATATTGATGAGGTACCCTCATCGATCACCTATATCGGTAGTAAGGCGCTCGATCAACAGCGTCAGATCAACGATAACCTACCATCCATCTTGATGCAGAAGGTGCCCAGCATTTCACCCAGTGAAGAAAGCCAAAATAATTTTATAGCCAAAATTCGTGGACGCAATTTTTTGGTATTGATTGACGGTATTCCACAGTCTACTCCTTTACGCAACGGTGGGCGCGACTTGCGGACGATAGATGCCAGTGCAATCGATCACATCGAGGTTATTAATGGTGCTACAGCGATGTACGGCAACGGAGCAGCAGGAGGTGTGATAAACTACATTACCAAAAAACCGCAACATGGTAAAAAACTGAGTTCGTCAACCTACCTCAATAATTCATTGAGTCTGGTAAAGCCGAGCGACAGCTATGGCTACAATATTGCGCAGGTATTTTCAGGGCAGCTAGACAAATGGGATTATGTTATTCAGGGTAAAGCTGGACGTTCGGGTGTAGTGCGAAGCTCCGATGGGGCTGTTGCCAGTCCGTTTTATGGACTGGGTGAGACAGATTCTTATAATGTCCTCGCCAAAATTGGCTATCAAATAGCCCCTGATCATCATGTTGAATTTATGGGTAATTATTATCGTAGCTTACAAGATAGTAAATATGTCGGTACCAAGGGCGATTTTGGCAAGTCTCCTGCTATTGGTATCCCTTCGGACACCGTCATTAACGGTGGCACCCCTTATAACAAAGCATTTCATTTAAAGTATGATGGTCAATATGGAAAGACGATAGCAAATTTGAGCTTGTACTATGAGGATATGAATACGGTCTTTGAAACTTACAACCAAAATTATTCTGACCACAAAGGAGCAAGGCTAAACTTTAATACACCTTTTCAACTGGGTGCATCGACCAACATGTCTCTGATCTACGGTGCTGATTTTCTGAAGGATCATACCGTACAGAAAACCATGAAAGATGATCTGGTTACACCAGATATGAATATGAATAATATCGCTTTTTATGTGCAGAGTAAATTGAACATTGGTACTGACTGGATTCTAAAAGGCGGGGTGCGCTATGAAAATATTCGGTTTAAGGTGGGTGATCTGACCAAAAATGGAAAGCTAACTGCTGGTGAAAATAATAATTCAGACGCTTTTGTCTTTAATATCGCCACGCGGTACAATAAATATAGTTATGCGCAACCTTTTGCTTCCTTTTCTCAAGGATATTCTATCGGTGACGTCGGACTTATTCTGCGCAATGGTGTACCATTGAGCCAAATTGATCCTAAACCTGTTGTGGTCAATAATTTCGAACTGGGTGTAAATGGCAAGATGGATATATGGGACTACCAGGTGACAGGGTATTATAGTAGGTCTAAGAAAGGAACCACTTTTGCGGAGACTTCGACACCAGGCAATTACGAATTGACCCAAGTACCACAACGCATTTATGGCGTGGAGTTTGTCGGAAACTTAAAACCCGTCCGATGGCTATCATTGGGTACTGTGCTTGGTTATATGGATGGACGTCAGGATCTGAAGAATGAAGGCAAGTACAAAGATAAATTAGACAACTCCATTATTTCTCCATTCAAAATTAATCTAAATGCCGATTTCAAGTTAACGGATCAATGGAATGTGTATTTGCAATACCTTCATTTGGGTGGGCGGGATGTATTTCCTGCAGCAGAATATAATTATGGAAAATACCCGATTTCCGGTTATAATCTTGTTGATTTCCAAACGAGATATAAATACCAGAAGTTTACCTTTTTATTCTCCATCAACAATTTATTCAATGCCGATTACTATCCCATCCATGCCGAAGTACGTGGTGCAACCAATGAAGGACGCTATTACATCAAGGGAACTGGCACTATGGCAAATTTAGGGGTACAGCTTGACCTCTAGGTCTACGCTTTTTTCTGGCCGTTGTCTTTTTATTTCTCTTGTTGAGCCATATCCAAAGACCGGTTATGGGAAGAGTGGCAGCCAAGCTAACGGCCAGAAACAGGACAATTTTTGAAGGAAGACCAAATACCGAACCAACGTGGATGGGTTTGACCATCTTTCGCATTTGTTCGGCCAAAGGCAACTTGTTCATGGGGTTGTTTTTAATCAGCTTTCCAGATCTGCTGTCGAAATAGGCCTGATTGATCTGCAACAGTGTGCCAGCAAAAGATTCCTTTGTCAATGAAAAAGCTAGATTTCCTTGATCCGGAAATGTCATTAGTATATTTCCCGGGTTAGGATAAAGGTTGTTAATCTGCTGATACATTGTCTCAAGCGGCGAAAAGGCAACAGGAATGTCCGTTGTTGGATTTTTTACCCTTTCTTTTGTTATCTTGATATCTACACCAAATAGTCTAAAAAACTGCTTATTGTACCAGTCAAAGCTCCAGGTTAAACCTGTTAGGGTAAAAATAAGGAGGAACAATGCTGCATAGAGCCCCCCGACAGCGTGAAAATCCCATACTTTTCTTTTGGTAGAAGCGGACATTTTAATTTTAAAACGTTGCTTGAGCAGGAGTTTATTTTTAGGCCACCATAGATAAATCCCGCTTATCGCGAGAAATAGGGTTGCAATGGCCGAGATCCCCGTAATGGTCGTTCCAATTTTGTCCATCAAAAGAAAGCGATGAATGTCTAATACTCTTTGAAAGAAACGCTCAGCCTGTGCTCCTTTGGACAAGACTTCACCTGTATAAGGGTTAATATAGGCATACCAATATTTTTCTTTTTTTGAACCATATTGAATCCGATAGCTTCTAGCGGGATCAGCGGGTATTTCAATACGAAAAAGCCTTTTATCCGGAAAAATATTTTTTGCCCCTGACACAATCGCATCGACAGGTAAGCGACTTTTTAGGGCAACAACTCGCTGTTCTTTGGGCCATAGCAAAGGCGTCAGTTCTTTCTCAAAACTTAGGAGCATTCCCGTGACACAAACGGTCAAAAAAATGAGGCCAAAAAATAATCCGATATAAAGATGTAGTTGTTGAAATACTTTTTTTAGACTGTTTTTGGGGGTCGTCTTATTTGCCATTGCTTTTGATAAAGTACGATGATAGGACAAAAGTACAGTATTATTAGTAATAATTCTAAACAAGAGAGGTGAATTCGAATAAATATTGGGTTAGCTTTACTATATTATTTATCTGTCGTCCAACAACCGAATGCTGAAACACAGTATTGTAGATTTAGGTATGGAGAAAATGGTGGTAGAAACTATGGTATTAATGTTAGCGATTCAAGGGTACGGGAGCTACAAGGGGAAACGTTTCTTTGCAATTGTTCAACGAATCGTAATTTTCTGTTGACGGATTTTAAATAGGAGGTCATGGCTATTGTCGAATGCTTTATTTTTATTTCGAAAATTTATATAGATGAAAATAATTTGGACATGCATTCAATGGTTAGTGGTTGCCGCCTTCATCGTTGTGTTCGTTTTTGTATTCAACAGTTACCGCTATCTACTCTATGCCTTGATATGTTCTTCCGTGCTCTATTTTCCATTGACAAAAATAATTGCCAACAAATTAAGCAATCAAGATGGCAGCGAGAAGGTTCGATATGATGTCAATGGAAAACGTGTAACAATGCAAATGAGCAAGCTCACCGCATCCGTCATTTTGTTAATCGTTGTTTATAGTGTAGTGATTAGTGTCTTTTCCATAAGTCCATATTTGGAGCGGAAAGAGTTTGTACTGACGCATCCAAATTGGGTCGCGGTAACACCTTCCATCCTAAACCTTACAGCTGACATTCAACGCGGGAAGAATAAATATGCGTACATAGATTTGGAGTACCAGTTTACTGCAGATAAACATTCGTATTCAAAAAAAATAGGTAAAGCAGAAAAGTTGTATTCATTTTTTCCCATTATCGGGAAGCGACGTTTTGAGGAAATGCGGATTGACTTGTTAAACAGAGCAACCAAAAAAAATATCGCTAAAGAATGCCTATTGTTTTATAACCCTAACGATCCCGAACAGCAAAAGTTTTTTCTAGCTAACGATAATTTCTATCCACAGGGATCATGGCTGTACGATATGTTGTTTGTATTTTCCACAATATTTTCTGTTATTGTGATTATGGCCATGTTGTTTAAAATAATACCATAATAATAGCATGAAAAATCAAATCATCCAAAGATGAAAAAATGCTTAATATTGCTTGCAATTGTTCCGATTATTAGGCAATAAAACGGAATAGCGATAATAATCAGGGGATTATTACATTAGATTATTGATGTTGCATTTTAGCTGGATCGTCATAATATGCATAATTCGGTCTTTATCCTCGTCGGCAATTGGGTTTTCACCACCTGAGGGCATATCTCCGAATCGGCCAACAAAAGGAAAGTCTCCACCAAATACAGATTTATAGAAATCAAAGGCTTCCTTACAATTTCCGTTAAAGGTTAAATAAACATTGACTGTTGCCATATTTTTAAATTTTAATAATAATCAAGTTAAATTATACGTTGAAGATCCATTTCCGTTGGGTATCAGCTGCTGACGCGGGGTCTTTTCTTTTCCTAAGATGACAACATCAATAACCTTATTTTTGTTCTACACATTTAAACAAAAACCTCCGCAACCGAAAGCTATTATTTATTTTTCTTTCGGTCGCGAAGGCCTGTTATAGTCCGGAGGAGCAATAGCAATTTTTTAGCTATTGCCGGATGGTTCTGATCGAACCAATAACAATTAAAATTGCTACAATACAGAGGGCTCCCGCTGAGAAAAATGCTGTTTGAAAGCCTGCATTTAATGCATCGGCATCGGATGCACCAGTCATTTTCAAGCTATTGGTTTTCGCAGCGGAAACAGCCACGATAATTGCCAAGCCCAGGGCCGATCCGACCTGATAACTTGTATTCACCAATCCGGAAGCTAATCCCATCTCGTCCGGTTTGGCCCCGGACATCGACGCAATCGTTCCCGGAATATAGGTTAGCGACATCCCCAAAGCTCCCAACAAAGAGGCTGGCAGTACATCTTTCAGGAAAGAACCATCTGCTGGAATCGTGCTAAATAGAAATAAGGAGCCCGCAAGGATGACCAGACCAGTTATAATATTAGTTTTGAATCCGAACCTCGCGACCAGTTTTCCTGTAAAACCGACCATCAGGATCATAATGGCTATGGTCATCGGTAACAGGGCTAGGCCGCTATGAAAGGCTGAATAATGCAGAATCTGCTGTAGGTAAAGGTTAAGAAAAAACCATAGTGGAATCCAGGCGGCGGCCAATAGCGACATCATCAGGTTACCTGCCGATAAATTAGGGACCTTAAAAATAGTCATCGGTACAAGTGGATCACTTTTCTTTTTCTGCAGCATAATGAACACAATAAATAATAGGATCGATATGCCCAACAATACTACTGTCTGTAAGGAACTCCAGCCGACATGTTCTGCCGACACAATGGTATATACCATCAACACAAGCGCGATGGTGGCCAATATTGCTCCGGCAAGGTCGATTTTTCCTTTTTTTGTGCTGCCCTTAAACAACAATCGCTTGCTGAACAGCAGGACAATAAGCCCTGCGGGGATATTGATCAAAAATATCCAGTGCCAGGAGAGCCATTCTGTAATCACACCACCGAGGAAAACTCCGGCGGATCCACCAGCTGCTGCCGCGGCTCCCCAAAATCCGAAAGCGCGATTGAGCTCTTTTGGATCGGTAAATTTAGACATGACCAGGGTGAGGGCGGCAGGAGCGATCAGGGCAGAGCCCAGTCCCTGTAGTCCACGACCAATATTCAATACCAGTTCAGACCAGGCGATACCGGCTAAAAATGATGCCGCAGTAAGAATACCAAATCCCCACATAAAGATCTTGCGCGCACCAAAGAGGTCAGACAAACGCCCGCCAAGCAGCAGGAAGCCACCAAATAGGATAACGTAAGCGTTAAAAATCCATTGCAGACTGGATTGTGAATAGTCTAAATCGGCTTTTATTGCCGGAAGGGCGACTCCGATAATGGAGGTATCCATAATGACGATAAACTGCGCCGTGCAGAGTAGGAAAAGTGCTGCCCAGCGTTTTGGATAAGGTACGGTTTTACCCTTTTGTTCGATAGTTTGCGTATTCATGTTGTACGTTTTCTTTAAATTGTCTGTGTAAAATCTACTGGTTTATTTTTGATTTCAGGTCCAATAATCCCAAGGCATGTTGCATCTCCGTATGGAGCATCCTCAGGTTGTAAGTGGCCCGTAGCCGGTTTATCCGTGCCTGTGTCAGTGCGAGGTCAGCATCCGTCAACTCAAGGCGCGAACCTAAGCCATTTTTGAAACGGTCTTCGTTCATCTGATAGTTCAGTTCTGCTGAACTAACGGTTGTTTTCTGGATCTCCAATTGTGTAATTGCTTCTCTCCATTTGCTGATGATAGCGGCCAGTTGGGTTTTGATTTCATCTCTAAAATCGTCTAAGCGTATCTGTTCCTGTTTTAGTTTAATGCTCGCCTGATTGATTTGCGATCGGGTCCTGTTGCCGTTGAAAATCGGTATGGACAGCTGTAGTCCCAAAAACGATGTTCTGGGCCAGGCATAGTCCCCCAAGCGCATATTATCTGCTTGGGCTTGCACCTGATACTGACCTACTAATGCCAGCTTGGGCAGGAGCTCGGCCTCTTTGGCTTCTATCTTTTTCTGTTGAAGATCAATGAGCAGTTGCTTTATAGCAAGGTCCTTACGATTTTGAGCCGCCGTTTTCAATAGATCATCCAATAAATAAGTTTCCTGCTGGCCGCTAAATTCCAGCTTATCACTCAATACAATACCTTGGGATTCATCTATTCCAAGCAACCGTTTTAATTCGATGAGCGAAACATGGGTATTGTTTTTCAGATACGAGACCGATGACTTGATATTTTCTACCTCAATAAAACTGCGTAGTGTATCAGATTTCAGTGCCCGACCTTGTACAAATAGGGAGCGGGCATCATTCAGGGATCTGATATTTCGGAGCAAGCTTTGTTCAAGTAAAGTTAGTTGCTCGCTCATGATCAATATATTAAGATAGTTTACCGAAACCTGAAGCGCAACTTTACTTTTAAGGTCAGCTGTTTTTTGAAGTTCGATCTGTTCATTGATAAATGCTGTTTCCCTTTGCCTGCTGAGGTCTACCGCAAAAATGGGTTGATACAAGGAGAGCATGCCGTTAAAAGCATTTTTTCCTCCAACAGCAACATCTTGTACGGGTTTGCTTGTACCGGCAAAATACCCCGGTAGAAATATCGTTTGCCGGTCAAAGTAGTAGGAATAGGCCACGTTTGCCGTAATGGTGGGTAATAAAGCTCCTCTGCTTTCCGTTGTCAGCGCTGTCGCATGTATTTCCTCCAATAGCTGTGCCTGTACTGTTTTATTTCCCTTTTCTGCGATTTCCAATGCAGCAGTGAGGGAGAGGGCTTTATCCTGAGCAAGCAGTGGTTTGCCTCCGTAGATCAGCAGCAGCGTGGTAATGCATGTATATATTGTTTTTTTCATTGTAATAAACTTTGAAATTGATAATTAGTGCGTTGCGTTTTCATGTAGGCTTTCGACATCTTCTTCAACAATGACTTCCCTGCGCTTATTACTGGACAGGTAGGAGTAGACCGCCGGGATAATAAATAGCGTGAGGATACCGGAGAACACAAGTCCACCAGCGATGACAATGCCTAGGGACTGACGGCTGTTTACTGTAAGCGCAATGGGCAATGCACCGAATATCATCGCCAAGGAGGTCATCAGTATGGGACGAAAACGCTGTTCAGCGGCTGTAATGGCGGCATCATATTTCGAAAGTCCGGTATCTTTCAGGTGATTCGCAAATTCGACGATTAGAATACCATTTTTGGTAATGAGTCCAACGAGCGTAATGATGCCGATTTGACTAAATACATTTAAGCTCTGACCAAACCAGTGCAGGCTCAGGATAGCTCCTGTTACTGCCATCGGTACCGTAAGCATGATGGTGAGCGGGTCTCTGAGACTTTCAAACTGGGCGGCCAATGTCATATAGATGAGTAGAAGCGCCAATATTAATGTGAAGGTGATATTGCCCTGGCTTTCGCTGAAATCGCGTGACTGCCCAGCTAAGGAGGATTTAAAATTCTCCCCAAGCACTTCGGCTTTTATTTTTTCGATCTCCTGGATAGCTTCAGCAAGGCTTACACCCGGCATGGGGGCTGCGGATATCGTAGCAGAGGTATATTGATCGTATCGGTAAATCGCGGCTGGACTTACAGCTTCTTTCGTGGTGATCAGGTTACTCAGTGGAATCATCTGCCCCGTAGTTGAGTGGACATAAATACCATTTAAGTCATTGATATCATTCCTATAACGGCGTGACAACTGTCCAATCACTTCATATTGACGGTCATCACGTAGGAAGTAACCATAACGTTGTCCCGAAAGGGATAGCTGTAGGGTACGAGCCACCTCTTCGATGGATACACCCATCAGTGCTGCCTTCTCCCGATCTATCGTTATTTTTACCTCTGGTTTGTTTATTTTAAGATCTGAATCGGCAAACATCAATTTTTTGCTCTGACGTACCGCACCCAAAAATTTAGGTAAGACAGCGGTCAAACTATCCAGGTTTTGTGCCTGTAACACAAACTGGACTGGCATACCACCACCATATCGGGTGCCAATAGTTGGCGGAAGATAGGGAAATAGGAGAAAACCACGGAAATTACCTGAGGCAGCACCATATTGGTTGTATAGGTCCTGGATAGACTTTTTCCTTTCTTTCGGGTCTTTCAGGTAGATACTTTGCACCGCAACATTCACCGGAGCGGGAGCAGGGATAAAGGAAATGGCCACCATGGAATAGGTCTGGTACAAGCCATCGGTAGAATCGTTTACATACTTACCGACCTCGATCATATTCTTTTTCATGTACTCAAAAGAAACTCCTTCGGGAGCTACAGCAATCAGATTCATATTGGAGCGGTCTTCTACAGGTGCAAGTTCCGATGGCAATTGTTTACCGACGAAGTAGATCAGTCCTGTCGTAACAATCAGAAACACCCAGGCGAGCCAGCGTACTTTCATGAAAAGAACCAGCAATTGCGTATAGCCGTTATTTAAGCGGACAAAAAAAGGTTCAGTCACCCGATAGAACCACCCTGGACCAGCTTTCTTTTTGAGAAAATAAGCGCTCAGCATGGGTGTCAGTGTCAGGGCCACGAAAGCGGAAACCAGGACAGATCCGGAAACTACAACGGCAAACTCAAGAAAGAGCTGACCGCTGATACCGCCCATAAATACAATTGGCAAGAATACCGCTGCCAGGGTAATTGTGGTTGAAATTACGGCAAAGTAGATTTCTTTGGAACCTTTAAATGCGGCCTGTATCGGGGACATCCCTTCCTCAATTTTTTTGTAGATATTTTCAAGTACCACGATAGCATCATCGACCACAAGTCCAATTGCAAGCACGAGCGCCAGCAGTGTGAGCACATTGATGGAAAAACCAGCAATATACATAATGAAAAATGCAGATAAGATAGATACCGGTATGGCCAATACCGGTATAATGGTCGAACGCCAGTCCCGAAGGAAAAGAAAAATAATAAGCACGACCAATCCAAATGCGATAAATAGGGTTTCTTCAACCTCCTTGATGGATTCACGGACGGAACGCGTGAAATCAAATCCTACAATAAGTCGGTAATCGGAAGGTATATCTTTTTTGAGCTGTGCCAGGCGTTTATAAAATTCGTCCACAACCTCTATGGCGTTGGCATCACGCTGGATCTGTATCGCTACCCCGATACCGATACGATTCAGATTGCCTGTCTCGTTGATAATAGCGGTACGTTCGTTCATTTCACCAAGTTCTGCTACACCGATATCCTTCAGTTTGATAACGCTGTTGCCGACTTTTTTGATCAGCATCTCATTAAAATCTGCGGCACTGTTGAGTCGTCCCAGCGTCCGTATACTCAATTCGCTGTGATCACCTTCGATGCGGCCGGAGGGCAGATCAATATTCTCTCTGAGTAGGGCCTGTCGGACATCTTCGGGGGTAAGCTGATAGGAAGCTAGTTTAATCGGGTCAAACCGGAGTCGCATGGCATATTTATGCTCTCCGACAATAGCGACGTTATTGATTCCCGGAATGGATTGCATCCTGTCTTTGATAACCGTGGAGGCAATATGACTGACCTCTTTGATATCTTTTGTATCACTTTCTACTTCGAGAAAGGCAACGAGGTTGTCTGCGGAGGATGCTTTCTGAACAATAGGTGGATCTACATCTGCTGGCAGCTGCTTCCGGGATTTGGCGACTTTGTCTCTGACATCATTTAACGCGTCCTCAATGTCAGTCTCACGGTTAAATTCGACCGAGATCACACTGACCTGTTCACGTGATTCCGAAGAGATTGTCCGGATACCACCGGCTTCGGCGATAGACTCCTCCATAGGGCGCGTAAGTTTGGATGCAATGACATCAGGGCTCGCACCGGGGTAGAAGGTAATCACAGAGATGACCGGAGGCTCGGTAAGTGGAAACTCCCGCACCCCCAACTGTTTCCATCCGACAATTCCCAATATAACCAACAACAGAGAAAATACTCCGGCCAATACAGGCTTTTTAATACTTAGTGACGATATACTCATGGCATCTTATTTAGTTGGAATAATAGCTTTTACGGGTGTGCCATCTCCAATACGCAACATATTGGAGACAATAACGCTGTCACCGGTACTCAGACCGGATGTGATGACGGCATCGGCTTCCGTTCGGTTACTGATGGTGACGGCAATGGGTTTCGCTTTGCCATCGACGATAACAAATGCATTGTATCCGCCATCACCGGGCATAAGGGCCTCAGTAGGCACCTTGACACCCTTAGCTTCCTTGTCGCTGCTGCCAAAATGTATTTTGGCGGACATCCCTGGGCGGAATTTTTTATTAGAGTTGTCCACGCGCGCTTGAACTTCCAGACTTCGGCCCGAAGCATCCAGCCCCGGCTCGGTAGCGAGTACCGTCGCCTCAAGTTGCTCTGCGGATAGTGCTGTTGTGAAGCGGACTTTTGTCCCATTGTTGATCAAAGGCAGGTGTTTCTCAGAAATAGAAAAGTTAATCTTGAGGCTGATTTGATCCTGTAGAGTAACCAGCGCGGCACCAGGGATAACATAGGCACCTACATGCACTTTTGAAATACCTATTTTTCCGGAAAAAGGAGCTCTAATGACAGTCTTCGCCAGTTCTACACGGAGCAATTCCTGTTGGGCGGTTAAAGAACGAAAGCGCATAAGTGCTTCATCGTATTCCTGTTGTTTGATCGTTTCGGTTTTCAACAGGTTCTGTAACCGTTCTTTGTTCAGTTTTGCGAGTTCCAATTCAGCTCCGATCTGATTAAGACGTGCCCTGATATCGGTATCATTCAGGATATAGAGTATGGCTCCCTGCTCCACGTAGCTACCGTCCTGAAATGCGACACGGGTAATTTTTTGTGGCAGTTCGCCGACAATGGACACTTCCCGATAAGGCATCATGGTTCCAATAGCGGTCTCATCGTGATGAAGTTGCTCCTCCTGCGCGATCAATATATCGACAGGCAACCGCGCATCATCAGCTTTGGTGCTGCTCGGTGTTGCCACTGTTTTCTCAGGCTTGTTCTCACAGGCAATAAGTATGATACCAAGTAGAGGAACTAACATACCCGTCCTGGATTTTGTTGATTTGTATAACATGGTCTTGCTTTTTAATTGTGCAATAAATGATTAAACGTTACTATCTTTATAAATTGATCATTGGAATTTTCCGGACATTGTGTCCAGATCGTTTATCCGAATACAAAATTGGCGATACCCGCGCAGGCGCAGCGTATGCAACTCCTTATTCGATTTATAAGATTTACTGATTTTTCCAGCGACTCTAACAGCGACGAAGAAGTTGGCCGATGCCGATAGAGATTGCGTGCGAACCCCGTAACATCAGATGCTAAGGTTCATTTGTTCCGGAAGGATTAAATACGAAAGGGGCGGAGTATAAAAAAGGAGAGCTACTGTTATTTCAGTAGCTCTGTTGGTTTTCTGTCCAGTTTTGCCTGTTTAAAATGGCTTGATGTGAAGCCCGTGTATTTTTTTAGTTGGTTGGATAGGTATGCCTGACTGCTGTACCCCAAGGCATAGGCAATTTCCGTCAGAGACATTTCGGTGTAAACCAACAGGTATTTTACCTTTTCGAGTTTCCTAAAAATAATATACTTTTCGAGCGTTATTCCCTCCGTTGACGAAAACAGGGTACTCAATGTATCGTAATTCTTATTTAGCTGATCGCTGATCAAGGCCGTAAACCGGGTTGGGACTCCGCTTGCCAATTGCATATCGATCCCTTTTTCAACATACTCTTTTATACCATTGATTATCTTCTGTTTCTTTTCGTAAAGCAATTCGAAACCGTTTCCTTTCAGCATCAGTTCCATTGTATTCATCTTTTGAGGCAAATCATCCGTCGCTTTAAGGATGACTTGCCCAAGCATAATGTCCAATACCTCAAAACCCAGGGTCGTCATTTCCCTTTCCAGTACATACACACATCTATTGCACACCATTCCTTTTATTAACAGAGTCGTAGTTTTCATCATGTATTTGTCCCTCTTTTATATCCGGATAAAATTCACCATTTGTATCAAATATGATTATATAATATTCCGGCTTAGATTTGCAAAATTTTGGGTTATTTTCTGTGGTAGCATTAAATATCATAAAATTAAGGGGGAAAAGTATATAGTTAAGACTGTCGATCTTTCTGAATTTTGTAACAGAAAATATGTTAGCAAGATGAAGAACAAAGCAAGTAATGAACATCAGATCGGCAAGATACTGAAAGACTATAATTTAGGAAAAAGTGGTATGGAGCTTTTTGATAAATATGGCGTGTATGGCGCCACGATTTATGAACTGAAAGATAAATATAAAGATGTCGCAATGGATATTCTGGTGGTATTGGTGAATTTGAACGAAGAGAACAATACACTAAAAATGATGTATGCCGATCTCTGTCTGGAGCATCGAAATCTAAAGGAAATGTTGAAGGAAAATTTTTGAGCTGTATGTGTTACTGCAAAGTAACACATACATCCCCAGTTAAGGGATAACTTTGACAGAGCAAAACTATTCCCGCTGCAATATCCTCAGGGGGTAATGCGTCATGACGGGGCATATGAATTGTACCTGTTGTTTTGACTGCCCAACAGGTTCCACAGGTTCCATTGTTGCAAGAACTTGCTACGTTGATATCATGTATTTTCATAGCCTCCAATAACGATTGCCGCGGTTTAACTTCGATAAGTGAAGTACATTCGAATGTTTGTATTTCATCGTCTACATAGCTGTCCTCGTAGTGCGTTACGATTACCTCATTTGTGTTGTCATCTGTTTCAAAATTAGCCAAATCTGCAGATGTCGCATTGAAATATTCCATATGGATATTTTCTTCGGGAATTTTCAGGCCTATCAGGGCATCCCTGTAAAGGTCCATCAGCGCAACAGGACCACAGATATAATAATGTGTGTCATTAATTGCTGTGACAAGCCTTTTGATCACTGATCGGAGCACAAGTAAAGAGAACCGCCCCGGAATATGATTCATTTTTGTTGAAACAAATTCCGGAGCCGTAAAAGAATAGCAGATGTCCAAAGTGCGCTCAGCTTCGAGTGATGTTAATAGATTCCAAAAAATAGTTTCTTCCGGTGATTTGCTACTGTAGATCAACAAAGGAGTATGTTTTGTGCTGCCGATACTCTTCAACATCGAAAATAGCGGTGAAATACCGCTCCCTCCGGCAAGCAGAACAACCTGCTGTTGATCTGCAATCTTCTGATCCAGAATAAAATTTCCGAATGGACCTGTTATGTCCCAGGTTTCGATATTTACGACATGATCTACTATATAAGAACTCATCTTACCGCCTTTAACCTGTTTAACTGTAATAGCAGGATAACTGTCGGACGGGATGGAACTCAATGAATAGGATCGTATGAGCGATTCTCCGTTGATATTGAACCGGATATTCAGATACTGTCCCGGCAGGTAAGTCATGCTCTGTGCCGTTGTATCGAAGTATATCGTTACCGTGTCTTTTGTTTCTTTTACAACTTTATGTGTACGCCAAGTATATTTTTTCATTCCACGATCGCATTTCTAACAATGATTGTAAGTGCCAAGCCCTTATATTTTTTTCTGTTTTTGCCTGATGTTTTCCAGTTTGATTTTTCGGATACGTTTAAAGTGTGCGGATGTTAAGCCAGTATAACACATCAATTGTTCCGATAGCTCATTTGATTTTTCGTAACCTAGTGCTTTTGCGATCTGTGACAGTGGCTGCTCAGTATACACAAGCAGTTCTTTCACCTTTTCGACAATCTGTTTTAAGAAAATTACTTCCAGACTCATATCACATCGGGCGAGGAATAGATTGTTCAATTCCTGATAATCTATTTTTATTTCGTTGCTAAGTTCCAGTGCAAATTGGAGGGATTTTCCGGTTTCCAACCGCGATTGAATAATCTGCTCCGCTACACGATAAACTTTCGTTATCATATCCGGGCACTCATCTGAATTGTACATATTTATCATAGCTCTTTTGTAAAAGGTGACTTTTTGCAGGTATTCTTACCAATTACGAGGAGAAGCAGATGGCTTGCTTCTCCTCGTAATTGTCCATTAGCCGCAACAGCCTGTTGAACAACTTGAAGATTTTTCATTACGCTCGCGCGTTACGTTGTAGCCTGCACTTGTGATCGCGGATACCCGTTCATCTTCAATTTCATTACGTTCAATTGAAACTGTAAGCTTTCCAGCTTCCAATCTTTCGATTTTGACATCCTCAAACTCGTTAACCACAGCGCTCACTCTTGTTTGACAGTGTGTGCTCTGCATATCTGGTATACTCAATTCTACATTTTTCATCTTGAATTTATTTTAGTCTTACAAATTTCCTGATTAACTACCGGGGAATTACTATGGTATTTCGGGTAAGAGTTGTGAAATTTACTGATATGCTGTGCTGGCGACTATTGATTAATTGTCCTATTCTGAAACAGAGGCAATAGTTTAATTTGACTATAATCGTTTGCGATATGTTTCCTTTGTTTTGATAAGATATTCATGTACAATTGCTGTTCCTTTGCTGCGATAGCATGTATTAATATCGTATACCTTTTGGGCAAGGATAATATGCCTTTATAATAATTATAAAGTATACTGTTCTTTCTTAGATAAATTGCCCGAAGCAGATTGAGTTCGGCTATCAGATGTGGGTTGTCCAAGCCAGCCAAAAGATTACGGGCAATAAGATCGTAACTGCGCTCAAGTTCTTCTGAGATAACCAATTCCAAAATAATATTCATATTTCCAAAAAAGCGAAAGAACTTGCTCCTAGATAGATTCAGCACTGAAATAAGATCTGAAACTTTGAGCTGTCTTATTTTTCTAGTCAATAAAAGAGACCTCGTATCCGCTATGGACTTCCAAAGGAGATTCGTGTTTTTTATATCATTTTTATTCATGAGATATTTCCGCTAAAACAGTTGAAGGCAATCCTGTCAGCAACGTATGTTACGACAAGTTTAACCACAGGTAAAATTCGCAACAAAATCAAAATTGCCCATATGTAATTGCAAAGGTGATTTGTAATATTTTGATTTTGAAAAAACACAAAGTACTATGGGTTGTAGTACCACTATGATAACTCCTTAGTCATCAGCCATAATCCCTGATAGGCTCTATCAGGAATTCGTTAGAATTTCGTAAATTACTGATTTGGGGGACAACTTAAAACGAGCTAAGGAACAGTCGATTAATTGATAAGGGGAGGAACAAAAAAAGTGCAACAGTAATCTGTTACACTTTCTTAGAAGATGCGCCATGCAACTTCGAGATTGAGTATTCTACTTAATTAAGCGATACGTACATTAGTTGCGTTAACGCCTTTTTTTCCGTTTTCCAAATCAAATGTTACACTATCATTTTCGCGTACTTCATTGATTAGACCGGTAACATGTACGAAAATGTCTTCACCACCATCAGCTGGTGTTATAAAACCGAAACCTTTTGTCTGGTTAAAGAATTTTACTGTTCCTTCTTGCATTGTATTATATATTAGTATTAAATTATTCTTTGTTGAACTCATTGTCGTGATACTGCTATCCCTGCAATGATAAATCTATTTGTTTGCAAGAAATGATGTTTTGTATTTTAATGGGCTTGGGTTTATGCAAGTTCAAAAAAGGTCCTTCACCTATTATTTTGACAACAAAATTAGCTTCTGGAAATGCAAAAACTGAGCGGAAAGGGATACCTGACGATTTCAGAAAAGCAAAGGCGGAGCCTGATTATGTTACAAGTATAGGTATAAAATATTGACATATAACAGGTTTTACTTTTTTATTTTTAGAATAAATTCAATTATAGCCTTTACAAAGCATTAAAGCCCTTTTTCTACGACATTTTTTTTGTTCAAGAAAACACACTATTCGACTTATCTATCTTGCTTTAATTGGAATCTGGATCTGGATCAAAATATCGTTATTTTCCTGTTTCAGACCCATATTCCCCTTCAAAAGTTCCACCCGATTATGAATATCTGATGGAATAACTCGTTTAGACTTGAGCATCCCGATATCGAAGTCGATGCCGATACAGGATTATGACCAGGTTGCAAGCTATATAAATCAGGGGAGAAGCTTTGCTTGTGAATACTTACATTTGTATATTATTGGATTTCTTTACTGCTGCTCGATTTTGACCTACTACATTTCGGTCAATTTAGTAGGAGAAATCACAAAAAACCAAGAAACTACATGGACAATAGCAATTCAAATTTTATCTACCTCGATTATAACGCAACAACTCCCGTCGACGAACGTGTACTGCATGAAATGCTCCCATTTTTCGGGATCAGTTACGCCAATCCAAGCAGTACACATCTGTTTGGACTGACTGTACAGGACGCCATCGAACAAGCAACGGCGGAAATAGCAATAGCATTGGGTACGCGGACAAAAAATATCGTCTATACTTCCGGTGCTACTGAAGCAATCAATCTGGCCATCCAGGGACTGCAATTTTCTCTGCGGAAACATATCATCTGCATCGCCACCGAGCACAAGGCTGTATTGGAAACCTGCGCTTTTATGGAACGGGGGGGATTTGAGATCTCCTATCTTACCGTGAACGAGCAGGGGATGCCTGATCTGACTTTACTGGCGGAAACCATCCGCAAAGATACCGCACTCGTCTGCTGCATGCTAGCGAATAACGAAACGGGTGTTATACTACCCGTGAAGGAAATCACTGAAATTGCCCATCGGCGCAATGCATTAGTCTTATGTGATGCGACCCAGGCTGTCGGCAAAATGTCTGTAGACCTCAGGAAGCTCGCTGTTGATTTACTGGCATTTTCGGCCCATAAATTTTATGGGCCAAAGGGAATCGGGGGACTTTACATTGCTGATCATGCAAAAAAAGCACTACTCCCGCTGATCCAGGGTGGCGGGCAACAACAGGGATGGCGGGCTGGCACAGTCAATACGACAGGAATTATCGGAATGGCTGCAGCGCTACGCATTGCCGTCAGTGAATTGGAGCAGGAGCAGCAGCGAATAGGTCCGTTAAGAGATCTGCTGGAGACCGAACTATTGTCTATCGATGGGACATTCCTAAATGGTAGCCCCATTGATAGGCTTTATAATACGACAAATATTTGTTTTCCCGGTGCACTTTCCGAACAACTTATCATTCGGCTAGGGCCCATCGCCGTGTCCAGTGGTTCGGCTTGTTTAGCAGTAACCTCACGTCCTTCACATGTGCTCAAAGCCATGGGGCTCCAAGACCTCGAAGCGCTGTCTTCCATTCGCTTTAGCCTAGGCCGGCTAAGCCATGAGACAGAAATCTACCAAACGATCGAACGGGTTAAACAGCATGTTCAAAAATTGAGAAATACGGCCTAATGTCCTGTATTTTCCCGAACCTGAAAAACATGGAGAACCTGCGGAAATAATGCTGCAATGCTCTCCCGTACTCCGTTGGGCGATCCTGGCAGTGTGAGTATCAACATACGGTCTGCAAAGCCTGAAATGCCTCTGGAGAGCATGGCCGTCCTAACTCGTTGTTGTCCGTACTGCCGTGCCGTCTCCATAATACCGGGTATATGCCTGGTTATATAAGGGGCTACAGTATCCGGTGTAATATCGCGATCGGAGAGACCTGTTCCACCCGTAAAAACCAGGAGATCTATTTCTGTTTGTTGATAGTATTCCACACGCTCTCGTATTGCAGCAGACTCGTCAGCGACCACTGCATAGGCGATATCACGTAAACCTTGTTGTTCAAGAAGTTCGAACAGAAGCTTACCCGAAACATCTTGCTTATGGCCCATGGCAACCGAATCACTGCAGACCACCACTGCGGCTTTGAGCTGCTCAATCCAGGGTAGCGATTCGTTGCTCTTACCACCACGTTTCTCCAGCAAGCGGATACCGCCAATTTCCACCTGCTTGTCCACTGGTTTCAGCATATCATAGATGACCAAGGCGGCGACCGAAGCGCCATGCATAGCCTCGACTTCCACACCAGTTTTGTAAATCGTATGTACTTCAACCTCAATGCTGATCTGTAACCCTTCTAAGGAATAGCGAATGGCTGCAAACTCCACTGGTAAAGGATGACAGTCCGGAATCATATCGCCCGTTTTTTTTATGGCGAATAGTGCTGAAGCACGTGCAAATTCAAATATATCCCCTTTAGGAACCTGCTTTTGCTCGATCAGCCTGATGGTATTTTCGGATGAAACATTTACCGTAGCTTGTGCGATAGCCTTCCGTAGAGTGGCACTTTTATGTGTAATATCAACCATGTTATCTGTTAGTTTTCCATTGATGGGTATCGTCTTCAAATATTTCCTTGCCCCAGATGGGCATTTCTTTTTTAATACGTTCTACAAGTTCTCCACAGGCATCCATGGCTGCGCGTCGATGTGCTGAAGAAGTAAAAACAAAAAAGCAGATTTCACCGACCTGTACCGGCCCTTCACTGTGATAGACATGCATACAGGTCAAGGGGTATTTGTCGAAAACTGCTTCGCGGATTTCCGTCATCTTTACCAAGGCCAGTTCACGGTTGATGCTGTAGTCAATAGACCGAACCGTTTTTCCATCCACCTGATCGGCCCGGATCTGCCCCAGAAAGATACTATGGGCACCAATTTCGGATTTACTGCCGTGCATTGCAATGGTTGCGGCAATCTGTTCAGGAGGAATGGGACCCTGAATAAATATATCATTTTTTTGTTTAGTCATTTAAATAGTTTTTTAAGTCCATCATGCCACCATCCATATGAAAAATCTGTTGGTTGCTGTCTGCCTGCTTATGGAAATACTGGGCCGCCGTCAAACTTCGTTTGCCGCTCTGGCAAATAAAGATAACGCGCGGGCTTTTGATTTGTTCTAACTGCGCGGGCAATGTTTCGAGCGGAATGGAAAGGTGAGGCACAGGAAGCCGTGGCAATTCGTCTAGATCACGTACATCCACAAGCAACAGATCTGTGGCATGCCAATACGTAATAAGTTCCGCAGCAGCGATGACCTGGATCTGTGCATCTGCTGAAGCGCAATAATTGATATAATCGAAATCTTTTAATGCCTCCAAGGTTTGGGGATAACTGCTGCTTTCGGGAGCCCCCAGTGGTATATCAAAAGCAAAGGTACTATAATCTAGCACATTGACAGTCATCAACTTATTCACTAAAACAGCACCAATACCCGTCAACAATTTGATGGCTTCTGTTGCCTGAAGGATTCCGATCATACCGGGTAGCACCCCAAGAACACCGGCCGCATTGCAGTCTGGCGCTTCCAATGGACTTGGAGGTTGTGGGAATAAATGCCGGTAGCTTGTCTTGACACCCTGATCATCGGCTACATTGAATACAGCGAGCTGACCTTCATATTGATAGATAGCGCCAAAAATCAATGGTTTATCCAGGAGGTGGCAGATGTCACACAATAAATAGCGTGTCGCAAAATTGTCTGTGCAATCTAAGATGACATCATATGACTGAAGCAGTTCAGCCGCGTTTGTAGACTTCAGTTGTTCCACCCAATACGTAATTTCGATATCAGGGTTCTGTAGCCGCAGTTTACGGGCAGCGACCTCAGCTTTGGCCTGACCAATATCAGCCGTATCGTATAACACCTGCCGATGCAGATTGCTCAGGTCAATCCGGTCATCATCTATAATGCCGATGTGCCCAACTCCGGCAGCGGCAAGGTACTGTAGGACTGGGCAGCCCAGCCCTCCGGCACCAACGACAAGCAGGCGTGCTGCCTGTAATTTTTGCTGGCCCGCTTCGCCAAAACCCTGTAGCACATAATGCCTTGCATAACGCTCATTCCGCATGTTTATCCTCCTGAATAAGGTGGCATCAGCGCCACGACATCATTTTCCTGTAATACGACAGGCTTATTGATAATTGTATTATTGACAGCAATCAGCAAGCGACGATGGTTAAGTGTTGTATGCTGACTGGATAATACCGCCAAAAGTTCTTCAGTGTCAACTACTGTGATATAAAATTCCTTCTCCAGAATGTCTGTCAATGCTCCGAATGTCTTTACCTGAACTCTCATTGTCCGATACGTTTAATGTGTATATAACGCAAACCTTTTACATAGCGCCTTCCTGTGGCAATGTCTGCAGCCGAAAGCAGTGCAAAAGGATCTTTTTCCTTACCATTGCTGGCCTGTTCAATATTAGTCACCAATATGGTCTGATCTCCTATTGCCGTATTGAAGAGCTCGTTCCATGAAAATACAACCTTATAACCGTCAATGGCCTCACAGACCAGGTAGTATTCACTGAGCACCTTCGGTGATTCGGCTCCAAAAGGAATTTCCTTTAACAGATCTCTGAGCAAGCGTCCCTGGATATTTTTGAGGGTAGAACGATAAGCCCCGGTATGATTATAGATCCGGAGGCTATCCACCGCGGTATGTCTGGGAAACTGTTTGATCTGATCCAGGTTCAGACTGGCCTGTTGCTTTCCCAAAACGGTAATAACAATACCTGGGGACTGTTGTCCATAGAGTACGATACACAGAAAGGATAAAATGAGGGTTGCAAACGTTATTTTCATACCATGAATTAAGCTGTTGTGAACAATAATTTATAGGCTGCCACCAAAAGCACTGTAGCAAGCACATACTTTAATACATCTTGATTTAATTTTTTTGACCCCAGATAAGCCCCCAATAAACCTCCTACGAATGCCACAGCGACATAAGCCCACATATGCGCATTGAATGAGATACCCTGTGTGAGCATACCGCCAAGTCCCGACAATGAATTTACAAAAATAAATGCAGCACTGATTGCTGCAGTCTGTTTTTGATCGGTCCACTTGAGCAGGATCAAAAAGGGAGATAGAATAATCCCGCCACCAATACCAATCATGCCGGATAACAAGCCGACAACAGCACCGATTGCCAGTGCACCAAGGTTGTTGTAAGGTTTTAGTTCATCTTCGGCCGGACTTCGGAAAAAGAAAAATCGAACGATCGGAAAGAGCAGCAGTAGGCCCAGTAAACGTTTGTAGAGATGATCCTCCAAGGTAATCATTCCACCGATGAAAGCCATAGGCACAGAAGCAACTGCCACCATTAGAAACAGATTACATTTAAAATAATGACCTCTGTAATATTGTATAAAAGAGGTCAGCGAAACAAAAAGATTAAGTACTAGCGCCGTAGGTTTCATCTCCTGTGGTGCAATACCATAGAGGGCCATCAAGGCCAGATAACCGCTGGCACCGCCGTGCCCAACAGCGGCATAAAGGAAAGCGAGAATAAACAAAAAAAAATAGAAGAGCTCAAAATGCATGGTTCCCTAGGTTAAAAGATGGATAAAAACTTCGTCGCCTGCGGTGCAGCCTTCCGAATCCTCCTCCAGGATCAACAGACAGTTGGCCTGAGCATAGGATTGCAGCCGATAAGACTCTTGTGCATGCAGGGGTTCGACGGCATGCCCATCATAGTGCGCCTTGAGGAAATGGGTCAAGCCGGGCTTTTTGCTATATGCACGGGTGGTATTTGTCTTGATGCAACGGTTGCGTTCGGGCAGCCGCATAATACGCTCCAACGCTGCTGCAACGTAGAGATAAAAGCAGGTCAAGGCGGATGAGGGATTACCCGGTAGGCCAAAAACCAGTTTCTGCTCCCGTGTGCCAAAAAATAAAGGTTTACCAGGTTTTTGACGGATACGATGAAAATGTTGTTTAACACCACAGCCTTTGGCAACATCCACCACATAATCGTAATCACCTACGCTGACACCGCCGACCAAAAGCACAACATCAGCTTTTTCCAGCGCCCCCTCAAGTGCAGTATGGAGTAGACTTTTGTCGTCGCGCACATGGCTGCTTTCCACGCTGTATATGCCCAACTGCCGTAAAGCAGCTTTGAGCTGATAGGAGTTGGATTCATAGACCTCACCATAACCGAGCACTGTACCTGTGGATCTAAGTTCATCTCCAGTGAGAATAATATGTACAAGGGGAGCGGCATAAACCATCACTTCGGTACAGCCGATATTGGCGAGAAAACCAATGGCAGCTGGGGTCATGGTCGTTCCGGGAAGCATTGCTATACTACCGGCTTCTACTTCGGATCCTTCAGGACGGACATTGTCGCCCAATGTTAGGGCTTCGTCCTGTATAAGAATTGTATTTGTTTTACTTAGCCTTACTTTCTCCTGCATCACCACCGTATCAGCCCCTAAGGGCAGTGGCGCACCGGTATAAATGCGCATAGCCTGTCCACTGCTGAGTGTCCTTACAGTTGTTGTACCGGCAGGGATCTTATCCGCAACGGGAAGTTCCAGCGCCCTGTCCACAAAGCGGAGGGCATAGCCATCCATCGAAGACTGTGCAAATCCCGGAATAGCCTGTGCGGCTATTACCGTTTGTGATAGGGTATAACCCAATGCATCCGGAAGGGCGAGCCGTTCTTCCCGTAGAGCAGGCAGATAATGATGAATGATATCTCTAGCCTGTTGGACACTAATAAACTGATGGGGGAGGCGGAAGTAATCTTCTTGGGTATCCACATCATATTTTGCTGCTTCATAAGGAAATATGATCCGATCATCGAAATGCTGTTCTGCAAGTTTCTTTGCTCCCTGCTGACCTTCGAGCTGCATGAGGCTATCAAAGTATTTTTTATCAAAAAGAACCGGTGCACCCCATGTTCCTGAAAAACCTGTTGTGACAATGCCCTTACCGCTGCTATCGGCAAGTTGAATAAGCTGCTGAAAGACATGTTGATCCACAAAAGGCTGATCACATAAACTAATGATACAGCGGTCAACCTGTGGCTGATTTTTTAAAAGATCTTTTAACCCAACAATGATAGAAGTGGATAAGCCTGCCATCCAATGTGGATTGATCGCAACACTGACCTTACTATTTTGCAGTACTGCATGAATCGGATCGGGATAAGCGCCGATAACAACACTTACGCTAACATCCGGAACGGCCATAGCTGCTCTACTGATGCGCTTCAACAAAGGTTCACCTTCAAACTCAAGCAATTGCTTGGGAAGACCGAGTCGCGAAGAATTGCCCGCCGCCAATATAATTATGCCTGTTTGTTTTGTCATCCACCAATTGTTATCATACTCCGATTTTTCAGAAAATCGGTGTCTATCTGTTCAAAATTCATCATTAATTGTCCACCAAGTTCCTTGGACTTAGACCGTATATTTTCCTGGATCAAAGGCAACACTTCGCCGCCAGCTCGTAAAGTTGTCAACAGATCTGTTTCGCCTTGGGAAAACAGACAGTTTTTAAGTTTACCATCAGCCGTGAGCCGTATCCGGTTACATCCCGCGCAGAAGGGTGCGGTCATGGTGCTAATCAGCGCAATACGCCCTGCATGACCGGCAATTGAAAATGCTCTGGCTGTATCGTGAGGGCCCGCGGGAATGGGGTCGGTAGGATAGAACATATGAATTTGGTGGAGGATATCGGCTTGTGTATACACTTGGTTGCTACTCCATTTGTTTCCGCTAAACGGCATAAATTCAATAAAGCGGATTTCCAAAGGTGTATTTTCGGTCAAGGCGACAAAATCGAGAATTTCATCGTCGTTGACACCTTTCATGACAACCATATTGATCTTGGTGCGGATTCCATTTTGCAGGAGCAGATCAATATTGTTACGCACACGGTCAAAGTAATCTCTCCGGGTGATCTGAAAAAAACGTTCGGATCGCAAGGTATCCAGACTGATATTGATGCTTTTAAAATTCGCCGCCACAAGCTGGGGCAGCATGTCGTCAACCCGGATGCCATTGCTGGTCATATGAAGTTCAACAGGAAGTTGGGATAAGCGCTCAATAATAACCGGAGCATCCTTTCGCACCAAAGGTTCGCCACCTGTCAGACGGATCTTGCTGATGCCCTGATCCACAAACAATTTGGCTAGTAGTTCGATTTCGTCCACCTGCATCAGCTGACCATGGGGTGTAAAACTATATTCTTCCTCCGGCATACAATAAAAGCAGCGCAGATTGCAGTTATCGGTAAGCGATATCCGTAAATAGTTGTGTATGCGTCCAAATGTATCCTTGAGCATGATATTTAACGTATTAGTGGATTTTCGACATGTATTTTTGTCTTAAGAAACTTGAGGGAGCCACCCGATCGGCCGCTTAAAACAGCCTTGATCTCCGCGATAATAGCAATTGCAATTTCGTCTGATGTTTCGGCTCCGATATCAAGACCGACAGGGCCATGAACAATCTTTTGCTGCACTGCGCTGAGTTCGATTCCAAGTTGCTCCAGATCATCAAACATGCGTAGCAATTTGGTTTTCGGCCCCAACGAACCAATGTAGCTGGTCGGTGTGTGGATCAACTCTTTAAGTAGTGTGAGGTCATAGCGATAATTATGCGTCATTAGTACAAAAACGGTCCAGGAATCTATACCTATTTTTTTTATGACCTCGTCTGCTGGGCCAATAATAACGCGGTCGGCTTTCGGAAATCGCCCTGTCGTGGCATGACTAGCCCGTCCATCCAACACGGTAATTTCCCAATCCAATAACTTGGCTGTTTCCACAACAGGCTGTGCATCATTTCCGGCTCCGGCGACGATCAGATGTATCGTGGGAGCGAGGTATTCAATAAGCACCTCCTTATTTTTGCCAGCTTCCTCAAAGGAAGCCAAAACCGACTGTTGCTTAGTTTTTGCCAGTTTGATATACTCCGCCAGTTCCGGCGATTGCGTATTTTCATGCGGTATTTCATCTGTTAACCCGACAACAAGCAACCGGGTTCCGCCTTGTTCTACTTGTCGGTCAATTGAAAATTGGGTAATCAATAGAGCTTCTTGTCGCTGTTGCAATAAGCTTTCCAGCCATATAATTGGATGATCGGCCTGCTGTAGATCAATATATTCGAAAAGAATATGGACAATACCGTTACATCCAAGCTGCAGTCCGATTGCTGAGCCTTCTTGTGTATTGGTATCGTAACTGACAAGCCTATTTTTTCGCTGATGAATGGCCAACAGTGCTTTTTTTAACGCATCACCCTCCAAACAGCCACCACTAATAGCACCAGTCATCTGGCCATCTTCAGTCACCAACATACGGGCGCCCGGTCTACGATATGAGGATCCCTCCACCTTGACCACCGTAGCAAGTGCCATAGCGGTATCTTCGGAAGCGGCGACACGGGCAGCTAAAACAATGTCTTTGATCTCTTTCATGCAATTATGGGCAAGACGGTTGAACGCGGATATAATGATTAAATTGAACAGCTTTCCTATTACAATGCCGTTGTTCAAATTTAACGATTTACACGGTAAAAAACACGAAAACTGTAATAATGGTAAAAACATCTGTAAAATGTATAATTAATTGATTAATTTAAATACAATTTTACGGTAGTGAATACGTTGAAAGCGAATACATAAGTAAAAACTTATCATATACAATAATGAGAAGCAAAACCATTAAACCGATTAATTAAAACTTGTAAAGACAAGAAAAAAGTAACGATTATGGCAAAATATTCAATTCTGGTAAACGGTAAAAAGCACGATGTCGATGTGTTGGAGGATACGCCTTTGCTGTGGGTGCTCCGTGATATCATTGGTCTAAAGGGGACCAAATTTGGCTGTGGTAAAGCCCTCTGTGGGGCCTGTACCGTACACCTCAATGATACAGCTATCCGATCCTGCTCATTTCCTATTTCCGCCATAGGCGAAGGTAAGGTGACAACGATCGAGGGGCTTTCTGAAGAGGGTGATCATCCGGTACAGCAGGCCTGGGAAAAACATATAGTCCCCCAATGTGGCTACTGTCAAACGGGACAGATTATGAATGCTGCGGCATTATTGAAAAAAAATGCCAAACCTTCGGAACAGGAGATTGAGCAAGCCATGCAGGGCAATCTATGCCGCTGTGGTACCTATAACAGAATTAAAGCAGCCATCATGGATGCGGCCGGTACAGCGGTCACGACCGGCTAGGCCTTCACAAAAAAATGTAGAAATCGCATGAAAATATTAGCTCCTTTTCAAGAAAGAAAGTCCGAAAGGGTAGATTCGGAGATTTTTAGTGTTTCCCGGAGAGACTTTTTAAAAGCCAGCGGGCTGCTAACCGGAGGATTGGTACTCGGTGTCAGCTTTTTCAGCTGTGACGATAAAGGTAAAAAGATCGCCACTGTGGCACCTCATGTTTATTTGAGCATTGCCTCGGATGGCAAAGTAACCATTGTCGCACACCGTTCGGAGATGGGACAGGGAATTCGCACCTCACTACCACTTATCGTGGCCGATGAACTCGGGGCAGACTGGAGTAAGGTAGAAATTGTGCAAGCCGAGGGGGATGAAAAGAAATACGGAAACCAAAATACCGATGGTTCATTCTCAGTACGTATGTTTTATAAACCCATGCAGGAGGCGGGTGCCATCGCACGGTTATTGCTGTTGCAGGCTGCAGCCAAAGAATGGCAGGTTGACATCGCTGAATTAGACACCCAAAATGGACAGGTCATTCAAAGTGGATCGAGTAAAAAGAAGGATTTTGGCGATCTGGTACAAACAGCGCTATCCTTGCCTATTCCAAAAGTGAATGAAATCAAACTAAAAGATAGGCAGCATTTTAATATGATCGGCAAGGAAACGCCAATCATTGACCTACACAATATCGTCACAGGTAAGGCAGTTTTTGGGATTGATGCGATTGCCGACGGGATGAAAATCGCGGTGATCAAACGCTGTCCTGTTGTTGGGGGTGCCGTAAAATCTGTTGACGATAGCAAAGCGTTGGCCGTTCCCGGTGTCATCAAGGTAATTACGATCAAAGGTGCCGGCTTACCGGCAACCTTATCCAGACCACTCAGTGGGGTAGCAGTGATTGCCGAGAATACCTGGGCAGCCATCAAGGCCCGCGACCTACTGGAAGTCCAATGGGAATTCGGACCCAATGCGGGTTACGACTCCGCCAAACAGATCGAAGAACTCAAGCAAGTGGTCGCACAGGAAGGTACAATCCGTCGCAAACGGGGTGATTTCAATGCTGCCAAGGCCAATGCCGAAAAAGTGATTGAACATACCTATATCGCACCATACCTGGCGCACGCTACTATAGAACCACCCTGTGCCTTAGCCATTGTAAAAAATGGGAGCTGTGAAGTATGGGCTTGTACCCAAAACCCACAGGGCGCACGTGATGCTGTAGCCAAGGAGTTGGGGATTGCCGTTGAAAAAGTAAAAATGAATGTAACGTTGCTGGGGGGTGGATTCGGCCGCAAGTCGAAACCCGATTTTATCCTTGAAGCGGCTATCCTAGCCAAAGAATCAGGCCTCCCGATCAAGGTGCAGTGGACACGAGAAGATGACATCCGTCATGATTACTACCATGCGATGAGTGTGCAACGTATCGTGGCAACTATCGACAGCCAAAATAAATTAAGCGGCTGGGCCCACCATATCGCTAATCCGTCCATCTCTGCTACCGAAGATCAAGCTGTGGTACAACCCAGCGATGGTGAGCTGATGTTGGGGGCTTCGGATTTCCCTTACAATGTTCCGGCCATCAATATTGCCACACATGATGCCAAAGCACACCTTCGAATCGGCTGGCTGAGATCAGTACGCAATATCCCACAGGTATTTGCAGCAGCAACCATGCTTGATGAAATTGCCGAAGCCCGGGGTATTGACCCCGTTGCCAATGCATTGGAACTGCTTGGAGAAGACCGTCATATTACTTTTGAACAGGAACTGATCAAAACGACTTATCCCAACTATGGGGAAAAGATCGCCGACTACCCCTGGGATACAGGGCGGATGAAAAAGGTGATCGAACGGGTCGCCAAGGAATCGGGCTGGGGTAAAACAATGCCCGTGGGAAGTGCACTGGGTTTTGCAGCACACAAAAGCTTTCTAACCTATGTCGCCTGTGTGGTGGAGGTGCGCGTGGATCAAGACAAAAAAATCAGCATCCCCAATGTATATTATGCCGTCGATTGTGGTCTTGCTGTCAATGTAGACCGGATCAAATCACAATTTGAAGGTGGAGCACAATTTTCAGCCAGTTTGGCACTTAAAAGTACAATCACTGTAAAAGATGGTCAGGTAGAACAGGGTAACTTTGACAGCTATCAGCTCATTCGGATGCCAGATTCGCCTAAGCAAATCCATGTCCATATTCTGGACAGTGACGCCAAGCCTACTGGCGTGGGTGAGCCTCCGGTACCGCCGTTTACACCAGCGCTCTGCAATGCCATTTATGCCGCAACAGGAAAACGGATCTATACATTACCGATTGATCTGACAGTTTAATGCATGCATGCATGTTTACCCTACGATATAATAAAATAAGCAATACAGCATGACAAAATAAACCATAAACAGGAAGCCTACTATCGTCGGCTTCCTAGGCTTATACAGAAGTTTTAAAATACCGATCTTTAAGCTAGTTAAAACCGTTTTATGAAGTCAAATACGTTAGATCATACATCAATACATCACATTGACCTCGTCAAAGTAACTGATCATTCGCAGGAATGGATAACGGATTATATTTCGGTCGAGGAACCTTTGGAAATTCGGATCCGAACAACAGTTGACGGAATTGCAGCGCATAAAAATATCTCCGTCACCATGCGCACTCCTGGTAATGATGCAGAACTGGCCTCTGGATTTCTCTTCACGGAAGGCCTTATTTCTAAAGCTAGTCAGATCAAATCAGTGGATCATGTAGATGCGCTATGTACCAGAAATGGCCATAACATTATTGTAGTTGAACTAAGCGACGGATTTGCGCCAGAAACAACCGCCCTGGACCGGAATTTTTACACGACATCTAGTTGTGGCGTTTGTGGAAAAGGTTCGATCGCAGCGATCAAAACCATCAGTATTTTTAGGGAACTTGTCCCTGAATATTGCGTTTTGAGACGTGATATGCTCTGTGCTTTGCCCGATCGGCTTCGCGCCGCTCAAAGTAATTTTTCGGCGACCGGTGGTATACATGCCGCAGGCCTATTCGATCTCGATGGACAGCTTAACGTTCTGCGCGAGGATGTAGGCCGTCATAATGCACTCGATAAGCTCATTGGCTATGCGCTGATGGCCGATTTATTACCACTGCAGCGACAGTTACTACTGCTGAGTGGCCGTGCTAGTTTTGAGCTTGTGCAAAAAGCCGCTATGGCGGGTATCTCTATCATAGCAGCAATCGGTGCCCCTTCAAGTCTGGCCATAGAACTGGCTAAAGAATCTGACATGACCTTATTGGGCTTTTTACGGGATCACCGATTCAATATTTATCACCTTGGAAACAATATTGAGATTGAAGGGTTAATTGTATAAAGGGTTGGTATAGATGATAAAAATCGGACAGTAAATAGATAAAAGATGAAAATAAGGATCAAAGATAATACAGTTAGACTACGATTGACCATGTCTGAAATTGATCAGTTAGGCATTCAGGGTGAAGTATCTGGTCGCACCGAATTTATCCAACAACCTCTTGTTTACAGCATTGTACAGACAGATACAGAAGCACTTGTCGCCTCATTTGTTGATCATAAAATTACTATTGGTCTATCTGCCTTCATGATAAAGGAATTGGTTCAGACAGATCGGATCGGCTTCGAAGGACAGTCGGGAAAGGTGAAGTTGCTTGTTGAAAAAGATTTTGCCTGTATTGACAATACTGTGGAGGATCAGAGTGACAATTTTCCAAATCCAAATCTTAAATGCTGACCTCTTAATAGAAAATTAGGTATGTCAATAGCCAATCGTCATGGAAGAGAACAACAAAAAGCAAAAACTGGAACAGGAAATTAAGGCTGAACCACAGACAGAAAATCCCTATAAACTCCTCGATCTCAAGCTGACTCCGGTGGAGAAATCAGCTGCAGGTATCCCAGCCGTATTAGCGGCCTTTGCGGATCTTATTGAAGAAAAGACACTCTTTCGAGGAACCAAAGCGTTATTCAAAATGAATCAGGTGGGCGGATTTGACTGCCCCAGCTGTGCTTGGCCTGATCCGGACGATGAACGCTCCCCTGTAGGTGAATACTGTGAAAACGGCGCAAAAGCCTTAGCGGAGGAAGCAACCACAAAAAGGGTGACTCCGGAGTTCTTTAAAAATAATTCGATCTATGATCTTTCACAACTCAGCGATTATGAGATTGGCAAAATGGGGCGTCTGACAGATCCGATGTACCTAGCTTCTGGGGGAACACATTATGAACCGATCAGCTGGGACGCTGCATTTCAAAAAATTGCAGAACAACTTCATGCCTTGACATCTCCGCACGAAGCTGCTTTTTATACCTCAGGTCGTACCAGCAATGAGGCTTCTTTTGTCTATCAGCTATTTGCCAAAGAATTTGGCACCAATAATATGCCCGATTGTTCCAACATGTGCCATGAAACTTCGGGTTCAGCATTGCGACCAACAATCGGTATTGGAAAGGGAACCGTCAAACTTGCTGACTTTTATGAAAGTGAACTGATTGTTATCATTGGACATAATCCGGGTACCAATGCACCACGTATGATGAGTGCGCTGGAAAAGGCAAAAAAAAATGGCGCCAAAATCATTGCCATTAACCCTTTACCAGAAGCAGGTCTGATGGGTTTCCATAACCCACAGCAGATCAATGGTATCATCGGTAAGGGCGTAAGTTTAGCGGACCTCTACTTACCTGTGAAGATCAATGGTGATATGGCGCTCTTAAAAGCATTGGAGCTTATTATGCTGGACCTGGAGCATAAAAATCCTGGAAAAGTCCTTCATGCCGACTTTATTAAAAGTAAAACAACGGGTTATGAAGCCTTTCGGGAGCAATTTGATACTTCTAGATACAATCTTGAGCACCTAAGCCAACAAAGTGGTGTTGCTTTAACTGATATTCAGCAAGCGGCTGAAATGATGGCCTTTAAAAACAAAATTATTTTCTGCTGGGGAATGGGTTTGACGCAACAACCCAATGGCGTGGACATGATCCGCGAGATCCTGAATATCTTGCTGCTAAAAGGAAGCATTGGGATTAAAGGTGGTGGTGTCTGCCCAGTGCGTGGCCACAGCAATGTACAAGGTAACCGCACCATGCTTATTGATGAGAAGCCTACAGATGAACAGCTGGACAGGCTACAGCAGTATTTCGGATTTGAACCACCACGCGAACATGGCTATGACGTCGTAAGTGCCATTAAAGCCATGCATGCTGAAAAGATAAAATTTCTGTTCTGTATGGGTGGAAATTTTCTTTCAGCGACACCTGACACAACATTCACTGCACATGCGCTACGCAAGCTTAATCTATTAGTCTGTGTATCTACAAAGTTAAACCGTGGGCACCTGATCCATGGCAAGGAAGCACTTATTTTACCAACTTATGGTCGTAGCGACAAGGATATTGTCAGTGGGGAGCTGCAGATCGTCAGCACAGAAAATTCAATGGGTGTAGTACAGTCCTCAAAAGGTGTACTGGATGCGGTATCCAAGAATCTGATCAATGAAACACAGATTGTATGCCGTATGGCGATGGCTACATTGGGCAATCGGTCTGTTGTCGACTGGCAGCGTTATCACGACAGTTATGATGCGGTGCGTGATGCGATCGAACACTGTATCCCGGGTTTTGAAAACTATAATGTCAGGGTCAGGCAGAAAGACGGTTTCTACTTGCCCAATGAAGCCCGGGATTCACAGTTTTTTGCACAGCAACTTGGTGGTTTAGCCCCATTTACACGAACCGAAATACCTGAAAACCACCTGGAAGAAGACGAATATATGATGGCGACTACACGCACGCATGATCAATTCAATACCACCATCTATGGACTTGACGACCGTTACAGGGGGATCAAAAATGAGCGGCGCGTGATTTTTATGAACCAAAAAGATATAGCCAAAGCAGGTTTTAAAGCTGGGGACAAAGTGGATCTCTATAACTATGATGATGGGATAGAACGCGTAGCACCTTTATTTTTGATTGTATCCTATGCAATTCCCGAAAAGAATACAGTTACCTATTTCCCCGAAACAAATGTGCTGGTATCGGTCAATAATGTGGTAAAGGAAAGTAATATGCCTGCTTCCAAATATGTGAAGATCAAGATCAAAAAACATAATCCTGAGGTGTATAAAAAAGTGGATGAAATGCTTTACCGCGGTGCACTTCAGCGGCCCTGAGATTTTTCTGCAATAATCGCTTTTACCCTGTTGACCTCGGCGATGGTATTGACGTTGGTGAGCATTCGTGCATCGAATGAATCAATCAGTGCGACCTGCTGGCGGATCAACACCTTACGAGGGGATAGTCTATTTTGTGCGACCTGCTCTTTGAGGATAGGGTAGCTTTCCGGCTCCCAAATTGCAAATAAAGGTTCGGGTAATGTATCCTGAGGACTTGTAAATGCTGTCGCAATTTTTAGCGGATCGCGTCGTTGGATCAAAGAAGCGATAGCTGCACTATCTACCAACGGTAAATCACATGCAAGGACAAGCCAAGCCTGATCAGGGAACAGATCAAACGCCGTCATTATACCGCCAATAGGGCCAATATTTGGGTAGTTATCGGGCAGCAGCTTATAGCTTTGCTCCAATTCAAGACTATCTGCCATTTCTATAGCCTGTTCCGCACGACAGGAGATATAAACCGCTTCACAGCAAGCCTGCAACAGGTCAATCAGATAATAGCGTTGCTCCTTACCATGCCATTGAATCTTTTCTTTCGGACTCCCCATACGCTGACTTTTGCCGCCTATAAGTACAAGACCATTTAATTTAGGGGATATAGGATCATTGTAAACCATTGGTATTGCTATCTGTCAATCAATTTTATTGAAGTTACGCAATTTAGTTTGATCGGGAAAATATCACTTGCCTATCCCACGGCTCGGATATTGACTGCTAACCCCAATTACTGAATTTGTTACCAATATTACCTATTTTAGTAATAATTTATCCTACATATTGGTCAAATACCTATTTTTATATATGGGATCCCTTTACGGGAGTAACTAAGAATAAACAATTATGAACAGCATACGAATCAATAAAAAGAAATATACGGTAAACGTAGATAGCGAAATGCCTTTATTGTGGTTCCTAAGAGATCATGTGGGATTGACAGGTACAAAATATGGATGCGGAGTTGCGCAATGTGGTGCCTGTGTCGTTCATCTCGATGGGGAGGCTGTACGTTCTTGCGTGACGAAGATGAAACGTGCGATTGGTAAAGAGGTCATCACTATTGAAGGCTTGTCAGAACATGGTGATCATCCGTTGCAACTTGCATGGAAAGACGTTGATGTCCCCCAATGTGGCTATTGTCATGCCGGACAGATTATGTCTGCCGCTGTGCTGCTACGCGAACGTCTAGATCCTACTGATCAAGATATTGACGATGCAATGACCGGAAATATCTGTCGTTGTGGCACTTATTCACGTATTCGCAAAGCGATTCATCATGCTGCGGAGCTCCAGAAACAAAAGGGTTAAAGAATAGGCATATCCATGGAACTATATAAAGAAAAAAGACCGCTAGGAAAAATCAGATTCACTGTAACACTGAGTGTTATAGCGCTGTTTCTAATTGGATTCGTCTCTGCTTTTTCAGATGAGACCAACTATGCTACAAATGAAGAAATATATGCCACGGTCAAAAAAGATAGTATCAAATCTGTCGAGGCCTTTAAAAAAGTCTACGCGGTATTACAGAGTCCCCGTTGCGTGAATTGCCATCCCAGTGGTGATATCCCATTGCAGGGCGACGATAGCAGGCTACATGCCATGTTTCCCAAACGTGGTGTTGACGGTAAGGGTATACTGACGATGAAATGTACCAACTGTCATCAGACTGAAAATACAGCGGGTTTAAAAACACCCCCAGGAAGTCCGGAATGGCATCTACCATCAGCAACAATGAAAATGGTGTTCCAGGGACGTAGCGCGCATGAACTGGCAAAACAATTGGTGGATCTGAAACAAAATGGGAACAAAGATCTCAAAGCATTGATTGCACATGCCGATGATGGTCTGGTCAAGTGGGGTTGGACCCCGGGGGAAGGCAGAACATTACCACCGATAAGTCATGCCGAGTTTAAGGAAGCATGGATTACCTGGTTGACTACTGGTGCTTATGCACCAACGCAGCAAGGGTTGGATGGTTCAAATTTGAAAAATTAACGATGAGAGCAGAGAAAACAACAATAGATAGGAGATCTTTTTTAAAAGCCGCTTTGTTGGCTGGAGGTGGAATGATTTTGCAGTTTAATTGGCCTGGGGCGATTGCAGCAGCTGCAGAAAACAATCCGACCGAATCGGCCCCCTTTACATTGAACAGTTATATCAAGATTCATCCGGATGGTAAAGTGACACTTTTTAATCCCAACCCGGAGTTTGGGCAAAATGTCAAAACATCGTTGCCGATGATTTTGGCAGAGGAATTGGACGTCAGTTGGGATCACGTGCAGGTTGAGCAGGCAGACTTTTTCCCGGAACGTTTTGAACGTCAATTTACCGGGGGCAGTCAATCTATCCGTAGAGCATGGCCAGTGTTGCGTACTGCTGGTGCTACCGCACGGCAAATGCTAATTCTTGCTGCCGCTCAACATTGGGCTGTCTCTGCAGATGAAATAACGACTGATGCGGGTATCCTATACCATAAAAAAAGTGACCAAAAGCTGTCTTATGGAGATATTGCATCCGCGGCCGCTCTGATTCCGCTACCAAAAAATGTGAAACTCAAAGCGATTGCCGATTTTAAAATTATTGGCTCATCCAAACGCAATGTTGAAATCGACAATATCGTGACCGGCAAACCATTATTTACAAGCGATTACAAAAAAGAAGGGATGCTAATCGCTATGATTGTCCATCCTGCTAGTTTCGGCAGAGAAATTACAGCCATAGATGATAAAGCCGTTCGTCAAATGCCGGGAATAAAAGAAGTATTTATCATGGAGCCTGTGCTCAAGGATTATAAGAAAAATGGATTTGATGTATTTACTTATGAGCAGGTCGCTGTCATCGTTGGAAACACGACTTGGGAGGTAATGCAAGCGAAGAAAAAATTAATCTTGCAATTGAGCAGTCCAACAGGTAATACGCGCAATGGAAAACCTGATTTTTTGGAAAGCACAGCGCGACATTATGCAGATATGGAACATCATTCCACACTGCCCGCAGAAGTGAAGCGGCGGGATGGTGATCCCGAATCGGCCTTTAAAAAAGCAGCAAGGATTATTGAACGCACCTATACTGCACCTTTCTTGGTGCATAATACGATGGAACCGGTGAGCTGTTTTGCCGATGTCAGGGCAGATCATGCCGAGTTGTACGCCCCCATACAGGCACCTGAGTTTATTACCACAACGTTGTCTGCCCGACTGGGCTTACCAAAAGAGAAAATAAAAATTAATCTAGCCCGAATGGGTGGTGGTTTTGGATTGCGGGCCTATGGACATCATGTGGTTGAAGCCGCAGTTATTTCCCAAAAGATCAAAGCTCCCGTGAAGTTAATGTATACGCGCGAGGATGAGGCGACCTATGGCATTTACCGACCTAGTTATAGCGCTACGTATAGAGCTGCTTTAGATGAAAACAATCAATTAATTGGTTTTCATATCAAAGCGGGTGGTATCCCTGAAACTCCACTACATGAAAACAGATTTCCAGCAGGGGCGATAGACAATTACCTTGCTGAGGCCTGGGCCATACCTTCAGCGATTACAATAGGAGCTTTCCGCGCACCGCGATCCAACTTTATAGCAAGTGCTGAACAATCTTTTTTGGATGAGCTCGCTTTTGAAATGAAGAAGGATCCCCTAGATTTCAGATTGGAATTGCTCAAACGGACAAAGGAAAAGCCTGTCGGACAACGCAATGACTATGATGCTGACCGCTATGCAGGCGTAATTCAATTGTTAAAGGACAAAGCGGCAATCCTAGCAAGGCCAGCTGGAACGGGAAGGGGGATGGCTGCTTATTTTTGCCATAATACCTATGCTGCTGTGATGGTAGATATCGGTATGAAGAATAATGAGCCCTATGTCAAACAAGCCCTGGCCACCCTAGACTGTGGTATTGTCATCAATAAAGACGCTGCCATTAATATGGCTGAGGGCGCACTCATTGATGGGATAGGTAATGCTTTATATGGCGAACAACTATTTATGGATGGGGTACCATTGAAAAGTAATTTCAATACCTATCGGATGATCCGCATGAATGAGGCGCCCGAAAAAATCGAAGTACATTTTGTAGAAAATCAGGATAATCCAACGGGTATGGGGGAACCACTGTTTCCGCCGACATTTGCCGCTGTAGCAAATGCTTTATTTGACCATACTGGAAAAAGATATTACAAACAGCCTTTTGTCAAGCAATATTTGGACGAGAACAAAAGTCCTGTAATTTAGATGAATTACAGGACTTTATGAATATGCAGGATTTAGCCTCTTTGTATGGCGACTCAAATTTCAGAAATTGAGGGCATATAATTGGCCAATAAAATTTGATCTTTTTGAAACAATGAAGGCTATTCTATCGTATTCCTAGTATTGATGATTTTTAGTTGATTCTCTATTTTTCCAATCGTAGTTTTAAAGGTTTAAAGAATAGATAAACTGCACCGATGCCTAATGTCATTGCAACAACATAGCCTATAAATGCGACCGTTTCGGCTTGTTGTTCTACTCCGCTACGAACTGTTTCGATAAAAAAACCTGTATTCCCCTTGAAGCCAAATAGCCAATGTATTAGATTCCAAGCAAAATGAAGTCCAGCCGATAGCGCGATATTCCCTGTTTTCAAAGTAGCAAAGCCAAATAGGATTGCTCCCAATCCTGATCCAATAAATGCATTTACGACAGAATAACCTCCTAGGAGGTGTTCAATAATGAAAACCGCTGTAACAATAATCATTGCGATAACAACACCAGCATTTGCCTTTAATTTCCAAAGCATATATGTCCTAAAGACAAGTTCTTCACGACAGGCGACAAAAAGAAATAATGGAATATATATGCCGAAAATATGTGGATTGAAGGTTTGCGACCGAATAAAGGATACTTCGCTAAAATTAATTACAATCAAGGTCATTATAAGCACCATAACTATACCCATAGCAAATCCCGATGCAAAGTATATGAAGCTCTTTTTATTATAACCTAGTCCATTTTTGGAAAGTGTACTTTTATCATTCTGAATGAACCAATAAACCAAGGCAAAAGTAAGGGTGGATGCAATGATTATAGAAAGCAGATCTGATGACGGGAGCTGTTTTGTAATGGCAGATGAGCCAACAAAAATGAGCAATGTAAGCAGGTAAAAAATGATCACCTTTAAATAGCTAAATACTTTTCCCATTTTTCTATAAGCTCCTTTATATAAAGTTAATAGATTATTGGCAGAAATCGTTGAGCTATCTTCAGTTATCCTCAGGATCGTTGATAAAAATTATCCTGGGAGATTATAGAGCTTTGCCATCTTGGCCAACCCAACATATTTTTCTCACTGATAAAATTAGATAACGCCACTATTTTAAAGAATAATCTAGATTAAGTATTAAACTTAATGCACATTAAGTTTTTGAGAATGGTGATAAAAGTTCTTACAGCTAATTTTATATGCAACGATAAATTTCCGAATACAATCATAATCAATTAATAAAAGATAAATTATATCTATTATTGTCTCATTACAGTTATCATTTATGGTTCTATTTAAAAACAATCACTAATCAGACAGACTTGTCTGTTTAGTGATTGTTTTCTATTTTTGTTTTACAATATTAGAAAGAAATGGATAACCCGAGAGATAGAGTTTTAAATACTGCCTCCTTATTATTCCACCAACAGGGATACAATAGCACAGGAATAAATCAAATCATAAGTGAGGCAAAGGTTGCCAAAGCTAGTTTTTACCAGCATTTTAAATCCAAAGATGATCTATGCATTGCTTTTTTGACCTCCAGACATGCCTTTTGGTTTTCGGAGCTCCGTGCATATACACAAGACTCAGCCAGCCATAAACAATCCATATTGGCTGCATTTGATTTCATTATTTCTATGAATCAGAAGGAGGATTTTAGAGGTTGTAGTTTCCTAAATATTCTTTCTGAGCTCTCAAAAAAACAAGATGCAATTCTTTCTGTCATACAGTCTCACAAAAATGATCTGAGGAAATTTTTCACAGAAATACTAGGTGAGGGTTTATTGGCTGCGCATATCTATCTGTTGTTTGAAAGCGCTATTATTGAAAGTCAGCTTTTTAGATCAAATGAACTTGTTCTGAAATCAAAAGAAATTGTTAATCATATTATTTAAAATTTATGGAACAGAAACATCCATTGCCACCCTTTACATTGGAAACGGCAAAACAAAAGATCCAGATGGCTGAAGATGCATGGAACTCCCAGAATCCTGAGCGGGTATCCATGGCTTATACGATAGACAGCGAATGGCGAAATCGGCATCTATTCATCAACGGTAGGGAAGAGATTGTCCAGTTTCTCACGACAAAATGGGCAAATGAACTTGATTACAAATTGAAAAAAGAGTATTGGTCTCATACCGAAAATAGAATTGCTGTCCGATTTGAATATGAATACAGAAATAAAGATGGAAGATGGTTTAGAGCCTATGGAAATGAGAACTGGGAGTTTGATGAAAATGGTCTGATGAAAAAGAGGTACGCAAGTATTAATGATTTAGAAATAGCAGAGGGGGATAGGTGTTTGTAAAATTGTTATTGCTTTTTGAAAGCGGAACCTATCATTCTCCTATATGAGTAAAGCCCGACATATAATATCGGGCTTTACTTGCACTTGATTATATAAAGCATTTTTTTATTTACTAATCAAGGTCTTCAATCGTTGCATCTGGTGCATTTGATTTTACAGATTCAATACCGTTTTCCATTCCACTCACACTTTCATACATTTCGCTTGTTCCGATAACTTGGCCGTTGGTCGCTTTCAAGTTGAAATAATGTTTTCCATTCGTTGAAGTCTTTCTTTCGAACTTATCGTTATCCTGAGCATTCCGTTTTACAGATTCAATCCCATTTAAACAGTTCGCCTTTGTTTTATACCCTTCACTGTCCAAAATAACCTGACCATTTCCAGCTTTTAAATTAAACTGGAATTCACCATCTTTTCTTGTTTTCACTACAAATTTTCCCATTTTTTCTATTATAAATTTTTACGTGATAAATGCAATTTACGCTACTAATAAAGATAACGTATTAAATTGTTTTTATTGTGAAACAACGATTAAATTATTTGCATTAAAATAGTAAGATATCAAAACAGTAGACAAAAGTCTACATTATAAAATCAAAAAAATGTGGACATGTGCTTTATGAAATTTTTCCAGGAATAAAGAAGGAGAGTTTCTACGAAACAAAAAAAGAGCAACTTTTTACAGTTACTCTTTATTTTGCGGAAAGGGAGGGATTCGAACCCTCGATACAGTCATCCCGTATACAGTCTTTCCAGGACTGCTCATTCGACCACTCTGACACCTTTCCGTGTTTCAGTGCACAAATGTAGTAATTTTTTGCTTTATTACAATACCATCCACCTTTTTTATAGAACGATTTTTCCTATGCTATTGATCATAAGCACATTGTTTTTATATTTTTTTGAATAAAACATATTTCTTATTTTTCAGAATGACAAATAGCTATTTCGATATAAAAAAGAGTGTTTTAGAAGTCGCCCTCCAGCGAACAAATGAGCGGATCGCGATGATTGAATCTGCTCTGGAAACCGCTAGAGATTCCAGTAATGATGATACAAAAAGTAGCGCTGGTGACAAATATGAAACTTCCCGCGAGATGATCCAACAAGATATCAATCGCTATCAGGGACAACTTCTGGAAGCGAATAAAGACCTGTTACAACTAACCAATATTGCGACAGCAATAGCAGACGCGACAGACTTTGTCAAACTAGGGAGCCTTGTCAAGACAAATGTAGGACTCTACTTTATTGCAACGAGTATCGGTGCATTAAAAATAGGCGATATGAATGTCTTCGCAATTTCACCGGTATCACCTATAGGCCAATTGCTTATGAGCAAAAAAACCGGAGAGAGCTTTCTATTTAACAAACTAAATCAGACAATTACAGGAGTCTATTAATTGCCAAAATACAGGAAAGCTAAACAATATCTCAATCTAACTGTTTTTACTATGAACGAAAATAAAACGATGCGATGAAATTAAACAGCTTACTTTTGATATTTTCATTAGGTGTTTTACCTTTTGTTCACTCATGCCGGTCACCGGAATCCGATGATCAGTTAAAGTCTAAGATTGAAGAAGCTTTAGCAGATAACCAAGGCATAGCAGTGGATGTAGAAGCGGGTAATGTTACCTTGAACGGACAATTAGGATCAGATTCATTGAAACAGGTTATTGAAGAGAAAACAAAGTTGGCCGGTGGTGAAAGTATCAAATCTGTTCATAATAATATTATGGTCAATCTTCCGGAGCCGGAAGACGCACGCGAAAAATATCATGAAATGGTCGAGGGGGCGGTAGATTCGACGCTAACCAGGGATGTCAATCGAGTGTTAAAAGAGTTTCCGACGATTACAGCCCAAGTAAGGGAGGGGATTATTATTGCTACCGGAAATATAGAAAAATCGCAATTGGATTCGTTAAAGAAAAGATTGGAACACATTAAACCAAAAGGTCTTGATATGAAAGGAGTAACGAGTCGATAACTCACTCGTATCCATAACAAAACTAAGAGCTACAACCCCACAGGCGAGTAGCTCTCACAATTTGTGCATATGTTTATTTAGCACCAATTTAAGCATTTTCCATAAGATCCCGAATAGCAACAGAAGCAATCGCACCTCCAAAAGCTGCCGGTAGATAGGACATTGTCCCATAAGCCGATTTCTTGAAATTACTTCCATCGGTATACAGCAAGGATTTTTTGTCAGGCAATTCAGTTGAGAAGGCAACTTTAACACCATCACGGATACCATGTTTACGTAATTTTTTGCGGATGTGCTGAGCTAACTTGCAATTATAGGACTTGCTAATATCTGCAATCTCAATTTTAGTTGGATCAACTTTACCGCCCGCACCCATTGAACTTACAAATGGCATTTTTGCATCCAGTGCCAGTCTGATGAAGAATAACTTCGGTGTGATACTATCAATGGCTTCCACACAATAGTCAGGCTTCATGTCCAATAATGCTGGTATTTTTTCGGGGATAATAAAGTCCTGGATCACGGTTAACTCCAATTCTGGATTGATAGCCAAAAGACGCTGTCTCATGATTTCAGCCTTCGCTTCGCCGTGGTTCGTTGCAAGAGCTGGGAGTTGTCTATTTCTGTTAGATGGGTCTACGGTATCACCATCTATAATGGTCATTTTACCAACCCCTGCACGACAGATAAATTCGGCCGCAAAAGAACCTACACCACCTAGGCCCAGAACCATTACGTGTGAATCCGCTAATTTTTCCAAAGCTGTCCTACCGACCAATGCCTCAGTGCGTGACAACCAACTTAAATCTTTCATTTTTTTAATACAATCTTATAATTATGATATAATGCCTGCTTTAGCATCTCTACTGGAATAGATCGAACTTGAGCGACATATTGATATAGGGTAGCAATTTCCGTTGCTGTATCGGTATCTGTTTCCAAAAATAAATGTGCAAGAGGAATATTTTTTACGACTTCATCCTGACTACCATCCAAACAATGAACTCCGATGGAAAGGTAGTACCCTTTGTCAATGAGCTGTTTGGCTAAGATCCAATTCTTGCGATAACCATGAAAGATAACCGGAAGTTGAATTTTTTCTTTCGCCAAAGAAGCCTGAATCTCCTGAAAAGCGCGCACACAATGAATGATCAAAGGCTTCTGAAAGATTATAGCCAATAGAATCTGTTGGTCAAAAACTGCTTGTTGTTCCGCGAAGGGTACTTCACTATTTTTGTCCATACCGCATTCACCTAAAGCTACAACATTGGCGTTTCGTATCATTGTCCGCATCAATTCCAATGCTTTTTCCGTATTGTTGTTGATATACCATGGATGTAAACCAATCGAGCAGTCCCCTTTAATAATAGATTCACTATGGTTCAATGCTATATTTACAATAGATAGTGTAGAACCGTCCTCTATAGCATTAGGTCGATGTGTATGTATATCGATATAGGGGATCTGCGTTGTCAACAGCACAAAGGTCGAAAAAATAGTTGAAGCAAAAAATATTCTCCACAAAATTAGTATAGTTTTATTACTTCAAACTAGTATTCAATGCATGTAAAATTGCAGAAGCCTTTAAAAGACATTCCTGATATTCTTGTTCTGCTAATGCTTGGTTGGTAACAGCCCCGCCTGTATGAAAAGAGAGGTAATGTTCCTGCTGATTGTAAAGGATGGAGCGGATCACGACATTAAAATCAAATTCGTCATGTAAGGTATCAAAATAGCCTATGGAACCCGCATATACACCTCTTTTGGAATCTTCAATCTGATCGCAAATGCGCATAGCAGCAATCTTGGGTGCACCTGTCATGGAACCCGCAGGAAATGTATGTCTAAATACGTCCATATTGGGCACCTTTGGATCTTGGGTGCAAGTGATGGTAGATATCATCTGATGTACCTGTTTAAAAGATTGGATTTCAAACAAACGCGTGGCTTCAACTGTTCCGGGGAGGGCACTTCGTGTCAAATCATTTCGAACTAAATCCACAATCATTACATTTTCGGCAATCTCCTTCTGCGATTGGAGCATACGATTAATAATAATTTGATCTTCGTGCTTTGTAATACCTCTTTTTGCAGTGCCTTTAATCGGCTGAGAGATCAACTTGCCTTTTCTTTTTGCCAAAAAACGTTCTGGAGAAGCGCTTATGATAAAATGATGCCCAACTCTAAAAAAGTTGCTAAATGGAGTAGGTGATACGGCATTCAGTTTTAAATAAATATCGATCGGGGAAATATTGGCATTTTCGGAGAAGAATTCCTGACAGAGATTTACTTCGTAAATATCACCACGTTGAATATGTTGCTGCACTTTATCAAAGGCATCAAGGTATTCTTCTTTAGTCCACCGCGAGCGTAGGTGTAGATCTAGGGTAGCATCTATCTGTGGGATTGTTGTGTCGCAGATGGACTGATACACCGCAACTGGATCATCGGCTTGGATCTGCACTTGATTAGCGGCCCATCTGACCGTAATGGTTGGAACAAAAAAATAGGCTGCTGGAAATCCGAGCTTATCAGTGGCGCTAGTACGTAAATTTTCGATCTCATTCTTAAGATCATAGGATAGAAATCCTGGAATAAACTCGCATTGATGTTTGACTAGGAATTGCTGTAATTGATCCAATACATCATCATCTGCACAAAATGAATGCAAGGCCTTCACCGCCAATACATTCTCAAATCTTCCCCATTCGTCAGGTGCGCCATTGCTATTAAAGAAAGAAATTTCATCAAATTGCCCCGACCAATGCAGGGCTTTCTGATGAAATTTGTCTTTAGAATCGAGAAGATCAAAACTTTCGATCCTCATATTCTACTTTGATAAAGCCAGTGTTTGTTTACGATCCGGACCTACCGATAAAATCGTGATAGGAACTTCAAGTGCTTTCTCCAAATAAGAAATATAGTTGTTTAACGCCTCAGGAATCTCGCCCTCAGATGTAATACCAGTCAAATCTTGTTTCCAACCTTGAATTTCTTCCAAGATAGGTTCTGCTTGATGAGTAATAATCTCGTATGGCATGTAATCAATTACCTCACCATTATATTTATAATGTGTACAAGCATAAATCTTGTCGAAAGTATCCAATACATCCGCCTTCATCATGATTAAATCAGTCACACCATTCAGCATAATCGCATATTTCAATGCTGGGATATCAATCCATCCTGTACGGCGGGCACGTCCTGTTGTAGCGCCAAACTCATGACCCAATTGACGTAGTTTTTCACCAGTCTCATCATGAAGTTCAGTAGGGAAGGGACCTCCACCTACACGGGTCGCATAAGCTTTGAAAATACCGTATACCTTACCAATTTTATTGGGAGCAATACCAAGACCGGTACAAGCTCCAGCAGTAGTTGTATTCGATGAAGTAACAAATGGATAAGAACCGAAATCCACATCTAAAAGTGTACCTTGAGCTCCCTCAGCCAATACACGTTTGCCTTCTTTCAGATATTGATTAACTAAATGCTCTGAATCAACATGAGGAATGGTTTTAATAAATTCGATAGCATCCAGGAACGCTTGTTCTTTTTCACTGAAATCAGGAATATCACCATAGTGTGAAAGAATATTTAAATGCTTTTCTTTCAGCTTTTGGTAACGCTCTTGAAAATCTGGAAGTGTCGTATCACCTACACGTAAGCCGTTTCTACCAGTCTTATCCATGTACGTTGGGCCGATACCTTTTAAGGTAGATCCAATCTTGCCTGCGCCCATTTTCGATTCTGAAGCGGCATCCAATAATTGGTGTGTTGGCAAAATAAGGTGTGCTTTGCGCGCTAGCACCAAATTGCCTTTACCCACCGGATCAAAACCAGCTGTCTTAAGGTTATCTAATTCTCTTTTTAGGATAATCGGATCAATAACGACACCATTACCAATAAGATTTAGTGTACCTTCATTGAAGATACCAGATGGAATTGTGTTGAGCACGAATTTTTTGTTATCAAATTCCAACGTGTGTCCGGCGTTAGGGCCGCCTTGGAAACGAGCGATTAAATCGTATTTTGGACAAAATACGTCTACGATTTTACCTTTACCCTCATCACCCCATTGTAAGCCCAAAAGCACATCAACT